>ERZ772927.49-NODE-49-length-98364-cov-327.288_pt1 | contig 98364 bp, 77 predicted proteins | sample MGYA00512115_ERZ772927 | MGnify/ENA primary metagenome ERZ772927 (study PRJEB29015, sample SAMEA2737924) | human oral metagenome | biome: human oral; feature: human-associated habitat; material: dental | place: China | collected 2013 ... | reverse complement strand
CGTGAGCGCGGTGATCGGCCAGGGAGCCGATCACCGCGCTCACGCCCGGCTCCTCCTCCCGGGACGGGAGGCGGAAATCAGCTCTTCGGGTGATTGCCTGGTCGGACGGGGCCCCTAGCCGCCTTGAGGCGGCTAGGGTAGGGGTGCGTATCCGTCGTACCGATCAGGAGAAGGAGACGAGTCACGTGGGAGTCGATGCCGGACGAGTTCGTCAGATGAGCGAGCAGCTGCGCAGCACCGGGATGCTCGTCATTCCGGAGTCCCCGATGCGTCTATGGGGGAGCCTTCTGGGCTGCGTCGGCTTCACAGTGGTGGGGGTCGTGGTCATTCTGATCGCGAATCAGTCGAGCTCCCCGCTCCTCTACATGCTCGCTGGTATCGCCAGCATCGGTTTCTTCGGCGTCATCGGTATCCCCGGCATGATCAGGAAGATCATCCTCCGCAGCCGACTGGTGGTGACGCCTGAGGGGCTGCGCCTGGAACGGCGCAACATCGTCAATGAGTCCGCACGCTGGTCGGATATCGCCGAGTTCTTCGGGCAGGAGGTCACTCCCGACGGTACACGAGGACAGCTGGTGATCGGCTACACCCTGACGCCACTGGGGCAGCAGATGCGCCGCCAGGACGCGACCACCGCCCAGCTGAGCCAGCAGATCAATGAGGTGGCCGACCGTGGGATGGGCAAGGAGGAGCGCGTATACCTCCCCGGCACCTTGGAGGGGAGTAAGGAGGACCTGCTGGCCCTGCTTCAACAGGCACACCAGCTCTACGGCGCACCGGGGCGCGTCTAGTCCCTTCGTCCACTACGCACTGCGCCTGCGTCCCGGGGCGGGTGCGGGGCGGCTCAGGGAGCCGGGGATGGGGCTGTGACGAAGACTGATTCCGGTACCCCGCACCGGGAGTAGACGAGCTGGCAGGCGTGGCAGGGGCCGAAGGCCTTGGTCGGGGTCTGGATCTTCACCCGAGTGACGGTCTCGGGGAGGCGCTCGACGCCGAACTCGGCGGCGCTCTGCTCGAGCATCTTGTAGGCGGCATCGACCTGGTAGGACCACCGCGCGAAGGAGCCGCCGCCGCGGATGGCGTGGTCGAGCCAGGCCTCGTACCAGGAGATGAAGCTCGGGGCTACGCGGGTGAAACCGTCGTCGCAGGCCCGTGAGTCCAGCCAGACGCTGCCGTCGTAGGGGCTCATGCGCCACTCGGCGCCGCAACCGGCGTCGGCCAGGTGGATGCCTCCGTCGTTGGCCGAGTAGATGTCCAGCCCGTAGCCGGGGCCGGCGCCCGAGCCCGCGATGGTGCTGAGGAACTAGCGTAGGTCCTCCGGCAGCGAGAGTCCCTCAGGAAGGTTCGGCGGCCCCAGCCTCGTGCCGTGGTGGTGGCTGCCGAGCCAGCCGGCTTCGCTGCCGGGATCGTAGGAGGTCGCGGCGATGAGGTTGAGGGTGTGCTGGAGCCCGTCCCTGGTCAGGGGCGGGGCGGGCTCCAAGGGCGTGAGTACCGACCACTCCCGGAGCATGCGCTGGCCACCGGGCTCGGGCGGGATCGCGTCCAGGACGCTGCGTCCCGCGGGCCAGTCGGCGCCGGCGAGCTTGAGCTCGGTGATCGAGTGGGGGCCGATGGCCGCATAGCAGCCCAGTGCCACCGCGTCGTCGGAGCGAGTGGCGGGAATCAAGGGGCTAGCGAGTACCCGGTCGGTCAGGGCGCGGGGGCCACCCAGCCGCTGGCGGTAGGCCTCCACCTCCTCGATCGGCATGTTCATGCTGCGGTCGAGATGCCCGGTGGTCACCCGGTAGCGTCTGCCTCCGACCGTGGCCTCGAACTGCTCGACGTCGGGATTGTCAGAATCGATGAGGTCCGGGCGGCCGATTCCGGTCAGGAGCACGGGGCCGAAGGCGCAGGCCCAGTTGCATCCGGCGGCGACAACCGATTCCAGTTGGCTGGAGCCGTAGCCGCTGGCCGTGACCAGGACCCGTCTGCTCCCGAAGGCGCCTCCGCTGATCTGAAGGAAGAGGAACGCGCCGTATGGCTCGTGGTCCTGAATCTCGTCAATGAAGCACTCGATGGTGGGCAGGCCCTCGCCCAACCGGACCGTCTGGGTATCGTCGATGGTCTCGGTCGTGGCGCCGCGGAAGTGCCTGGCGATCGTCTGCGCCAGCACGACGTCGAATGCGGGGGCGCCCGAATCGAAGGAGTTCTCTTTCATCGATGCCTCGGAACAAGTCGGTAGAAGCGGCAGGCGTCGGAGCATGCAAAGAAAACGATCCCGCTCGTCAGAACACGCAGGCTCTGGCGGCCTCGGGAACTGAAATCTGTACACCTGGGCAGCATCAATTCGAACAACTGGCTACCCCTGCTCGCCTTCCGTGAGCGCCTCATCGCGGGTGAGGTAGCTGCCCCGGAGTCGAACACGTCTAGCGTAGGGTCTACCGAGGAGAGGAGCGAGACCACGACGGCCCGCGGCATCCGCAACACGGCCTCCCGTCCGATCAGCGGGGCCAAGAAGGAGCAGATCCTGAGCCTTGAGCCCACAGGTATGTCTGCCCGCGAGATCGCTGCCGAGGTCGGTGTTGATGAGTCCACCGTCCGTGCCACGTGCCGCCAGGCCAAACAACCACCCCGCCGCAAGCGACGCTTCACGGACGACGACCTCCGGCGTGCTCAGCAGCTCCACGCCCAGGGCCGCACCTACATTGAGATAGGGCTGGAGCTTGGCTTCGGCCGGGATACGGTGAGCAAGCATCTGGTAGCTACTCAGGGATAATCAGTAACTAAGGTAATAGACATTCTCTTTGCCCGCCTGGATAGATGGGGGATTAGTCTTTTCGTTGCGCTACCAAATATTATATCTAAAGAAGGTGGGGTGATACCGCGAACACTTCATTCATTGCCATGAAAGCGCAGTAAGTCCGGTCCGAGATCGGCGCAGGTAAGTATGAAGTGCTTGCATTTAATAAATCTACAACTCGTTTAGCTCATATACAAAATCACCAGTTTTCATAGAAAAGCAAAATACTTCGTAGCTAGATGGCTTGCGTGAAGAACGTGAGGTAAGATCGTAATAAAGTTGCTCAAGTGTGGTGGGTAATGCTCTAGGTGGCGTCCAACGACGCATTGAGCATTTACTCTCGGCAGTAGTGGCAGCGGCAGCGATACGACGCACCCGATCCGGCAACTTTTCATTTAGTGCCGGAATGCTAGTATGTAAAGTATCGAATAAACTCCAGTTGTTATCGCAATTATGGTGGCATAGAGCGAAGGGCTGCCTTCTGATGATAAGCTGATGAACTAGCTTCCATATATCTTAATACAAGTATACCACCTTGTCGCAATGATGGGTAATATTGCTTCGATGGCTGCAGCGTTCTCTCGTTAAGAGATTGCACTCACAATTCTTGTAGATGGCTGAAGTGATCGTGAGCTCCTTTTTATTTCAGTTGAAGCAGCCGCTTGAGTAGACATCAAACTCCTTCGCAACACCTATGTTGTGGGCCCATTTCAACGATTCATACTCGGTATGGTAATGAAAATCATAGCGATCCGTTATGGTGAAGCAGTTATCAGACGTTCTTTTGAATTCGAACTTACGAACAGCAAGTACCATGCTTGTGCCATCGTACCCAGGCGCCGCTTCATAGCTTCCGGAGTCTCCGATCTTCACGCTGTACATTGTCTGGCGAAGACGTCTGCTGTGCTTGAAGAAGGTGAAGTCAATGTCTACAGCTTGTCCTGTGCGATCAAAATAGTGCTGAGCCAGTTGAAACTCCACTAAAATCGGAAAAATTCGTTTCCGGGAATTAGATAAGTTAGGAAAATTGATGTTGGGAGTGGGGGGCGAGTAGACAGAGGCTGTTTGAGCACTTATGTCAGCAAGTTGCGAAGCTTCTTGCCTGTAAAGTTCCTGATGTTCCGACGAAAGGCCATCGAAACATGAAGCGGTGACTGGCTCATCTGAACCAGTATCGACAATCGTGTCATTAATCCAAGCGCCTGGCACGTCGACTACTTGGTACCAGATGGCCGACGTCTTGCCGTTTCGACCTTCCACCGACTCTCCGTTAATCCAGCAACCTAGGTTAAGACTGACGCCTCCCTGATAAGTTCCCGCTTCAGGGAAGGTCGTTGCTGGCCCGCTTCTCGCGCTGTAGTTGACAGCTGGTTCTGAGAACACGGTTGCTGAAGCCGTGGCTGGCGTAGCTGTCGTGGTCGGCTGTTCATCGGCTCCGCACTGTGGTACGACCGGCTGATCGCTTCCTGTATAGAGATAGGCATCGGATACCCAGGCGTTTGGGTATCCAGCTACCTTGTACCAGATGTTGCTGGCAGGTTGATCTTCAAACGGGCTTGGTACCGAGGAACCGCTAGTCGAGCAGATGATGGTGACAGAGGTGCCAGCGTCAAGTTGGCCGATACGCTCATACTCAAGACCGGGGCCGTTCCTGAGGTTCGCATACTCGACGTTTGCAGCTGAGAACACTGTTGCCGTGACGTCATCTGCTGCAGCTGTTGGTGTTGCTGTCGTCGCTCCAACGATCAAAGCGACCGTGGCTCCAAGTATCGAAAGGCGGCGGAAAGGTAGTTTGGTTGTCTTGCACATCGTGATCCTCCTCATGGGTGAGGGCGATGGAGTGGACTCCAGCAGGCTTCCTCGCCTGCGGTTTAATCCTACCACATAGTTTTGCGCCAGTAGTCAAGATTGTGATCCGAAACGTTATGCGCGACCATGCTGATGGTTTGAGATGCAGGAGTTTCGCTCGAAATGCTGTGCATAGAGCCAGCAAATCCGTGGCGCACGCCCCATCGGCAAAATTGATGATTTGCACAAACTAATGTCCTAGGGTTTGTATCAACTAGATAGATACAGTGAGATCGAGACGCTGAGCATCGTCCGGCCGCAGCACATGCTGGCGCTACTGAGTGGGGTGCCCCTATGTGGTGTGTCAAGCGGCGGTGGGTAGTTTCGTGGCTGGTTGTGGGTTGTAGAGGGTGCCGTTGCGGATCATGGCGTGCAGGGTCAGGATGCGGCGGTGGGCCTGGGCGGGGACGGCCTGGCCTAAGGCGTTTTGTCTTGGTTGCGTTTGCGCTGGTAGTAGGCCCGAGAGGCGGGGGGGTGCCCCTATGTGGTGTGTCAAGCGGCGGCGGGTAGTTTCGTGGCTGGTTGTGGGTCGTAGAGGGCTCCATCTCGGATCATGGCGTGCAGGGTCAGGATGCGGCGGTGGGCCAGGGCGAGAACGGCCTGGCCCAAGGCGGTTTGCCTTGGTCGCGTTTGCGCTGGTAGTAGGCCCGGGAGACGGGGTCGGAGCGCAGGGAGGCGAAGGCGGACAGGAACATGGCGCGCTTGAGCCTCTTGTTGCCGCCGTGGGAGACGCACCTCGCCGCGGATCGATGAGCCGGAGCGGCGTGTGACGGGAGCGAGCCCGGCGTAGGAGGCCAGCTGGGCGCCGGTGTTGAAGGTCTTGCCCAGGGTCTCGGCCAGGAAGACGGCGGCGGTCCTGACCCCGATCCCGGGCATGGAGATCAGGACCTCATAAAGAGGGTGGGCCTCCACCAGGGCCTCGACCTGGGCGGCGACATCGGCCCGCTGAGCGTGCAGGGAGATGAGCTGCCTGGCCAGGTGAGGTAGCACCGTTGCGGCTGCGTCGGTGCCGGCGACCACCACGGTCTGGTGCTCCAGGGCCGAGACGATCTGGCCGGCCCAGGTGGCGTGCCGCCTGCACCCGTGCTTCTTGAGCCTGGCGTCAATCCTTGCCTTGCCCGCTCGCTTCAGATCGGCTGGAGTGGGCCAGGCGGCGATGACTTCCAAGACGGCGTCGTGCTCCAGCCAGGGCCCCACCACGGCCTCGAGGGCGGGGTGGATCTGGGTGTACAGTCCCCGGATCCGGTTAGCGCTCTGGTTGACCTGGCGAGCCAGGTCCAGGTCGAAACCAGTCAGCATGCTCAGCGCTGCGGCATCCTCGTCCGAGGCGTTGATGGCTCTCAGGGTGTGAGGCATGCTCCTGGCCGCGCCGGCGATGACGGCCGCGTCCTTCGCGTCGGTCTTGGCGCTGCCCGGCGTCAGGTCGGCGATGCGGCGCATCGACAGTCCGGGCAGGTAGCCCACGGTGATGCCCATGTCCTGAGCCACCGCCACGGCCAGGGCCCCGATGGTGGCAGGCTGGTCGACCACCACCAGCAGGCTCCCGTGATCGGCCAGCTTCTGGTACAGAGCACGCAGGCGCTCCTCGTCGTTGGGCAGGGCCCTGTCGAGGACCTTCTGCCCGTCCCGGCTCAGGGCCGTGGCCCAGTGCTCGCTCCTTACCGACGCCCGGTACCGATGAAGACCTCGATGTCCTCGATATCCATCTCTCCTGCCGCCTCTCGCTGCATGGGTGAGGGTCAGCCGGTGGACAAGCCGGCCCCCGCACCCACGCCTGCGAAAGACCTCACACACTGCGGGCCGTTCCCCTTATCAGCGGTCACCAGCGTCCGGCTGCTGCGGGTGACAACACCCCCCGGATCATCTACGGACAGGGGCAAGACATCATGCCCACAGCAACTGGCCCGGCCCCGGACCACCCAGGACCACCAACAAGGTAACGGGTCGGAGCGCAGGGAGGCGAAGGCGGAGGGGAGCATGGCGCGCTTGAGCCTCTTGTTGCCGCCGTGGGAGACGTGCTCGCCCCTGATGGAGGAGCCTGATCTCCTGGTCACTGGTGCCAGGCCGGCGTAGGAGGCCAGCTGGGCGCCGGTGCCTGGAGGTCCTTGCCCAGGGTCTCGGCCAGCAAGGACGGCGGCGGCCGGGACCCATGATCCCGGGCACGTGTGGTCAGGACCTGGTAAGGAGGGTGGGCCTCCACTAGGGTCACCGGCCTGGGCGGCGACATCGGCCCGCTGAGCGTGCAGGGCGATGAGCTGCCTGGCCAGGTGTGGCAGCACCACTGCGGCGGCGTCGGTGCCGGCGACCACCACGGTCTGGTGCTCCAGGGCCGAGACGATCTGGCCGGCCCAGGTGGCGTGCCGCCTGCACCCGTGCTTCTTGAGCCTGGCGTCAATCCTTGCCTTGCCCGCTCGCTTCAGATCGGCTGGGGTGGGCCAGGCGGCGACGGGCCTCCAGGACGGCGTCGTGCGCCCGGCCAGGGCCCCAGCACCCGCTCGAGGGCGGGGTGGATCTGGTGTACAGGCCCCGGATCCGGCCCTCGGTCTGGTTGACCTGGCGGGCCAGGTCCAGGTCGAAGCCAGTCAGCATGCTCAGCGCTGCGGCGTCCTCGTCCGAGGTGCTGATGGCTCTCAGGGTGTGGGGCATGGTCCTGGCCGCGCCGGCGATGACGGCCGCGTCCTTGGCGTCGGTCTTGGCGCTGCCCGGTGTCAGGTCGGCGATGCGTCGCATCGACAGTCCGGGCAGGTAGCCCACGGTGATGCCCATGTCCTGGGCCACCGCCACCGCCAGGGCCCCGATGGTGGCAGGCTGATCGACCACCACCAGCACCTGCCCATTTGCCTGCAGGCGCTGGTAGACCTCACGCAGGCCTTCCTCGTCGTTGGGCAGGGCCTTGTCGAGGACCTTCTGCCCGTCCCGGCTCAGGGCAGTGGCCCAGTGCTCGCTCCTTGCCGACGCCCGGTACCGATGAAGACCTCGATGTCCTCGATATTCATCTTCGTGCCGCCTCTCGGTGCATGGGTGAGGGCCAGCCGGTGGACAGGCCGGCCCCCCGCACCCACGCCTGCGAAAGACCTCACACGCAGCGGGCCGTTCCCCTTATCAGCGGTCGCCAGTGCCCGGCTGCCGCGGGTGACTTTCGCCCCCGGATCATCTGCGGACAGGGGCAAGACATCATGCCCACAGCAGCTGGCCCAGCCCCGGACCACCGGGGACCACCAACAAGGTAACGGGAAGGGGGTGGTTAAGGGAGCTGTCAGGCGGCTCGAAGGCAAACCCGCCGCAAGCCGAGCCGAGCTTGCTGAATGATCAATGTATTCTATCGACGATGTTGTGTTGCGTGGCTACTCGCTGGAGATCGTCTCGCCGGCTTCTAATTCAGTACTTCCGACGCTGCCGTTCCTCGCCGCAGGTTTGGGGAGTGGTGACACGTTTAGGGCATCGCACATCGCTTTGTAGTGGTCGCCGTCGATTTCCCGAATAAACGAAAATATGTCTTCGATTATCTTGGGTGTCTCGAGCAGTTGAAGATGTTTGTTTGGGTCGCACTGTTCATTATGGGAATACTCGTGCAAGAATCTTACGAGATAGGTCCGCTTGGCGCTACCTTGCGATCGATCGAGCATCTCCTTCATTTGTGCTTCGAAGTTGCCTATATTCTGTGGGCATCGAAAACTCGAAAACCCTTCTAGCAACCTTCGGCACACGTTGGGCAAAATAGCTGCATCGTACTCCTTCAGCACATTTGATGAGCACCTATGCCATTTTTCTAGCTCAGTGGCGGCACGCCAGAATAGGTAGTGATACTCCGAGCGCAGTAGCGTGTACTTCCATGGCTTATCCCATCGAACCAGGTCTGGTGTACGTTTTGGGACGCCTGTCGAAGAATTGCTGCTATCTACACGCAGCTCATTTACAGAATAACTGACCAAATTGCTCTCATCTTCAGACATTCGTTTCAAGCTAGCAAGACGATTCACCCAACGCCGGAAGAAGTCGAAATTGTGAGTGAGTAATATTAGTTGCCCCACACCATTCTGCTTCTTGCCAATGCACTTGTCCCAAATGTATGCAAACGCACCCGTCGCTGCGCCGTCGTCAACGCTTGACACCGGATCATCGAAAACAACGATGCGCTCCCATAAGTTGGCGCCGTTCGACTCAATGTCTCGCAGGAAGTAAAGTAGCGCGATAGATCGCTGCTCACCTTCGCTGAGATGAGCTGCTTTCTGTCCATTGCGCTGGATCAAGTATTCATTGTCGTCAGATAGCTCAAACGTGAGCTCATCCCGACCGAAGTAGCGGTGTAGGTCGGTTGTGAGGAGCTGAGCAAAATGAGCACGATCTTGCTGGCTGTTCTTTAGCCGCTGCAGCTCTGTCGAGTTGTCATCACGTTGTTGCTTAGCTGTCGCAAGGCTATCCTGTAAATTCTGAATAGCGTCAAGTGCTGTGGAGTATTCGGCGCGCACCTCCTCAATGTAGTACTGAATGACGTCGTTGCAGACCTGTTTCTTGAGTTGGTCGTAGTTGTCGATATCGTCGTTGTGCTTGTTGATGATTACGTTGAGAATCTCAACATCCACCTTGCCAGATAGTGAACTGTCCGTGCTCGATTCTTCGAGCGTCAATGGCTGGAATAGCTCTCCCTGCTTACGGGCAAGCTGCTGACGAAGGAATACCAAGCGCTCCTTCACTGCTTCGATGAGGCCACGAATGGCGTCAGTGTGGTTTAGCCAGCATTTCGTCCTAGCCTCATCAAGAGATTTTGGCGGGTCTAAAACTTTTTCAAACTGATCGCACTGGTTCTCGTACCCGACGAGTTGAGTATCAAGTGTCTTGATTGTCCGCTGTACCTGTTTCAGTGACTCATCGAAATGCCGGTTCAGCCGGTCGATACGCTCCTCAGTATAGATACCTTCGCAGAAGAGGCACCGGTCTCCTGGAAGATGCAGCTGCATGCCTTCCTGAACCCATGCGGCAGCCTGATGGTTGCTCTTGAGTGCGTCAATGGCTTCTGATGTCACTGTCTGTGCTAGAACTGTACTCACCTGAGCATCTATGTCTGTTAGTGGAATGCTTAAATCTGACAGTTCAGTGATTCTGTCCGTAGTCGGTGAGGCGATGCGTTTGATTTGCTGATCGACGTCAAAATCTGACATATCTCGAGGAGGCGATTGCAACGCATCATCTAGCGCCCTTATAAATTGGGGGAGCTTGTATCTGCGTCCATCGTAACTAGCATCAATTCCCTGTAGTTTACTAGCTATCCTCGTAGCGCCGTTTTTTCCAATCTCGTTGCGTTTGCTTTCAGTCGTTTCGAGTTGATTCTCGAGTTGAGGGATAGTCGAACTGTTTGCTTCGTCGATCGCTGCCTCAAGTTCGTCGCGTCTCTTTTGGTTATCAATACTTTCCTTGCCAAGGAAGAGTAGCGATTCAGCTTCGCCACTATCGAACCGGAGATTTTCTTTGACGTAATCGGCATTGAATATACATAGACGTGTTGCGAGTGCTCTATCTGGCTTACTAACCTCGCGGGCGCGACTGTTGGGATTGCTGTCGTCGTCTTTGACTGCTAATCTCGTGCCACTGCTCCAGTCTCCATCTGCAAGTTTGACCAGGAGAGATGCAAGCGTCGACTTGCCGCTGCCATTGCCGCCATAAATGACGTTAAAGCGTGCGAAGTCAGTATTGCCTCGTTGGCGCCAGTTTTGAAAAATGCGATAGTCTTTGATTTGCTTGATTCGAGTGATTTGCATCGACGTTTCCTTATTATTCTTTGATTATAAAGGAAGTTTCTGATTTTGGCTTGAAAGTAAATATATTCTGGCTAATAAAATGCTATTACGCCACCACCCCCACCCCTCGCTCCATTACACTCTGCACATCCACTCGCGCCTTCGCCAGTATCGTGCTGACGTCACGACCAAGAACTTCCTCGATGGTCCACGTCTTGACCATCGCCTGTCGTGGCAACCAGACGCCGATGCGTTGGGCTTGGTAGTCGTTGTCGAGATCGAGGATGAGGTAGCCCAGGAGCTGCATGAGGACTTTCCGCACCCATGGTGCGCTGATCTTGTCCACGACCTTGAAGTCGAAGAGGGTGTCGTCGATGAACCAGTCGCCGTCGGCGCCGCCGACTAAGAAGTCGCCGGAGAAGGATGGGTTCGAGATGAAGAAGGCCCCATGCTTCATGCGCAGGCGCCAGTGCTTGATCTGGCGCTCGTTGACGATGCGCAGACGGGCGATGTCTTCGAGCATGAGCGTTGGGATTGAGTCGTACACCTCGTCGACGTTCCTCGCTGCTGACAGGCGTTCGCCCAGCGAGCTGCGTATCGCCCGCCCGCCGGCGCGGTAGATCGACTCGCACCAGGCGAAGACGATGCTGGCATAGTCCTGGTCGACGTCGTCGCCATCCCTGGTGAGCCGCTCCGCCTCGAGGAAGGCGTCGCCAAGGACGTCCGATATGTGCTGGCCGTTCGGCAACGGCGGGGCGAGGAGATGGTTGAAGACGTCCATGCCCATCGCCGAGGCGCTCCGGCGTGGTTCGAACTCGCCCAGCATCATCCTGGTGCGGATGTCAAAGGCCATGCCGACAGTTGGCGAGTGTCGCCGTGCGTCAGTCACTCCATCCGGCAGTGGTGCCAGGGAGCGTGCCTTGACGAGATCGTAGAAACCAAGCCGCTCAGCGACCCGCTTGCCTTCCGGGGATCTACCACCCGCTATGGCCAGAGCAGGGGCACAACCCTCCACCAGCTGCCGGAACGGAGACTGCTTCTTGTTCAGTTCGCGTGTCAAGCTCATGGGAGGCTCCACCGCAGGATTGAGAGGGATATACGGCAGCGCAGAGCCGACGAGCGACGCCGGTGTCGCCATGGGTGACAGGGGCTGGAGGATGACTCCAACGGGGACGGGGCTGCGTTGCCGCAATTGATAGTAGAGCGCCGCACGGTGAGCCAGTGGCCGTCTCCCGTCCTGGCGGGCTGTTTGCGGCTGAATCGTGATCTGATGGGCACAAGCGCGGCGCACTTCGCTCTGCGGGCCCACATCCTGCTACCAGGGATGACCAGAGCATCCTTGCGAGCCACCTGTGCCTGCGCCTGAGCGCGGGGGAGGACTCTTCGCGTCTCTCTTAGCGCTCGAGGGTGCCAGTTCTGCAGTACGGAAGAGCAGCAGACGCCGGTGAGCCGGCGTCCAAAGGGAGATCGAGGTGCCTAGGCCGCTACGCCGCCTGCAGCCTGCTCTCAACAACTGCCATCCGGCCCGCAAGCTGTTCGTGCTGTGTGGTGAGTAGCTTGAGTGCACCTTGAGCCTGGAGAGCGTCTTCATGCTGGGTTTCGATATCTTTACTGAGTGCGTCGATCCGCTTGGTCACTTCCTGATGGTTACGGTCGATCTTCTCGTCTAGTGCTGCAAAGCGAGTGTCAATCTCATTGAAATGAGCGCCAATGGCGTCAAAACTCTCCTCCATGCTGCTGCGTACGTCTTTTATCTCATCACGCACGCCTTTAATTTCGCCACGTACGTCCTTTATCTCGCGCTCGAGTTTGCCAATGCGATCATTGATTCGTCCCTCGACAGCATTGAGGTTAGTGGTTAATAATTCTTGTATGCGTTGGAAGTCTTTTTCGGTCATACTTCTATTTAAGCATGGTGGGCTGGGAGTGTAAAGGCGCACAGCTAGAATATAGGCTTGATACTGCTTGGCGATATTTTATAGTATGTAGAAACCGCGAGAGAAAATGGCAAGTATAGTAAAGAGAATGACGTACGAACTCGCTAACCCCCCATACATCAATCCAGCAAGTAGTGTAATCCGCAATCGATATGACCTTCGCGATGCAGCTAACTTAGCGTGAACCGAGCAAAATACGTGGCGCTCATGGCAGGAAGGTAATCTAGGAGTGGCAGCCAACTCGCCAGTATCTTTTCGTAATGTTATGGAGTCTTGAAGTCTGGTGACGTCGCAATCCGAGCTGATCTTAGTACCTGCATCAAGATACTTAGCGCTTCAAACGCGCCGAAAGTCTCTTCGAGGAAGCGGAGGTAAGTGACACCCTGATGGTCCTTGTCGGTGTAGACACGACCTTTCAGTAAATCGTGTCGCGCTGTCCCGTGGCCGATCGCATTCCGTTGTTGACTGGAAAGGAGCTTAGGCAGAACTTCCCAGCCAGGCACCATTTCAACATACGCCAGTTTGTGGGCATTAGATAACCTGTTATACTGTGCGATAGAAGACACTCGCCGTGTTGTAGGAACCATGTCAGGATGCGTGTCGCCAAAGTTGTTTGGATCAGTTTGTTTGACTGAATTTTGTGTCGCCATTAAAATCCAAAGACACTTGCAGGACGCCTCGAATCCTTGTTGGTAGAGATCGCGAGCGGTCGTAAACTCATCGCGGAATAGTGTTAGATCCTCCAGATCTCGCTTTGCGTTGTCGTCGACCCAGCGCGGCAAACGCCCCATCGCCCACACTTCGTACTTGGTAATGAAGTGGTCGAGCGCAAGAAATGCGTCTCGCTCGAGTTGTCTAATCGTCGCGGCCTGCTCGCGAAGAAAATCGATATAGTTAGCGCTACGAACTGCCCGTCGATACTTTCGGTGAAATCGTTCGAGAAGATAATCGGTACCAGTAAGTGATGTGCCAAGGATGTTAACTGTTGCCGTCAGTACAGCCTGATATGCGATAGTCGTTCGTTGGTGCATAGTTGACCCAGCAGACTTGACGCCGAATTTGTTGATGGCAGTCTTCTCGAACATAGCCCAGTTCTGCTGCAGGAAGTACTCGAATAGCATACGCACCGTCGGCCACAGTTCCTGAGCCACCTCACGCCCTTGGCCATGCTCGCCTTGGAACGCCAGAAAACGTTCGCCTCCCAGTAGACTGTGCAAGGTCATCGTCGGAAATGCACCGAGTCCATCGAAGGAGTCGGCGTCGTAGCGTGAAGGAACAAATGGATTGATGGTGATAACGGGTGAGTCATTGCTCAGGTCGTCTTCTTGAATGACCTCGCATTCAAAGTTGATGCGGTGGCTCGTTAAATCGTCGCCATCCATCTGGCCACGAATGGATACCTTGCAGATTGGACAAGGGAGATAAAAGCGGGTGTTGTCGGCTGTGTCAACGCCGATTCGTACTGTAAAGGGCTTGTCGCAGCCCGGACATCTAAGGAAATAGCGAGAAATCATAGAATTCAAATCTTATGATGTGGCAGGTAGAACAGGTGTGTCTCTCGGTCGTTCAAGAACACAGTCCAATCATGCCTCTACTTCCTTTCCTGGGCTCTAGGCCACAAGTTACAAGTTGATGACGCGGCACAAGGGATCTGTTACTGATAGCCTCCACCAACAAAAGGTCTCCGAGTCATAGGTGCGAACTTCGTATTTGAAGCGGTGACTTTTGGCGCATCGGTTAATAATTCGCCAGATTACCACCAAAAGCGACAGTAAAGTGGCGATGGTGCGAAGGCGAAGGTACCCAGCGCTATGCTTGCGAAGGCGCCAGCATCGGTGGGAAGGCCGAACCTTCCGACGTCTCAGCTCGCTGCTTATTCAAACTAAATTAGGAGAAAACCATGCCCAACGAGGGACCGCTCTACCGCGCCATCATCCCCGAAGGAACCCACCTCGCACGCTCGAACAGCACCGAAGGTGCGTTCCGAGGTGCGGTTCTTGACGATGAGACCAACCAGGTAAGCGGGCAGGCTGAGCTGGTTGAAGTTGATCGTGATGAGGACGACGAGACGAGTGAGTCCCCCGATTTGAGCACTGCAGTTGCTATGTTGGCAGTCGCGGGAGTGTCCATCGCAGGCACTATTTTTGTCTCAGCGGTTGCTCCAAAAATTAAGACTTGGTGGCGCGACACGGCGAGTCCATCCTTAACGGCAAAGCTCAGCTCACTGCTCACGCAGAAGACTCAAAAGGGACAGAAGAAGATTGGGACGACGGTCGACAGTACAGCTCTGGCGAAAATTTCATCTGCCGATGCGTTGACTGAACTATCCACCGTGACGGCTGATCCTGAGTTTGTAATGAGCAATGAGGAAGCACAACAACGCTTTGCCACGCTTCTATTTGCTGCCGCCCTTGCCGCCCATGAGCTTCGCACGCTTAAGAACGCATCGATTGCCGAGGAGTCCGAACGGCAGCAAATTCAGGACGTACTTGACAGGTTCGCCGATGAGTCGGTGGTCAGTCTCGCCAATAGAGTGTTCGAGGATAATACTGCGCTGGCTACGATAGTGAATGCAGCGCTCCAGAGAAATCTCGGTCAAAGCAGTCAAGACGATGGAGCGTATCTGCCACTGCGACATGAGCAGTTCCACGAGTTGCTGCAACTGTCGTAGGAGACGCAACCTACTCGCTTAGCTCTCCCACCAACTCCTCCACCTGCATGTCCAGCGCCGTTGCCAGGGCGATGAGGGTGCGCAGGCGCGGGTTCATCGGGGTGCCGGGGCGGGACTCGCCCTTTTCGAACTTTTGGTAGGTGTAGGTGGAGATGCCGGCGGCGTGGGCCAGGGACTCCTGGCTGAGGCCCTTGGCGATGCGGGCGCGCTGCAGCCGCAGACCGAGCTGGCGGGCGATGGGCCACCACTGCTCGTCTTGGCTGGTGGAGGAGGAGTCGCGCACGGCACCAGCGTCGAGCGGTCACCCACTTGGCACCACCATACATGTATGGCAATCTAGAGATGTCAGCCGAGATGGAGGGAGGTGAGCAGCATGGGTGGCGAGTGAGACACCAAGGCGGACACGGGTGTGTCCGCGGCTAGAAGCGTCCGTCAGGCAACCAGTGCGTGGCGGGCGTCTTCTCCTGTCTGGTCGGCGGCGGATGTATGAGCGGCTGAGCGTGGAGCCAGCTTCTCTCCGCCTGGTGTGCTCGTAGGCTGCTTGTTGGTCGCTTGTACCTCCTCGTCGAGCGTCCACACCAGCGTGACGCCAGCTCGTGGCAGCACCCAGCCGTCGTAGCCCACGTGGTAGGTAGTGTCTCCCGTGATGTCGGGGAGCTCGGCCACCCGTGTGCTGTGAGTACTGGAGAGATAGTCGACCAGCTTGACACGGGAAATGCCAGCATCCTGGTAGCTGATGTCCAGGCTGAAGCCCTTGACGGGGCGATCAACGTCGAAGTGCACCATGTGGCCGTCACGGCGGAGGCGTGAGCGGTACGTGAAGGACATGACGACTGGCTCGTCCGCATGGATGGCCTCATCGCCCAGGTCAACGATGAAGGTCTGACCGCTGGCGTCCGTCATGTGCTCAATCGGCAACTCGTCACCATCGACGCTCACCGACAACAGTGCGAAGGCGTCCTCGCTTGTGACCGGCAGCTGCGGATCAGGCGGCTTGAACCACACACTCGTCTCCCCACGCTCGGCCACCAGCTGGTCGTAGCGCTGGCGGTCGGAGACGACGGCAAACTTGCGGAAGCGGTGCCGCGGCGTGACGGTGTACTCTCAGCGGACACGTAAGTCGAAGAACGGGGTAGGAGCAACGCTCCTACCCCTTGGTATACCAAGGGTCGCGTCGACGCGGGCGTCGTACCAGCGTTCTTCGGCGGCCATGGCTTGGTGGCGGATGTCGGCATAGACCTCACGGCCAAAGGCTGGATCACCGAAGCGCAGACCCAGGCTGGTGCGTGCCAAGTCGTCCAGCAGCTCAGGTGTGGCTATACGCGCTACGTCCTGACGGTCGAAGCGGAAGGCCTCGATGACGGTATCTCGCAGGGCCGGTGCTTCCTCACGGATCGTCTGGCGGAAGCGCTCTGTCACCGCCCGCTCCTGATCGCGCCGGAAGGCGTACTCGAAGAACGTCGACAGCAGCCCCGCACCAAACAGCGTCCCACCCAGCTCTCCCAGCGGCAGCGCGTGCAGCCACTGCCAACTTCCCAGCTGCAGCGGAGCAAGCCAGGCGTTGAGCATCATGAGGAGGATGCCGGCCAGGGTGAAGGAGACGGCAAGGAGGGCTGCTTTGGTTTTGCGGAGGCGGTGGTGGAAGGATATGGAATGATTGGCGGGCATAAACAATTCTATTTTAACACTCTATGCGCAACATTGTGAACTATTGAATAACTTCACTACTTTTTGCCATAGTTTTTTGCGGCCCCAAAAAGCCGAGCATTACTGCAAAGGATCGGGGAAAATTTGATACCTCATTTCCAATCAGTCCCGATCCCGCGTTAGTTATAGCAGTCCAGTTTTGGATGTAGCGCTTCGCATATGGGATCACGGCAAATAGCATCATGTATCCTGCTGCCAAGCTTATGGCTGCAAGCTGCGCATACTTGGCTGTGAAAAGAAAAACTAGGCCACCACCCAGTAAGTAGAAGCCCACTGTGCACCATAACGCAATGCCAACAAGTTTGTTTCCCATACGCCACAACGGAATGCGGGGTTCGCTGAGAACCCCGGCTGTATAGTGATCGACTATCCTCAATTTTTCTCTATATCTACCAATAAATAGCCAAGTGAAGTATGCGGTGAACAGAAAATGAGACGCTACACCTCTAAATGAAGTCGTTCCAGACATGCCCCTCTTGCTGGTAAGCAGAAGAAGTGATACGACAGCAATCATCCAAACCGGGAGCAGCACTAAACGCCACCAGGGAACGTAGTAGGTTGCGATGAGGTTGGCCTCTTGCTCTGTTCGTAGTTCAGTGAGCCTGCGCTGGCGAACATCATCCTCGACGTACTTGTCGACCGTACTGTCGATCCACTCTATCGTGCGCCGCGCCTTCGCCGATCGAGTGAGCTGGCTTAACCCATTCACAGCAGCGACGGCCGCGGCAACAGCGGCGGGAAGGGCGAAAATAAGAGTCCAAGTAGAGGAACCGGTAAATTCACTCATACCCACATGGTATGTCTCTACAATCTTACCCGGGGCAGTTTGAACACCTGATGTTCTCAAGGCTATCGCTAGCCTCAAGCATGCAGTAGAATGAGATGTTTAAAGATCTGGCGAACTCAGCGCGCCCGTTTACATTCCCAGTGCGCAGGCTTCCTCGCGGAAATGAATGTAGCCAAGTTAAAAACGCCACCCTTGACGCATCTGTTTCCACCGACCTACGTCGTTTCGCGTTAGTCTGACGTGTAATGCGCACTAACATCGGCATAGTCGTCATCACTTGTGACACCGCCAGCTTTCCAAGAAATCAATAGATATAGTGGATTCTTCATCACTGAGTACCATCAGCGACTTGTTCTGAGCTGGTCCAGAAAACAAACCTCAGGGCGATAATTATGGCCCTATGGTCGTAACATTTGGAGACATGCTTTCCCGCACAATAAGAGCACTTTTCTGTCTTTCAATATTTCTAGCCTCGCTTGACGAATAGTATATTTGCTGTCCGCTCTGAGTTCTCTGATTTTGCTTTTAAGGTCTCGAATCATCGCCTTGCGCGCCTTCCGGTCCTGCCGGGTGGAAGCAGAACTTTTTTGAACCGCATCAAGTTGTGCAATGTAATCGTTCATCTTGGTGATGTTATTTTCATATCTTGAATCGACGTGATCATGATAGACTTTTGATGCGCTATAGCGTAATTCTTCAAACACGTTAGTTCGATAGAGTTGGATTCTTGCAATATGACCAAATACCATGATGACAGCTGCCACCCCAAGAAAGATCGCAAGTTTAAGTGGTATAGCGTGAAAGCGTGGCATCTGTTTTGCGGCTATAGTACAGGCTGCAATGACGAATGATGCAGTTGATAATCCTACAAGCCATCTAACCTTGGCAAGCGTTCGAGAAAGAACTAGATGCTCTTCTCCTGCAATTAGGAATCCAAGTAGTATCGGCAGACCGAGCGTACTGACAGGTGAAAGGTTGGAATCAGGAGCGGCGTTAATTATTAATGCGTATATCGAGCAAACAAGAAGTCCCAAAGTTGGCCCAAGAAATCGAGATCGTCTACTACTCATGCTCATACGTACTTGCCAAACTCCAGGGGCCGCCAGCGCATTGTGTTTTTTTGTAGCTGGTGGTACGGGTGGCAAGCCGCGGTCGTGCAGCTCAATTCGTTTCCTGTTGTACATTACTTCGAGTGCAACAACTTGATCATTTGGTTTGTCTTGACTGCTCTTAGCGTCGCTAATATACCCGTGGTGTAGTGACCAATACTTTGACGTGTCGCTCCCTTGAGGCTGTCTGTGCAGTTGAAAGTACTCATCTCCTTGAAATATGTCGATACTGTCGATCGTGAGACCTTTCGGGCAAACTAAACGTGCATGCCCACCGTCACCGCTTCCGAACTGCGGAAGATTTACCATGTACTCAGTGCCCATAAAAAGAAAATGCAACAGTCTTCCCGATATTCTTCGATGTGCTCCGGAAGGGCGGTCATGCTCGATCGAGTCAGGACGTGTTACTTTGAACTGGGCAACTCCAGTACACGGAACGTTTGTCGTGGCGCTGTCTTCGGAGGAATGGCACGGAACTACCAGATGCAATGTGTACGACTTCAAGTAGCTTTGCAGTTCTTCGAAAAATAAAAGTAGAGTCGCACGTACGCCAATAGGTAAATACTTTGGGAGCAGGCCATCCAGTTCACCTACTGTATTTGGTACCGATACTGCATTAGTGTCAATATCACGTTCTAATGACAGCATCCAGGTAATGAATGGGCGTACCCATGATATCCATACTTCGGCCTTCAAGTCGCCATACTTTTCTCGCAGCTCCCGTAATACATGACCTACGACGACTGCGGCCCCGAGCGTAGCGTTTTCTCGTCTTCTTGCGGTTGATACAGCAATAGAGCCTGATACATCTATGTCAAGTAGTGGAGCCCTACGCAGCCCTTTCAGTGCTGGTAAGAAGCATTTTGCGTCAGTTCGAGCGTATGTACTGCGTAGAGAGTTTATCGCATCAAAATCAACATCGAAAGTGAAATGTCTTGAAAGCGTTATCTCGCTCTCAAATTGTGTAGTTTCAACCCTGCGTCGCACCCATACGCTATCGCTGTACACTACTGTGCAATAGAATAGGCAACTATTAGCAATTTCGCTGTTCGTGTTCCCTAGCAACTCTGAAATTTGGTCTGAGAATGTTTGCGTGACCATAGACGTCTACTGAAATCTAGTGGGGTAGGCGTGAAATGTTTACCCCTGGTGGCTAAAGTAGTTGCGCCTGGGAACTGGGCGCCAGAAGATTGCTGTACGACATCTGCTGTTAGGTTGCGACACGACTCAGCGTCGATGCTGCAATTTGCAGTGCCGCTAGCGTCACAACCCTGCAGAAACTTGGGTGGAGTCAGTGAGATTATGATGCGCTAACTTCGGAGTTTGCAGACTGTCTCCTCTGCTCAGCCTCGCGTATACCCTGGATAAACTCTTGTTCGCGCTGACGGAAGTTGGGATCGCGTAATTCTGCGACTAGTTTGCGGCGTTCTTCGATCTGCTTGGCTGACAGGGGATACATGGATGGGACGTTGACGCACATATCTACGGAACTACCATTAAGTCCGTACGCAATATCGACACCATTCTCATATCGGCTGCCGCTTCCGTCGACTAGCATCCTAAGCAGTTGGCCCCATTTCTTAAGTGGTGGCATTTTTATTAGTCCTAACACTTCAATCGCAAAAGCACCTAAATGCATGCGCTTTTGGTTCTGCGACAGTTTTTCGTTCTGTGTATGTTCGTCAGCGTCTATGTGGCCGTCTTTCTGGCCCGCTGACGATTTGTCGATGAATTGCGGTCTTTCGCTCATAATAGTTGCTATTATAAAACAGTCAACCAATGCATGCAATATCCATGCGAGCGATTTGCTTTGTTCCTTCGAATTCCGTCTCTATATCGTGAATAACAAATTCACGAACGCATTCGAAAAGCGACTGCCTCGTAATATCGATCCACAGCTGCACCACAAGGCGGACGCATCTGGTGCGCAGCAGACAGACACCATCGGTGACACGCAGGCGCAGGTAGCCTGCCAGGTGGCGACAGCCGCCGGTGCTGTTGCCGCCTGAGAGTGTCTATGTCTGCCTGGTAGCGCATGCCTGTCTCCATCGTCGCGCTGGGCTGGTGGTGCCCGCAGATCGTTCTGGACACTTGGAAAGGTAGCACTCCGTGCCGTGGTTGCCCATAGGGAGCCTGCGCCCAGGGGCAGCGACGAAGGGATGCTGTTGTAGGAAGCGGGCAGGCGGGCGCCTGGAGGTGGAAGAAATGACCGAAAGATCGGCTTGGAGTCATGTGCTGTTTGTAGCTAGCGCCAAATTTTGCAACAGTTTGGTCACTTCTGATGCGCGGGTGTGGCGGCATCGTGCCACCTGACGTTTGTACTATCGCCCAAGCAGGCTGGCAGTGTTAATTCGCCTAGATGTGACCGCGGCCTCGGCACTCCAGCTCCGTCCTTGCCTGTCTGTGCAGCTCTGGGGCTGCTCGGCGCACTGACGAGACGCTGCTCTTGGATGGCTTGCCTTCCCGTCACTCTTTCCCGAACTTGCCGAACAGCCTGCACCTGCCTTACATCCGTCCCTAGCGGTCAGCCGGCACAACCACGCCAGCCTGGATGCCCGGCAGTGTGCAATCCTCACCCCAGCGCGACGTCCTCAGCGAACCGGCTTCGTCATGTGAGGGTGTGGCTCGTCTGGGTGGATGGAGATGTGGCGAAGCGGCTTGAGAGAGCCCTCTGTCTATTCCACCCTGTCGTACTTCGTCGATGGATGGTGCCCACCGGTGGCCGAGTGGCAGTGAGGCCGTCTCGGTTGGGTGGCTCATGTTGATTTAAGGTCCTGAAATAGATGTCGGTGCCGCGGAATATCCTTGTTTCGAGGCGTCCTCCCGAGCAGTTCATCGGGGGAGGGGTGCTACAAAACGGCTAGCCGATTGATTGACAGCACTCCTCTGAGTATCTGATGCCTCGCGTTCTGGTATTTTGCCAGGAAGGAGAAAATATGGCCAGATCTATTAACCGTAGTGCGGTCAATGGGCGCATCGTCCCGGCCAGGGTGGTGCGGCTCAACCCGCGGGAGACGGTCACGCAGCGTGCTGGTTCGTCGGGCTCGAAGCCATCGGGTGGTTCGTACCGGTCGGCAATCACTGGGCGTTACGTCACTGAGGCGACCGCTCGGCGTCACCCGAACACGACGATTCATGAGGGAGCGTGAGCTGGGTGTCCGTGCACGTGGAGATCAACTCAGATATAGAGCGCCAGATTGCAGCAATGGCTCAGAACGCGTTCAAGCGTTTCGAGGATGATCTGAACCGCCGCCGGTCTCGGTTGCAGGGGCGGCCTGTTGCCGAAGTTCGGCGTGCTGTTGACAGCGCGCTACGCAAGTACGGGCTCGACCTGCCCGACGCGATGGTAGCCGGCCTTGCTCAGGACTTGGCTGAGGGGCGTCAGATTCAAATCAGCACCCGTTAGCGGAACTGTCGTGCGGGTGGGGCAGCAGGTGTACGGAGGTCGCCTGCTGCCCCACCTGTCTCGTATGACGTGGTGGGTGTTGTTCACTCCTCATCCCTAGCCACCTCCACCATCACGATGGTGCGGTAGGTGGTCATGCGGGTGTGGAGGCCGGGGGTGAGCTGGCTGTGGTCTTGGTAGAAGACGGTGCGCATGGGGGCGTCCTGGCCGGTGATGGATATGGCCAGGATGGCGTCGTCTGGTTCGACGGCCTTGGTGTCGGGCAGGTCGAGGGCGAGGCGGTGGCGGCGCATGGTCAGCCCGTCACGTGAGACTTGGGGGCTGGCGATCTGCTCCAGATCAAGCGTGATCTCTCGTGGGCTGTTGCTGGAGGGGTAGTGCCAGACCTGGATGAGGGGTGCCTTGGCGGGGAGGTCGCTGTTGGTCATCTGGTCGATGATGACCATCAAGCTGGTGCCGCTGCCGCCGAGCTGGATGCTGAGCGTCTCGGTGCCGAGCCGTCCGGCGACCTGGGCGAAGTAGACCAGGTCGCGGGCGATGATCGGCATGCCGGCGTCACTCCAGCGGCGGGCAGTGCGTTGGTCGCGCCAGTCCTGGGGTGAGAGTGCTTCGGCGGTGAGCTGGAGGCGGTCAAGGACGGTGTCGGCCGGAGCGGACAGAGAAAGGGCGGCGGCTGCCTCGTTGCGGCCGCTGTGCTGGTAGCGGGCCAGCTCGCGCTGAAACAGCAAGAAGGCGTCCAGCAGGTCGTCGCCGCCGCAGACCTGCCGCAAGGTGGCGAAGGTGCTGAACTTCTGCACCGTGAGCTGCCCGTAGGCCTTGCGCAGGGCCAGCAGCTCGGTCAGCACCTGCTGCTCCAGTGCAGCGCGCTGCTCGGCCTCATCCGTGGTGTCGCCGATGGGGAAGACGCCATGTGGTAGCGGGGTGGCTGGCTCCGGGGGCGTGCTCATGGCCCCTATTCTCACCGACCGGTTTGGCACCGTGTTGCGCAGATGCAGCACGGTGCACTTTTCTGTCACGACACCGCCAATGGCGGCGGGTTCTCCTAGATATGCCAGATCAACCGGACGCCAGCGCGGCAAGTGCCCTTGGGCGGTGCGGCTAGGCAGATGGGCGATCTGGGCGGCCACAGGGCCGCATGCGTCATCCCAGGCGGTGGCAGCGGCTCCGCTCCAGGGTGAGCGCTTCCCTGGCCGCCGTCTTCTCTCCTCTCTTCTCGAAAGGACTCCTCATGGCTTCTACCAATCTCAGTCTCTTCTCGCCCCAGCGCACCCGGATGGGGGTGGTGCTGGGCAATGGCCAGGCCCGGGTGACCAGGCGGGAGATCGAGCAGGTCGCCGCCCAAGCAGAGGTGGCGTCCCAGGCCGAGCAGGCCCGGGCCTTCCTGACCTCCCAGGTGCTGACCAATATCGCCACCCTGGTGACCCAGGCCGAGGCCCAGACCCGCATCGCCCCGGGCGGTGCCCAGTTCTACGAAGCGATCATCACGGGCTACGCGCTGGGGGCTGGGCAGCGGATCGGGCAGCTGTAGGGCTGCTGTCCTGCGGCTTCGCCAGCCCGGTGGCAAGCTCCCCGCCTCGCGGCTTCTCCTCACGCTTCCTTCTCTTCGCTTCCTTCTTTTCGTCTCTCTTTCTTCATCTTCGGAGGTTTCATCATGACGGTAATAGTTGGGATTCTGGCCCTCATCGGTCTGGCGGTAGTGGGCGCAATCGGCTGGGCATTCGCCCACGGGGTGCGCGATGGCCTGGCCCAGTGGCGGGAAGCACCGCCTGGCGGAACGAGTCAGCCGCTGCCCGTAGGCGCACCGCCGCTGTCGCTGTCCGCCGCGCTGCCGAGCAGCTACCAGGCCGGTCAGCTGGCTGGTGAGGTCGCCGCCAGCTGGCGCTCCGCACACCGAGCGGCCAGAACAGCGGGAGCACCAGGCGTACCAGCCAGCTCATCCTGGGCAGCCGCTCTGGCTTTGGGCAGCGAGCTGAGCCAGCAGCGCCAAGAGGCAGGCCGGGCCATGCAGGCAGCCATGGCCCAGGTGCTGCAGGACAACGAGCAGGCAGTGCGGGAAGCGGCGGCTGAGGCTGCCGGAGGAAGGCGCGACACCAGTAATGGCGGGAGTGGTGCCAGCAGCGGTGGCAGTGTCACTGACGAGAGCAGCGGCAACGGTGCTAGTGGTAGCGGTGCGTCTGCTGGAGCGGTGCCGGATGCATCGGACGGTGACGGCACCAGTGGTGAGTCGGCGGCTGGAACGGCCCGTCTTACCTGGCCGGCTCACTTGCCCTCGCGTCGCCCGCCGCGGCCGCGTCCCCGGCGGTGCACGCAGCAGCGACCGGCTCGGTCGGACGAGCGGCAGTCGTAAGCGTTCGGCTCCATTCCTCGCCCACATGCTGCGTCATTTCGCTCGCTTGTTGCAAAAACTACAGCACCGACTTTCGTGGCCACTAAGTGGCGCGTGTGTCCATTTTGTGTGCTGGGGTGGCACCACAGAAACGGCTCACAAGCAGCACGTGTCGCGTCGCTTCGCAATCTGAATTTGGAGGCCTTGCAACACGCGAGTGTTCGTGGAATGTATGGGATAAGGGCAACCGACTGCCGATGCGCGAAATAGCTGGTAGCGGGCTCGCCCGGAGCAAATAGCAAGTAAGGAACAAAAAAGGAGGGACATCATGCAGCAGATGAAACAGACAAGACGAGCGTGCGCTGGGGGAGCGGCCTCTCGGCACGGTGAGGCGGCCCGGCAGGTGGGTGCAGCAGTGAGACCAGGCGCTGGTGTGCCGCGACTGGGCAGCGCGGTGAGCGATGGGTCTGGCTTAGTCGGTCGGAGTGACTCTGGCGGCGCTGCCACCAGCGCTGCGGTGCTCAGCCAAGACAGCGCAAGCAAAGCCGCCGGTAGCGGCAGGAAAGCCGGTGTGCCGACCGGGGGTGCTGGCTCGTCAACCACTATCTCTGGCCTGCCGCCTGGTGGCTTTGCCACCATTCTGGTCGATCCGCCCTGGCCACTGCAGAGCGGTGAGAAGCACTACCGGACGATGAGCCTGGCGCGGATCAAGGCGCTGCCGGTGGGGACGCTGGCAGCGCGAGATGCCCACCTGTGGCTGTGGACGACGAACGCCTTGCTGCCGAAGGCGTACGAGGTGGCTGAGGCCTGGGGCTTTACGGTGCGCAGCCCACTGACCTGGGTGAAATTCCGCCTCGGCCTGGGTGGCCGCTACCAGCTGCGTAATGCCACCGAGCAACTGCTGTTCTGCACCCGAGGGAGAGCCCCGCTGGGCTCACGTTCTCAGCCGACCTGGTTCAACGCCCCCGTCACGGAGCACTCGCGCAAGCCGGCTGAGCAGTTCGCCATCATCGAGCGGGTTAGTCCTGGGCCGTACCTGGAGCTGTTCGCCCGCCGCAGGCCAGAGTCGAACCAGCCCTGGGCGGTGTGGGGCGACCAAGTGGACTCCGACATCCGCATCCCCGGCTTTACCGTACCGCGGTACAGCGAGTGGGCACACGAGGCAGAAGCGATGCCGCAGACCGACGAGTCCGCTAGCGATGGCCGCGGCGGTGACGGCAAGGAGGTAGAGCGATGAGTCGGCCGTGGCGTGACAAGTACCCAATTTGCAGTCTTCGAGGAGATGGTGATGATGAGCGATTCGAGGCGTTCGCCTTCTGGCAGCCTGCTGCGATGCGGCGTCGGCCTGCTCCTGATCGCGATGGGGCTGAGGTGGATCGTCGCCATCGTGCAAAGCAGCTGGCCCTGGCTCGTCGGGCTGCTCGCCGTGAGCGCCGCCGCCTGGCTGGCAGTGCGCTGGTGGCGCAGCCGACGGGAGTGGTGAGGGAGCCGAGCAGAAGTGAGCGGCAGACGGATAGGCGTCGTCAGGTGGGCCAGGCCGAGCAGTGCCCGAGTTGGCCAGTGGACGACAAGGCGCAACAAGCACGTTCCCGTCGGCGTCGCTCTCCTCATCCCACTGGCGGCGACCAGGGCGGACACCTTCCTACCAGGAGGCACTCATGATGGCCCCGCATGGCGGTGGCCGCCCTGGTTCGTCGCGGCGGGTGCGCTTGGTGCCGGTGCGGCAAAGCGGCATGGATCACCGGGCGGTGGCGCGGATCGTGCTGGCTTTGGCGCGGCAGATGGCGGCGGATGAGGCTGTGAAGCCAGCGGCGGATGATGCAGTTTCCTCAGGTGCTGGGGTCTGCACGAGGAGTGATCGCCGTGCCTCGGTGGGGCGCTGCATTGCAAACGAACCCGTGTCTGCATCGCCTGGGAGCTGCTCGGCAGGTCGGTGTGCTCACCAGCGTCATGACGGCCCTCACTATTCGGCTCATGGCGGCCTTTCCGCTGCTTCCCATGCTTTGCCGGATCGCGCTGGTACAGCTAAGACCGACGAGGCCACTGCTCCGATATCCGCGCCGGGAGGTGCCCCGTGATGGCCCGCACGACTCAGCCCCTGGTATGGCATCAACTGCGGTTTGCTTTGCCGCTTGCTCAGGACGCGGCGGTTGGGCTGGTGGAGCGGCTCCTGGCGGACGCTTCGCTTGGTCGGGTGGTGCTGGAGCTGCGCGCCAGCGGCGGTCAGGCCACCTGGGCGGTGGGCTCGCGGACGGGTGAGCGGTTGGTCTCGGTGGTGCGTGAGATGGTGCCGGGCTGCCGGGTGTCGCGTGGGTTTTCGCGGCGGGCGGTGGATCAGGCGGTGGTGGTGTCGGCCCGGCCGGTCGGGGCGGGACTGGCGACGGAGCGCCTCAGCGCGGTGGTGCGAGCCGTCCTGGCCGCACTGGCGGTGACGGCTAAGGACGAGGAGCTGGTGGTTCAGCTGCAGCTGGGGCGGCGCTTCTCACCGCAGGTACTGGGGCGGGTGGAGCCGCAGGGTTGGCTGGAGCTGCTCGGGCTCGTTCCGATTCCGTCTCTTAGTGGTGAGCGGGGTCGGCGGATGCGGGCGCAGGTGGAGCGGCATCGAGCGGCGGTGTGCCTCCGTCTGGGGGTGCGGGCGGCCTCGCCGCTGCGCCAGCGGGTGCTGCTGCAGGGGCTGCTGGGGGCGCTGCGCCTGGTGGAGGGGCCGGGGGTGCGGCTGCGCGCTCGCACGGAGCACCCCGCCAAGCTCGACGGAGTGCGGCGGCCGTGGCGGACTGGCTTGGAGCTCAGTGCAGTGGAGGTGGTGGCGATGGTGGGCTGGCCTATTGGTGAGCTGCCCTTGCCGCTGCTGGGTAGTGGGCACCCGCGCCTGGTGGCCCCGCCGCCGGAGGTGGGATCTGGCTCGTCCCAGCGCGTCGTTGGAGCCAGTGCGGTGCCGGGCGAGTCCGGACTGGTGCGTCTGCCGATTACCGACGCTGTCTACCACACGCATCTGTTGGGGCCGACTGGTGTGGGTAAGTCGACGGTGCTGCTGTCCTTGGCGCTGGCTGATGCGGCTGAGGGCCGGGGCCTGCTCCTGCTTGACCCCAAGGGCGATCTGGCGACGGACTTCGTCGCGCGCCTGCCCCAGAAACGGGCGGACGACGTGGTGGTGCTGGATCCGACCAATCCCTGCCCGGTGGGGTTCAACCCGTTGGCTGGGCCGCCGGAGCTGGCGGTGGTGACGGCGGAGGCGGTGCTGGGGGTGCTGGCCGAGCTGTTTCGCGACAGCTGGGGCATCCGCACTGCCGATGTCCTCTCCGCCGCGCTGCTGACGCTGGCGCATATCCCGCAGGCGACGCTGGTGTGGCTGGTACCGCTGCTGACCAACCCGGCCTTCCGACGCCGGGTACTGGCACTGGCCCCACCTGATCCTTTGGGGACGGATGTCTTTTGGCAGGGCTATGAGGCCAAGCCGGTGCGGACCCAGGCGGTGGAGGTCGCGCCGGTGCTCAACAAGCTGCGCCAGCTGATGCTGCGCCCAGGCCTGCGGGCGATGCTGGGCCAGGCCCAGCCCCGCTTCGGGCTGGCGGATCTGCTGGAGCGCCGACGCATCGTGGTGGTCAATCTCAACCAGGGCCTGCTCGGAGCCGGAGCGGCCCGCTTGCTGGGGACGCTGCTGGTGGCGCAGCTGTGGCAGCACCTGCTGGCGCGTCAGGCAGAGCCGGCCCAGCGGCGGCAGATCGTGAGCGTGTATATCGATGAGGTCCAGACCTTCCTGGCGGGGCTGCCCGGTAGCCTGGCCGACGCCCTGGCCCAGGCCCGCTCACTGGGCGCAGCCTTCCACCTGGCGCACCAGTACCGCGGCCAGCTATCTGCCGAGATGATGCAGGCGGTGGAGACCAACACGCGCTCCAAGGTGTACTTCGCGTTGTCGGCGACCGATGCGGCTGCAGCGGCTCGATTGGCCCCGGAGCTGGAGGCGGCCGACTTCCAGCTGCTGGCTCAGTACCAGGCCTACGCCACTGTCATGCACCACGGACACCGCTCGGGCTGGTTCTCCCTGGCCACCCGGCCTGCCCCGCCAGCCGTGCGCGACCCAGCCCTGCTCTACGCCGCCAGCCACGCCCGCTACGGCATACCTACCAAGCAGACCGAAGCCGAGCTCATCGCCCTGACCAACGGCACCGCGCCCAGCACCGTCGATGCGAATGAGCAACGCAACCTGACGACGGCGTTGCCGGACACGACCACTGTCGCCACCACTGACGACGTTACTAGTGATGGACCTGGGGACGAGACGGCCGGTGAGCTGAAACCTTGCGTTCCGGATGAGGCTGGGGCGGATGACACCAGCAACGGAACTGAGGCTGATGGGTTCGAGAGTGGGGCTGAGTCTGGGCGGCTCCGTCCCGCGATTGGCCGCAGGAGGCGACCATGAGGCGGACAGGACGCAAGCCTGAGACTTTGAGTTGCCGCTACTGCAGGCGAAGCACGTACCGGGATGGCAGCGCCGCTGGCCTGCGAACCACTGGGCAGTGGCGTCGTCTCGGTAGACGCATCGGTCGACGCACCGCTGCACTGACGGCTTGCAGCAAGCGGCGGCAGCTGGCTCTTTCTTGGCGATTAGTGGCGGTGACTGACCCCACCTGGTGTGGTCACGTCTGGCCCGGCGGAGGCGGCCAGCGATGAACCGGTCACCCACCATTGCAGCGGCCCGGTTCTCATCGCTGGTGCCTGCGCCGATCCATCCGATGCAGGCGCGCCTGCTCGCCCTGGTGGCGGCCCACCGCTTTGCCACCACCACGCAGCTTGCTCGGCTGACCGCCCTGGAGTATGCGTCGTCGGCCTCGGCCCTGCGCCAGACCCAGCGCCATCTGGCCAACTTGGCTCAGCAGCGCCTGCTGACGAGCCTGGAGCGACGGGTCGGTGGCTGGCAGGGCGGCTCAGCCGTGACGACCTGGGCCGCGACGACTCGAGGCCACCGCCTCGTGGCAGCAGAGAACGGGGAGGACGAGGAGGTGCCGCGGCGGCAGCGGCCCCGTGAGGTATCGACCACCTTCCTGGACCACCTCCTCGCGATAACGGAGGTGCGCACCAGCGTCGAGGAGGCCGTCCGCCAGGAGGCGGACACCGAGGCGACGGTCGCCCTAGAGCCGGAATGCTGGCGCACTGCACTCAGCCCCAGCGGCCAGGTGCAGGTGCTGCGCCCCGACCTGGCCGTGACCATCACCAGCCCGGCCTATGAGGACCGCTACCTCGTCGAGGTTGACCGGGCTACCGAGAACCCCGGCCGCGTCATCGCCACCTGCTGGCGCTACCAGGAACACCAAACCCAGGCCAGCGACGGCGGCGTCTTCCCCCTGGTGGTCTGGCTGGTCCCCACCGACCGCAGACGCCACCGCCTCGAGCGCGCCATCGCCCATAGCGCCGGCCTGCTGCGCGACCTCTTCCGCGTCATCCGCCTGGACCAGCTGTCCACCCTGATCCATGGTGGCCCTGCCGCCATCCCCACCCCACAGGCCACCAACCAGACAAGCTGACACACCAAAAGGAGGCATATCCCTCTGAGAAAGACACTAAGTAACAGCCTGCCATTTCTAGGGCGACATGCCAAGGACATTGAGGCGAATATTGCGCACAGCAGACAACCACCTGACCACGCCACTTTGACAGGCTTGCGGATTGCCGCCAGGGGTCAAGCAAAAACCGGACTGGACTTTTCCGTCCATCTGAGCGTCAATAGAGAGAGGAGAAACACAAACGAGTGAAATAGCAATGCATGACGAGAGGAGGACACCGATGACAACACAGACAAAGACGAACGCGCGAGATGAGCACCCGGCCGTGCTTGACGCCATACCCGCCACCACGCTGGACGGCCAGGCGGGCACTGGGGCGATCGCCATCTTCTACGGCGCGGCCCGCTACCCCTTCGAGCTGGCCCGGCAACGGGAGCTGGTAGAGGACTACGCCGACGCGATGGGCCTCAACCTGGTTACCGAGTTCCACGACCGACAGCAGCGTCAGCACGGGCTGAGGATGCTGCTCGATGCCTGCCAGCGCGGTGGGGTGGAGTACGTCATCACGGCGAGCTGGCCCACCCCCAACCTCACCACCACCGAAGCAGGCGCGGTAACCGAGCAGCTCGCAGCCAGCGGCACCCACCTGGTCTGCCTCAACCGCTGGCAGCCGGGCGGCGGCACCCCACCAGCCTGGTGGAACGACGAGGAAGGCGCATGGATCCGGCAGCTCGACGCGCTGAGGGAGGAAGACCGTCGACAGCGCGAGCAGACCAGCGAACCCATCGAACCCAGCAAGGAGGTGCACCATGCCTGACGCACTCGCCCCCGATCCCTTCACCGCCATGGCCGCCCAGCTCACTCCCAAGCGGGCCGTCTCATACATCCGCGTCTCCACCCGGGAGCAGGCCCAACGTGGCGGGTCGGAGGAAGGCTTCTCCCTCCCCGCCCAGCGTGAGGCCAACAAACGCAAGGCCCAGTCGATGGGTGCCCTGGTGGTTAAGGAGTTCGCCGACCGGGGCGAGTCCGCCCGGTCTGCCAACCGCCCTGAGCTGCAGAAGATGCTGGCCTACCTCAAGGAAGACGGCGGGATCGACTACGTCATCGTCCACAAGTTAGACAGGCTCGCACGCAACCGGGCGGACGATGTGGAGATAAACCGGGCGTTTGAGGAGGCGGGTGTGCGCCTGGTATCGACGTCGGAGAACATCGACCAGACGCCAGGTGGCATGCTGCTGCACGGCATTATGAGCAGCATCGCTGAGTTCTACAGCCGGAACCTCGCCAATGAGGTCATTAAGGGGATGGGTGAGAAGGCGAGGAATGGTGGGACGCTGGGTAAGGCGCCGCTGGGGTATGTGAATGTGCGGGGGCGAGATGAGCATGGGAGAGAGGTCCGGACGGTCGAGCTCGACCAGCAGCGCGCTCCCCTGCTTCGCCTCGCCTTCTCCGAGTACGCCACCGGCAACTGGACAGTCAGTCAACTAGCCAAGCACTTAGCAGGACTGGGGCTGGATGTGCCAGCGACGCCGAGCAAGCCGGCTCGGCCCATTACCAAGGGGCGGCTGCATACCTTGCTGCGGCACCCGTACTACAAGGGTGTGGTGCAGTTCCAGGGCGTGGAGTATGCGGGCAAGCACGAGCCGCTGGTGGATAGCCAGACCTGGCAGACCGTGCAGACCATCCTGGCTTCGCGGCGCTATGGGGAGCGCCAGCGCATCCACAACCACTTCCTCAAGAGCACCGTCGTCTGCGGCCAGTGCGGGGCGCGCCTGTCTGTCCAGAACGCTAAGAACAGCAAGGGCATCATCTACCCCTACTTCGTCTGCGCTCGCCGCTGCCGCCTGCACGACTGCGCCTTCACCGCCGTACTCATCGACGTCGTCGAAGACCGGATAGTAGAGCTCTACCGGGCCATCGAGCTCAGCGCAGCAGACAGAACGCAGATCGAGCACTACCTCCACGACGAGCTGGCCCAGATAGAAGGAGACAAGGCCAAGGCAGTGCGCTCCCTGACGACGCGGCGCACCAACATCGAGGACAGACGACGTCGTCTCCTCCACGCCCACTACGAAGGAGCCGTGCCCCTTGACCTCCTCAAGGAAGAACAAGCCAAGCTGTCCACGGAGCTGAACCAGATCGAGCGCCAGCTGGCTGCCTATCAGGCTGATGCCGCTGAAGTCCGCCAGCACCTCACCCAGGCCCTTGACCTCCTCGAAGACTGCCACCGCCTCTACACGGCGGCACCTGCGCACCTGAAGAAGCTGCTCAACCAGGTGTTCTTCGAACGGGTGCTAGTCAACCCACTGGTCGATGAGGACGGGCGGGTCATTTTGCCTAGCACAGGCGATGGAACGACCGACGGTGGCAAACAGCCGGGTAAGGGCGCGGGCGCACACGATGGACAGGACATCGCCGGAGAAGAAGGAACCGGCGATGCCAGCGGGGGAGGAGCTGCCGATGCTGACGCGCCAACCCTGACGCCTCGTTCCATCCACCTTGCCGACACCGGCTCTGGCACTCGCCTCAGCGCTCTGCTCGTCCCACCCTTCGACCAGCTGGCCAGCCCTGGCCTGCACGCCGCCGCTCACACGCACCACCTGCAGCACCTGGCTCAGCCTGGCACCCCACCCACCGTTGACGATGAGCTCACGAGCCCCACAACACGAACAACGCCCACCCTGGTGGGTGAGCGTTGTTCATCATCTGGAACCGCATCCCAGGCTGTTTCTACTGGGGTGGGTTCGGGTAAGAGCTTGCTGGTACGCGAGAAGGGACTCGAACCCTCACGCCCGAAGGCACCAGGACCTAAACCTGGGGCGTCTACCAATTCCGCCACTCGCGCTGTGCGGCGCCCACTCTACCGACCCAAGTCCCGGATAGCAGAATGCGGAGACCGCTGCTGTGCTCATATCAGTCCACTCAGTCCACGCCCAGTGCGGCACGCAGCCGCTTGACGTGACCGGTGGCTCGCACGTTGTACTGGGCCAGCGCCACGCTCCCGTCAGGGGCCACCACCACGGTCGAGCGGATGACACCGGTGTAGACCCTGCCGTAGTTCTTCTTCTCGCCCCACACGCCCCAGGCCTCCATGACGGCGTGGTCGACGTCCGACAGCAGGGGGAAGGTCAGGTCGTGTCGGTCGGAGAACTTGGCCTGTGCGCTCTGCGGGTCGGGGGAGATGCCGACGACGGCATAGCCGGCCGCCTCGAGTGCTTCCAAGGAGTCCCTGAAGTCGCACGCCTCCTTGGTGCATCCCGGAGTGCAGGCCTTGGGGTAGAAGTAGACGATGACGCCCTTGTCCGTGCTGGCGCAAAGGTCGCCAAGGGTCACGGTGCGGCCGTTCTGGTCGGGCAGGGCGAACTCCGGGGCTCGGTCACCGGCGGCGAGCTGGGTCATGGGTCCTCCTCGGGCTCCTGGGCAGATGCACTCATCCTCGCATCGCCTCCGGTGCCTGCGGCAGTGAATTCGAGGACTTACTTTCGTGATCTGGCAAACGTTCAGCACGTCAGTCGCCCGGGACCCCCGACCCGGCTCCGGGTGGGACCTCCGGGTCAGGCGGCCTGGGCGAGCATTCGCCGCGAGGCCTGCTGCGCCGCCTCCAGGCGCTCCAGCGCCCGCTCGAGGCGCGAGGGGGAGGCGGTTGCCCCCAGAGAGGCGAGCTCCGCGCGGGCGGCGAAGAGCTCCCTGATGGCGGCCTCGTCGGCCAGGGTGTCAGTGGCTTCCGGCCCGGTGGCCGGAGTCGTCATGCTGGTCATGGTGTGGATGTTGCGTGTCATGCGTATCTCCTCATCTTCCTTCAACGTCGTCGGCCCAATGGGGCCTGGGGTCGCAGCACGTGCCGAAGCGGGGACGTACCTGCCGAGCCGGCGTGCGCGGGTCAAGACTCCTGGCGCAGCGGCCGGTTGCGCCGCTGCAGACAGTGGTCACGAGGGCGTGGGAACCGTTGAAACGGTGGCATCCTGAGAGTTTCTCAGTGCGGAGGCGGTTGTCTTCGACCGCCGTCATGCGCCTCTGCTGTGCCTTCGGGATCATCCCGGGCGAAGCGCGTGCCCTTCGTGGTACACCGCCAGGGACTTGAACCCTGAACCCGCTGATTAAGAGTCAGCTGCTCTGCCAATTGAGCTAGCGGTGCTCGGTCAGTTTGTGACCAACTCTTCCGGTCCCGAGGGCTGGAAGACTCGTACACCGCCAGGGACTTGAACCCTGAACCCGCTGATTAAGAGTCAGCTGCTCTGCCAATTGAGCTAGCGGTGCTTTCACCACAGCGATGTCATTTGACGTGGCTCGCTGGGCGACGGAGGAATACTTTACGGATGGAGGAGGGCTTCGTCCAGTCAGGATCTGTGAAACCAGGCGATTGTGCGGCAAGTCTCAAGGATGCGGTGGGGTTGGGGGCCGCGTTGCCGCTGCGTGCTGCCCGGTGTCCCCGTTCAGTGCGATGAATGGCCCTCGCGGCCTTGCCTGCGACGGCGCACGTCGGCGGCACGGGCGCGGTCGCGCTTCGACATCGCACCGGTCGAGGAGGACCCCCTCGACGGCGCTGCCTTCGATGCGCCAGCGCCAGTCCGCCCGCTGCGGCGATGGCCGCTCCGCCCGGCGGAAGTGCGCTTGGCGTCGTCGTCCTGCTCGATGCGGCCGGTGCGAGACCACTGGTGGTACTGCTTCAGCGTGGCCGCCTGCTCCTCGGTGAGACGGTGCCACAGGGGCAGGTCGAGCTTCTTGCGGTCGCGCACCCGGGTGCCGAGGGTCCAGCCCGCCAGCATGACCAGCGCGACCACCATGCCGCCCCACATGCTGCTACTGCCGGCCCGGGCGCCGGTGAGTATCGAGACGGTTCCTCCGAGCAGGCCCGCGGCAAGAATGGTCACGACGACGATGGCGGCCATGGATGCCCAGTAGCGCTGCGCGGCGGTGATGCGCGGCCCGCGGGTTTGAGAGCTCACCTCGGCATTGTGACACCCTCGCACGCGCGGGCTGAGCAGCGTGCGGGTGTCGAAAGGTTGCGGAACGGAGACCTGCTGGTCGCCCCAACCGGTAGGTAGTCATGTTCGCTGGTGCGGGCGCGGTTCAGTGTCACATGTCGGTGGCTCTCGCCGCGGTGCTGCGCGCGGTAGCGTGGGCCGCATGAGCGACCCGATCGTGACGCTGGCGACCTGCGCCGACTTCCCTCACCTTGATGACGATGACCGTGGCCTGCCGGATGCCCTGCGTGCGCGTGGCATCGAGCCGCGGGTTGCCGTATGGGACGACCCCGACGTCGACTGGAGCCAGTCCGGCACGGTCGTGCTGCGCAGCGTGCGCGACTACGCCACCAAGGGCAACTACTCCCGGTTCCTCCAGTGGGCCCGGTCAGTGCCCAGGCTCGCCAACCACCCCGACGTCGTCACCTGGAACTCGGATAAGCACTACCTCACCCGGCTCAGCGAGTGGGGGGTCCCCATGATCCCGACGATGTGGTTGGAGCCCGAGGCTGGATACTCCAAGCACCAGGTTCACACCCGCTTCCCGGCCCATGGTGACTTCGTCGTCAAGCCGGCCGTCTCCTCGGGCGGGCGTGGCACCGGGCGATACACCGCCACCGACGCCGCCTCCCGGTCCGCGGCGATCAATGACGCCATGCACCACCTGCGCCGCGGGCGCACCGTCATGGTCCAGCGCTACCTCGAGGAGGTCGACCGTAAGGGCGAGGTCTCCCTGGTCTACTTCAACGGCGTGCTGTCCCACGCGGTGGAGAAGGCCCCGATGCTCCACCCCTCCTTCAAGTCCACCGACGAGATCCACGAGGAGATCGTCACGGCGCGCGAACCCAGTGAGCAGGAGTGGCTCTGGGGTGAGCGCGTGCGCAAGGCCATCCACACGCTGATTAAGGAGGTCTCCGGTCGCGACATCCAGCTCCTGTTCAACCGTGTCGACGTCGTCGGGGACGGTCAGGGCGGTTTCTACCTCATGGAGGTCTCGCTGATCGATGCGGGCCTCTACCTCGGGGCGGCACCGGAGGCGCTGGACAACTTCGCCGACGCCATCGCTCAGCGCATCTTCTGGTGACCGCCCGGGCGCGGGGCTCTCGAGGCGCCCGGGTGTGGTAGATAGGTGCCATGCGCACGCTGCTCAACATCATCTGGGTCGTCTTCGGCGGGTTCTGGCTCTTCCTCAGCTACCTCTTCTTCGGAGTGATCGCCTGCCTGTTCATCGTCACGATTCCCGCAGGCGTCGCCTCCTTCCGTATCGCCGCCTACGTCCTGTGGCCCTTCGGGCGTGAGGTGGTCCCGGCCCCCGGGGCCGGCGCCATGAGCGGGATCAGCAACATCATCTGGTTCCTCGTCGCCGGGCTCTGGCTGGCCATCGGCCACCTCACCACCGCCGCCGCGCAAGCCATCACCATCATCGGGATCCCGCTGGCCGTGGCCAACATCAAGCTCATCCCCGTCACCTGCTTCCCCTTCGGCAAGCAGATCATCGAGACCCGCTAAGTCCCCTCGGGCGCCGGACCGCCAGCGGGTCTCACAGACTGACGCGACGGTTGACTCCCCAGTAGCCCACGTAGCAGACCACGAGGAAGACGGCGGTGATCGCCAGGCCGGCGCGCTGCTCGGGATCGAAGACGATGAGCAGGCACGAGGCCATAGACAGCCCCAGCGCCGCGATCGAGACCCACGGATACCCGGGAGCCCGGTAGGCCAGGTCCTCAAGGCTGCGGCCCTCAGCGAGCCAGCGCCGTCGGAAGGACAGGTGGCACGCTGCAATAACCACCCAGACCAGGACGACGGCGAGACCGGAGACTGACACCAGGACCAGGTAGACCGTGGAGGCCGCATAGGTCGAGGTCAGCAGCGAGGCCAGCCCGCCGACCATGGACAGGCCCATCGCCAGGGCGGGCACCCCGTAGCGATTGGTGCGCGCCAGGACCTTGGGCAGGGTGCCCTCGTTGGCCAGCGACCACAGCATGCGGGTCGAGGCGTAGAGCCCCGAGTTTGCCGCCGACAGGATCGCTGCCAGAATGACGATGTTCATGAGGACCCCGGCGTAGGGCACGCCGATTCTGGACAGGACCGTCACGAAGGGACTCTCCTCGACTCCGGCCTTCTCCCACGGGATCAGCGCTGCGATGACGATGATTGAGCCGATGAAGAAGATGGCCAGGCGGGCCAGGGTCGCCCGGATCGCGCGCGGAACAGTGGTGCCCGGATCCTCGACCTCCCCGGCGGTGATGCCGATGAGCTCGGTGCCGGAGAAAGCGAAGTTGACGGCCAGGATCGTGGTGAACACCGCGCCGAAGCCGTTGGGGAAGAGACCGTCCCGGTACAGGTTCGTCAGCCCCAGGAACGAGCGGTGCCCCTCGTAGGACAGCAGCCCGACGATTGCGGCCGTGCCCAGAGCGATGAACACGATGATGGCCGCCACCTTGATCCCGGACAGCACAGTCTCCGCCTCGGCGAAGACCCGGACCGAGACCATGTTGAGCACAAGGACCAGGACGATGAAGGCGGCCGCCCACACCCATACCGGAACGCCCGGGAACCACCCGTACATGATGATCGCCGCGCCGGTGAACTCACTTCCCAGGGCGACCGTCCACGTGAGCCAGTACAGGACGGCAGTGACGAAACCCGTGGCCGGCCCCAGGTACTGACGGGCGTAGACATGGAAGGCGCCGGTGAAGGGCATCGCAACGCTCAGCTCTCCCAGGCACAGCATGACCAGGTAGACGATGACGGCACCGATGGAGTAGGCCAGCACGGTCCCCAAGGGGCCGGCCTGGTGGATCGTGTTGCCGGTCGAGAGGAACAGTCCCGTGCCGATGACCCCGCCGAAGCTAATCATCATGAGGTGACGTCGGTTCATGCGGCGTTCCAGCGCGGTGACACGCCCCTGGTTGTCGGGGCGTCCCGGATCCTCGGGACCATCGTGCCGGGGCTGAGTGGGGGCGGCGGGTGAGGTATCCGATGCGGCGGCGGGCTCGCGGTGATGTGCAACCGGGTCCATGCCTGAGACGCTACCGGTGCCGTCTCGAGCCATTCGATACCGTGTCGCAATGCGAACGCTCTCGGTATCCGCCACGTCCTTCGGGCGAGAGCCGGTCCGGCTGTCTGATCTGCTGGACCGAGGTCCGGTCGTCCTCGATGGGGCGATGGGGACCGAGCTCGACGCCCGCGGGGTCGACACCCGCAACGCGCTGTGGTCGGCGCGTGCGCTCGCCACGGCGCCCGACGTCGTGCGCGAGGTGCACTCCGACTATCTGGATGCGGGGGCTCGCGTCATCACCACCAACACGTACCAGGCCACGCTTCCGGCGCTGGTCCGCTCCGGGGAGGATGCCGCCGGAGCAAGGCGGGTCATCGCAGCCGGCGCCCGCCTGGCCAAGGAGGCGGCCCGCCAGTTCGGCAAGGAGCACCCCGAGGAGCCGGTGCTCGTCGCCGGAGGGCTCGGGCCGTATGGGGCCTATCTGGCTGATGGCAGCGAGTACACCGGTGCCTACGGCATCGACATCCTTGAGGACCCCGGTTTCCAGGAGGTTCACCTGCCGCGCATCGAGGTGCTGGTGGGGGAGGGGATCGACCTGTTCGCCCTGGAGACGCTTCCGCGACTGGATGAAGCGCGGGCGCTCGCCTCCATGGTCACGGGCCTCGCCCCTCAGGCCCAGTGCTGGGTCTCCTTCCAGGTGCGCCCCGACGGCTCCACTCTTGCTGATGGTACGCCGCTGGCCGAGGCGGCGGCCTGGGCTGAGCAGGAGGAGATAGTCGTCGCGGTCGGCGTCAACTGCGTGGCCCCGGGCGTCGTCGCCCGCGCGCTGCCGGTACTGCGTGCGGCGACCGACAAACCGCTGGTGGCCTACCCCAATGCGGGCGATCTCTACGACCCGGCAACCAAGACCTGGCAGTCCGCAGGTGAAGGGGCTGGAATCCCGGCGCTGGCGCCCTCATGGATCGCCGAAGGGGTTCGGCTCGTCGGCGGCTGCTGCCGCACCCGGCCGGCCCAGATCCGCGAGCTCGCCCGCGCGGTCTGCCTGTAACCGAGAGTCCTTCGACCTCGCCGCTCCGGTGAATCAGCCCGGTAAACGACTTGCATGCCATTACTCTAGTGCTAGAGTAATGGCATGTCCTCCGACGCCGACATCGTTGTCCTCTCGCTCCTTGCCGAGCAGCCGCGCCATGGCTACGACCTCGACCGGGTCATCGAGCAGCGCGGCTACCGCCAGTGGACCTCCCTGGCCTTCTCCTCCGTCTACTACCTCCTCAAGCGCCTGTCAGAACGAGGGCTCCTCGAGCCCGACGAGGGATCTCAGGGGCGGCGCACCGTCTTCCGCGTGACCGAGGCCGGGCGCCGTGAGCTGAGACAGGCCGCCGGTGAACGTCTCCTCACCCCGGCCCCACCCAGCGCCGGAGTACTCCCGGCGCTCAACGCCTACAGCCGGCTCGACGATCCTGCGCTTGCGGCCCTCCTCGCGCGTCGCGCCGAGGCACTCCTCGGCAGGCTCGATGAGCTGCGCGCCCTGCGTGCCCAGGTCGACGAGGAGCACGCCCTGGCCATCTTCGACTACGAGATCCTGCGCCAGGAAGCGGATCTCGCTTGGACCCGATCCCTCCTGAAGAAAGCAGACAGTGATGAGGACTGACATCAAGAAGGACCGCAAGGACCTGTACCTGCCGGAAAAGGCCGACTTCACGGAGGTGGACGTGCCGGCCATGACCTACCTGGCCATCGACGGCCACGGCGACCCCAACACCTCACCGGCCTACGCCACCGCGATCCAGGCGCTCTACGCGGGCGCCTACGCGATCCGCGCCGTGCTGAAGAAACGAACCGGCGATGACTTCGTCGTCGGCCCCCTGGAGGGGCTGTGGGCGAGCGCCGACAACGCGGCCTTCGTTGCCGGTGACAAGGGGGAGTGGGACTGGACCATGATGATCCCCCTGCCTGAGGCGGTCTCCTCGCAGGACATCGCCGAGGGGCTGGCGCAAGCGGCGCGCAAGAAGCCCGACCTTCCTGTCTCCGCTCTCAAGGAGCTCCCCCTGATCGAGGGCAGGTCGCTGCAGATCCTCCACGTGGGCACCTACGACGACGAGGCCCCCACCCTGGCGCGCCTGCACGACGAGATCATGCCGGGCCTCGGCCTCACCTGGAACGGGCCCCACCACGAGATCTACCTCAGCGACCCCAGGCGCGTGGCACCGGAGAGGATGAAAACCGTCCTGCGCCAGCCGGTGAGGCCCGTCGCGGACGCCAGCGAAGCGGGCTAACCCTGCTGCGGGCCCACGGACAGCAGGTGGACGACCGCGCGCCCCTCCCGGTCGCACTCGGCCAGATCCACCAGGGCCGTCAGCCGCCAGTCGTGATCGCCGTCGGGGTCCTCCAGGACCTGCGTGGCCAGCCACACCTGCCTGCCAGAGGCATCCAGGGCCTCGCGCAGGCGCTCACTGACCCCGGCTGTCGCCAGGGCCGTCTCATCGGGGGCCTCGTCGAGCGGCGCCAGTGAGATCGCCCGAGCCGAGGTGTCCGTGCCGATCCAGTCGTACTCGTCCCAGTAACGGCCCAGCACCTCGTCCCAGCGGTCCTCGCCCCAGCCCGAGGAGGCGTCCAGACGGCCCAGGGCCTCGACGTCGTCGCGCGCCATGAGCTCCACGCGCCGGAACATCTCCCGGCGCACCGCCACCCGGAAGGCGTGACGGTTGCGAGTGAAGGCCACCGTCCCGTCCTCGTCCGCGCCGAAGGCCCGCTCCACCCCGGATGAGTCGTCCGCGCCGGGACGGTCACCCTCCAGCAGACCGGCGGCCTCGCCGGCCTTGCCCGCCTGGGCCTGACCGAGCGCCTCCCACTCATCGAGCAAGGAGGAGTCGACGGCGCGCACGAGCGCCCCCAGCCAGTCGATGAGCTCGACCACCTCAGGAGTGCGGTGCTCCTCGGGCACGACCTGGCGCAGCGCCCGGTAGGCGTCGGTCAGGTAGCGCAGCACCACGCCCTCGCTGCGGCCCAGCTCGTAGCGGGAGATGAGGTCGGAGAAGGTCATCGCGTTCTCCACCATCTCGCGCACCACCGACTTCGGCGCCAGCTCGTGCTCGGCGATCCACGGGTTGGCCTGCTTATACATCTCCAGGGCGGGGGAGAGCAGGTCGGCCAGCGGCCGGGGCCAGGTGACCTCCTCCAGGGCGGCCATGCGCTCCTCGTAGTCCATCCCCTCGGCCTTCATCGCGGCGATCGCCTCACCGCGGGCGGCGCGCTGCTGGGCGTAGAGCAGCGGGCGCGGATCGTCCAGGGTGGCCTCGACGACGCTGACGACGTCGACCGTGTGCTCCGGGGCCTCCACGTTCAGCAGGTCCATGGCCGCCAGGGCGAAGGGCGCCAGGGGCTGGTTGAGGGCGAAGTCGGCCGGCAGGTCCACGGCCAGGCGCAACCGGGGGCGCCCATCGGCGGCGGCCTGGGCGCTGGAGACATGCGTGAGGACCCCCGCCGTGCGCAGGGACAGGTAGATCTCCAGGGCGCGTCGCACGTGGCGACGCCGCTGGGCCTCGGGCTCGTGGGCGCGCTCCAGCAGGCCCGCCATCGCCGCCACCGGGTCCCCGGCGCGCTCCATGAGATTGAGCACCATGGTGGTGGTGACCTGGAACTGGCTGGTCAGTGTCTCCGGGGCCGCGTCGCGCAGCCGCTCGAAGGTCTTGTCCGTCCAGTTGACGCGCCCCTCAGGGGCCTTCTTGCGCACGATCTTGCGGCGCTTGCGCTCGTCGTCGCCGGCCTTGGCCAGCGCCTTGGCGTTCTCGATGACGTGCTCGGGGGCCTGGACGAGGACGTAGCCGCGGGTGTCGAAGCCGGCGCGCCCGGCCCGCCCGGCGATCTGGTGGAACTCGCGGGCAGTGAGGTGACGCTCCTTGGAGCCGTCGAACTTCACCAGGGAGGTCATGACCACTGAGCGGATCGGCACGTTGATCCCCACCCCGAGCGTGTCCGTGCCGCAGATGACGGACAGCAGTCCCTCGCGGGCCAGACGCTCCACCAGCCGCCGGTAGCGCGGCAGCATGCCCGCGTGGTGCACGCCGATCCCGGCGCGCAGCAGCCGCGAGAGCGTGGCCCCGAAACCGCTCCCGAAGCGGAAGTCACCGAGTGCCTTCGCCACCTCGGCTTTACGGGACTTGGGCACCAGGTCCACGCTCAGCAGGGAGGTCGCCCGCTCCACCGCCTCCTTCTGGGAGAAGTGGACGACGTAGACCGGCGCCTTGTCCTGCCCCACCAGGCGCTGAAGCAGCTCACCGATCGGCTCGACGACGTACTCCATCTCCAACGGAACCGGCCGCACGGCGTCGTCGACGACGGCGACCTCGCGGCCCGTGCGCTCGCGCAGGTCCCGCACGAAGAAGGAGACGTCGCCCAGCGTGGCCGACAGCAGCACCATCTGCGCCTGGGGCAGCTCCAGGAGGGGCACCTGCCAGGCCCAGCCGCGCTGCGGGTCGGCGTAGTAGTGGAACTCGTCCATGATGACGCAGTCCACGTCCATGTCCTCGCCCTCGCGCAGGGACTGGTTGGCCAGGATCTCCGCGGTGCAGCAGATGATCGGGGCGGCGGCGTTGATGGAGGTGTCCCCGGTGACCATGCCGACGTTATCGGCCCCGAATAGGCGCACCAGCTCGAAGAACTTCTCACTGACAAGGGCCTTGAGCGGTGCCGTGTAGTAGGAGCGGCCCCCACGGGCCAGGGAGGCGGTGTGCGCGGCCAGCGCGATCATCGACTTGCCCGAACCGGTCGGGGTGGCGGCGATGACATGGCGGTCCTCCAGGATCTCCGACAGCGCCTCATCCTGGTGCGGGTAGAGGGGACGGCCGGTCGTCTCCGCCCAGCTTGAGAAGGCCAGGTAGACCTCCTCGGGCTCGGGGACGCGCTCGGGATCGTCAGCCGGAATGAGGGCGTCGAGCATCGCATTCAGTGCAGGGGCCGTCATGGCGACATGCTCTCATGGAGATGGTGCGACGGCGGGGCAAGACCCCAGGAGGCAGGCATACAGTGTGAGTGCCCCACACCGGCCGACCGTCGCCGCGCCGGCGTTCACGGACGTATCAACAAGTGACATCCGGCTGCTCCCAGGAGGAGACTATGACGCGAACCGTGCCCACCTACCAGCGGACCTACCCCGTCTCACCGGACGGGAACCCGTTCGTCCACAACGACCTCGGCCTCTACACCCAGAACCACCCCGTGCCGCCGGCCGATATTGCCGATCGCAGGGCCTACCTCGTGGGCTCGGGCATCGGTGCCCTGCTGGCCGCGGCCTTCCTCATCCGTGACGGGCGCATGCCGGGGTGCAACATCACCGTCCTGGAGCAGCTCGCCGTCCCCGGAGGCTCATTCGACGGCGCCGGGGACACTGACAAGGGCTTCATTGCCCGCGGGGGCAGGGAGATGGGCCAGCACTTCGAGTGCTTCTGGGACATCATGCGTGAGATCCCGGCGCTGGAGATGCCCGAGCCCTACACCGTCCTCGACGAGTTCCGCACGGTTAACGAGAACGACCCCAACATCGACCCCTGCCGGGTGATCCACCACCGCGGGCGTCGTCGGGACACCTACAAGATGGGGCTGAACAAGAAGGGCCAGCGTGCAGTCATCAAGCTGCTGATGGCCAAGGAGGAGGCGACCTACGGCAAGACCATTGAGGACTGGTTCGACGCCGATTTCCTCGCCTCGAACTTCTACACGCTGTTCAAGACCATGTTCGCCTTCCAGCAGTATGAGTCCCTCACCGAGATGAAGCGGTACATGCACCGCTTCCTTCAGTACTTCCCCGGGTTCTCCGATCTGTCCTGCCTGCGCTTCTCCCGTTACAACCAGTTCGAGTCCTTCGTCCTGCCGCTGACCCGGTGGCTGAAGGACAAGGGCGTGGTCTTCCAGTACGACACCTGTGTCGACGACCTGGAGATGATCATCACCTCCGGGCGCAAGGTGGTCACCGGTATTCGTTTCCATCGAACCGACGGGCAGGAGGGAACCATCGACGTCGCCGAGAAGGATCTTGTCCTGGCCACCATCGGCTCGTGCACCGAGTCCACCGGCTACGGCGATATGGACACCGTTCCTCCCTTCCTCACCGACCAGCCCGGAGGCGCCTGGACACTGTGGCGTAACCTCGCGAAGAAGTCAGCGGTCTTCGGCCGCCCTGACGTGTTCTGCTCCGACCCCCACAAGACCGTGTGGGAATCCGCCTCCTTCAGCTTCATCGGGGCCGACCACCCCTTCCTGAAGAGGATCCATGAGCTCACCGGCAACGATCCCCTGTCGGGCCGCACGGTCACCGGAGGCATCATCACCGCGGAGGACTCAGGCTGGTGCCTGTCACTGACCATGAATCGTCAGCCCCAGTTCCGGGCTCAACCGAAGGACTGGGGCGTGGCCTGGGCCTACGGTCTCTATCCGCACGCCCTGGGAAACTGCGTGCGTAAGCCGATGATCGAGTGCACCGGTGAGGAGGTCCTGAAGGAGTACTGCTACCACTTCGGCCTGATCGGTCAGTTCGAGGAGATCAAGAGGCGCACCAAGGTTCGCCTGGCGACGATGCCCTACATCACCTCCTTCTTCATGCCTCGACGTGCTGGGGACAGGCCCGAGGTGATTCCGGATGGCTGTGTCAATCTCGGTCTTCTCGGGCAGTTCGTTGAGACGCCCGATGACTGCGTCTTCACAACCGAGGGATCGGCACGCACGGCGATGATGGCCGTCTACGGGCTGCTCGACCTCGACCGAGACGTTCCTCCGATCTGGCCCGCTCAGTACGACGTCCGTGCACTGCTGGCGGCTGCGAAAACGATGAATGACGGCAAGCTCCCCGGCGAGAAGGTCCTGAACCGGTTCCTGCGAGGCACGTACTACGAAGACATCCTTCCCTGATCGGGCCGGGCGGGGACGGCTCGGCAGGACGGCGGTCAAGGGCTCGCTGTGAAGGGGGCGCGGTCGGCCTGTGGCATGCTGGGCACCTACCGTCCGTCCAGTCTGCCGTAGGAGAACGATGGACCCCCGTGCCCGCATCGATGCCTTCCTCGCCGACTACGCCGCTGCCCACGCCGAGGTCAAGCCGCTGTTCGACAAGTGGAAAGAGGAGGATCCGTTCCCCACGTGGTTTGCGAAGACGGCAGCACTCCGAGCTACTCATCAGCTGGAGAGATCGCTCAAGGGAGACATCGCCGGTTTCTCTGAACCGGCAGCCTTCAGTCCGGAAGCCGTCACGATTGAACGTATCGATGTCTACGGTACGAGCGCTATGGCAAGGCTGGCTCGAAGCCGGCGCGCCATGGGGGACCCCATTATCGAGATGATGCTGGTTCGCGTCGGCGACGACTGGCGGATCGACACCATTGACGACTACCGCGAGGAGCCGGGCTCCCCACTGGTGGACAAGGACGTGCTCGAGGCCTGGAAGGCCGCCGCCGACAAGACGAGTCCCATGGAGGCCCAGCACAAGGAGGACATGCCCGACCCCGCGGCCGTGTTCTCTGCCTCCTGGGCCTGCGAGGCGCTCAGTGAGGAGTTCATTGAGGAGGGCATGGAGTGGCAGGAAGGAGACGGCGACTGGGACGACCCGGAGGTCTTCGCCCCTTTGCTCGCCAAAGCCATTGAGCAGGCGCGTCGTCATGCTGAGGTCGGGCCGGTCGAGATTCAGGAGATCGGTCAGTTCCCGCACGGCAGCTACCTGGCGGTGGGAGACCCCTTCGGAAGTATGTGCCTGTGCACCCTCAGGATCGATCCCGGAACGGCTCGGGCTCAGGCCCTGCTCACCACGCTGGGTGGGGAACGGAGTGTGGCCGCGTTGCGCGTCATCCTCGCGGACCGCGAGCCGGTGCAGTGGAAGCACGCGATCGTCGGGACGAAGCCGGCGCGCTCCATGGACTTCTGTTCGTGGCCTGAGCTGGACACCAGGTCGGGTAACGGAGCCATCGCCGACGCCGATGCCTACTTCGGCATGACCCACCGGCAGTACTCCCGAGTATGGCGACAGATGCAACGGACCTTCCTCATGGATCCGGGGTCGGGGCCCATCGGCGCCTCGGCCTCGGCCGGCCGGCATCCCGGCGTCGCCCAGGCCTACTGGGGCCTGGATGAGGACGGCCGGCCCGTCCAGCTGGTGCTTGACCACCAGGAGCTCTGGGCGCCCGCCGACCCGCCCGAGGCCACGGCCGGGGCCTGAGCCGTGCGACGTCGGCCCGCGCCCGCGTCCTGAGGAACGACCGCACTATGTTCCGGGCGGCGATTCATGAGAGCATGCGGGCCGTCCCCACCTGTCGCGACACCGTGAAAGGCTGAATCTCCCATGGATGCCCTCGCCGCTCAGCTCGAGGCCGTCTCGGACTGGATCACGCTCCACATCACCATGTGGGTGCTCGTCGGTACCGGGATCCTGCTGACCATCCGCACCGGCTTCGTGCAGCTCCGCCGTCTGCCGGACATGTTCCGTCAGGTGGCCGGGTCGCGTTCCGGGGCTCAGGGAGGCATCTCCTCCTTCCAGGCCTTCACGATCTCCCTGGCCGCCCGCGTGGGCATCGGCAATGTCTTCGGAGTGGCCGCCGCCCTCATCCTGGGCGGCCCCGGTGCGATCTTCTGGATGTGGGTGGTCGCCCTGGTCGGCATGGCCACCGCCTTCTTCGAGGCGACCCTGGCCCAGATGTTCAAGGTCCGCCACACCGACGGCTCCTTCCGCGGCGGGCCCGCCTACTACATGGCGCGCGGGATGCGCAGCCGCCCTCTGGGTGTCGCCTTCGCGGGACTGACGATCTTCACCTGCGGCTTCTCCATCATCATGGTCCAGTCCAACGCCGTCGCCGGGGTCATCGGCCCTGACTCCCCGCTGCACCTGCCCCCGAGCGCCGCCGCCGCGGTGCTGGTGGGGCTGTCCGCCCTGGTCATCCTGGGCGGAGTACGCCGGGTCGCCCGCGTCACCGAGTGGATGGCGCCCATCATGGCCCTGGTCTACGTCGTCATGGCCGTTGTCATCGTCGCCCTCCACATCACCCAGCTCCCGGGGATCATGGTCACGATCATCTCCTCGGCCTTCGGTCCGGCGCCCTTCGCCGGAGGGGTGACCGGCGGCATCATCGCCGCCCTGACCAACGGGACCCGCCGCGGCCTGTTCTCCAATGAGGCCGGACAGGGCACCGCCCCCTTCGCCGCCGCCACCGCCACCGTGGCCCACCCCGTCCAGCAGGGGCTCATTCAGTCCCTCGGCGTGTTCGTCGACACCATCATCGTGTGCACCGCGACCGCCTTCATCATCCTGGTCTCAGGCGTCTACAGCCCTGCCCTCGTCCAGGCCGGCACGCTGACCCCCAAGGCCGCGGGCACCTTGACCTCCGACGCCGTCGCCGCCACCCTCGGCAGCTGGACGGCCGTCCCCATGGCCATCGTCATCTTCGTCCTGGCCTTCTCCTCCATCATCGCCGCGGCCACCTACTCCGAGGTCTCCATGACCTTCATCTCCGAGCGGCCCGAGTGGCGCTGGCTGCCCCGGCTCGTCTCGGTGGTCTCCACCGGGCTGGGGGCGCTCGCCTCTCTGACCGTCGTGTGGAACACCGTCGACATCACCATGGCCGTCATGACCCTGACCAACCTGGTCGCCCTCATCTGGCTCGCCCGCTGGGGAGTGGGGGCACTCAGGGACTGGGACGCACAGCGCGCGTCGGGACGAGTCGCGCCCCTGTTCAGCGGCGTGGGCAACCCCTACCTGCCCGGCGACCTCCCCGGTGACGTCTGGACCGGCGAGAGGACCCACCTGGCCGAGGCGGACAGCATCGCCGACGACGGCGTTCCCGCAGCCACCCCGGCCAGCAGCCAGCCCGCCGCCTCGACAGGAGCCGACGCATGAACCTCACCAGTATCGAGAACCTGCTCAACTCCGTCGACGACTTCTTCTACACCTATCTTCTGACCGCCCTGCTCATCCTGGCCGGCATCTACCTGACCGCACGTAGCCGTCTGGTTCAGCTGCGCCACTTCGGCACCATGGTCAACTCGCTGTCCGGGTCCCGATCCGGTGCGCAGGGCGGTATCTCCTCCTTCCAGGCCTTCGCCGTAGGCCTGGCCGCGCGCGTCGGCATCGGCAACATCGCCGGAGTCGCCCTGGCCATTGTGGCCGGCGGCCCCGGTGCTCTGCTCTGGATGTGGGTCGTCGCCCTCATCGGCATGGCCACCAGCTTCGTGGAGTCCACGCTCGCCCAGATCTTCAAGGAGCGCGGCCGGGACTTCACCTTCCGCGGGGGCCCGGCCTACTACATCAAGAACGGTCTGGGCTCGCCCCTGTGGGGCAAGATCTTCGCCGCCATCTGCATCGTCTCAGTCGGCGTGACGGTGGTCATGGTGCAGACGAACTCACTGGCCCAGGTCATCACCGCCACCGTCCCCAGCGTCTCGGCCTGGATGGTCGGGGTCTTCCTCGTCCTGCTGACTGCCCCCGTGGTCCTGGGCGGGGTCCGGCTCGTGGCCCGCGTCGCGGAGTGGCTGGCCCCCATCATGGCGCTGGCCTATGTGCTCATGGCCTTGGTGGTCATCATCCTCAACATTGGCAGGCTCCCGGAGGTCCTGGGGAGCGTCTTCGAAGGGGCATTCGGTCTCAACCAGGCCCTGTTCGGCACCGCCGGAGGAGTCCTCGCGGCGCTGCTCAACGGCGTGCGCCGCGGGCTGTTCTCCAACGAGGCCGGGCTCGGCACCGTCCCCAATGCCGCCGGCACCGCGACTGTCGCCCACCCTGTGCGACAGGGCCTCATCCAGTCCTTCGGCGTCTTCGTCGACACGATCCTCGTGTGCACGGCCACCGGCCTGCTCATCCTGCTGACCACCAAGACCTACCACCCCGGCGACGACTCCCTGGTCGGAGCGATCCTCACCCAGCAGGCCGTTGCCGAGCACCTGGGGGCCTGGACCACCTGGCCCATGGTGGTGCTCATCTTCGTCCTGGTCTTCTCCACGGTGCTCGGCTGCTACTCCTACGCCCAGGTCAACGTCAACTTCTTGGGCGGAGAGCGCCGGTCCGAGCAGATCTTCGGGATCGTCCTGACCGCTGCGGCCTTCGGCGGCACCGTCCTGACCCTGCCCGTCGTCTGGGCCCTGTCCGACATCGCCCTGGGGCTCCTGGGCGTGCTCAACCTCGTCGTCATCATCCGGCTGGCCCCCTGGGTCATCGGAGCCCTGCGGGACTTCGAGTCCCAGCGCGCCCGGGGCATCACCGAGCCCGCCTTCGTGGGCCACGGCAACTCCCTCCTGCCCGGTGATGTGGTCCCCGGCATCTGGGAGCCCGACGACGTGGCGAAGCGGGGCTGATTCTCATGGCACCTCTGGGGCGCATCTCATGGATGGGCCAGGTCGATGCCGTCCTGGCCTCCGTCTCCGACATGCTCTACTCCTGGGGCCTCATGTGGCTCCTCATCGGGGCGGGCATCTTCTTCACCGTCAGGACCCGGGGCGTCCAGGTGCGGCACACCGACGCGATCGCCGCCTCAGTGATCGGCTCCCGCGACGGCAGCCACGGCGGCATCACCTCCTTCCAGGCCTTCGCCGTCGGACTGGCCTGCCGGGTGGGGACCGGCAATATCGTCGGGGTCGCCTTGGCGCTCATCCTGGGCGGGCCCGGAGCCGTGCTGTGGATGTGGCTCGTGGCGATCCTGGGAACCGCCACCGCCTTCAGCGAGGCCACGCTCGCCCAGCTGTTCAAGGTGCGTCGCCCCGACGGCACCTTCCGCGGTGGTCCCGCCTACTACATCTCGCGAGGACTGGGGCTGCCGATCCTGGGCGGGGTGTTCGCCGTCGTCTTCCTCATCGCCAACGGCCTGGTCATGCCCATGGTGCAGGCCAACGCCATCACCGCCTCCCTGCAGGGGGCCGGAGGGCTCTCACCGAGCCTGGGAGCCGTCCTCGTCGTGGCCCTGACCGCGCCGGTCCTCCTGGGGGGCCTGCGCGCCATGGCCCGCGTGGCGGAGTACCTGGCCCCGTTCATGGCGCTGGCCTACCTGGTGCTGGTTCTGGCCATCCTCCTGACCCACCCCGTCCAGGCCCTCGAGGCGGTGCGCTCCATCATCGAGGGCGCCTTCGGCCTGCGCCAGGGGCTGGGCGGCCTGGCCGGCGGGGTGACCGCCGCGCTGCTCAACGGCGTGCGCCGCGGCCTGTTCTCCAATGAGGCGGGACTCGGAGGGGCCGCCTGCGCCGCGGGCTCGGCCACCGTGAGCCACCCCGTCCAGCAGGGATTCATCCAGGCCTTCGGGGTCGTGGTGGACACCCTGTTCGTCTGCACCGCGACGGCGCTGGCGATCCTGGTCGCCGGTGCGGACGTCCTCCAGCCCGGGGCGAGCGCCAAGGAGAGTGCGGGAACCCTGACCCAGGACGCCATCGCCCACCTCGTGGGGGAGTGGAGCCGCTGGCCCATGGCGCTGCTCGTCGTCGTCCTGGCCTACACCACCATCATCGGGGCCTTCTCCTACGCCCAGGTCTGCCTCGACTACCTCACCGATCGTCCCTGGGTCGCGCGTGCGCTGCAGATCGGTGCCGTCATCTGCGCCGGCATCGGCAGCGTGCAGCAGCTGACCACCGTGTGGACCCTGGCGGACGTGCTCCTGGGGCTGGGCGCCATCATCAACCTCGTGGCGCTGGTGCTCCTGAGCCGATGGGTCGTCGGAGCGCTCAGGGACTGGGAGGCCAGGCGGGGCACGTCAACGGCGGAGGGCGACAAGTCGGTCTTCCGCAGGGACTCCGAGTACCTTCCGGCGCCTCTGCCGGAAGGCGCCTGGGAGGGGGCAGGTGACCGGTAGATGGGCGGTGTCGCGCACAACGCACCACGCGCCTCGCGCACGTGCGGCAGCGATGCCACAGGGCCGTCACCGAATCGAAACACTGTATCCGTAGCCTTCGCGAATACGGTGCCCTCCCTCCCGAAGGAGGGGGACGTGGGCAGGACGTGTATCCCGGACCGCTCCCGTGCTGGTTCGCGCGCCCGACGCCCACCTCGCCCGCGCCGTCGTCCCACCCCTATGGAGGATCTCACGTGCAACCGGTTCTGGCTTCCCTGACCAGTGCGGCATCCAGCGCAGGCAACAACTGGACCGCATCCTTGGAACGCTTCTTCAACGATGGCGCCAAGATCCTCGATGACGCCGCCGGGTACCTGTTCCTCTACCTGCTCGCCTGGCTGCTCGTGCTGGGAGGCCTGTACTTCACCGTGCGGACCGGATTCGTGCAGCTGCGGCTCTTCCCCTACATGGTGCGGGCCATCACCTCCTCCCGTGACAGCAAGGAGGGCGGGATCTCCTCCTTCCAGGCCTTCGCCGTCGGGCTGGCCTCCCGCGTGGGCACCGGCAACATCGTGGGTGTGGCCATCGCCATCACCATGGGTGGCCCCGGCGCCGTGTTCTGGATGTGGGTCGTGGCGCTGGTGGGCATGGCCACCGGGTTCATCGAGTCGACCCTGGCCCAGATGTACAAGATCCGCCACCCGGAGGGCACCTTCCGCGGCGGCCCCGCCTACTACATCAGTCGGGGCCTGGGATCGAAGCGGTGGGCGAGCATCTTCGCCGTCGTCATCACCTTCGTCTTCGGCTTCGCCTACGAGGCCACCCAGGCCAACACCATCGCCGCCACGATGGAGAGCACCTTCCACGTCGAGCCGTGGATGACCGCCGTTGCTCTGGTCGTCATCACCACGCCGATCATCTTCAAGGGCATCAAGTCGGTCGCTGCCGTCTCGGAGTGGCTCGTGCCGATCATGACGGTGGTCTACGCCCTCATCGCCGTGGCCATCCTGGTGCTGCACGTCACCGCGATCCCGGGAGCGATCTTCTCCATCTTCGAGGGCGCCTTCGGAGTCGACCAGGCCTTCGCCGGGACCGCCGGGGGATTCACCGCCGCACTTCTCAACGGCACCCGCCGAGGCCTGTTCTCCAACGAGGCCGGTGAGGGATCGGTCCCCAACATCGCGGCCACCGCCACCGTCCCCCACCCTGTCCAGCAGGGATTCGTGCAGTCCCTGGGCGTCTTCGTCGACACGATCGTGGTCTGCACTGTCACCGCCCTCATCGTCCTGCTCTCCGGGGTCTACGACCCGGTGGCCGCTCAATCCGCCCCAGAGGTTGCTAATGGCGCCGCCAACACCCTGACCTCGGCATCGGTCACCAACGTCCTCGGTGGCTGGGCGCAGTACCTCATGGCCGTCATCATCTTCGTCTTCGCCTACTCCTCGCTCCTGGGCAACTACACCTACGCCCAGGTCAACATGGACTACCTCCAGGGCAAGCAGCACAAGCACTACGCCCTGCGGGCCATGATTATCGTGGCCACCGCCGTCGGCTCCCTGTCCACCCTCACCTTCGTGTGGAGCCTGTCCGACCTCGTCATGGGGGCCATGACCGTCATCAACATGGTCTCCATCCTCGCCCTGGGAGGCTGGGCCTTCGGGGCCCTGCGCGACTGGGAGGCCCAGCGCCGCGCCGTCGAGGCCGGTGAGAAGGACGAGATCCGCTTCATCGCCACCGACAACCCCTACCTGCCCGGCACGCTCCCCGGGGACATCTGGGCCGCCGACGGTGCCGCCCACGCCGCCATCACGGAGCGTCGCGCCGCGCTCGAGGAGGCCTCGGGCAGCTGAGCCCAACAGCGCTAGGCTGAGACCCATGAAGATCGCGCGCTTCTCCACCGGCGACGAGCCCCGCTACGGCATCGTCCAGGGCCTGCCCGAGCAAGAGGTCGCCTCGGGCGAGTCCGAGGGGCACCTCCTGGTCCTCAAGGGAGACCCCCTCTACTCCCTGCCCGAGGCCACCGGGGAGGTCGTCGAGCTGGGCGAGGCCCGGCTCCTGTCGCCGGTCATCCCGCGCTCCAAGATCGTGGGGATCGGGAAGAACTACGGGGGCCACATCGCCGAGATGGGTGAGGACGAGCCGCCGCGCGAACCGGTGGTCTTCCTCAAGCCCAACACCTCCGTCATCGGACCGGACGCTCCCATCGTCCTGCCCGCCTGGAGCGAGGAGGTCCACTACGAGGCCGAGCTCGCCGTCGTCATCAAGACCCTCGCCAAGGACGTCCCCGTGGAGCACGCCGACGACGTCATCCTGGGGTACACGGTCGCCAACGATGTCTCGGCCCGCGACCGCCAGCGCGCCGAGCCGCAGTGGGTGCGGGCCAAGGCCTTCGACACCTCCTGCCCCCTGGGGCCGTGGATCGAGGTCCCCGAGCCCGGCCGCGAGCCGCTCTTCTCACCCGGAGACGCGGTGGTGCGCGCCCGGGTCGACGGCCGCCTCGTCCAGGAGGGGTGCACCGCTGACATGATCCGCTCGATTCCCGAGCTGGTTGCTTACGTATCGACGATCTTCACTCTTCTTCCCGGTGACGTCATTCTCACCGGCACGCCGGCGGGAGTCGGCGAGATCCGAGCCGGTCAGCGCGTCGAGGTCGAGGTCGAGGGCATCGGCTCCTTCTCCAACCCGGTGGTTCGCCGCTGAGTCGACGCGGCCGGCCCCACCGAGTTGGAGTCCTTGTCCCGACGATGACGGGCGGGACTCCCGGGGCGTGCCCTGAGAATCCCGCCCATCGGCGAGTGCTGGTGCTGCTCCTCGGCTGTTGCTGCTCGGTCGTGGGGAGCCGAGGCAGGCTCAGGTGTCCTTCGGCGAGCCGCCTGAGCCCTTCTCGTCGCTCTTCTTGTCGCCGCTCTTGGAGTCCTTGCCCGCACCATCGCCGGATGCGCCCTCATCCATGTCGGCCGGGCCCGGGTCGGTGACGGTCGTGTCCTTCATGAGATCGTCAAGAACAGCGGTGGAGTACTTGTCCTTGGGGCATATGAGAGTCGCGGTGAGCATGGTCGGTCTCTTGATGGTCGAGAATGCCCTGATGAACTCAGTGGCTTGGTATTCCTTGCCGTCCTTGCCGGTGTAGGTCCAGTCCAGCCTCTTGGTCTCAATGGCGTTTCCAGAGGCGTCTTTGACGGAGGTCGAATCATCCTGTGCGGGTTTGAAGCTCACGTGGGTGACACCCTGAGAGAACTTCTGCTGCTCGTTCGCCGCGTGGGTATCTGTGTCCTCGCGGTCAGTGGAGAGCTGTCCGTTGAGGAGGTTCTGCGTTGTCACGAACTGGCATCCGTCGTCGCTGACCAGCTCATTGACTCCTCCGGTATCGCGCTTCGTGTTGGTCCAGCCCGGTGCTGACACGATGATGTGCCAACCGGCTGCTCCTCCATTGACCTCCGTACCCTTCGTACTGCCGGAGTCGGAGGGCTTGTCCGAGGACTGCGACGAGCTCTTGCCTGATGAGGTGCTGGAGCGCGCGGGGCCGGACTCGTCCTGACATGCAGCGAGAACCGGGATCGCCAGGGCGAGGCTGAGACCGGCGACAAGGGGAAGCCTGAGAGCCGATCGGCGGCGGCTGGTGGAACGTGCCGCGGGATGTGGGGACGGGGACATGAGGCCTCCAAGGAACGATGAGTCGGGAGTCTTCCCGAACGGATTGGAGATGTCATCACCTCTGGTGGGAGCCGCGAGAACTTCCTGGCGGCGACATCATGATCTCACGGGTGCCACGTTAATTCGCCTGTGTGCGCAGAGCGATGGGGCAAGTTCCCCATCCCTCGTAGTCGAGGTCGAATACTCCAGGTGAGGGACCCCCTCATAGTGTCCCCGTGTCCGATGATGAATTCGGGCAGCACATGATCGTCAGCACATGTTGACGCAAGAAAAGGAAGTCGTGACCATGAGGACACTGCCTGCTCGGCATAGTGCCGCAGGGGCCTCGGCCGCTGGAGTGTTCACGGTGCCGGCGGCGGCCGGCGTGGCCGGGGGACCCCGCCCGAGGGGCCCGACCTGTTCCCTGGGTGGCGTCAGAGGGGACTATCCTGGTCCCATCATGCCTGAACTCAGTGACCACTCATCCGCTTTCCGTCCTGAGCCCACTAGCACCTCCGGTATCCCGGAGCAGGGCTCATCGTCCGTGCGCGTACGTTTCTGCCCCTCACCCACGGGAACCCCTCACGTGGGCATGGTGCGCACCTGCCTGTTCAACTGGGCCTACGCCCGCCATACCGGTGGCACCTTCGTCTTCCGGATCGAGGACACCGACGCCGCCCGTGACTCCGAGGAGTCCTTCGACGCCATCCTGGACTCCCTGACCTGGTTGGGCCTGGACTGGGACGAGGGCGTGGGTAAAGGGGGCCCTCATGAGCCCTACCGCCAGTCCCAGCGCATGGACCTGTACAAGGAGGTGGCCGCCGAGCTGCTGGCTGCCGGCTACCTGTACGAGTCCTTCTCCACCCCCGAGGAGATCGAGGCGCGCCACCGTGAGCGTGGCGAGGACCCCAAGCTCGGCTACGACGGCTTCGACCGCGATCTGACCCAGGAGCAGAAGGACGCCTTCCGCGCCGAGGGTCGCCTGCCCGTCCTGCGGATGCGGATGCCGGACGAGGACATCACCTTCACCGACCTGGTCCGCGGCCCCATCACCTTCAAGGCCGGCAGCGTGCCGGACTACGTCGTCGTGCGCGCGGGCGGTGAGCCGCTCTACACCCTGGTCAACCCCGTTGACGACGCCGAGATGGGCATCACCCACGTTCTGCGTGGTGAGGACCTGCTGTCCTCCACCCCGCGGCAGGTGGTCCTCTACCGGGCCCTCATGGACATCGGTCGGGCTCAGGTCATTCCCGAGTTCGGGCACCTGCCTTACGTCATGGGGGAGGGCAACCGGAAGCTGTCCAAGCGGGACCCCCAGTCCAACCTCCTCATCCACCGCTACCGCGGCATGATCCCCGAGGGTCTCCTCAACTACCTGGCCCTCCTGGGGTGGTCACTGAGCGCGGAGCGCGACGTCTTCTCAGCCGCAGAGATGATCGAGGCCTTCGACGTCCATGACGTCAACCCCAACCCGGCCCGCTTCGACCCCAAGAAGTGCGAGGCCATCAACGCCGAGCAGGTGCGTGCGCTGGGGGAGGCCGACTTCCGGGACCGGCTGGTGCCCTACCTCGCCGACGCCTACCCCGACCCGACCGGTGAGACCGCTCAGGTGCCACTGGTCTCAGCGGAGGCCTTCGACAAGCTCACGGCGCGCGAGCAGGAGATCCTCAACGCGGCGGCCCCCCTTATTCAGACGCGGATCCAGCTGCTGCGAGAGAGCCGCGACATGCTCGGCTTCCTCTTCGTGTCCGACGACGATCTCGTCGTCGAGGACAAGGCTCTGTCCAAGCTCAAGGCATCGGCCGGAGACGTGCTGGATGCGGGCATCAGCGCCCTGGAGGGGCTCAACCCTGAGCAGTGGGACAAGGACCATCTGGAGGAGGCCCTCAAGACCGCCATCGTCGAGGGGCGGGGCATGCCCGACGGCGAGGGGATCAAACCGCGTCTGGCTTACGGCCCGTTGCGTGTCGCGGTGACCGGGCGACAGGTCTCCCCGCCCCTGTTCGAGTCCATGGAGATCCTCGGAAGCAGCTCCACCCTGGCCAGGCTGAAGGCTCTTCGGGCCCGGCTCGGGTGAGGTGACTGCACGATGAACTGAGCCGGTGGGGCCGGGACGCGGCGTTGAGCGCGTGCGTCCCGGCCCCACCGGCCAGTGAGTGCGGAGCTGAGTACAGGACCGCACCAGCCGTCCCGCTCTTCTGCGGGCCGCGCCGGCCGATTACATGGCTCCGGCGTCGATTCCCTGGAGCCGGATGCCTCCCAGAATCGTGTGCCACTGATCCAGCCCGATGAGGGAGCCCTGGGGGCACAGCAGCATGACCTCGACAGCGAACCCCTTCTCTCCCACTCGCCTGTCGAAGCGATATCCATCCATGGGAGTGTTGGGGGCATCCGAGAAGTTGACCGTCACGGAGAAGGTCTCCTCATAGCCCGGGAGGGTCCCACTGTCGTCCCGGACGGCCTCCACCGGGTTCGGGCCCTGTGTCGTCTGATATCCGGAAAAGATCGTCTGCTGACTCTTGAGAGCCGCCTTGGACTGAATGTCGTCCCCGACTCCTCGGAGGCTGTAGTACCTCTCCTCGGCGCTCGTGGAAACATAGCCGAAGCAGGCGGGGTTGGCGTTAACCGTGTATCCGTCAATAGTCCCGTTAGGGCCGGCCGAGTCCTTCTTGATGCGCTCGTCGTCGTGCGTCCAGACCGACGAGTCCTCACTGGAGACCGTGACACTCGGTGCCGTCCATGTCGTTGCCGAGGGGGAGGGCGTCGACGCTGAGGCGGTTGGGCTCGGTGACTTGGACGGTGTGGGTGAGCTGGATTCGCTGGCCTCGGCACTGGCCTCGGCGGAGGCGTCTGCTGGCTCGACCTTCAGCTGTCCCTTGTGGGCCGGGCCGCAGGCGCTCAGCGCCAGACTGGCTGCGAGGCACATCCCCAGGGCCAGGCGACGAGCTCTGGAGGGGGTACGGGCAAGGAACATCTGGTGGTGGTGCGGTGCTGGATGAGGCAATGCGGCTCTCCTGGTGGTGAGGAAGGAGGAAGGGTGGTGGTGTGGCTCGGTACTGGAACTCATCTATCCCATGACCCCAGCATCGAGTCCCGCCACTCGTGTCGAGGACAGGAACTGATGCCATGCATCGGTGGAGGCGAGCTCGTCCGGTATGGTTTCGACGGGAGTCGGCCCTGAGGACACCACGAAAGAAGTGTGGTTGGACATCGTCTGCCGTACCTTGATGGAAGAGATTGTGTTGTCTCCACACCTTTTTCTTTCGCTGTCGATCGATGGATCTGCGTCGTAGAAAGTAATGGCTGGACATCCTCCTGCGTCGAAGTCGTAGGTCTGGCCGATTTCTGTCGACGTCGTGACCGGTTGCTTGAGTATGTCGTCCTGCCGGAGCCACGTGCCGGCCTGGTCGTGGGAGATCGTGACGTTCGGGGCCGTCCGGGCTGTCGTGGAAGGTGTTGCCGACGGCCTCGGGGGCGGTGTTGTGGACGGCGCTGGTGAGCCGGAGGGGACGGTCTTGGTAGAGGCGCCGGTGGGTTCGACGCTCAGCTGTCCCTTGTGGGCGGGGCCGCAGGCGCCCAGGGGGAGGGCGGCGATCCGGGTCGGTCCAAGGGCGCGGAGGCGAGTGCTGCAGGGGCCGTGACCTAGGCGGTGACGGTGCCGCAGGTGGGTGGGCATATTGCCTCCCAGAAGGGTGGGGTGAGCAGGAACTAGATGGGAGTGTAGGGGATGCCTCTGGAGCTCCGCTTGGTTGTGAGCGCTCAGGAGGGGCTGCGGTGCCGGCTGCCAGGGTCCTGTGAGGCCGCGAGTGGGAGGATGGAGGGGGACGATCCCGAGACATCCGTTGTGTGTCGGTCTTCACCTCCTGGCGATTTGATGGGCTGAGGGTGGGCGTGTAGATTACTGCCCGCTGCCTCGGACGTGATCCGTTCCGGGGTGAAGCCCTTTGGGGTATGGTGTAATTGGCAACACGACTGATTCTGGTTCAGTTATTCTAGGTTCGAGTCCTGGTACCCCAGCGGATCTGCTATTGTCTGCTGATCTATTGCCCCCATCGTTTAGTGGCCTAGGACACCGCCCTCTCACGGCGGCGGCGCCGGTTCGAATCCGGCTGGGGGTACGAGGAACAGGCGCCCGCTCCACCGCACGGTGGAGCGGGCGCCTCGTGTAGTCGCCCATCTGCTCGCCCCATGCCGCCGCGGTGAACCGCGCTCATGCGGGTGAGGGTTCTTCAGTGGTCCATCAGGCGGAGGCCAGCAGGTCGCTGCCCGTCGTGACGGTGAGCCCTCGCTCCAGCAGTGAGCGCAGACCTCCTTCCAGGGCGGAGAACAGGCCCTCGGAGGGTTGCGTGCGCCCGTCGTGGCACAGCACCACCGATCCGGCGCCGGCAACGTCCTTGACAGCGTCGGCGGCGGCCGCCGTTGGCGTGTGAACGCTCCACAGCAGCAGGTCCATCCTCTTGAGCGAGGCAACCATCATGGCCGGCGCGTCAACCCGGCCGTAGGGAGGCCGCCACAGGCGCGGAGACGGGGCCCCTGCCGCCACGATCGCCTCGCACGTGCGGTCCACCGAGTCGCTCAGCTCGGAGAAGCTCACGCCGTAGACATCCGTGTGCACCCAGTTATGGACCCCGACCTCGTGTCCTTCGGCGACCTGTCGCGCGATCAGCTCGGGATGGGCCTGCACCGCGGAGCCCAGAACGAAGAAGGTGGCCCGCACGTGCAACCTCGCCAGCATGTCGAGCACCCGTGGAGTCCAACGGGGGTCCGGCCCGTCGTCGAAGGTCAGCGCCAGCTTTCCGGACTTCCCGTCGGTCTGGAAGACCACTCGCGTACCGAGCGCGCTGCCGGGGCCCGCCGGGCGAGGGGCGGTTCTGGCAGTGGGGGAGAGGTGGGTGTCCCGCCAGTGAGTGGCTCCTGCGCCGGCGCCCGCGCCGAGCACGCCCGCCGTCGTTGCCAGGGCGGCTCTTCCCAGGAGGCCTCGCCGGCTCTCACGAGGAGCGGGACTCGGCTGTGACTCGGTTGACGAAGAGGGAGCGGTGTCCCTGGCTCCGTCTTCCGGCAGGCTCGTGGTCGTCACCGGCATATCGTAGAGCGAACCCGGCAAGCCCCTGAACTCGCCGTCGGAACGTTGCAGAACCACGACGGCGTCGAACTGCCTCGCGCCGTATCAATCGATATCCGAGACATCCTCGGTAGGATGCCCGCGTGACGAACTTTCCCGCGCTGAAGACCCCCGGCCCCCTCGCTGATGGCGCCATGCGCATCACTCCCCTGGGGGGCCTGGGCGAGGTCGGCCGCAACATGACCGTCTTCGAGCTGGGCGGCAAGCTGCTCATCGTTGACTGCGGTGTGCTCTTCCCCGAGGAGGACCAGCCGGGCGTCGACCTCATCCTTCCCGACTTCTCCTCCATCGAGCACCGCATTGACGACGTCGTCGCCCTGGTCCTGACTCACGGGCACGAGGACCACATCGGGGGTGTGCCCTACCTGCTGCGCCTGCGTGACGACATCCCCCTGGTGGGAAGCGAGCTCACGCTGGCCTTCGTGGAGGCCAAGCTCAAGGAGCACCGTATCCGCCCGGTGCTGCGCCAGGTCATCGAGCACGAGGAGGTCTCCTACGGCCCCTTCGACCTGGAGTTCGTGGCCGTCAACCACTCCATCCCCGACGCCATGGCCGTCATGATCCGCACCGATGCCGGCAACGTGCTGGCCACCGGTGACTTCAAGATGGACTCCCTGCCCATCGACGGGCGCATCACGGACCTGCGCTCCTTCGCCCGTTTCGGTGAGGAGGGCGTGGACCTGTTCTGCGTGGACTCCACCAACGCCGAGGTCCCGGGCATGGTGGGCCATGAGGGCGAGATCGGCCAGGTCCTGGACAACGTCTTCGCCGACTCCGACGGGCAGATCGTCGTGGCCTCCTTCGCCAGCCACGTCCACCGCGTCCAGCAGGTCCTCGACGCCGCCGCCCTGCACGGCAGGCGGGTCGCCCTCGTGGGGCGCTCCATGGTGCGCAACATGGGGATCGCCGCCGAGCGCGGCTATCTCAAGGTCCCCGCCGGCGTCCTCATCGATGCCCGGGACATCACCTCGCTGCCCCCGCACGAGAGAGTCCTCATGGTCACCGGCTCTCAGGGAGAGCCCATGGCGGCCCTGTCCCGGATGGCCCACTCCGAGCACCGCAGCGTCACCATCGAGCCCGGGGACACCGTCATCTTCGCCTCCTCCCTCATCCCCGGCAACGAGAACTCCGTCTTCCGGGTCATCAACCAGCTCATGAGGCTGGGGGCACGCGTGGTCCACCAGGGCAACGCCAAGGTCCACGTCTCCGGGCACGCCTCCTCCGAGGAGCTGCTCCACGTCTACAACATCGTCCAGCCCCGCAACGTCATGCCCATTCACGGTGAGATTCGTCACCTAGTGGCTAATGGTGGGCTCGCCGTCAAGACGGGCATCGCCCCGGAACGGGTCATGCTGTGCGAGGACGGTGTGGCCGTCGACCTGGAGGGGGGAGTGGCCCGTATCGCCGGCCAGGTGCCCTGCGGCTACATCTACGTCGACGGCTCCTCGGTGGGGGAGATCGACGAGGCTGAGCTCAAGGACCGCCGCATCCTGGCGGAGGAGGGCTTCGTCTCGGTCTACGCCGTGGTGGAGACCACGACTGGCACGATCCTGGCCGGCCCTCACATCCAGGCGCGGGGCGTGGCGGAGGACGACTCGGTCTTCGAGGAGATCCTTCCCGATGTGACCGAGGCCCTGTCGGCTGCGCTGGAGACCGGGAAGGCGGACGCCTACTCCCTCCAGCAGGTCATGCGCCGCACCCTGGGGCGCTGGATCGGGCGCCGCCTCAGGCGCCGTCCCATGATCGTCCCGGTCGTCATCGAGGCATAGCGGGAGGGCGCTTACTGCATGACTCTCTTCCGGCCCGCGTGCTTCATATCCACCGGATCCATCCTCATTGACATCCCCCTCCACGTCAGCCGTGTGCCGACGCCGGGAGGGGCGATCACCGGGGCATCGTCGGGTCCGGTCGTCGGTGGCGGGTACACCGTGGTCTCGGCCGCAGCCCGGCAGGGAGTTCCCACGGCCCTGGCCGCCACCCTGGGAACCGGACCCAACTCCGCGCGGGTGCGCGAGTCGATGCGGCTGGACCGGGTGGAGCTGCTCGTCGAGGAGCTCGTCGGGGACATCGGCACCTGCACCACGCTCATCGAGCCCTCCGGCCGACGCACCTTCATCACCACCGCGGGTGTTGAGGGCGAGCCTCAGCGTGAGGATCTCGAGAGCATCGACCTCAGGGCCGGGGACTGGGTCTACGCCACGGGCTACGACCTGGCCCACTACACGAGCCGCGGCATCCTGGCCGACTGGCTCCTGTCGATCCCCGACGGCGTCGGGCTGGTGATCGACCTCGGCCCGGTCCAGCCCGACATCCCCGACCAGGTGCTCCTTCCGCTGCTGAGGAGGGCGACGATACTGACCGGGAACGACCTGGAGATGGGGCGCCTCGAGAAGCGACTGGGCGGCACCGGTGCCATCCGGCAGGCCTGCCCTGAAGCACTGATCGTCCACCGAACCGGCATGAACGGCTGTGTTCTCCACCCGGTAGGCGGTGAGCCGATCGAGGTACCTGGTTTCGTGCGTGAGGTCGTGGACACGACGGGAGCGGGAGACACGCATACCGGTGTCCTGGTCGCCGGCCTCCTGGGCGGGCTCGACGTCGTCGAGGCGGCCAGGCGAGCCAACGCGGCCGCCGCCCACGCCGTGGCCTGCAGTGGCCCGGCCCAAGCACCGCTGTGTGAGGAGATCGATGAGTTCCTCCGCGCCGACGATGAGAGGTCCTGACGGGGGCCCGGGGCGCGCCTGCCTCTGCCCTCAGGGGATGAGTCCCCGTACCGGGCTGCGACACCGAGAAGGTGACGTGTCTCCGGCCGGGGCGGGCGGCGTGGCAAGGTCAATGACACCGAGAATCCGATAGTTTCTAGAGCATCATGGCCAATCGTCGCACCACGAGAACAGCTGCGTCTTCACCGGGAACCGGCAGAGGGCGTAATCGAGGTGGCTCCGCTCCAGGAACCGCACCCTTCTCCGCGCCTGGAACCGGACCCTCTGGCGGACGCTACCGCCGCACCGGCTGGGCCTTTCTCATCCTGGCCCTCGCAGCGGTGCTGGCACTGCGCGAGTGGTTCGGGATCTCCGGCGCCGCAGGCGATCTCCTGCACCACATCGCCGCGGGCCCTGTGGGTGTCCTGGGCATCTTCGTGCCCCCGCTCCTGGCGGCGCTGGGCATCGCCATGCTGCGGGTCCACAACCTGGGGGCGGTGCACGCGCGGGTCTCCGTGGGCTGCCTGGGGCTGCTGACGGCTCTGACCGGAATGATCCAGGTCGGCAGCGGCAACCCGGTCCTCAAGAACAACCTCGGCGGACTGGAAGCAGCTGGGGGGCTGCTGGGATGGCTGGTGGGCTACCCCCTGGCGGCGCTGTTCTCCTCCGTGGGGGCCTTCATCCTGTTCATCCTCCTGACCGCGTTCTCCGCACTGGTCCTGTCCGGCAAGACTGTTGCCGAGATCCGTGAGCTATTGGAGCAGCGCCGGGCCTCAGAGGGTGACAGCCCCGCCCAGGGCGCCGGTGGCATCGGTGACTCCCTGGCTCGGCGCCTGCTCGGACGCGCGCGTGGAAACGCTGGGCGAGCCGCCGCCTCGGGTGAGGACCCGGATCAGACGGCGCTCCTGGACTCCTACGACGGTGACGAGCCCTTCCGCTCCGCCTTGGAGGTGGAGGAGTCGGCTTCTCGTAAGCGGGGCAGCGGCCGGCGCAAGCGCTCGGCCGACCGGCAGGCCCAGCAGACGACGATCACCGAGCTCTTCGAGCCGGGCGCCGATCACGGGGCTCACTCCGAGGGCGAGGACTTCGTCATCCCGGACGTGGGCGAGGAGACTGATGTCATCACCTCCCCGGCATCCTCGGCCGCCTCCGCCACCCGGAGCAGGCCCGCCGGCCCGGCGGGTGGCTCCGTGGCCTCCGGCCCGGCCGCAGGAGGGCAGCGCAAACCCTCATCCGCCAAGCGCAGCGCACCGCAGCCGACCCCGCAGTCGCCCTCCGGTTTCGACGCCGTCACTGAGGAGACCCCCGAGGTCGCGCTGGAGGAGCCCGACCTCGCCGACCAGATCGCCATGAGCGACATGGCTCTGCCCGACGGATCGACCTACACCCTGCCCGATGACGCGCTGCTCGGTCCCGGCCCGGGCCACTCCACCCGCACCCCCGCCAACGACGCCATTGTGGAGTCCCTGCAGAACGTCTTCGCCGAGTTCAACGTGGACGCCACGGTCACCGGCTACACGCGCGGCCCCCAGGTCACTCGCTACGAGGTTCACCGGGGCCGGGGGGTCAACGTCTCCCGGATCACGGGGCTGGAGAAGAACATCGCCTACGCGGTGGCCTCCGACGAGATCCGTCTGCTCACCCCCATTCCGGGTAAGAGCGCCATCGGCATCGAGATCCCCAACAGCGACCGGGAGATGGTCAAGCTCGGCGACGTCCTGCGCTCCCAGGCCGCGCGCAAGCAGGCGCACCCGCTGGTGGTCGGGCTGGGCAAGAACGTCGAGGGCGACTACGTCGTCACCAACCTGGCCAAGACCCCGCACCTGCTGGTGGCCGGGCAGACCGGTTCGGGTAAGTCCTCCTTCGTCAACTCGATGATTACCTCGATCATGATGCGTGCCACTCCCGAGGAGGTGCGCATGGTGCTGGTGGACCCCAAGCGGGTGGAGCTGACCATCTACGAGGGCATCCCCCACCTCATCACCCCGATCATCACCTCCCCGAAGAAGGCGGCCGAGGCCCTGGAGTGGGTGGTGCGCGAGATGGACGCCCGCTACGACGACCTGGCCTCCTTCGGCTTCAAGCACATTGACGACTTCAACAAGGCGGTGCGCGCAGGCGAGGTCCAGCCCCTGCCGGGATCCCAGCGAGAGCTGAGCCCCTACCCCTACCTCCTGGTCGTCGTCGACGAGCTCGCCGACCTCATGATGACCGCCCCCAAGGACGTGGAGGCCTCCATCCAGCGCATCACCCAGCTGGCCCGCGCCGCCGGGATCCACCTGGTGCTGGCCACCCAGCGGCCCGTTGCCCAGGTGGTCACCGGCCTCATCAAGTCCAACGTCCCCTCGCGCCTGGCCTTCGCCACGGCCTCCCAGCTGGACTCCCGGGTCATCCTCGACCAGAACGGGGCCGAGACGCTTACCGGCCAGGGTGACGCCCTCTACCTGGGCCCGGGCGCCTCCACGCCAGTGCGTATCCAGGGCTCGTGGGTCACCGAGTCCGAGATCCGCTCCGTCGTCGAGCACGTCAAGTCCCAGCTGACGCCCGAGTACCGCGAGGACGTCGTCGTCCCGGAGGTCAAGAAGCAGATCGACGAGGAGATCGGTGATGACATGGACCTGCTCCTGCAGGCCGCCGAGCTCATCATCTCCAGTCAGTTCGGCTCCACCTCCATGCTCCAGCGCAAGCTGCGCGTCGGCTTCGCCAAGGCCGGACGCCTCATGGACCTGCTCGAGTCCCGTGAGGTCGTCGGCCCCTCGGAGGGATCCAAGGCCCGCGACGTCCTCGTCCAGCCCGAGCAGCTCGAGGAGACCCTGGCCTGGATCAAGGGCGAGGGCGGTGCGCCGGGAAGCGCGGAGAGTCCCGAGGCCCCTGACGCGTCTCAAGGCGAGCCCGATTCCGAGGCCCCGTCGGCTCCGGCCGCGAATGAGCCCCGTACTGCGGTCATGCCGTCGAACCGCTACAGCACGGACCCCTTGGAGGTCGCCTCCAGCCTGCCGGAGTCGGAGTCCTGGGACGACACCTCCGCCGATGAGGACTCCGAGGACGCCTGGTCGCTCACTGACCGCGGCTCATCGTGGTGAGGCGGAGGCCGATGCCGCGCCCTGCGGGGCCGGATGTGCCCCTGCCCGTGTGATGACCTCTTCCCGACTGGGAATCGTCGGAGCCGGTCCGGTGGGCTTGGGCGGTGTGGTGGCCATGGTCGAGGCGTCCTTGACCTGAGAGGTGAGCAGGCTCCAGCGCCGGTCGATCTGCTCTTTGCTCAGCCCCAGGCCGGCAGGCTGCTCGCCGTTGTGAAGCGCCGCCAGGTCCCTGATCTTGTAGCCGCCGGCGAGATCCATGGTGAACGGGTGCCAGTTCAGCTTGTCCACGCTCACTGAGCCGTCGGCGTGGGAGGTGACGTCGGCCCAGACCAGCTGACCGACGTCGGACAGCGGGGCGCAGCACTCCTCATCCTGGTTCGAGATGTAGTTGCCTGCCGAGTACGACACCCACATCCCCTTGCCCCCGACTCCTCCGGAGAGCTTCTCGGCGGGCTGAGGCACATGGGGGTGAGCGCCGAAGAAGATGTCGACCTGCCCGGTGTCGGCCAGGGACTGGGCGTAGGAGACCTGCTTGTCGTTGGGCGTGGTCTCGTACTCCTCACCGAGCTGGGAATGGACGACGACGAGATCGGCACCCGCCGCACGGGCCGACTTCGCCGCCTTCGTGATGGCGCCGATGTCGTTGAGCGACACGGAGTATCCGGTGGGATCCTCCAGGCCGTTGAGGTCCATGGTCGTGGAGATCTGGGCGACGGTCACGGTGCGCCCGCCCCGCTCCAGCTCGTAGAGCGCGAAGGGCACCGAGGCGTCCTGCTGGCTCCGGTAGGTGCCCGCGTGGCCCAACCCGTGAGCGTCCAGGGCGTCCAAGGTGGCCACGACGCCGGCCTCCCCCCGGTCCGCGGCGTGGTTGGAGGCGGTCGCGCAGCCGTCCCAGCCGGATCTCGCCAAGGCGGCCACGACCTCGGTAGAGGTGCCGAAGGCGGGGTAGCCCGAGTAGACCCCGTCCGGAGCGACAGGCACCTCCATCCCGCACAGGGCCAGATCCAGGCCCTCGACCCAGGGGGTCTCAGCGGCGATGTTGGTGGTGATATCCCCTGAGCCTGCCGGAGTGGACTCCATCACCGGCATATGCATGAGGACGTCGCCGGCGTAACCCACGGTGAAGTGGACGTCCTGCGAGCCGCCGACGCTGGCGGAGGCGGACGGAGTCGGCGATTGAGCCGGCACAGCCTGATCGGAACTCGTTGAGCAACCGTTCATGGCGACGGATGCGGTGAGAACGACGGCGGTCAGCAGGCCAGGACCCCGTGACCTGCGGGTGAGGCCGGCGGAGTCCGGTGACGATGATGGTGGAGGAGTGGAGGGGTACATGATGATGAACGTATGAAGTGAACCTTAAGAGTGTGTGCGCGGTTCGTGCTCGTTCCAGTGGTGCGGGGGAGGCATCCCGGATGCCGGTGTGAACCGCGGGTGAGAACGGATCTTATGCCGCGTGTCGTCTGCGATGGGGCATGACGCGTACGGTGCAGCCGCTCGGATGCGAGGCCGTTGAGAAGATGGATCGAGGTTTCTGCGTCGGTGGGAGGCCGTCCGCGACTAGGCTGGACCTGATGAACGCCCCGACCGCCCCGGATGGCGCCGCGCCGTCAGAGCAGGCGCCGCTGCTCAACATCGCCAACGTCCTGACGGTGCTACGCCTGCTGCTCGTGCCCGTCTTCATCTGGCTCTCCCTGCTACCCGGGGACCGGTCCAGACTCGCCGCAGTCGTGGTCTTCGTCGTCGCTGCCTTCACGGACCGCCTGGACGGCCAGCTGGCGCGCTCGTGGGGTCTGGTGACCTCCTTCGGCAAGATCGCCGACCCGATCGCGGACAAGGCGCTGACTCTGTCCGCCTTCGTTCTGCTGAGCGTCAACCAACGACTGTGGTGGTGGGTCACCATCCTCATCGTCGTGCGCGAGCTCGGCATCACGGTCATGCGCTTCTTCATGCTGCGCCGTGCCGTCATGGCGGCCTCGCGCGGCGGCAAGATCAAGACGGCGCTGCAGATGGTGGGGCTGGTCGGGCTGCTCACGCCGTGGTCCATGCTCATGCTGCCCGCGGGGCCGGCCGCGTTCCTGACCAAGGCGGCCTACGTCATTGTGGCTGCGGCGCTCATCGTCACGGTGGTGACCGGCCTGGACTACGTCCGCCAGGCGATGCTGCTGAGCCGTCAGAACGGGCGGGGCGGCCGGTGACCGCCCGGGGGCCGTGGTGATCGAGGGTGCGTCCGGCGCCGAGGACCGTGTCCGCGCGGCGAGGGCTCTCCTGCAGTCCGCCGCTGAGCGCGGAGTGACCCTCGCGATCGCCGAGTCGTTGACGGGTGGGCAGGTCGCCTCCAGCCTGGTGGAGGTTCCCGGCGCCTCCCGTGTGCTCGTGGGAGCGGTCGTGGCCTACGCCACCCGGATCAAGGTGCAGGTCCTCGGGGTCGATGCCGCGCACCTGGAGCTAACCGGGCCGGTGGACCGTGATGTCGCCTTGCAGATGGCGCACGGAGTGCGACGGCTCCTCGGGGCTGATCTGGGACTGGCGACCACCGGGGTGGCTGGGCCGGGGCCGGCTGACGGACATCCGGCCGGAACGGTCCATGTCGCCGTCGTCGCTCCTTGGGGGCAGAGGCACCGCGAGCTGCGCCTGAGCGGTGATCGCTCGCAGATCCGGCGCGCCACCGTGATGGAGGTGTGTGAGCTGGCCATCGGTTTCCTGCAGAAAGACGAGTATGGGCCGCAGCCGTGATTGCTCCTCAACGACGACTGACCAACTACAGACCGCAGACTAAGACGTATTTCAGATTTCTCTCAGGAATGCCGGTAGAGTGGTTCTCAACGTCACCGGAGCCGGAGAACTGGCCCCGCGTGGCGGGAATGAATCCACGACGTGAATGGTTGTGCTAGACGATGAACAACACGACTCACCCCCGCACCACTCGCCCGATCAATAACCGGATGCCGATGCGCCAGGGACCCGGGGCAGGGTACGGTGTGTCCGTGGACACCCCGAAGCACGAGAATGTCGTCCTGCGCCGCGAGATCGGAGAAGTCCTGCGCGGCGTCCGACAGCACCAGGGACGCACGCTGCGCGAGGTCTCCTCGCAGGCCCGTGTCTCCCTGGGGTACCTCTCCGAGGTCGAGCGCGGCCAGAAGGAAGCCTCCTCCGAGCTGCTCGCCTCCATCTGCCAGGCGCTTGACGCCCCCCTGTCCATGGTGCTGCGTGAGGTCTCCGACCGCATCGCCCTGACCGAGGGCGTCATGATTCCGGACACGGTTCCCGATGAGCTCGTGCGTCAGCAGGGGGTCGCCCTGCGGTGACCATCCGCTGACGCTCCGCGTGCGCCGCTCTTGTGGCGCGCAGATCGTTGCCAGTGAGCCGACCTTCCCGGCGGTGGGGCCACAATGAGTGGACTCGCCGCCGGGTTGCCTGTTGACAAAGGGGGAGTGGTGAAGCACTCGGAGTTCTGGAATGCCGTCGAGACGGTCTTCGGTCCGGCCTACGGCCGGTCCCTGGCTCAGGATCTGGTTCTTCCAGGGCTGGGGGTGACCTGCGTGCAGGCGCTCGACGACGGTGTGGCCCCGGAGCAGGTCTGGGGCCTGCTGTGCGAGGAGACCGAGCGCTCGGATGCCGAGCGATGGATCTTCCGCTCGGATCCGCGTCGCTGAGCCCAGGTGACGAGGGCGGATGCGGGGGACAGGTTTGGAGCCGCCGACACGCGCGTGACGATGATGTCATGATCGAACAGGTGTTCGGGTACTGTTCTCCACGAACGACGACGACGCCACGTGAGTCCACAGGGCTGATGCGGGGCGGAGATAGATGTCAGTGGTCAGGCATACCGTCGTTGGTGAGCCCCGGAGAGGGGACCTCGCCGAAGTTGACCAGCCATGCCCGCCGCGGCTGCGCGCCGCCCTGAGAACCGAGGTAGAACAATGCCTGCTGCCAGCCAGACCCAGGACCGCTCCAAGGCCCTGGCCACAGCCCTCGCCCAGATCGACAAGAGCTTCGGTAAGGGATCCGTCATGCGCCTGGGGGACGAGTCCCGTCCTCCGGTCTCCGTCATCCCGACGGGGTCGGTCGCCCTTGACGTGGCTCTGGGAGTCGGGGGACTCCCGAGGGGACGCATCGTTGAGGTCTACGGGCCGGAGTCCTCTGGAAAGACCACCGTCGCCCTGCACGCCGTGGCCAGCGCGCAGAGGGCCGGCGGGAACGCGGCCTTCATCGACGCCGAGCACGCCCTCGACCCGGTCTACGCCAAGGCCCTGGGCGTCGACATCGACAACCTCCTGGTCTCACAGCCGGACACCGGGGAGCAGGCCCTGGAGATCACCGACATGCTGGTGCGCTCAGGCGGCCTGGACATCATCGTCATCGACTCCGTGGCGGCCCTGGTCCCCAAGGCCGAGATCGAGGGGGAGATGGGGGACTCCCACGTCGGCCTCCAGGCCCGCCTCATGAGCCAGGCGCTGCGCAAGATCACCGGTGCGCTGTCCTCCACCGGCACCACCGCCATCTTCATCAACCAGCTGCGCGAGAAGATCGGTGTGTTCTTCGGCAACCCGGAGACCACCACCGGAGGGAAGGCCCTGAAGTTCTACGCCTCCGTGCGCCTGGACGTGCGCCGTATCGGCGGCCTCAAGGACGGGGACCAGCCCGTGGGCAACCGCACCCGGGTCAAGGTCGTCAAGAACAAGATGGCGCCGCCCTTCAAGCAGGCCGAGTTCGACATCCTCTACGGCCAGGGCATCTCCCGCGAGGGCAGCCTGCTGGACCTGGGAGTGGACAACGGCGTGGTGCGCAAGTCGGGGGCCTGGTTCACCTACGGGGAGGACCAGCTCGGTCAGGGCAAGGAGAATGCCCGCAACTTCCTCAAGGACAACCCGCAGCTGGCCGCCGAGATCGAGGAGAAGATCCTCGCCGCCCTGGGCATCGGTGAGCCCGGCCGCAAGGCCCGGGAGGCTGAGGAGCTCGCTGCTGCCGAGGCCGCCGTGGCCGCGGCAGCCGTCCCGGTGGAGAGCGCTGACACCGCCGCCACGAGCGCGGTCAAGAGCGCCCGAGGGCGCGGGAAGAAGACCGCCGCAACCGCCAAAGCAGCCAAGAGCGTGAAGACTCCCAAGGAGGCGTCGGCGGATGAGTCGGACACCATCTTCGGTGAGGAGGCCGGCGGGTTCTGATGCCCTGGCTCATCCCTGACGCCCATGCCCAGGCGGTCGAGGCGGCGCGGGAGATCGTCCTGCGCCGCCTGGACCGCAGCGCGGCTCCTCGCGCCGCCCTGGCCGAGCTCCTCGAGCGCAAGGAGGTGGACTCCCGTGTAGCCTCCGAGGTCCTTGACCGTCTGGAGGCCGCCGGAGTCATTGACGACACCGCCTACGCGGCCCGCCTCGCGCGCACCCGCTTCGCGGAGAAGGGGGCGGCCAGGCGAGCCATCGCCGAGGAGCTGCGGCGCAAGGGGCTGGGTGAGTCGGACGTCGCCGAGGCCCTCGAGCAGATCAGCTCCGAGGACGAGGACTCAGCGGCGCTGGCGCTGGCTCGCAAGAAGCTCTCCGCCACCGGCCACCTGCCATGGGAGGTGCGCCGGCGTCGCACCGCGGCCGTGCTGGGGCGCAAGGGCTACAGCCGGGAAGTGACCATGCGGGCCATCGCTGCGGCTCACGCTGAGGAATTGGAATGAGGACGGGACTGCTTGTGGGGCGTCAAGAGCCTGAGGCCTGTGTGCCGGCCGACTAGGCTTGGCTCATGACCCAGGTGATTGCGGCCACTGGCGGCTCCGACGCTCCGATCGACCTCCACGCGCTGGCGGCATCAGCGGGAATAGCTGCCGAGCACGTCATTCCCTATGGCCGCGACGTCGCCAAGATCGACCTGCGGGCGCTGGAATCCAGCCAGCACGTGAGCGGCGGTGGGGCGAGTAGCCCTCACTACGTCGTCGTCACTGCGATCACGCCGACGCCTTTCGGGGAGGGCAAGACCACCACGGCCATCGGACTGGCCCAGGGGCTCACCCGCCTGGGCCAGCAGGCAGTCCTGACTCTGCGCCAGTCGGCCATGGGCCCCACCTTCGGCATCAAGGGCGGAGCCGGCGGCTCCGGAGGCGCCCGCATCCTGCCGGCAGAGCGGATGAACCTGCACCTGACCGGCGACTTCCACGCCATCACCGCCGCCCACAACCTCCTGTCGGCGATGATCGACAACCACCTGCACCACGGCAATGAGCTCGACATTGACGAGCGCACCATCACCTGGCCCCGGGTGCTGGACGTCAACGACCGCGCCCTGCGCCATATCGTCTCCGGCCTGGGGGCCAAGATCGATGGAGTCACCCGGCAGGCCTCCTTCGACATCACCCCGGCCAGCGAGTTCATGGTCATCATGTCGCTGGCCACGGACCTGGCCGACCTGCGCAGGCGCCTGGGGCGCATCGTCATCGGCCGAAGCCGTGGCGGGGAGTGGATCAGCGCCGAGGATTTCAAGGCGGCCGGGGCCATGTGTGCCGTCCTGCGCGACGCCCTCGAGCCCAATCTCCTGCGCACCGGCGAGGGCACCCCCGTCCTGGTCCACACCGGCCCCTTCGGCAACATCGCCACCGGATGCTCCTCGGTCATCGCCGACCGCGTCGCCGCGGCAGGAGCCCGCGACGGCGGCTACATCCTCACCGAGGCCGGCTTCGGATCCGACATGGGCCTGGAGCGCTTCATCGACCTCAAGTGCGCCGTCTCCGGGATGCACCCGAGCGTCGCCGTCGTCGTGGTCACCATCAGGGCGCTCAAGGCCCACAGCGGACGCCACCGCCTCGTCAGCGGCAAGGACCTGCCCGAGGAGATGCTCCAGGAGAACGTCGATGACGTGCGCGACGGCGCCGCCAACCTGCTCAAGCACCTGCAGATCGTGCGGGGCTTCGGCATCACCCCGGTCGTGGCCGTCAACGTCTTCCCCACCGACCACGACGCCGAGATCGAGGAGGTGACGCGTATCGCCGGCGACGCCGGAGCCCGGGCTGCGGTCTGCCACCCCGTCACCAGGGGAGGCGAGGGCTGCCTCGACCTGGCCGGAGCCGTCGTCGAGGCCTGCCAGGAGGCGAGAGAGCCGGCCAGCAGCCGACCCGCCTACGAGCTGCAGGACGACCTGCGCACCAAAATCTCCAAGCTCGCCGACCTCTACGGCGCCGACGGCGTGGACTACACCCCCGCCGCGAGCAGGCTGCTGGAGGCCTACGAGCAGGCAGGCTTCGGCCACCTGCCTGTCATCGTCGCCAAGACCCCGCTGTCCCTGTCCGCTGAACCCGGCCGCAAGGGTGTGCCCACCGGGTGGCGCCTGCCGGTGCGCGAGGTGCGCCTGGCCACGGGGGCCGGCTACGTCTACGCGATCTGCGGCAGCCTGTCGACCATGCCGGGGCTGCCGAGCCGGCCCGCCGCCGAGCGCATCGACGTCGACCTCGACACCGGGCAGATCGTGGGGCTGCGTTGACGATCACGGGCCGGGTCCGGCGGTGTACCGGACCCGGCCCGTGGTTGGTCACGAGCAACCGAGCTGTCAGCTCTTCTTGTGCTTGGACGTCTTGAACAGGAGGTTGACCTGCTCGTTGTACTTCGTCAGCGTTGAGGCCGGCACCCGGTTGGCCCACAGGTCGTCCGTCGCCGGCTTCATGATGGCGCCCACATCCGCCCCGAAGTAGGTCAGTGGGAAGAAGAACGTGGACTTGTCCTCCAGGTGCTGGGTGAAGGGCTTGGTGGGAAGCCCCGTTTCCTCAAAGACCTTGACGGCCTTCTTCGTGGAGGAGGCGATCGCCGGGAAGACGATTCCGTGAGAGGCCACGATGTCCTGCGCCTCAGCGGTTCCCAGGAAGGCCACCCACTTGGAGGCGTTGTCGATATTGGCCGACTGCTTGGAGATCGAGTCGCCCAGCCCGTTGAACAGGGAGACCGACTTGCCGTTGGGGCCCACGGGGTTCGCCGCGATCCCGACCTTGACGTCGAGCTTGGCGTAGGTGCCGAACATCCACGACCCGTTGAAGCACATGGCGATCTTGCCGCTGCCGAGCTGGACATCGGTGCTGGTCGTGGAGGAGAAGGCACCGCGCGGAGGCATGTATCCCTTGTCCACCAGGCCGAAGTACCAGTCCATCGTGTCCTGGAAGACCTTCTCGTCGTAGCGGTAGTGGTCACCCCAGGTTTCCTTGTTCGTGTAGAACCAGTCGCCGGCTGAGCCGGTGAAGGGGCTCCACTGGGTCTGGCCGTCCCCGGTACCGGCGTCCTGGATACCCAGGCCGTAGACGGCCACGCGGTTCTTATCGAAACCGGGCTCATCTCCGCGCACGCCGTTCTTGTCCACGGTCAGGCGGGCGAGGATCTTCTCGAAGGTTCCGCCGTCAGCGGGGTTCCAGGACCAGTCGGCCAGGTCTGCCTCGGACAGGCCCGCCTGGGCGAGCATGTCCCGGTTGTAGAAGACCGCCACGGTGTCCCAGTCCTTGGGGCAGCCGTACTGGTGGCCGTCCTCCCCCTTCCACAGGTCGATGAGGCCCTCCTGGAAGGCGGACTCATCGACGCCCGCCCAGGCGGCCTGCTTCTCCAGTGGAACCAGGACCTCCAGGTCCACGAACTGGGCGAACTTGGAGATGTGGTCGGTGAAGGCGTCCGGGCCGGTCCCGGCGATGAAGCCGGCCGTCAGCTTGGTCCAGTAGTCACCCCAGGCGATCTGGGTGATGTTGACCTTGATGCCGGTCTTGGCCTCGAAGGCCTTGGCGCAGGCCTCATAGGCGGGCAGCTGGCTGGCGTCCCACATCCAGTACTCGACGGCGCCGGCTCCCGACTTCCTGGAGCCGCCGGAGCAGGCGGCCAGGGTCAGGGCGGCCGCGCCCGAGGCCAAGCCGCACAGGAGGCCTCGGCGCGACAGTGAGGAGCGAAGAGGGCTGATCGGTTGAGTCGTCATCTGGTGCCTCACTTGATTCCGGTAAAGCCGATGGAGTTGACGATGCGCCGGGCGAAGGCCATGAACAGCAGGAGCATCGGGAGGGCGGCCACGAGTGTGGCGGCCATGAGCCCGGCCCAGTCGGGACCGGTCTGAGGGGCCTGGGAGCGGAAGACGGCCAGAGCCACCGTGAGTACCCGAGAGGAGTCCGTGTAGGAGACCAGCAGGGGCCAGAAGTAGTCATTCCAGGCCGTGATGTAGGTCAGGATCGCCAGCGTCGAGATCGGGGCCTTGGCCATGGGCAGGATGAGGGTGAAGAACACCCGGACCTTGGAGGCTCCGTCGAGCAGGGCGGCCTCCTCCAGCTCGCGCGGGATATTCATGAAGAACTGCTTGAGGAAGAACACCGCGAAGGGCGTCATGAACATGGTCGGCAGCGCCACCCCGAGGAAGGTGTCGATGAGGTGGAGCTGCTTGACCAGCACGAAGTTGGGCAGGAGCGTGAAGATCGAGGGGACCATGAGGGCGCCCAGGAACACGGCGAAGACCGTGTCGCGTCCCCTCCAGCGCAGGCGGGAGAAGGAGTAGGCGGCCATCGCGGAGAAGAACACCTGCCCGACGGTGACCAGTGTGGAGATGATGACCGAGTTGCGCAGGTAGAGCCAGAAGTTGATGGCTGCACCGCTGCCGCCGTCGGCCAGTGCCTCCTCAGTGGACTGCATGCCGAAGACACGGGCGAAGCCGCGCAGGTTGATGTCCACCGGCAGCAGGCTGGTGGGGTGGGCGGTGATGCCCGCGTTGGAGGACAGTGCCGTACGCAGGACCCAGTAGAAGGGCAGGAGCGTGAACAGCATGATGAGGATCATCGCCGCCCAGGCCAGGGCCTTGCCGACGGTGAACCGGCGCCCCGGGGCCTCGGAGGACGCCGCAGCGGGCGCCTTGGGGGACGGCACGGAGGAGACGGATGCGGTTGTCGTGGTCATGGGTGGTCCTCCTTCAGTCCAGGTCCGTCTCGCCGGCACGGGTCATGCGGTACTGCAGGATCGTGATCGCCGCCAGGACGAGGAGCAGCCCCACCGCCATGGCGGAGGCGTATCCGAACTGGAAGCGCCCGAAGGCCATGTCGTAGATGTAGTACTGCAGCACGCGGGTGGCGTTGACGGGGCCGCCCTGGGTGGCCACAGAGACGGTGTCGAAGACCTGGAAGGAACCGATCATCGTCATGATGAGCACCAGCGCCAGGATGGGACGCAACAGCGGGACGGTGATCCGCCAGAACATCCGCCACTCGCTGGCGCCGTCCATCTTGCCCGCCTCATAGACCGTGTTCGGGATCGACTGCAGACCCGCGAAGATGAGCAGGGCCGTGTAGCCCACGTGCCGCCACACGTTGATGATGGCGATGGTGGGGATGGCCATCGACGAGGAGAAGAAGTCGACGGCTGAGCCCGTCAGGGACTCCAGGAGCTGGTTGGTGATGCCCAGTGTGTTGTCCAGGATCCACAGCCACAGCATGGCGGCGACCACGTTGGAGACGAGGTAGGGCGTCAGCACGATGGAGCGCACGAAGGTGGACTGGGTCAGGCGCTGCATGAGGACGGCGATGAGGAGCGCCAGGATCGTCTGCAGACCGATGTTGATGACCACGTACTCCACGGTGACGACGACGGCGTTCCAGAAGGTGTCGTCCTGGACCATGCGCTTGTAGTTGTCCAGGCCGGTGAACTCCTCGGGGGTCAGGAGGTTGTACTCGGTGAAGGACAGCCAGATGCCTCGGATGAGGGGCCAGATGTAGAAGGCGACGAGGCCGATCGTCGCCGGGAGGATGAAGGCGAGGCCGAGCTTGAGGTCGGAGCGTGGCTTGCGTTGCCGACGCGATGGTCGTACGACCGGGGTCGAGGTTGACATCGGGTCTCCAAATCGACGGTGATGAGGGAAAACGGGTCGAAGACGGATGGGTGGGGTAGGGGCGGGTAGAGGAAGAGAGGACGGATCAGCGACTCGGAGGGGCGCCGAGTCCTCAGTCGACGGCGCTTGCGCGCAGCAGGACGAGGTGGTCGGGGTGCAGCACCGGCAGCGCCAGCCCCGTGGTGGTCAGGTAGGAGCCCGGCAGGGTGACGCCCTGGGCCATCCAGCCCGCCGCCAGACGCAGCTCGGGGTAGGCCGGCGCAGCCAGGCGCACGTGATAGCGGCGCGAAGGGTCCAGGCCGGGCAGCGGGCGCGGCGCCGTGGGCCAGGCCAGGAGCTGGCCCAGCGAGGCGATCTCGAACAGGGCGTCGGAGCCATCGGGGGCGACGACCCCCTCAATGCGCAGCACGTCGTCGTCGGGCAGGTCCGCATGGACCGTCACCCCCGAGTGCAGCAGGCCGCGCAGCTCCTTGTGCAGCGCGATGATGGAGGCCAGGCGCTCGCGGGTGGCGTCGTCGGCCTCGGTGAGGTCCCACTCCACGCCCATGTGGCCCCACAGGGCGGTGCCGGCCCGGAAGTCGAGGTCGAGGTCGCGCAGGGTGGTGTGGGCCCGTCCCGAGCCGACGTGGGTGCCCACCATCTCGGGAGGAAGCAGCAGCGTGGTGCCGCGCTGGATGTTCTGGCGGTCGTGAGCGTCGATGCAGTCCGAGGCCCACACCCGCTGAGTGCGCTCCATGATCCCCAGGTCGATGCGGCCGCCGCCGCCGGCGCAGGACTCGATCTCCAGGGAGGGGAAGCGCTCATGGAGCGCATCCAGGAGACGGTAGACGGCCAGGGTCTGGTCGTGGACGGCGGCCGCCCCCGGGCGCCCCGCGGTGGGGTCGGAGACCTCATGCCCCGTGGCCAGCAGAGGGGAGTTGTGGTCCCACTTGAGATAGGCGATGTCCAGGCGCTCCACGAGGGTGGAGATGGCATCGAACAAGTAGTCCCAGGCTCCGGGAGCGGACAGGTCCAGGACCCGCTGGTGGCGGTGCTCGGGCGCTCCGCCGGCGCCGTCGGACAGGATCCACTCCGGGTGGGCGCGAGCCACGTCGGAGTCGACGTTGACCATCTCCGGCTCGAACCACAGGCCGAACTCCATGCCCAGGGCGTGGACGTGCTCCACGAGCGGCTCCAGGCCGTTCGGCCAGGCCTTCGGGGAGACCTGCCAGTCGCCCAGTCCCGAGGTGTCGTCGCGGCGGGATCCGAACCAGCCGTCGTCCAGGACGTAGCGCTCGATACCGACCTGGGCGGCGGCGTCGGCCAGGGCCTTGAGCTTGTCCAGGTCATGGTCGAAGTAGACGGCCTCCCAGGTGTTGAGCAGCACCGGGCGGGGACGGGTGGGGTGGGACGGGCGCGAGCGCAGCCAGGCGTGGCTGCGATGGGCCAGGGCGTCCAGGCCCTCGCCCCAGGAGAAGACCGTCCACGGAGAGATGTAGGTCTGCCCCGGGGCCAGCAAGACCTCGCCCGGCAGGAGCAGCTCTCCGGCTCCCAGGAGCTTGCGGCCCGAGGCCGGGTTCACCGCCAGGTGACGGACGTTGCCGGACCATGCCGCGTGAACGCCATGGACGCGCCCGCTGCGCCATCCGAAGCCGGTGGGGCCGGCCGCCAGCCAGGTGACGGCGTCGTGCCCCGGGCGTCCCTCCCAGGACTCGCGCAGGCGGGTACCCGGGGTGAAGGGGGTGCGCACGAGCCGGCGCTCCTGGACATGGTGTCCGGTGGTGTCCAGCAGCTCATCGGCGCTGTCGGGCAGCGGCAGTACCGGCGTGAGCTCGCCGACGACGAGGTCGGCCCCCTGCTCGCCGTCGGACTCGGGGCGGTCATTGCGGACCCAGGCGCGCACGCGAACCAGGCCAGAGGGTTCCAGGCGCAGCTCAGTGCCCAGGGTCAGCTCGTGGGCGGCGTCGGTTCCGCTGGAGCGCACAACAAGGGCGGGCCCGGCCGGGGTGTCCTCGGAGCCCTCCTCGTGGGTGAAGGCGGTGGGGTGGGGTGAGAAGGCCGAGCCGTCGGTGCGTGAGAGCGCCACGGCGGGACGTGAGCTCCAGCCCAGGTGGGCCAGGGGCAGGATCGGCAGGTCGTTGGTGATCCAGGCGGTGTTGGTGCCCAAGGACGTCTCGGCGGCCAGGGCCGCGTCGGACAGGTCGTCACCGCTGACGTCACCCAGGTCAGGGCCCCAGTGGCGCACCACCGGGAAACGGTCATCGGGCAGGTCGAGGACCACGGAGGTGTCGGCGCATCGCAGATGGAGGGTCATCATCGTCCTTCCGGGGAGGGGAGGAACCAGGAGTGATTCCTTGTAAGATGAAAATAATTGACAATGCTAGATTTTGCAAGGGTTTGCTCTACAGTGTCGGTACGACGTGGACGGCGGTGAACGTCGTCCCAGGTCACAGGCCGTGCGGTCCGAGTGGCAGCTGACGACGATGGGAGTGGGAGTCGACGATGGGCGGTGGACGCAGCCTCGGCGCCAGGGCGCTGCTCGCCCTGATCTCTGCCGGCCCCATGAGTCGCGGCGACCTCGCCGAGCGCCTGGGGCTGTCCGCGGCGACGACGACACGTACGGTGCGCCCCCTCATCGAGGCGGGACTCATCGAGGAGCAGCCGCCGGTGGAGGTGGCCGGGCCGGGGCGACCCACCCGCCTGCTGGCCGTCGTCCCGAGCAGTGCCACCGTTGCAGGCATCAAGCTCACAGATGACCGCCTCTACGCCGTCCTGACCGATCCGCTGGGCGAGGTCCTCATCAGTGACTCTCGGCCGTTGACCGACACCGATGCCGGCTCCGTGACCGCCCTCATCGCCTCGGTGGTGGCGCAGCTGGCCGAGCGCAGCGGGCGACGGCCCGATGCCATCGGAATCTCCCTGGGGGCGGCCGTCGTCGGGAGACGGACTGTGGTGGTGGCCAGCTTCCTGGGATGGCGCAACGTACCTCTGGCCGCCATGGTCGCCGAGGCCACCGGGCTGCCCTGCGTCGCGGCCAACGACGTGCGCGCCTTCGCCTACGCCGAGGCGTGGTTCGGGGCCGGCCGCGGGAAGGACCCCTTCGCGATGGTCACCTTGGGGGCTGGAATCGGCTGCGGGGTCGTGGTGGCCGGTGAGGTCGTCTCCGGTGCGCAGGGGGCGGCTGGCAGTGTCGGGCACCTGCCGGTGGATCCCTCGGGGCCCAGCTGCGAGATCGGGCACCCCGGGTGCGCTCGGGCCCTCGCCTCGACCCCCGGGATCCTGCGGGCGGCCGCAGAGCACCTGGAGTGTGAGGCCGGCGAGCTGAGTCTCGATCTGCTCCTGAGTCCCGACAAGCGTCGCCACAATGGCGTCGACGACGTCCTACGGCGTGCGGTGCTGGCGATCGGAAGGGTCGTGGGGACTCTCATCGCCTACGTCGATCCCGAGCTCGTCGTCGTCTCCGGGGAGGGGGTCGCCGTGGTGGAGACCTACCGCGAGGTCTTTGATGAGGAGGTGGGCGGTCTGCGGCACTGGGCCGCGGCGCCCGTGCCCGTCCTGCTGCGTCCCTTCGAGTTCGACGAGTGGGCGCGAGGGGCGGCCGCTCTGGCCCTGGATCAGTGGACGGTGGTCGCAGGCGGCCGGTGAAGGCGGCTCTTGGCCGGGCACGGCACTGTGACAGGAACCATGTCTAGGAAATAGGTCCTAGCGTGATCGTGGACTAAGGGTGCCCTTAGATTGTGCCCATGAGTCGTCGCACCACCATTGCCCTGTCGACCGCCGGCCTCCTGGCCGCCGGAGCCGCCCTCGCACTGGCCGTACGTCCGGCCCGCCACGACGTCCCCGGCGTCGCCGCCGGCACGGGCAGCCGCCGTCCGCCCCGCGTCGTCATCGCCGGTGGCGGCTACGTCGGCTTCTGCGTCGCCCGGGCCCTGCGCGCCCAGCTCAACCTCGACCAGGTCGAGATCGCCATCATCGACTCGCGCGCCTACATGACCTACCAGCCCTTCCTGCCGGAGGTCGCGGCCGGCTCCATCCAGCCGCGCCACGTCGTCGCCCCCCACCGCCGTAACCTCGACGGCATCACCATCATCACCGGCGCCGTCACCGCCATCGACCACGCGGGCCGCACCGTCACCGTGCGTCCCCCGACCCCCCAGTCCACGCACGAGCGGGTCGAGCCCTACACCCTGACCTACGACCACCTCGTCATCGCCCTGGGCGCCGAGGCCCGCACCCTGCCGATCCCCGGCCTGGCGGAGCAGGCCATGGGCTTCAAGCAGGTCGAGGAGGCCACCGCCCTGCGCAACCGGGTCCTCACCCGCATCGAGGACGCCGCCTCCACCTGGGACACCGAGCGCCGCAGGCGCCTGCTCACCTTCGTCTTCGTCGGAGGAGGCTTCGCGGGCGTCGAGGCCATCGCCGAGCTCGAGGACATGGCGCGCGCGACCGTGCGCACCATCCCTTCCATCGAGCAGCGCGACGTCCGCTTCGTCCTCGTCGAGGGCTCGCGCCGCATCCTGCCCGAGCTCACCGAGGAGCTCTCCGGCTACGGGCTGCAGCAGCTGCTTGAGCGCGGCATCGACGTGCGGCTCAACACCTTCCTCAGCTCCTGCGTCGACGGCCACGTCGTCCTGTCCGACGGCACCGAGTTCGACGCCGACACCATCGTGTGGACCGCCGGCGTCAAGGCCTCCCCGGTGCTGCAGACCGCCTCCGACCTGCCCATCGATGCCCGCGGCCGGGTCACCGCGCTGCCCACCCTCCAGGTCGCGCGCGACGGCGCGCCGGTCGAGGGAGCCTGGGCCGCCGGCGACTGCGCCGCCGTCCCGGACCTGACCTCCGAGGACCCCGAGGCCACCTGCGCCCCCACCGCCCAGCACGCGGTGCGTCAGGCCAAGCTGCTGGCCGACAACCTCGTGGCCGTCCTCGCCGCCGGGGACGAGAACGGTGTGCCTCTGAAGTCCTACGCGCACGCGAACCTGGGCACCGTGGCCTCCCTGGGCATCGGCAAGGGCGTCGCCCGCATCTTGGGCCGGGACCTGCGCGGCTTCACCGCCTGGACCGCTCATCGTGGCTACCACGTCTATGCGATGCCGACCTTCAACCGGAAGGTGCGCATCATGATGGACTGGCTGGCCGCCGTCGTCTTCCGTCGCGACCTGGCCTCCTTCGGCTCCATCGCCGAGCCCGGCGCGGCCTTCGCCACGGCGGCCCGTCACGACGCCGATCTCGCCGCCCGCCGTAAGGCCGCCGAGAGCGGGGCCTGAGCGCTTAGCCGTCGACCACGGCGTCGAACTTGTCCGCGTAGTCCTGGGCGCTGAGCAGATCTCCCTCAGCGCTGACCGTCACCGTGAACAGCCAGCCGGCACCGTAGGGGTCCTCGTTGATGGTGCCCGGCTCGTCGACGACCGCATCGTTGACGGCGACGACGGTGCCGCTCACGGGCGAGACGAGGTCCGAGACGGACTTGGTCGATTCGAGCTCGCCGCAGGGCTCGCCCGCCTCGACCTGGGCGCCGACCTCGGGCAGCTCGACGAAGACGACCTCACCGAGGGCGTCGGCGGCGACGGTGGTGATGCCCACGCGTGCGGGCTCACCGTCCTCCAGCCACTCGTGGTCGATGCTGTAGCGCAGGTGGGCGCGCACGCTCTGAGCCATGATGGGGTCCTTCCTGTCAGGTGGTGGTGGTGGGTGGTGCGGGACGCCTTATCGGGTCCGCTTGTAGAAGGGGGAGTCGACGACCGTGACCTCCAGCGGCCTGCCGCGCACGTCGGCGACGAGCGCCGTGCCCACGGGCCAGGCGGGGGCGTCCTCATGCCAGGGACGCAGGAGCGCCAGGGCCACGGGGTGACCCAGCGTGGGTGACAGCAGGCCGGAGGTCACGGTACCGAGCACCTCGCCGTCGTCGCCCAGTACCGGCGCACCGGCCCGGGCCGCACGTCGACCCTCAGCGGTCAGGGGAACCAGCACCGAGGTTCCCTCGGTGCCCTCCTGCTCGGCCCGGGCGGCCAGGGCGTCACGTCCGATGAAGTCGCCCTTGTTGAGCCGCACCACCATGCCCAGGCCGGCGTCGTAGGGCGTCATCCCCTCGTGGAGCTCGTGCCCGTACAAGGGCATCCCGGCCTCCAGTCGCAGGGAGTCGCGCGCCGCCAGCCCGCAGGGGGTCAGCGCCGGCACCGGCTCGCCGTCGATGACGGTGGGCTCCAGGGCCGCCGCGGCGCTGGTGATGACCGTCCACAGGTCCACGGCGTCCTCCGCGCCGCAGAACAGCTCGAAGCCGTCCTCACCCGTGTAGCCGGTACGGGCCAGCAGCACCGAGTGCCCCGCCGCCGTCGCCCTGACGGCAGCGTAGAAGCGCAGGCGCTCCAAGAGCGTGGGACCGCACAGCACATCCGGTCCGCAGTCTTCCTCCTCCGAGCCCTCAAGGGGCCTGAGGGCGCCGGGCATGGCGGCACCGGACTCGACGACGCCGACGAGCACCTCCTGCGCCCGCGGCCCCTGGACGGCGATGAGGCAGGTGCGCAGAGAGATGTCCTCGACCGCGCAGTCGAAGCCCGCGCAACGGGCGACCAGCTCGGCGGCGACGCGCTCGCGGTTGCCGGCGTTGGGCACCACGAGGTACTCCTCGTCGCCCACGTGGTAGACGATGAGGTCGTCGATGACTCCGCCGGAGGGCGAGACGATCATCGTGTAGCGGGCGCGCCCCACCGCCACGGCCGACAGGGCCCCCACGAGCGCGTGGTCCAGGGCGGCCCCCGCCTCGGGGCCGGCGACCTTGACCTCACCCATGTGGGACAGGTCGAAGATCCCCGCGCTGCGGCGCACCGCGTGGTGCTCGGCCAGGTCAGAGGTGTAGCGCAACGGCATCTGCCAGCCGCCGAAGTCGGTGAAGGACGCGCCCATGGCCGTGTGCACGCGGTGCAGGGGCGTGGTGCGTAGGACGGCTGCGCTGGTCTCGGTGTGCTCGCTCATCGCTGTCTCCTCGTCAGACGTGGTCTCGGCTCAGGCCTCGTGCGCCTCGAAGGCATCGGGTGGCGGGCAGGTGCACATCAGGTGGCGGTCGCCCCACGCGTTGTCCACCCGTGAGACCGGGGGGAAGTACTTGTCCGTCTCCATACCCGCCAGCGGGAAGGCCGCGGTGGCGCGCGAGTAGGACCGCTGCCACGGCTCGGCCGTGACGGCCGCCAGCGTGTGCGGCGAGCGGCGCAGCACCGAGTCCTCCAGCGCCACGGCCCCCGAGGCGACCTCGTCGATCTCGGCACGGATCGAGCGCATGGCCGCGATGAAGCGGTCCAGCTCGGCCAGGGGCTCGGACTCGGTGGGCTCGACCATGAGCGTGCCGGCCACGGGAAAGGAGAGAGTCGGCGCGTGGAACCCGTAGTCGATGAGCCTCTTGGCCACGTCCTCGGCGGTCACGCCGGTGGCGGCGGTGAGCGCACGCAGGTCGAGGACGCACTCGTGCGCCACGTGCCCGCGGTGGGTGTACAGGGTGGGGAAGACGTCGGCGAGCGCCTGCGAGAGGTAGCTCGCGTGGGCCAGCGCCGTGAGGGTGACCCGGCGCAGATCGGCGTCGGTGAGCGTGGCCAGGTACGTCCAGGCCAGCGGCATGACCCCCGCCGAGCCGAAGCGGGCCCCCATGACCGCTGCCCCGCCGAAGCCCCGGTCATGGTCCTCGTCCGTCGGGACGGCCGATCCGCCGGGGCCGGCCGGAAGGTAGGGGGCCAGGTGCTCCTTGACGACGACGGGGCCCACGCCCGGACCGCCGCCGCCGTGAGGGATGGCGAAGGTCTTGTGCAGGTTGAGGTGGGACACATCGCCACCGAGGTCACCCGGGCGCAGCAGCCCCGTGAGGGCGTTGAGGTTGGCGCCGTCGATGTAGACCTGGCCGCCGGCGTCGTGGACGAGGGTGGTGACCTCAGTGACCTGCGGTTCGAAGACGCCGTGGGTGGACGGGTACGTGAGCATGATGGCCGCGACGCGCTGTCCGTACTCGGCCAGGAGCCCACGCAGGTGGTCGACGTCGATGGATCCGTCCTCGGCGGTGGCGACCACCGTGACGCTGAAGCCGGCGCCGGCGGCCGAGGCGGCGTTCGTGCCGTGGGCGCTGGCGGGTACCAGGACGAGGTCGCGTTGCTGCTGTCCGGTGGCCCGGAGGTAGCCGCGCACCGCCAGCAGGCCGGCGAGCTCGCCCTGGGCGCCGGAGGCAGGCTGCAGGCTGCACCGGTCGTAGCCGGTCAGCTGCGCCAGCCGGTCGGCGAGACCGTCCAGCAGCAGGCGCCAGCCGCGCGTCTGGGTCGCGGGGGCGTAGGGGTGGATGCCGGCGAGCCCTGGGCTGAGCCACACGGCCGACTGCGCGGCCGCGTTGAGCTTGAGGGTGCACGAGCCCAGCGGGATCATCGTCCGGTCGAGGGCGAGGTCGCGGTCCGCCAGCCGCCGGATGTAGCGCACGAGGGCGGTCTCGCTGCGGTGGCTGTGGAAGCTCGGGTGGGTCAGGAAGGTGCTCGTGCGCGCCAGTGACGCGGGCAGAGGGAACCGGGGGGCGCCGTCGGTGCCCGGGGCGGGATCCTGCGCGGCGCGGGGCAGGGCGTCGGCGAGCGCTCGCAGGACCGTGGTGACGTCGTCATCGGTGGTGGTCTCGTTGACGCTCACGCCCACGTGGTCGGTATCGAGCAGGCGCAGGTTGTAGCCCAGCGCCTCAGCGCGCTCGATGGCCCGGCGGGCGGCGCCGGGCAGGCGCACGCTCACCGTGTCGAAGAACTCCTCGTGCTCGAGGGCGAGCCCGAGCGCGCAGGCGCCGACGGCCAGGTGCTCGGCCCGGCGGTGCACGTGCTCGGCGATGGACACCAGGCCCTCGGGACCGTGGTAGACCGCGTAGAAGGCCGCGACGACCGCCAGCAGGGCCTGCGCGGTGCAGATATTCGAGGTGGCCTTCTCCCGGCGAATGTGCTGCTCGCGGGTCTGCAGGGCCAGGCGGTAGGCCTCACGGCCCTCGGTGTCCCGGGAGACGCCGACGACGCGTCCCGGCAGCTGGCGCCGCAGCGCCTCGGTGACGGACATGAAGCCCGGGTGGGGGCCTCCGAAGAACAGGGGCACCCCCAGGCGCTGCGCGGTACCGACGGCGATGTCCGCGCCGACGGCGCCCGGCTCGGTCAGCAGCGTCAGGGCCAGCGGGTCGGCATCGACTGCCACCAGGCCGCCGCGGGCGTGGACGGCCGCGATGGCACCGGCGAGGTCCTGGACGAGTCCGCGGCTGGTGGTGTGGGCGAGGACCGCCCCGGTCAGGGGAGCGCCGTCTTCGGTGATCGTGGAGATGCAGACGACCTCGACGTCGATGCCCAGGGCCTCGGCCCGGGCCGAGGCCACCTCGATGAGCTGGGGGTGCAGGCCGGAGTCGAGGAGCACGGGGGCGCCGGGGCCGCGGTGCGCGCGCGTCATGAGCAGGACGGCCTCGGCCACGGCCGTGGCCTCGTCCAACAGGGAGGTGCAGGCCACCGGCAGGCCGGTGAGATCGGCCACGACGGTCTGGAACAGCAGCTGGGCCTCCAGGCGCCCCTGGCTGATCTCCGCCTGGTAGGGGGTGTAGGCGGTGGTCCAAGCGGGGTTGGACAGGACGTCGCGCACGATGACGGTGGGGGTGACGGTGGGGTGGTAGCCGCGCCCGATCATCTCGGTGTGCGGGTCGTTGAGGGCGGCCAGGGACCTGAGGGCGCCGACGGCCTCGTCCTCGCTCAGACCGCCGCCGACGGCATCGGGGCGCTCGGGCTGCTGCGGGGGGTCGAGGACGGGCAGGGTGGTGGGGACCACCCGGACGGCCAGGTCCTCCAGGCTCCGAGCACCGATGCTGGTCAGGACCGTGTCCAGGTCCGCTCCCGTCGTGCCCAGGTGCCGGTCCAGGAAGCGCGTAGGTGTGTGGGGCGCCGTCATAACCCTCCCTCTCATCGTGTGGCGCGTCACATCCTAGTGAAGGAGCCCGCATCCGCGCAGCAGAATGGAAGCGGCGCTCCGTGAGGCCCAGGTCGAGGACCATCAGCCGTGCATCTGGTCACGACGCTGCGCCAGGGCTGGGGCGGGGCCCCGCCGCCACCTACACTGCTCGGCGATGACCACGCTGACCACCTCCGCCCCCGTTCTCGACGCCCGAGGCGGCCTGCCGCGCACCTACCACGTGCGCACGCTCGGCTGCCAGATGAACGTCCACGACTCCGAGCACATGGCGGGACTGCTGGAGAGAGCCGGCTACCTGCGCGTCGAGGACGTGCCCGAGGCTGCCGCCCGCGCCACCGACGCCGGTGACGGCGGGGCCGACGTCGTCATCATCAACACCTGCTCGGTGCGTGAGAACGCCGCCACTCGGCTCTTCGGCAACCTGGGCCAGCTCGCCGCCGTCAAGCGCGAGCGCCCCGGCATGCAGATCGCCGTGGCCGGGTGCCTGGCCCAGCAGATGGGGGAGGGGATCGTCGAGCGGGCCCCCTGGGTCGACGTCGTCTTCGGCACCCACAACCTCGACGTCCTGCCCGCCCTGCTCGAGCGCGCCCGGCACAACTCCGCGGCCGCCGTCGAGCTCGAGGAGTCCCTCAAGGTCTTCCCCTCCACCCTGCCCACCCGCCGGGAGTCCTCCTACGCCGCCTGGGTCTCCATCGCCGTGGGCTGCAACAACACCTGCACCTTCTGCATCGTGCCCTCCCTGCGCGGCAAGCAGCGTGACCGCCGCCCCGGCGACGTCCTGGCCGAGGTCGAGGCCGTCGCCGCGCAGGGCGCCATCGAGGTGACCCTCCTGGGGCAGAACGTCAACTCCTACGGGGTCGGCTTCGGGGACCGCGGTGCCTTCGCCAAGCTGCTGCGGGCGGCCGGCTCAGTCGAGGGCATCGAGCGCGTGCGCTTCACCAGCCCCCACCCCGCCGCCTTCACCGACGACGTCATCGAGGCCATGGCCACCACCGAGGCCGTCATGCCCAGCCTGCACATGCCCCTGCAGTCCGGCTCGGACCGGGTGCTGCGCGCCATGCGCCGCTCCTACCGCACCCAGCGCTTCCTGGGCATCCTGGACAAGGTCCGCGCCGTCATGCCCGAGGCCGCCATCACCACCGACATCATCGTCGGCTTCCCCGGCGAGACCGAGGAGGACTTCCAGGCCACCCTCGACGTCGTCGAGCAGGCCCGCTTCGCCTCGGCCTACACCTTCGAGTACTCCCCGCGCCCGGGCACCCCCGCCGCCGACCGCGACGACCAGGTCCCCACCGAGGTCGTCAAGGACCGTTACCGGCGGCTCGACGCGCTCGTGCGCCGCATCGCCCACGAGGAGAACGAGCGCCAGGAGGGGCGCGTCGTCGAGGTGCTCGTCGCCGAGGGCGAGGGGCGCCGGGATACGGTCACCGCCCGCATCTCCGGGCGCGCCGCCGACAACCGGCTCGTCCACGTCGCCCTGCCCGAGGGCCTGGCCGAGAACGACTACGCCGGCGGCGCCCCGCGCCCCGGCGACATGGTCACCGTGCGCGTCACCCACGGCGCCCCCCACAACCTCATCGCCGACTCCGCCCGCTGCGGACGCGAGCTGGACCCGCGCGCCGCGGCCGCCAACGAGGCCCTCAAGCCCGGTGACCGCCTCTGGCTCGACGACGGCCCCGCCCTGTTCCAGGTGCGACGCACCCGCGCCGGGGACGCCTGGGAGCGCCGCCAGGCCGAGGCCTGCGCCACTCCCGAGCCCGACACCGCCCCGGTGAGCCTGGGCCTGCCCACCCTGCGCGTGGGCGCACCGGCCTGAGGCGGACCACGGCTGATTGCGCTGACGGTGGAGCGGGCCGGGCTGCGCTGGGGAGCACCCCGCAGGCCCCGCTAGGCTGGGAGGCATGCCCAGCTTCGACGCCAGCTCTGCTGCCGCCGCCACGGTCCCCAGGCCCGTGGACGTCGACCGTATCCACGAGTGCGTCAAACGACTGGGACTGCGCTACTTCATCGACGACGAGGGCGATATCGGCATCCCCTGGCGCTACGTCACCGTCCACGCCATCTTCCAGGACACCAGGGCCGTCCAGATGCGCGGAATCTGGCACCGCATCGCCGACACCGAGCACCTGACCCAGCTGCGTGCCCTGGTCGAGGACTGGAACACCACCCGCATCGGCCCCAAGGCCTACCTCACCGTCGCCGACGGCGGAGTCGTGCGTCTTCACGGCGAGTACACCTACCCCCTCGAGGCGGGGATGACGGACCGACAGCTCGAGGACTTCGTCTTCGGTGGCTGCCGGCTCATCGTCGCCCTCATGCACGAGGCCGAGGAGCAGTTCCCCGACGAGCTGCGCGGAAGCCTGGAGCCGTGATGCCCAGACTGCAACGCCTCACCGACTTCATCGCACGCCTCCTGGGCAAGGAGTGGGATGTGCGGGCGCTGGACCGCCGGCGCAGCAGCGGGCCGGTCGATTCCCAGAGCCGACCCGACGAGCCCCCGACCATCTCGCCGTACGTCACAGGTCACGTGGAACCCTCAGCCCCAGGGGAATCAGCCGACTCAACCACTCCGACCGACTCCAGTGGTCCATCGGAGCCGGCCAGGACAACCGCCTCGGCGCAGACCCTGGACGCCTCACGCAGCTGGTCGAGCACATCAGGCCGGTCGGAGGAGGAGCCGGCAGTGGAAGGACGGGGCGCCGACCGCTCGTCGGACCTGGAGTCGGCCGACGAGGAGCCCCAGGAGCTGACCCTGGCCCGGATCGAGTCCATGCTCACCGGCCCCATGGAGTACAACGTCCAGCTGACCGAGGACCGCGAGCACCCCTGCCTCCTGGGCACCTGGGACTCCTTCCCCTTCGTCATCGAGATTCCTGAGGGGCACGACGGCTGGCTCCTGGTCTCGGGGGACTGGGAGGAGGCCGCCCCCGCCTCCCAGAGGGACGAGATCGCCGCCAGCGTCAACGACTGGAACCGGGACAAGTTCTTCCCCACCGTCGGCGTCATCGACACCCCCATCGGTCCGCTGGTGCGCGCCACCTACCTCACCGACCTGTCCGCCGGGGCCACCGACGCCCAGCTGCGCCTCCACCTGGACACGGCGCTGTCCGCCTGCACCCAGGCCCTCAGCCTCGTGGGTCCGCTCCTACCGGAGATCTGAGCGCAGTGAGCTCAGCAGCTTCGGACACCCCCCGTCCGGTAAGGGTCGTCGTGGTGGGCCCCACCGCCACCGGCAAGTCCGACCTCGCCCTCGCTCTCGCCGACCAGGCGCAGGCTGGTGAACTGTCCGAAGGCGCCGAGATCATCAACGCCGATGCCTCTCTGCTCTACCGGGGGATGGACATCGGCACCGCCAAGCCCTCCCCGGTCGAGCGGGTCCGCGTCCCCCACCACCAGATCGATGTCCTCTCCGTCAGGGACCGGGCCTCCGTGGCTGCTTTCCAGCGGGCCGCCCGCAGTGACATCGAGGGCGTCGAGTCCCGGGGAAACCTGGTGATCATCGCCGGTGGCTCCGGCCTGTACGTGCGCGCCCTGACCGATGGGCTCGACTTCCCCGGCACTGATCCGCAGGTACGCACCCGCCTGGCCGAGCGTGCTGAGCACGAGGGCACTTCCGTCCTCTACGCCGAGCTCACCGACCTCGATCCCGTGGCGGCCGAGCGGATCGAGGCCTCCAACACCCGTCGGATCGTGCGCGCTCTGGAGGTCATCGAGATCACCGGGCGTCCCTTCTCCGCATCCCTGCCCCGCTACGAGGACGTGGTTCCCACTGTCCACATCGCCCTGCGCTGCGAGCGCCGGCTCCTGGACCTGCGTATCAATGCCCGCGCCCACGCCATGTTCGAACGCGGCCTCGTGGAGGAGGTCGAGACCCTCATCGGCCAGGGCATCCGAGAAGGGGAGACCGCTTCACGCGCCATCGGCTACGCCCAGGCGCTCGCGGTCATCGACGGGACCATGAGCGTGTCCGAGGCGGTCGACTCCACGGCCCTGGCCACCCGCCAGCTCGCCTCCCGCCAGATCAAGTGGTTCCGCCGCGATCCGCGAGTGCGCTGGATCGACGTCGAGCTCACCGAGGACGGTCGTTGCACCGACGCGGAGCGATCCCGGGTGACCAGGCAGGCACGGGAGCTCGTTCTCGCCGTCGACGGCGTCGCTTAGGCTAGGGGCCATGCCGTACTCGACAGGTCTCCGTGGTCGTGAGCTCATCAAGGGCCACGCGACCCTCAACGACTTCCTCATGCTGGTCGACCCCAGCTGCGAGGTCGCTGTCAGCGGCGCCGATATCGCTGCGGTCTGCGACCGCCACGGCGGTATCGGTGCCGACGGATTCGTACGCGTCGTACGGACCGCCGCCCTTCCCGGAGCCGGGGCCTTCGCCGCGGCCGTGCCCGAGGCCGAGTGGTTCATGGACTACTACAGCGCCGACGGATCCGTGGCCGAGATGTGTGGCAACGCCGCCCGTCTGTTCGCCCACGTCCTGGACGGTGAGGGCCTGCGTCCCATCGCCGACGGCGAGTCGGTCGTCATTGGTACCCGAGGTGGTGCGCGCACTGTCACCCGCCTGGGCGAGCTGTGGACCGTGGACATGGGGCCGGCCCGTCTCACGCGCCCTCGTCAGGCGCAGGACGAGGGCTGGGACACGACAGTCGTCGTGCCCGGACTGACGGGTGAGCGAGCAGCCCTGAGTGTTGAGATGTCCGCCCCCCACGCCGTCGTCGCCCTGGGGGAGGAGAGTGAGCTCGAGGCGGCCGCTTTCACCGGGCTCACCGACTCCGCGGCCCCGGTCGTCTACGACCCCGTTCCCGAGTCCGGCACCAACCTCGAGCTCGTTGTGCCGCTGGGGGAGGAGACCGACCCCGACACCCAGTCACCGGTGGGTATCGCCCGCATGCGCGTCCTGGAGCGCGGTGTGGGGGAGACCCTCTCCTACGGAGCGGGGTGCTGCGCCGTCGCCGTCGCCCTGCATGTCTGGACCGGTCCGGGCGCCCCCGAGGACTACCGGCTGCTCGTTCCCGGCGGAGAGATCGGGGTGCACGTGGGAGCCAGCCCCCTGGGTGAGGACAGCACCGTGCTGCTGACCGGACCGGCCACGATCACCGGACGGGTCACCATCGCCTGAGGCCCTTCAGACCTGCCGCCATCCACACTGCTCCCGGACGTCGCACTGACGCCGCATCCGAGAAGAGAAACCAACCACCACTATGTCCCAGCCATCCAGTCGCTCCGCCGTCGGCACCATCCTGCCGACCGGTCTGATGCTCTTCGCCCTGTTCTTCGGGGCCGGCAACCTCATCTTCCCGCCCTTGCTGGGGGCCGCCTCGGGCAGGTCCTTCATCCCGGTGATGGCGGGCTTCCTCGCCACGGGGGTACTCATGCCCCTCATCACCGTGGTGGCCGTCTCCACCTCCGGCGAGGGCATCCTCGGCCTGGCCCGCAGGGTGGGGCCCCGATTCGGTCTGGTCATGCCGCTGGCGGTCTACCTGGCGATCGGCCCGCTCTACGCCATCGCCCGCGTGACCACGGTCGCCTACGAGCTGGCGACCCGCCCGGTACTCGAGCTGCTGGGGATTCAGGACTCCCGCCTGGCCCTGCTGGCGCACGTGACGGTCTTCATGGGCGTCGCCTTCGGCATCGCCCGCAGCCCGAGCCGTCTGGCCGACCGCGTCGGGCGCTGGCTCACGCCCGCGCTGCTGGCCCTGCTGGCACTGCTGTGCGGGGTCACCCTGGTGATGGCCCCCGGGGTGGAGCGGGAGGCCATCGAGCCCTACGCGAGCGCGCCCCTGACCACCGGGCTGACCCAGGGATACCTCACCATGGACGTCCTGGCGGCCAGCGTCTTCGGCATCGTGGTCATCACCTCCCTGCGCGAACGCGGCCTGACCTCGCCCAGGAGACTGGTACGCGGCACCATCCTGTCCGGAGGCATCGCCGCGGCGCTGCTGGGGCTGGTCTACATCGGCCTGGCCGTGCTGGGCACCCGCACCCGAGGGCAGATCACCACCGACACCAAGGACGGTACCGAGCTGCTGCGCAACGCGGCCGCCTCGACTCTGGGGACCTCCGGCGTCGTCATCTTCGCCGCCATCGTCATCCTGGCCTGCCTGACCACAGCGGTGGGCCTGCTGGCCTCCTGGGCCGGCTACGCCTACACCGCCTGGCCTGCGGTCTCCTTCAACCGTCAGCTCGCCGCCTGCGCCATCGTCTCCTTCACCCTGGCCAACCTGGGACTGAGCGCCATCCTCAAGATCGCGGGGCCGCTGCTGAACCTGCTCTACCCCTTCGCCATCGCCCTGGTCGCCGTCACGCTCGTCGACGCCCTGGCCCCCGGGCGGCTCCGGGCCGCCTACCAGTGGTGCGTCATCACGGCCGGGATCTTCGGATCCGTCTCCGCGATTACCGCCGCCGGTTGGGACGGCCCCAGCAGGCTGCTCGCGCGCACCGGCCTGTGGAGCGACTCCACCGGCTGGATCCTGCCAGCGCTCATCGCCCTGGGCATCGGGATCGCCCTTGACGTGCGCTCAGGTGCGTGGTCCACGCCTGTGCCTGGGGAACCTCCTAGTCAGGTCCAGCACGACGTCGAGCACGCGGCGGCCTCACAGCTCTGAGAGGCGTTGAGGGGCCCTGGGCGGCTCTGAGCGACACTGTGCGCGGTAGCCTCTGGGTGTGCCCAGCTCACCACCCCCGGCCCGCGATACAACTGCGCCCGAGCACCAGCGGCTCTTGCCGACACTGCTCATCCCCGCCTTCGTCACACTGCTGGCCGTCTCCTCGGTCAACGTCATCCTCCCGGCCGTCTCCCAGGACCTGAGCGCGGGCACCGCCGGACTGCAGCTCGTCGTCTCCGGCTACTCCCTCGTCTTCGGCGTCGTCCTCGTCCCGGCCGGTCGCGCCGGTGACGTCATGGGCAGAGGCCGGATCTTCGTCATCGGCATGATCCTGTTCGGGGTTGGCTCACTGGCCTCCGGGCTCGCCCCTGACGTCGTCACCCTCAACCTGGCCCGCGTGGTCATGGGGGTCGGCTCGGGCCTGCTCAACCCGCAGGTGACCGGCATGATCCAGCAGTACTACTCCGGTGAGGCCCGTGGCCGGGCCTTCGGGTTCTTCGGCGCCGTCATCGGGGTCTCGGTAGCGGTAGGGCCGGTGCTCAGCGGCGGGCTCATCGGCTGGCTCGGAGATGACTGGGGCTGGCGCGCCTCCTTCCTCATCAACGTCCCGCTCGTCCTGCTCGGCGTCTGGGCCGCGCACCGCTACCTGCCGGACTCCGCCTGGTACAGGCAGGACGGTGGCAGCGCCGCCGGCCGGGACCGGGTCGACCTCGACCCGGTGGGCATGGTGCTGCTCGCCGCGGGCACGCTGCTGATCATGATCCCCTTCATGGAGGCCTCCGCGGGCGCCTGGGTCTGGGGCCTGGAGGCGGCCGGCATCGGCATCGTCTCAGCCTGGGTGGCGTGGGAGAGGCGCTACCGGGCCAGGGGCGGTGCGCCCATGGTGGACCTCAGCCTCCTGACCATCCCGTCCTTCGCATACGGCAGCCTGGCCATTGCCGTCTACTTCCTGGGCTACACCTCAGTGTGGATCATCGTGGCCCAGTACGTCCAGGCCGGCCTGGGATCGACTGCGCTGGTCAGCGGCGCCGTCGGGGTCCCCGCCGCCCTGGCCGGATCGGTCGCGGCCGCCGTCGCCGGCCGGCGCGTCATCCGGGTGGGGCGGGTGATGGTTCTCGGTGGCATGGCTGCGGGTATGGCCGGCCTGCTGGCCAGCGTCGGCATCATCCACATGCACGCACGGGCCGGTTGGAGCCCCTGGTGGCTCACTCTCACGCTCCTGCTGCTCGGCGTGGGGCAGGGACTCGTGGTCTCCCCGAACCAGACCCTCTCCCTGGTTGACGTCCCTCTGGAGTACGCCGGCGCCGCCGGCGGCATCCTCCAGACCGGTGAGCGCATCGGTACCTCCATCGGCATCGCAGCCATTACGGGACTGACCTTCCGCGTCTCACACTCCTCAGGCTGGGACGTCGCCGCCCAGGTGGGACTGCTGGCCGTTGTGGCCGCCATCGCAGTGTCGGCCGCGATCGCCGCCGTCGACCTGCGCCTGGCGGTCCGACGACGCCGGTAGCCGCCCAGGTTGCGCGCCGATCGTTCAGCCGTCCACCGGCCCATCCGGCCCGCGGCGCACCCGTAGGACGCGGAAGCCCTTCGACGATGCCTGCCGGCTGACCTCCCAGCCCTGACCGGTCAGCCACGTCGCCAGTGAGTCGGCGCCCAGGTTCTTGAGCATCACCAGCCAGGCCTCGCCGTCGGCTGACAGGAGCGCCAGCCAGGACAGCAGGAGCTCGTGCAGAGCGTCCTTGCCGATGCGCACCGGCGGGTTGGACCAGATGAGGTCCACCGGTGTCGAGGTCTGACGCAGCTCGGCCAGCAGCGCCTCGGCCTGGGAGGTGCGCACGTTGTCCAGGCCCGCGGCAGCCGCGTTGCGGGCGGTCAGGGCCAGAGAGCGCTCATTGACGTCGGTCGCCAGGACCGTGGCCCCAGGGGCGGCTACGGCCAGGGCCAGCGTGATCGGGCCCCAACCGCATCCCAGGTCGAGGAAGGTCCCGGTCTTGGGCGGATCGGGGACGTGGTCGAGGAGGACCTGGGTCCCCTTGTCGAGACGATCGGCGCTGAAGACCCCCGAGGCCGTCACCACCGCGTGCTCCACGCCGCGGATCGTGAAGCGGTGGGCGCGCTCCTCGGCCTCGACGGCGGGGGAGGCGGTGAAGTAGTGCTCGCTCACACCCGCCAGGCTACCCGCGTACCCTGACGGGCATGAGCTCCCCGCCCAGCTCCGCCGGCAGTCCCTCGCTCCGGGCGCTGTTCAGCTCCCGAGCGGGGCACCTGGCGCTGGCGGTGCTCGTCGTCGAGCTGCTGGCGGGCATGCAGATCTACCTCAACCAGACCGTCCTGCCGCTGCTGGCAACCGAGATGGGGGCCCGCAACGCCTACGGGCTGGTGACGGCGGCGGCCCAGGTCCCCGCCTTCCTCACGATGCCGCTGGGCGGGGCCATGCTCGCCCGGTGGCGGCCGGACCGCCTCATGACCGCGCTCACCGCCCTGCTGGTGGTCGGCGCCGTCGTCGGAGCCCTCGCCCCGAACGTCGAGGTCTACGTCCTCGGGGAGATCCTGCGGGGTCTGGCCGCCGGGGCCCTGGCGACCGCGACCATGGGGGTCATGGTCGCCGGTCTGCCCGATGCCTGGAGGCGACTGTGCCTGGCGGGAGGATCGGGCATGTGGGTCGTGGCGGCCCTGGCCGGCCCCGTCTACGCCTCCGGTGTCAGCGCCTCCTGGGGCTGGCGCTGGGCCCTCGTGGTCTACCTGCCCGTGCTCATCGCGGCCCGCGCCGTCATGGCCGGTCAGATCCACGACCTCAGGCTGGACGAGGAGACGGATCACGATGAGACGGTCCCGTGGCTGCCCGCCCTGGCCATGGCCTCTGGCGTGGCACTCATCGGGGCGCTACGAGCCTCCAGCCCCTGGTTCTGGCCCGGCGTCGGCGTCGGCACTGCGCTGGTGCTCTGGTCCTGCTCATACGTCCTGCCGGATGGGACCCTGCGCCTGGTGCCCGGCCGGCGCGCGGGCATCGCCACCCTGCTGTGGGTGTGCGCCTTCTTCCTGACCCTGGACTACCTGGTGGCCCCCAGCGCCCACGACGTCCTGGGCCTGACGCCGACCCAGACCGGCTGGGCGCTCACCGCAGGCGGCATCGGCTGGTCGGCCGTCGCGATCGCCTGCGGGGCACGTCCGGCGCGTGAGCCGCAGGCCTACCGGCGTCGCACCATGCTGGCCACGGTCTTCTTCGTGGTCGGAACGATGCTCATGGTGGTCACGGTCCTGGAGAAGGCGGACTGGTGGGGGCTGCCCGTGGGCTACGGCGTGGCCAGCATCGGCATGGGCCTGACCCACCTGGACACCATGAACCGCATCGTCACCGATCCCGTCGAGCCCGACGGCATCACCCACGCCCAGGCCGCCACCGCCGTGACGATCGCCGGTGCGGCCGGCGGCGCCGTCCTGGGGACGGCCACCACGGCCTTCGTCGCCCCGGCGGCGGCCGGCGTCGAGACGAGTCGGTTATGGCCGACGCTCGTCCTGCTCGCCGTAGGCCTCCTCCTCACCCCGCTGCTGGCCCGACGCGCCGCCTGAGGACGCGAGTGGTCACACCGGCTCGCGGGCAGTAGCATCGCCCCCATGTGGATCCTTCGTATGCGCTGAACCAGCGGCAGAGGCCGCCCCCGGACGAGTTATCGCGCCCCATCGAAGGGGCGCAGGCATACGATGAAGGACTTCTTGTGACCCAGCACCACTCCAGTACTCCCTCCACCCCCGACGACATCCGTGACGCTCAAGAAGGTCGCGATGTGCGCGACGTCGTCGCCCGGGTTCTCTCCCGGACCGGAACCGCCCTGGCCTCCACCGCCGCCCAGCACCGGCAGCAGGCCGACCACTACGACAACACCAACGCCGATGAGGGCGCTCTTGAGCGCGAGGCCCGTGCCGCGCGCCGCCGTGTGGCCGGCCTGTCCACCGAGCTGGAGGACGTCAGCGAGGTCGAGTACCGCCAGGTCCGCCTGGAGAAGGTCGTCCTGGTCGGTCTGGAGCTGCCCCGCCCCCACGGGGCCGCCGCTCCGGGAGGCGGCGCTCTGGAGGCGCGCGACGTCCAGGACGCCGACACCTCCCTGCGTGAGCTGGCCGCCCTGGCCGAGACCGCGGGAAGCCAGGTCCTCGACGCCCTCATCCAGAGGCGCGACCACCCCGATCCCGCCACCTACCTGGGCAGCGGCAAGGCGCGTGAGCTGGCCGACGTGGTGGCTGCGGCCGGAGCCGACACGGTGATCGTCGACGGCGAGCTCGCCCCCTCCCAGCGCCGCGCCCTGGAGGACGTCGTCGGCGTCAAGGTCGTCGACCGCACCGCCCTCATCCTGGACATCTTCGCCCAGCACGCCAAGTCCCGCGAGGGCAAGGCCCAGGTCGAGCTCGCCCAGCTCGAGTACCTCCTGCCGCGCCTGCGCGGGTGGGGCGAGTCCATGTCCCGCCAGGCCGGGGGCCGAGTGGCCGCCGGTCAGGGCATTGGCTCGCGCGGCCCCGGCGAGACCAAGATCGAGCTCGACCGGCGCCGCATCCGTCAGCGCATGGCCCGCCTGCGCCGCGAGATCCAGGCCATGGCGCCCTCGCGGGAGACCAAGCGCGGCTCACGTCGACGCGGGGCCATCCCCTCGGTGGCGATCGCCGGTTACACCAACGCCGGCAAGTCCTCCCTCATGAACCGCCTCACCGAGGCCGGCATCATGGTCGAGGACGCCCTGTTCGCCACCCTCGACCCCACCGTGCGGCGCGCCGAGACCTCCGAAGGGCGCACCTACACTCTCACCGACACCGTCGGCTTCGTGCGCAACCTGCCCCACGAGCTCATCGAGGCATTCCGCTCCACCCTGGAGGAGGTGGCCGGAGCCGACCTTGTGCTCCACGTCGTCGACGCCGCCCACCCCGACCCCCTCAGCCAGGTGGCGGCGGTGCGCACCGTCCTGTCCGAGATCCCCGGAGCCCTGGACGTACCCGAGCTCATCGTCCTCAACAAGGTCGACCTCGCCGACGCCGTCACCCTGGCGGCGCTGCGTACCCGCCTGCCCTCAGCGGTGGCGGTCTCGGCCCGCACGGGGGAGGGGATCGAGGAGCTGCGCGCTCGCATCGAGCAGATGCTGCCCCACCCGCAGGTGAGTATCGACGTCGTCGTGCCCTACTTGCGCGGCGACCTCGTCTCCCGGGTCCACGCCGAGGGCGAGATCGACACCGTCGACTACGTTGAGACCGGGACCCGCGTCGTGGCCCGCGTCGGTGCCGCCCTGGCGGCCGAGATCGAGGGCGCCGCCACCAGCGCCTCCGTCGGCTAGAGACCGTGACCCGAACCGAGCCGGACCAGTCGGACCGGCCTGACCCCGACGGCCCTGGTGACAGGATGGTCCTGAACATCCTGGACGCCGCGGTGCGCGCCATGGGCGGCAGCCCCCGCCAGGGGCAGATCACCATGGTGCGTGAGGTCGCCCGATCAGTGGCCGACGGCACCCACCTCCTGGTTCAGGCCGGCACCGGAACCGGAAAGTCCCTGGGCTACCTGGTGCCCGCCATGGTTCACGCCGTGCAGACCGGAGGCCGTGTCGTGGTCTCCACCGCAACCCTGGCCCTCCAGAGGCAGGTCCTTACCAAGGACGCGCCCCTGGCTGCCGAGGCCGTCGAGCAGGTCACCGGTACCCGCCCCGAAGTGGCTCTGCTCAAGGGCTGGCAGAACTACCTGTGCCGCCACCGCCTGGCCGGCGGCTACCCGCAGGACGAGGACGAGGCCGCGCTCTTCGGCGTCGGCGATGCCATTGCTCAACCGACAGCGGGCCACGGGGCCGACGCGAGTCTGGGGGAGCAGGTGGTTCGCCTACGTGAGTGGGCGGCCAGGACCGATACCGGTGATCGCGACGACCTCGTCCCCGGCGTCTCCCAGCGCGCCTGGGCCCAGGTCTCCGTCT
>ERZ772927.46-NODE-46-length-103358-cov-7.22565_pt1 | contig 103358 bp, 95 predicted proteins | sample MGYA00512115_ERZ772927 | MGnify/ENA primary metagenome ERZ772927 (study PRJEB29015, sample SAMEA2737924) | human oral metagenome | biome: human oral; feature: human-associated habitat; material: dental | place: China | collected 2013 ... | reverse complement strand
GCCAAGAAAAACACTTGGCTACGAAACGCCAAGTGTTTTATTCTTGAATCTGTTCAAACCACTGATACACTAGTGTTGCACTTGAAATCCGAATCCAAGGACTTGTTTAAGTAGTAACCTATGGTGCTTTTCTCTATTGATAAATATAGAGGCGGACTCCATCTTGCATGGAGAAGTCCGTGAAGCTGCAACTCTTGATGCCGGTCAATCTGAGGGCAGACTTGCTTTAGGTTAAGGTTTGCAGGACAATATCGAAAATATTCATATAAAAGGAAACACATCATGTCAGACGAAAGTCCAATTATTTTCACTGATAGCTGCTGTACCAAGGTTGCCGATTTGATTGCAGAAGAAAACAATCCCGATTTGAAATTACGCGTGTTTGTTAATGGCGGAGGTTGTTCGGGATTCCAGTATGGTTTTACTTTTGATGAAATCAAAAATGATGACGATTTTGAAATTCAGAAAAACGGCCTGACTTTCTTGGTGGACCCGATGAGCTACCAATATTTGGTTGGTGCGGAAATTGATTACACTGAAAGTTTGCAAGGATCGCAATTTGTTATTCGTAATCCGAATGCAGAAACGACTTGCGGTTGCGGGTCATCCTTCTCAGTTTGAGCCATATGTAGATAAAAAAGGCCGTTTGTTTATACAAACGGCCTTTCGTTTGTAATTGCTTTCCAATAAAAATCATCTGTCTTATAATCTATAATTCCCTTTGGGAATATTTACTCATGTACTATCTGTTATTTGATTTACATTCGGCTTGGTGCCGATAAGTTGCATACCCAAAGCTAATTATCAGATAGTTGGGTAGTTTAGGAAGTTTCGGGAGTAGTGTCTAAGTCAGATGATAGGTTGACGGATCGCTGCCGTGTATCATGGTATAAGCAAAATCAAGCCGGTTTCCGTGAATGGGATTAAAAGTTCGGTTTGTTCTAGGATAACAATGAAAAACTCTGACAAACTTTACGATGTTTATGTTTCTTATCCGCCAGATGTCGATCATGAGCGTATCAATGCATGCCTATATGATAACTTGCCGGAAAAAGAAGCAGAAGATTTGGTTCAGGCACTTTCTGAACGTCCGCAAGCGATTATTGCCGAGAATTGTACGCAGGATGAGCGCGAGAATGCGCAGCAGTATTTCAACTACTTGGGGCTTGATGTTATTGTGCGTCAGTCCATGGAGTTGCAGGTAAGTGAGGACGAAGGTGAAAACGAGGAAGCGTCTTTAAAGCAATGTCCCGTTTGTATGACGATTACGGAGGATGTGGCAGCAGAGGAATGTGCCGTCTGCCATTTCCATTTTGCCAGTGCAACCGAGCAAATCATCCAGCGTAAACGTATTGAGTGGCAGGAAAAGGTGGCGTTTGAGCATAAAAAACAAGCTGAAATCGCTCACAAATTGCAACTTGAAAAAGAGCGGGAAGAAAAGTTGATGCGGAAAGAAATCCGTGCCGAACTTGAAAGCAAATTGCGGCAGGAGTTGGGGCAGGATCCTAGACTGGAAGCCCTTACTTCCAAACGCAATATGATTGTTCTAGTTTCTGTTTTGGGTGTGTTGGCTATGTTCGGCTTGGTGGCGGCAGGATATTTGGCAGCCAAATACCTTTGATGAATGCTTTTAAATTTGAATATATCGTAGACCGGATTTCATTTTGAAATCCGGTTTTTATTATTGTGATGTCCTGCTATGAAGAGTTGTATTGATTTTGTGGGGATACTGTATCGTGTCTATTGAAACGGATTGTCCAATGTACCATAATCCGACTGTTCTATTCCTATTAAAACAATAAAGGTCAAAATTATGTGCCAACTGCTCGGCATGAACTGTAATACCCCAACGGACATTATGTTTTCCTTCGAGGGTTTCCGCCGCCGCGGCGGCATTACCGACCATCACGCCGATGGATTCGGTATCGGTTTCTTTGAAGGGAAAGGTGTACGATTGTTTCACGATGATAAGCCCAGCGCAAATTCTCCGGTTGCCGACTTGGTTCGCGCCTATCAAATTAAATCTGAAAACGTCATCGCCCACATCCGTAAAGCCTCGCAAGGGCAGACTTCTTTGGCCAATACCCATCCTTTTATGCGCGAAATGTGGGGCGAATATTGGCTCTTTGCGCATAACGGGCATTTGATTGATTTTTATCCGGAACAAGGCGAGTATTACCATGCTGTCGGTACGACCGACTCCGAACGTGCATTTTGTTATATCCTCAACCGGCTTCGCAGCCGTTTTGCTGAGAAACCTGATTCCGATACTTTGTTTGATGCCGTTGCTGCGCTAACTCACGAAATTCGCCGCTTTGGATTGTTCAATTTTGTGATGTCCAACGGCGACTGCCTGTTTGCACATGCCAGCACGCTGCTGCACTATATCGTGCGCAAAGCTCCTTTCGGCAAGGCACGGCTTTTGGATGATGACGTGATGGTCGATTTTTCCGCAGTTACCACCCCGAATGACAAAGTCTCCGTTATTGCCACACTGCCCTTGACCCGAGACGAAACTTGGTCGCAATTAGCTGTTGATGAATTAGTCATGTTCCGAGACGGCGATATTGTCCGCAGCGACCGCCCTGAAAGCCCTGTTTACATGAGCGCGGAAGAGGGGTTGGCAATTGCCCGCGCAGTCGGCGTGTCCGTATAAATATGAAAGGTCGTCTGAAAAATGTTCAGACGACCTTTTTCATGCTGGTCGTATCAATAATTGGTCGAGCAGAACTGCTCACGCTTGTCCGCATCGGCGGCATAACACGTCAAGCCCATGCCTGCCGCGTTGCTGTTGTTCGCCTTCGCTCCTGGTTTTTTATTCACCAAAACTTTGCCGTTTTTCCCGATTTCCACGGTTACGCCTTTACCGTTTTTCAGCTTCCACTTCAACACCTGCGCATCGGCATTCTGACACTTGTTGACCGAACAGCCGCCTTCAGTCGCCACATTGCCGTTTTTATAAATCACACACTGCTGCTGGCTGTCGGCGCAAGCCGCATAGGCAGCAACGGAAAAACAGGAAATCAGTGCGGCAAACAAAACAGGTTTCATAGTTTGGACTCCTTGGGTGGTGATGATGGGTTTGCAATATCTCAAACTATACGCCTGTTCGTATCGATAAGCCATCGGGCGTCAGGTAAGCAATATATTGATTCGATATTGGGTAAGTTTCAAATGTTATCAATCAGTTGGTAATAAAATATTCATCAGCGCGATATTGATATAGTAGTTGCTTCTGCCTATCTTTTCTTTGTGCAGGAATCCGCCTTCTGTTAGTTCATCCAGATATTTGGCGGCACTGGGGCGGGAAACGTTCAGCGTTTTCATCAAGAAATCAATTTTTGTGTAGGGATGATTGAACAGGTGGTTAATCAGGTCTTGGCTGTAGAAGTTGAAGTTTTGCCTGATGCGGTGTTTGTAGTCCAGCATCGCCTGATGGATGCGCTGCACGGTATCGATGCCGTCCTTGGCGGTTTGTTCCACGGCTTCCAGCATATACAGCAGCCAACCTTCCCATTCGCCCGTATCGCGTACGTGTTGCAACAGGCGGTAATATTCGCTTTTGTTCCGCACCAGATAGCGGCTGAGGTATAAGACGGGAATATCCAGCAATCCGGTTAAAACCAGATACAGCACATTGATAATCCTGCCTGTTCTGCCGTCGCCGTCGTAAAACGGGTGGATACTTTCAAACTGGTGGTGGAGCAGTGCCATGCGGATAAGCGGATCGATAGGTTTTTCTGTGTTGTCGTCGTTGATAAATGCTTCCAATCTGCTCATCAGGCGAATGATGTCGTCCGTATGTTGCGGCGGCGTATAAACGGTTTCGCCGGTACGGTCGTTTTTCAGCATCGTCCCCGACTGTTTGCGGAATCCGGCATGGTTCTTTTCCAACTCGGCCTGTATCGTCAAAATATGATTGTTAGTCAGCATTCCGTGTTTTTGGATAAGGCCGAAGCCGCAATGCAGTGCTGAAGCATAATTCTGCACTTCTTTGATGGCAGGGCTAGACGGGCTTGCCGATATTCCTGCACGGAACAGTTCGTCATGGGTGGTAATGATATTTTCGATTTCGGAACTGTCTTTGGCTTCCTGCAAAGACAGCGTGTTAATCAGAATGCCTTGGTTGGGAATACTGCGGCAGATACCTTTTAATTCAGCCAGATAACGATGGGCGGAATTCAGTTTTTTCAAGACAGGGACCGTTTCGAGGTCTGCTTCGGGAGGGAATTGTTCGATCGAGTACATTTTAGGTTTTCGGTTAATTGATAAAAAAATCCCATTTTTTTGCTATATCGTTTCGATATGATAAAAAAACGGGATTTTTTTACAATTTAATTTTATTTATTTGTTTCAAAACGGTTTTACTTTAAATAGCACTTCAGACTACTGTTACCGCTTCAACTTCGCAAACGCATCCGCCATTGCCGAATTGGTCGGGGCGCGGTCGTTGTGTTGGGATTTGCGGTCGCGGCGTTCCTGATGTCGGGTTTCAGACGACCTGTTGCCTTTGGTTGCGCCGCCCAGTTCGTCATCCAGCCGCATGGTCAGCGCGATGCGTTTTCTGGCGGCATCGACTTCCAGCACTTTCACTTTCACCACGTCGCCGGCTTTCACGACTTCGCGTGGGTCTTGGACGAACTTATTGGACAGGGCGGAGATGTGCACCAAGCCGTCTTGATGGACGCCGATGTCCACGAACGCGCCGAAGTTGGCGACGTTGGAAACTACGCCTTCGAGTATCATGCCGACTTGCAAGTCGCTGATTTCGTGGATACCTTCGGCGAATGAGACCGTCTGAAACTCGCCGCGCGGGTCGCGGCCGGGTTTTTCCAGCTCGGACAGGATGTCCAGAATGGTCGGCAGGCCGAAGCGTTCGTCGGTGAAGTCGGATGCTTTGATTTGCTTCACGCGCTCGCGGTTGCCGATGAGTTCGGCGGCGGTAATGCCTTGTTGCGCCAGCATTTTGGCGACGACGGGATAGGCTTCGGGGTGGACGGCGCTCGCGTCCAGCGGCTCTTTGCCGCCGTTAATCCGCAAAAAGCCTGCCGCCTGCTCGAAGGTTTTTTCGCCCAAACGCGGCACTTTCAGCAGTTTTTTGCGGCTGTCGAACGCGCCGTTTTCATCGCGGTAGGCGACGATGTTTTGGGCAAGGGTTTGATTTAAACCGGAAATCCGCGCCAAGAGCGGGGCGGAAGCTGTATTCACGTCCACGCCGACAGCGTTCACGCAGTCTTCGACCACCGCGTCCAGCGATTTGGCGAGCTGGCTTTGGTTCACGTCGTGCTGATACTGCCCCACGCCGATGGATTTGGGGTCGATTTTGACCAACTCGGCAAGCGGGTCTTGCAGCCTGCGGGCGATAGACACTGCGCCGCGCAGGGAAACATCCAAGTCGGGAAACTCGCGCGCCGCCAATTCGGACGCGGAATAAATCGATGCGCCGGCTTCGGACACGACGATTTTGTGCAGCCCCATTTCCGGCATTCCGCGCACCAGTTCGCCCGCAATTTTGTCGGTTTCGCGGCTGGCGGTGCCGTTGCCGATGGCGATGAGCTTCACGCCGTGTTGCTTAATCAGGCGCGACAGCGTTGCCAACATATTGTTTTCTTGATGCAAATAGACGATAACGGTATCCAGCAGCTTGCCCGTGTCGTCCACCACGGCACATTTCACACCGTTGCGGTAGCCTGGGTCGAGACCCAAAGTGGTCAGCCGTCCGGCGGGCGCGGCGAGCAGCAAGTCTTTGAGATTGCGGGCGAACACGGTAATGGCGTCGGTGTCGGCGGCTTCTTTCAGACGACCTAGAGCTTCAAGCTCCAGCGACAAAAAGATTTTCGCGCGCCAAGTCAGGCGCACGGTGTCGCGCAGCCATTTGTGGCCGTCTGAAACCTTGAAACGGCGGGCGATGAGTTGCTCGTATTCGCTTTGTTGGGTAATCGGCGTGTCGTCGGGCTGGTATTTGAGCGCAATGTTCAACACACCTTCGTTGCGGCCGCGCAAAACCGCCAGCGCGCGGTGGCTGGGCATGGCGCGGACGGGTTCGCGGTGGTCGAAATAATCGCTGAATTTTTCGCCTTCGGTTTCTTTTCCTTCAACCACTTGCGCGTGGATTTCGGCTTCGTTCCATAGCTTGTCGCGCAGCGTGCCGATGAGTTCCGCGTCTTCGGCAAACTGCTCCATCAGAATCGCGCGCGCGCCGTCCAGCGCGGCTTTGGCGTCGGGGACGTTTTCGTTCAGGTAGCCTTGCGCGGCGGCTTCCACGTCCTGCGGCTGCTCGGCAAGCAACACGTCCGCCAGTGGCTGCAAACCGTGTTCGCGCGCGATTTGCGCTTTGGTGCGGCGTTTGGGCTTGTAGGGCAGATACAGGTCTTCCAGCGCGGTTTTGTTGTCAGCGGCTTCGATTTGCGCCCTGAGGTCGTCTGAAAGCTTGCCTTGCTCTTCAATGCTTTTTAAAACAACGGCTTTGCGCTCTTCCAACTCGCGCAGGTATTGCAGCCGCTCGGCAAGCTGGCGCAGCTGCGTATCGTCCAGCCCGCCCGTGGCTTCCTTGCGGTAGCGGGCGATAAACGGCACGGTTGCACCGTCGTCCAAAAGCTCGACGGCGGCGGTGATTTGCGCGGCGGTGGCGGAGAGTTCTTGGGAGAGGATTTGGGTGATGTTCATGAGGAAAGGTCGTCTGAAAAAGTGATTATTATATCAATGGCAGAGGAGGGTGGAGGAGTCGTCTGAAAATGGAAATCGGTTTGGAATACATGTCAAATCGGTTTCAGACAACTTTTATCGTGAGGCATTAGGCTGTCGTTTTCTTTTTCTGTTTTTTTTAGCCAGTTCTTTCCTAACAAGATGCCGATGGTGGCGCAGAAGAGGGCGGCAAACCACAGGTAGAATGAATGTGGGTTGGCTTGAATATGTTACAAAACGTCGTCTGAAAACCCTCAATACAGTTTTCAGACGACGTTTTATTTTTACTTGCCTTAAATCTCACTGCCGCCGACGGTCAGTCCCGAATCAATCCGCAAGGTCGGTTGCCCGACGCCGACAGGAACACTCTGCCCATCTTTGCCGCACACGCCGACACCGCTATCCAACGCAGTATCGTTACCTATCATGGAGACGTGTTTCAACACTTCAGGGCCGTTGCCGATGATGGTTGCGCCTTTAACGGGATATTGCAGTTTGCCGCCTTCGACCCACCACGCTTCGGATGCGCTGAAGACGAATTTGCCACTGGTGATGTCCACCTGTCCCCCGCCGAAGTTGACGGCGTAAATGCCTTTGTCGATCGATGCGATGATTTCGTCGGGTTCGTAGCCGCCGTTTTCCATGAAGGTATTGGTCATACGCGGCATAGGGGCGGAGGCGTAGCTTTCGCGGCGGCCGTTGCCGGTGGATTGAGTACCCATCAGGCGGGCGTTGGTTTCATCCTGCATATAGCCGACCAAGATGCCGTCTTCAATCAATACGGTGCGGCGTGTTTCGTTGCCTTCATCGTCGATATTAAGCGAGCCGCGTCTGTCGGCAATGTCACCCTGATCAACGACGGTAACTCCTTTGGCGGCAACGCGCTCGCCGATTCTGCCTGAAAAGACACTGGTTTCTTTGCGGTTGAAATCGCCTTCCAAACCGTGTCCGACGGCTTCGTGCAGCAACACGCCCGGCCAGCCGTTGCCCAAGACAACAGTCATTTCGCCTGCGGGCGCAGGGCGTGATTCGAGATTAATCAGGGCTTGTTTGACGGCGGAATCGACAAACTGCCGCACCAAAGTTTCATCAAAATAAGCCAAGTCATAGCGTCCGCCGCCGCCCGCGCTGCCCTGTTCGCGCCGGTCGCCCTGTTTGGCGATGACGGTAACGTTCAGGCGCACCATCGGACGAATATCCGCGGCATGTCTGCCATCAAGACGGGCAATGTAAATCATGTCGTATTCGCAGGTCAGTCCCGCCATCACTTGCACAATGCGCGGATCGGCGGCTTTGGCAAGCGTTTCTACTTTGTTCAACAAAGCAACTTTGGCGGCGGAATCGAGACCGATAATGGGATTTAGCGTCGCATGGACAGATTTGCCGTATGCAGCGGACGGCACTTTGACAGAAGCTTCTCCACTTGCCGCACCGATAACGCGGACGGCTTGGGCGGAACGGTTGATCGAATCGATACACAAACTGTCCGCATAGGCAAAAGCGGTTTTTTCGCCAGAAACGGCGCGCACACCCACACCCTGATCGATTTGGAAACTGCCTGATTTGACGATGCCCTCTTCCAAGTGCCAGCTTTCAAAAGCAGTGCGCTGGCAATAGATGTCGGCGTAATCGACGTGATGCGCGCCGATGATGCTCAGGCTTTTGGCGAGCAGCTCGGGAGAAAGGTGATTGGCTTCGAGCAAATCGCGCTGTACGGTAGCGTAAGTTGAGTGCATGGTTTTCAGACGACCTTCAGGGCTGGGGAAACTTGGGGCTTGATTATACGGCATTTGTTATGGCTTTGGATATGTCGATTGTTTGTATTTATAAGGGGTTAGGGTCGCCTGAAAACAAGGGGCGGATAGGTATGATTGCTCAGATGGGCCGGTATTTACATAATTAAACTGTTTTAAACATTGCATCTTGTCATTTCATTCTGTACATTTGTATTCAAATGAATACAAAACAAATCAAACAAATATGAATGCAACAAACCGTATCCCAGTCAGCGTGAGAATTACTCAGGAAGACGCTGATTTTATTGCTGAATTAAAATTAGAAGGTGCGAATACGCCGTCTGAAAAAATCCGCGAGCTGCTCAAGCAGGCGCGTTTGGCGCATACGCAGACGCGCGATTACGGTTCCGCGCTGACGGCGCAGGAGCAGTTTTTCCAAGCGGCGAAACATGATGTTCTGTACGCGGAAAAACAGGCGGGAGCGCATTCGCATATCGTGGCGCGTTTGTTTGAGCAGCTGCCCGACTTGGGCGCGACGCTTGCCGCCGACCTTCCCGAAGAAGCCGACCTCGACGATTTGAAAAAATACGAACGCGAACTGATGTGGCGCATCGTCCGCCTGACCGACAGCATCTTGCAGCTCGCCGTAACCGGCAAAGGCGCGGCATACGACGATACCGTACTGCAACAGCTTGAGAACACTTTGAAACTGGCGAAAATTGTGCAGCAGGCGGGTGAGGTTTAAAGCTTGAGCGAAAGGCTGACTGAAATATGGGGTACAGATGACATGGTTTTAATGAGTAAATTTGATTATCAAGAAGCTGTCTGACATCTCTTTTCAGGCTACTGTTCCCATTTTTAAGGAATACTTAATGAAACCCTACCCCTATTTGTTATTTTTTTCCCTATTTTTGTCAGCCTGCACGCAGGCTGAACCCAAACCGTCCGGCAGCGTCCCTGTTTCCGTCCGCAGCGTCAATTACAACGCCGATAGGGGCGTTACCTTCAGCCTTTATGACGTGGGCGGTAAAGCCGATCCTCAAATCAAGGAGAATCCGAACAACCCCATCGATATGGACGGTTATTATCCTGTTGGCGGTGACAACCTGACCGCCCTTGCGGGAGGCGGCATTAATTGTTGCGCGAACCTTCCCCTCAAGTGGCATCCGGATCTGAAATATACCGTTTTATGGCAAGAGGGGTCGGGTGCGATTGACGACGAGACGACGTACCGTTATACGGCGCAGTTGCCTGAATATACGAAACCCGAAGACATTACGGTGGCGTTTTATCCGAACCATCAGGTGGAATTCGTATTAGGTAGCGCAATGGCTGGCGAAGCAGGATGGAAAGGGCGTGAGAAGGCAGATCCGCTGACGGCATGTATGGCAAAGAATGAGAAGAAGTTCTGCTATATGTATTTGCCACATTATGAGAATGTGGATGATCAGTTTGTAGAATGGATTAGGAAAGATTGTCGCCATGTATTAGAGGGTCACCCGGAAAAAGTAGTTACTGTTTCTTCAAGTAAACAGGAATGTTTAGACTGGGAGAGAAAATGTTTGGCAGGTCTTGAATATCCAGAAGTTTCCAATAAGGAAATGTGTAGAATCAACTGGCGTTCGCCTGAATATGGAGAGTAAAACTAGATGGCAAAAATGGCTGAGAAATGCAGAGAGCAACCTTTTGTATTAAGACTAAATAAATTAAAGAATATCAGTACATGAGGCGTAAGCGAAAGGCTGACTGAAAAATGAAAATCCACCATTGGCTTCTGACCTTTATGTTCATCTCTCCCTCTTTGGCAGTGAGCGCGGACGGCGGCGCACAACCTGTTACCGAGCAGCAAGTCCTGCGGCTGACTGAAATTTATGTGATGCAGCATTACGGTAAAGAAACCGCTCAAGCGCAAAAGCCGTATCGTGTGAGAAAAGACGGGGAACATTGGATTATCAGCGGCAAGCCACCTAAAGCATTGGGCGGCAATTTCCGCGCCGTTATCGGAGCAAACGGTCAGCTGGAAGAAATCACGCATAGCAAGTAGTGCAAGGTTTGAGGTCGTCTGAAATCCCCTTCACTTTCATTCCTAAACATTCATGTCGGACATCAAAGACAGAGGCAAACAGATGGAAAAATGGATAGCAGAAGCATATGAACTATTTGCACCTTACAACGTACGCTTTCCGCTGAATATCTGCACTTGCAACAGCTGCTCTCCCGAAGATTTCCAACAGGCGTTGTTGGAATATCCGTTACGCGAGATTCCTACCGATATGTTGCAGGCGTATTTGGGCAGCGTGCCTTTGGACAAAGGAGCTGCGACGGCTTTAGACATGAAACATTTTCTGCCGCGTATTTTGCAGGCTTTGGTCAACGAGGAAGATGTCCGACCGCTTGATGAAACGTTGCTCGATAAATTGTGTTGCGATTTGCCCGAATGCTGGACAAAAGAAGAAATCGATTCGTTAAAACGTTTCGCCGCCGCTTGGTTTGACTCGCAACTGACTGCGCCACGCTACGAAGGCTGCTTGGTTGTTTGGCTGAATATGTTTCAATTTGCCGGATTGGATGTTGTCGACGAACTGCTGGCAGTGTGGACGGAGCAGGCGGATAAAACGGCAGCTTTACGCGAATTTGTCGACTTGTATTTAGAGATTCCGTATGGAAGCGATGAGCCGGATTGGTACAAAGTCTGCTATCTGCCCGAGCATTGTCCGAATAGAACGCAATTCGCAGCCCGACTGTCGGCTTGGTTTACCCACCCGGATACCCGCGCCACATTCAGACGAGCTTTAGAACAAGCCCTGCTGGAAGGCAAAGAAGACGAAAACGAAACATTGTCATGGGAGCAATGTTACGACTGGTTGGCGCAATCGGATGCCGGCTAAACACAATATTTCTCATGATTTCATAAAGAAAGGAAAATCCAAATGAGCGAAACCCTATCCCGCAGAGTGGGCCGTCTGGTGAGCGGCGGTTTTCATGCCCTGATTGATGCGGCGGAAAACCTTGCGCCTGAGGTGGCAATGAACGAGAGCATCCGCGAAATCGAGCGGGCAGTGGACGAGGTGCGTGCCGAATTGGGCAAGGTGTTGGCGCAGAAACACCTTGCCGCCAAGAAAATGGCGGACGAGAGCAACCGCCACGAAGCCATCGATGCCAACCTGCAAGCCGCCGTAGCCGCTGGGCGCGACGATCTTGCCGAGGCGGGTATCGCCGAACAAATGGACATCGAAGCACGTCTGCCTGTTTTGGAAAACACCATCGCCGACTGTGCCGCGCAGGAAAAAGAACTTGAAGGCTTTATCGCCGCCTTGCAGGCGAAAAAACGCGAGATGCAGCAGCAGTTGCAAGACTGGCGTGCCGCGCAGCAAAGCACGGGCGCAGGCAAAGCGGCAGGCGGCAGCAACCTCAACCGCATCGCCCGTGATGCCGAAAAAAGCGGCAACGCTTTCGACCGCGTGATGGGTCGTCAGAACGCGGTACACAGCAGCACCGATGCGGCGCAGTTGGCAAAATTGAAGGAATTGGAAGATTTGAGCCGCAACAACCGTATTGCCGAACGGTTGGCGGCGTTGAAGGCAGGGAAATAATATGTTTTTTGCTGACAGAGTTTATGAGCTTGATGAGCAGATTGCTTTCTACCATAAGATGTTGAATCACCATGCTGCATGGTTGCTGTTGTCGACTGTTGCGGTTTGGTCTCTTAGTGATAATCACCCCATCCCCGCAATAGTTGCTGCTATTTTAATCGTGGGATTCTATGCTGTTATTATCATGAATGACTTGAAAGCAAAATATGGTGACAAATTGATCGTGGATGGATGGAAAATCCATATCAAAAAAGCCATAGAAATGCTGAAAGTAGAGATTTTGGAAGGTTGTGAAGAGTCGGAGCGGCAAAAACTCTTAGATTTATTAGAGGAGAAATGCCATAGCCGGATAAAGTTTAAAAATTTCCTCAAACATCGTCCGTTTCTAATTGCGTATGTTTTTTGGGCTTGGATGTTTTATGAAAATCTGATTGCATTTCTTCGTTATATAAAATAAGCCAAGTTTTCAGACGACCTTCTTTGTCGGAAAGGTCGTCTGAAAAGAAAAACGCCGCGCGGAGTTTGCCCTTGCGGCGCATGGCGGAACGGATCAGTAGTCGATGCGTTCGCTGATGATGCGTAAATCCGGCCATGAGAAAACGATGTCGTATTCGCGTCCGTTTTTGAAGGCTTCGGCTTTCAATACGGGGCGGCCGCGGCGGTCGTCGGCTTCGATTTCATGGACGCGGTAGCCGCGTCGTTCGAGTATCCGCATGACTTGCGCGCGTTTTTGTTCGAAAGACGGATCGCTGTAAATTTGGTGTTCGATGTAGTCGTCATCGTAATACTTGCCATTGCGGTAACGGTAGTCGTCATTACGGTCGTAATCGCGCTCATAGCGGTCGTCGTAACGATCATCATAGCGGTCATCGTAACGGTCATAACGCTGCTCGTAGCGGTCGGTACGATAGTCGTCATCGTAATAGTCATAAGGATAAGGGGCGGCACAAGCGGCCAGTGCGATGCTGCCTAAGAGTAATACCGGTAAGAGTTTTTTCATGTCGTATCCTTTCGGGACGTGGGGTAAGTAAAGAATATTCGGAAGCGGATTATAAATCGACGCGTTCTACGAGAATGTTCAAATCGGGATAAGACATCACGATTTTGTATTCCAAGCTGCCTTTGTAGGCCTCAAATTCCAAAACGGGTCTTGCCCAATAGAGGTCGGTGTCGGAATCGTGGACTTCGTAGCCTCTGTTATGCAGGATGGACAAAGCGCGGTCGTGGTGTTGCGCGAACGCGGGGTCTGTCTCCATACGGTATTGGGCGTAGTCTTCGTAAAGGTCGAAACCTTCTGCTGCAAGAAAAATGGCGCAAACAGCGGCGACAGGAAGCAGCAATTTTTTCAAAAGCGGTTTGGACGGCTTTGTATATTGCGACTGAGAATGTTTCATTTCGTTCCCTTTGCGTCTGTTGTCGGTATAGACATTTAAACACGCAGGACTTAGGGAAAAGTTAGGAGCGGTTTCAGACGACCTTTCTTTACGATACGCACAGGTCGTCTGAAAAATAGGGGAATTTGATGATTTTTGCCATCTTGATCGGCTTGCTAACCGCCGTCTTACTTTACTTTGTGATGTTTAAGGATTGGGACGAATTTGTCGAATGCGTCGAATTCTATTGCACCCCCGACATCATCAGTGCGCTGCGGGGGCGGTATTGGGATGATGTATGGGCGGAGACCAAAATCCTGCTGTGGCTGGGCATCAGTTTGGCGGCGGGCGCATCGGCTTATGCCTGGCTCAACTAGAGTCAGCGTTTCAAGGCGGATACCGTTTTTATTGCCGCGAACAGTAAATAATTGAAAGGAATGTCAAAATGAGCAAAAAACACACCTACCGCACTGCGACAACATGGACGGGCAATCTCGGCGAAGGCACTTCGTCCTACACCGCTTATTTGCGCAACTTTACCGTTTCCGCCGAGGGCAAGCCCGACCTGCACGGTTCCGCCGACCCCGCCTTCCGCGGCGATGCGGGCCGCTGGAACCCCGAAGAAATGCTGTTGGCCGCCGTTTCTGCCTGCCACAAACTATGGTACCTGCACCTGTGTGCCGATGCGGGCATCTGCGTTACTGCCTACACCGATCATGCCGAAGCGGTGATGGACGAAGGCGGGAATGGGAGCGCGGGACGTTTCGTCTCCGCCGTGTTGAAGCCGCGCGTTACCATCGCCGCAGGAAACGACCGCGCCAAGGCTTTGGAACTGCACCACGAAGCGCACCGCCTGTGTTTCATCGCCAACTCGGTCAACTTTCCGATTGAATGCCGCGCCGAGATTGAGAGCGAAGAGGTCGTCTGAAAACCGAATGTCTGTTTGGGATGCACGGATAGGTCAAATTCAAATAAGGCATACCTAATGCCGTCATTCCCGCGCAGGCGGGAATCCAGACCTCGATTCTTCAGAAGTATTATTTGAAGATTGCCGTAATCTCAAACTTCTGGATTCCCGCCTGCGCGGGAATAACGGCAATCAAACATTCAAATTTTCGCAAGCAGTCTATTTAAGGTCGTCTGAAAGTTGACAGAACAAGGAACGGAATATGTGGAATTTAATCAACGCCCCCGAAACGGAAATCTTCGGCATCGCCATCGCGCTGATGGTTTTGCTCGGCGTGTTGGAAGTCATCTCCATGCTGGCGGGCGGCATCAGCGACTGGCTGGACAACCTGCTGCCCGACAGCCTGACCGAAACCGCGCACGCCGAAGTCGGGCTGGACGCAGCGGACGCGGGCGTGTTCGTCAGGTTTTTAAGCTGGCTGTATGTCGGGCGCGTGCCGGTGTTGATGCTGATGGTGGTGTTCCTTGCCGTGTACGGACTGACGGGCTACCTGTTTCAGACGACCTTTGCCGCCGTGTTCGGCAGCTATCTGAACGGATGGCTGGCGGCAGTAGCCGTGTGGTTCATTTCGCTGCCGCTGGTGCGCCTGACGGCGGGCGGACTGTACAAAATCATGCCCAAAGACGAAACCACCGCCGTTTCGCAGGAAAGCCTAATCGGACGCATCGGCACGGTGGTGCTGGGCGAAGCAAAGAAGGGCAGCGCGGCGCAGGTGCGGGTGAAGGATGTGTATGGTCAACAGCATTATGTAATGGCAGAACCGGATTCCGACGAAGTGTTGAAACAGGGCGACGCGGTGTTGCTGGTGTCGCTGGAGGGGAATACGTTTAAAGCGATTTTAAATCCGAGCGGGAGCTTGGTGGATTGAGGTCGTCTGAAAATGAAGTTCCTGTACATACCTTAATTAGTTACATACTTGAACAGTCCGTTTTTCAAATGACCACTATCAGCATAATTTAAAAAAATTTATCGTTTAACTCACAAAAAGGAAAAATGAAATGCCAAGAAGATTAGACGCAATTTCTGACGGACTTAAGCAGGCTTTGTTGAATACATCTTTTGAGAATCAGGTGGTTGTTTGGTTAATGCAAGATGGGTGGCAGGTTTTTACCCCCGTTTTGGATCATGGGCATAAAACGGATATTTTAATTTCGGACGGAAAACGTTATTTCCGTATCCAAATCAAAACAGTAGATGCCAATAAGGGTAAGAAGCAAGAAGTATCGAATCAATGGGGAGAAATTAAGATTGATTTTGTTATTTATTTTGCACGAAATGGTGAATGGGGTTGCATTGCTCCAGCATTCTCCGAAAATAAAAAGCCTTTGAATGCCCCTGAACATAAGATGTTCTTATTAAAAAGAAATGAGTTTTTGACTGCTTTTCATACGGTTGATAATTAGCTCGGTAGGTCGGATTCTTGAATCCGACAGATTGCCCCGCTTCATCAGTATTGCACCTAACCGAAATTGTCGGATTCGAGAATCCGACCTACCTTTAAAACTGCTATTTTTAACCTTTTCAGACGACCCTAAATTCCAAAAAACCGTCTGAACCGACGCCCCTCAAGTAGTCCGTAGCGTGGGCTTCGCCCACGAAGCAAACATCTCGGATGATCGTTTGATTCAAACGACAGTAGGTCGCGGGCAAAGCCCACGCTACGGTTTGCAAAAAACAGAAATGGTAGGTCGGATACTTGAATCCGACAAATTGCCCCGCTTCAGCCGTATTGCACATAACCGAAATTGTCGGATTCAAGAATCCGACCTACCTTTAAAACCCAAAATTTTTAACCTTTTCAGACGACCCCAAACCCTAAAAAACCGTCTGAACCCACGCCCCCTCAAGGGTATATCGACAACAAGAAAGGAAAACCCATGAACTTAGTTTCCATCGGCATCATCGCCGGCGTCATACTCGTCGCGCTGTTCGTACTCGGCCTCATCCTCACCCGCCTGTACCGCCGCGCCAGCAAAGAAGTCTCCTTCGTCCGTACCGGCTTCGGCGGCGAAAAAGTCATCATGAACGGCGGCGCGATGGTGCTGCCCGTGCTGCACGAAATCATCCCCGTCAACATGAACACATTGCGTCTTGAAGTGCGCCGCGCGGCTCAGCAGGCGTTGATTACCCGCGACCGGATGCGCGTCGATGTGATGGCGGAATTTTACGTCCGCGTCAAACCCAGCGCCGAGAGCATCGCCACCGCCGCGCAAACGCTGGGTATGAAAACCATGTCGCCCGACGAGTTGAAAGACCTCGTTGAAGGTAAATTCGTCGATGCACTGCGCGCCGTTGCCGCCGAAATGGCGATGGAAGAGCTGCACGAGAAACGTGTTGATTTCGTTCAGAAAGTGCAACAAGTCGTGAGCGAAGACTTGTTTAAAAACGGTCTCGAACTCGAAACCGTTTCCCTGACCGGCCTCGACCAGACCAGCTTTGAGTTTTTCAACCCACAAAACGCGTTTGACGCGGAAGGTCTGACCAAACTGACCGAAACCATCGAAGGCCGCCGCAAAAAACGCAACGAAATCGAACAAGACACCGATTTGGCGATTAAAACCAAAAACCTCGAAGCCGAGCAGCAACGCCTGAAAATCTCGCGCGAAGAAGAATACGCCAAACTCGAACAAGAACGAGAAATCGCCGTGCGCCGCGCCGAACAGGAAGCCAGCATCGCCGAGCAGGAAGCGCAGAAAAAACGCGAGGCGGAAGAAGCCAAAATCGCTGCCGAACGCGAAGTGGATTTGAAACGCATCGCCGCCGAACGCGACATTAAAAACGAAGACATCCGCAAAGCCCAAGCCGTCGAGCAGGCGGAGGTTGAGCGCCGCAAAGCCATCGAGCTTGCCGAACAAGACCGCGCCATCGCCGTTGCCGAGAAATCGCGTGCCGAATCCGAAGCCAAAGCCGAGGCCGACAAAGCCCGCGCCGCCGCCGTGCGTGAAGAAGAGAGCGTGATTACCGTACGCGAAACCGAACGCGCCGAACGTGCCAAAGCGGTCGAACTGATTGCTGCCGAAGAAGCCGCGCAAAAAGACGCGATTTCGCTCACCGTCGCCGCCGAAGCCGAGAAACAGGCTGCGCAAGACCGTGCCGAAGCCGTGCGCATCGCCGCCGAAGCCGAAGCTGAGAAACAACGCCTGCAAGCCAAAGGTGAAGCCGATGCCAAAGTCCTGCTGGCACAAGCGCAAGAGCAGCAATACAAAGTCGATGCCGAAGGTACCCGCGCCGTGAACGAAGCCGCCAACGTCCTGAGCGTCGAGCAAGTCGAAATGCAAGTGCGCCTCGCCCTGTTGAAACACCTGCCCGACATCATCCGCGAATCCGTGCGCCCGATGGAAAACATCGACGACATCAAGATTCTGCAAGTCAACGGCTTGGGCGGATTCAGCGGCGCTGCCAACGGCTCCGAAGGCGTGTCGGACGGTCAAACCACACAAGCCAGCCTTGCCGACCAAATGGTCAACAGCGCCCTGCGCTACCGCAGCCAAGCCCCGCTGGTTGACGGCCTCTTGAAAGAATTGGGCCTGAACGGCGGCGACATCAACGGGCTGACGCAGGGGCTGGATAAAGGCATCGGCAAAGAATAAGCCGCGCCGTTAAGAAGGTCTGAAAGCAAAGGTCGTCTGAAACCTCGAAACAGGGTTTCAGACGACCTTTTGTCAGATGTTTTAGTATAAAATCCCACTTTATTTTTTTCTCCCCGTCCTTATCCCATGCGCCTGACCCACATCAAACTCTCCGGCTTCAAATCTTTTACCGACCCGACCACGATTCATGTGCCGGGGCAGCTTGTTGCGGTTATCGGGCCGAACGGCTGCGGCAAGTCGAATGTGATTGACGCGGTGCGCTGGGTGTTGGGCGAGGCTTCGGCAAAGCAGCTTCGCGGCGAGAGTATGCAGGACGTGATTTTTAACGGTGCGGCGACGCGCCGTCCTGCGCCGAGGGCTTCGGTGGAGCTGGTGTTTGACAACAGTGACCACAGTTTGCAGGGGGCGTGGGGGCAGTATGCCGAGGTGAGCATCAAGCGGCAGCTGACGCGTCAGGGCGAATCGACTTATTTCATCAACAATCAGACCGTGCGCCGCCGCGACATTACCGATTTATTTTTGGGTACGGGCGTGGGCGCGCGCGGTTATGCCGTTATCGAGCAGGGGATGATTTCGCGCATCATCGAAGCGCGGCCGGAGGAGTTGCGCGCCTATATCGAAGAGGCGGCGGGCGTGTCCAAATATAAGGAACGCCGCAAGGAGACGGAAGGTCGTCTGAAAGATACGCGCGAGCATTTGCAGCGTTTGGGCGATTTGCAGAACGAGTTGGCGCGTCAGGTGGAAAAGCTGGAGAAACAAGCCGAAACCGCCGAACGCTACAAATCCCTGACCGCGCAGTTGAACCAACAACAGGATTTGCTCGATTACGCCCAATGGCAGCAATCGCTTGCCGCCGCCGACAAGGCGACCGCGCAGCATCAGTCTTTGCAGGCGCAGCAGGATGAAACCGCCGCGCAGGTTCAGGCGTTAAACGACGAAGTACACGCCTTGCAGACCGCCGAGCAGTCGCAGCAGCAGGCGGTACACGAATTGAGCAACAAGCGCGGCGTGTTGCGCGAACAGATTGCCCGTTTGGAAGAGCAAATCCGCCATCAGCAAAACCTGCACCAACGCATCGAACGCGACAAGCAGGCGGCGCAGGCGCAGATGCAGCGCATCCATCAGGAGCAGCAGCAAATCCGCGTGCAGCTTGAAGAAAACGAGTTGCAGGCCGAAGAAAAGCAAACCGAGTTGGCGGAGTGGGCGATGCAGGTTGCCGAACACGAAGAGCGTCTGCCCGAATTGGAAGAAGCCCAAGCCACGCTTAATGCCGCCTTCCAAACCCAGCAGGACGAGGCGAACCGCATCCGCCGCGAACTGGCGTTGAAGCAGCAGCAGCTTGCCCATGCCGAACAAACCGTTGCCAAGCACGAAGAGCGCAAAGGTCGTCTGAAACAGGAAAACCAAGCCCTGAACCTGCCCGACGAAGCCGAAACCGCCGCCGCGCAGGAAGCCGCCGCCTTGTTGCAAAGCCAGCAAGAGCATTACGAAGAACAAATCATTGCTGCCGAAGAAGCCTTACACGCCGCCCGCGAAGCGTTTCAGACGGCCTCAAACCGCTTCCAAAACTTGAAGCAGCAACACATCACCTTGCAGGCGCAGCAGCAGGCGTTGTCGCAAATCCTGTCGCAACAGCAGGAAGCCGCCGACTTCTGGCAGGCAACCGACCACGCCGCCGCACCGCAACTGTGGCAATACATCACCGCGCCCGCTGAGTGGCAACACGCCTTGTCCGTCATCCTTGCCGAACGCCTGCACGCCCGCGCCGTGCCGCACAGCTTCGTGCCGCCCGCGCCGTTTCCGCAAGGGCAGGCGGCATGGCTTTCAGACGACCTCTCCGGCGGCATCAAAAAATCCCTACCCGTACAGGCATTGCTGAACCAAATCCAAGCGCAGCCGCCGTTTCAGACGGCATTACACCACTGGCTCGACGGCGTATTGTGCGCGCCCGATTTGAGCTACGCCCTCGCGCATCAAAGCGATTTGGGCGCGCACCAAATCTGGCTCACGCCCGAAGGCCATCAGGTCGATAAGGTCAGCGTCCTGCTCTATGCCAAGCCCGCGCAGGAAAGCCTGATTGCCCAAAAAGCACGCCTCGACGGCATTGCATCCGAACTGGAAAACCTCGCCCCCGAACTCTCCGCCGCCGAAGCCGCGTTCAAACAGGCAGAGGCTACCGTGCGCTCGTCCGAAGTGCAGCACAAAAACCTGATGCAGCAGCAACAACAACACACGCGCCAATACAGTCAAGCGCAGCAACGCGCCGCCGAACTTCTGGCGCGTACCAACCAAGGGCAAATCCGCCGCGAACACATCGGGCGCGAACTGGCGCAGTTGGCGGAAGAACAGACCGTGTTGCAACACGCGTCCGACGGTCTTTCAGACGACATCGTTACTTTGCAGGAAGCCGCCGCCGAACTCGAACACCAGCAGCAAACCACCGCGCACAGCCGCCAAGAGCAGCAAGGCCGTCTGAAACAGGCGCAGCTTGCCCTGTTGGAAGCCAACCGCCAATACGGGCTGGCCGAAGTCGCCGTCCACAAACTCAACCAGCAAAAACAAAACTACCAGCAGCAAATCGCCCGGCTCGAACAGCAAACCCTGGACTGGCAGGAACGCCAACAAGAGCTTGCCCTCGCCTATGAAACCGAGTTCCAAAACGACGAGCAGCACATCAAGCTCGACGAACTGACCGAAGCCGTGCACACGCTGGACGAAGAATACATCGCCGTGCAGGAAAAACTCGCGCAGATTCAGGAGCAGGGCAGGGAACAATACGCCCGCGTACAAGCCCTGCAAACCAAGCTGCCGCAGCTTCAGGCAGCAACGCAAACCGCCCTGTTGCAGCAGCAGGAAGCCCTGATTAACGCCAAACGCTACCATCAAAACCTGACCGAACGCGCCGCCGATTTGGACGCGCTCGAAGCGTTGGCAAAAGAATCGCCGAAAGTATTGAACAGCAGCATCGGCAGCCTCACCCAGCAAATCGAAGCCCTCGGCGCCGTCAACCTCGCCGCCCTGCAAGAACTCGAAGAAGCGCGCGAACGCGACGGCTACTACCGCAGCCAGAGCGAAGACGTGCAGGCCGCCATCACCCTTTTGGAAGAAGCCATCGCCCAAATCGACGACAAAACCAAAGCGCGTTTCAAAGAAACCTTCGACGCCGTCAACGGCAAAGTCCAAACCTTCTTCCCCACCCTGTTCGGCGGCGGCGAAGCCACCCTCAAAATGATAGGCGACGACCTCCTGACCGCCGGCGTGTCCATCATGGCGCGCCCGCCCGGCAAGAAAAACAGCACCATCCACCTCCTCTCCGGCGGCGAAAAAGCCCTCACCGCCATGAGCCTCGTGTTCGCCCTGTTCAGCCTCAACCCCGCTCCCTTCTGCCTTCTGGACGAAGTCGACGCCCCGCTGGACGACGCCAACACCTCGCGTTTCTGCAACCTGGTCAAAGAAATGTCGGCGCAAACCCAGTTCCTCTACATCTCCCACAACCGCCTGACCATGGAAATGGCGGAGCAGCTCGTCGGCGTAACCATGCAGGAAAAAGGCGTATCGCGCGTCGTCGCCGTGGACATCAAACAGGCGTTGGAAATGGCGGAGCCGTGATGAGGAGGAGTTTTGCTTGTTTGAATTTGAAATAGGAAAGGTCGTCTGAAAGTGTATTTTCAGACGACCTTTTTTTAAGATATATAGGCTGCGTGTTTAATCATCGTTGTAATCGTAGTAATCATTGTACCAGTCGCGGTATTTACGATAGTGGTGTTTATGTCTTTTGTAGCGTGCCTCATGGTAGTAAGGATCGTCATAGTCGTAACCATCACGATCGTAGTGGTAGTCGCGGTAACGGCGGTCGTACCAATAGCTGTCGTTGTCTTTCTGGTTCATTTTTTTATTTCGATAGGCGTATGCATTACCTGCCAAACCACCTGCTACCGCACCGATGAGCGCGCTTTGTTCATCGTTACCCAATAGTCCGCCTAAAGCTGCGCCTGCTGCTGCACCGATAAGGGTAGCTTTTCTTTGGTTGTCAGTGCCCCTAGCTTCCGCATTGATGGAGGGGAGGCTGAGGCTGGCGGCGAGTAATACCGCCATAAGCGGTTTCATAGTCATTGTTTCGTCCTTTCGTGAAACACGGCAGGTGCCGGAGAATGGTCAGCATTATAGTCATTCTTTTGTTCGCCGTTCATTTTTCTGTAGAAAATTAGCGTAAACAAATGTTGTTTGTTGAGGCGCGATTGCTTGGTTGATGGATTGGAAGTCTTAACTATATTGGATTTGACGGTAACAAAACGCCCCGAAGCCGGTATGCGGTTTCGGGGCGTTTGGATTTCAGACGACCTGTACGGTGTCTGCAACACTTATTTGAAAAAGCCTATTCTTCAGGCAGCCGCCATACGGACAGAATGAATCCGCCCCAGATGACGACGAGTGCGATAATCATCATGATGATGGCTGAGGTACTCATTCTTTATCTCCTTGTTCATGTTCGTGTTCGTCTTTGACGTTGAAGTTTTGACCATGTTTCCAAGGCAGAAGCGACAGCAACACGGCGATGACAATCAGACCGATCGACATACCCCAGCCGAAGATATTGAGGAAATCGTCAGGATATTTCGAGTAGTTTTCTTTAAGCAGTCCGATTGTGTCTTGATACAACATATAGCCGAGCATGGCAACGGTAAAGATGACGCAGGCAGTCCAAATCGCGCCGACGCGGACGGAAGAGAGCGCATTCAGGTGGTTGCGCAGCTCGGGCAGTTTGCGCAGGGCGATGATTGCCAAAACATAGACGAAGCCGGCGGCGACGATGCCGTAGGTGTTGACGAATTTGTCCAATACGTCTAAAACGGGCAGGCCGGTGGTCGTGCCGAAGAGCAGGGTGGAGATAATGCCCATCGGAATGCAGACGAGCAGGGTGGCGTTGACGCGGCCGATGTTCAATTTGTCCTGAATGGCGGCAACAATGACCTCAACGATGGAAATCATCGAGGTAATGCCTGCGAATACCAGCGAACCGAAGAACAATACGCCGATCAGCGCCCCCATCGGAGCTTGGTTGATGATGGTCGGGAAGGCGATGAAAGCCAAACCGATGCCGCTGGAAGCAACTTGACTGACGGCTTGTCCATTGGCTTGTGCTATAAAGCCCAGCGCGGCGAATACGCCGATACCGGCGAGTAATTCAAAGCTGCTGTTGGCAAAGCCGACAACCAAGCCGGTACCGCCCAAGTCGGTTTTTTTCTTCAGGTAGGAAGAGTAAGTCACCATGATGCCGAAGCAGATGGAGAGCGAGAAGAAAATCTGACCGTATGCGGCAACCCAGACTCTAGGATCGGAAAGTTTCGACCAGTCGGGCGTAAACAGCGCGTCCAAGCCCTTAGCCGCGCCCGGCAGCGTCAGCGAGATGCCGACCATGATGATGAACATAATCAACAGCAGCGGCATGAAAAACGAAGATGCGCCTGCCACGCCTTTTTGTACGCCCAAAGCCATGATGATGCAGGTAAACAACCATACGCCGATCAGCGGGCCGACGACTTTGCCGACAAAATCCAAGCCTAAAGCTTCAGGACCTGCCATGTTCAAAAAGTCTTTAAAGAAAAACGCCTGCGGATCTGCGCCCCATGCCGCGTTCAGCGAGTAATACGCATAGCTTGCCGACCAGCCGATGATGACCGCGTAGTAGATACAGATGATGACGTTGGTCATGACGTTCCACCAGCCCACAGGCTCGAACCAGCGGCCGAGGCGGCGGAAAGCCAGCGGAGCAGAGCCGCGGTAGCGGTGGCCGATGGCGTAGTCGAGCAGCAGCAGCGGGATGCCCGCAGTCAAGAGCGCGACCAGATAAGGGAGGAGAAATGCGCCGCCGCCGTTTTCGAAGGCGATGTAGGGGAAACGCCAAATGTTGCCCAAGCCGACGGCAGAGCCGATGGCGGCAATCATAAACGCGCGGCGGTTGTTAAACGTCGCACGTTCGTTTGTTTTGGAATCAGACACTTTGATACCTCTTGCTTTGATGTGGTATGAAAACAGCCGCTTAGCGGCTTACGGTTATAGAAATGAAGTCTGACAGGGGTAATGTCGTCTGAAAAAACAGTCGGCTTGTGGCCTTTGTTTACAATCTATGGCTGTATCGTAAAAAAATTTAACAGGCTTGGCAAGTGGGAAACAGATTTAAGTTGCGTTTCAGGCAGTTCTGGGAATTTCAGACGGCCTTGCATTGCCCAAGGGCAGGGTGAGTTGCCGGATGTGGACGTTATTGTTTTTTGCGTTTAGGGCTTGTTGTGCAATTTGGTATGAATTCGAATTCACATTATTTTTTAAGGAATGACGTAAAAAATAAAAGGTCGTCTGAAAACCGATTTCAAAGTTTCAGACGACCTTTTATCTTTTCCGGAAAACCTAGCTTATCCTCTGCGCAATACGGCGTTATTGACGTATTTTTGGATGCCGGTGGCAATAGCGTCGGCGCATTGACGGCGGAAGGAGTCGCTGCCGAGCAGCCGCTCTTCGGTCGGGTTGGACAGGAAGGCGGTTTCGACAAGGATAGACGGAATATCAGGCGCGCGCAGGACGGCGAAATTGGCTTCGTCAACGCGGCCTTTGTGGAGCTGGTTGAGTTTGCCCAATTCGGTCAGGACGGAATGTCCGAGTATGCGGCTGTCGCGCATGGTGGCGGTTTGGGTCATGTCGAGAATGGCGTTATCGACGCTGCGGTTGCCGCTTTTAAGGACGCCGCCGATGGCGTCGGCGTTGTTTTGGGTTTGGGCGAGGAATTTGGCGGCGGAGCTGGTCGCGCCTTTGGTGTTGAGCATGTAAACGCCGGTACCGCGCGCAGACGGGCTGGTGAAGGCGTCGGCGTGGATGGAGACGAACACGTCGGCATTGCGGGCGCGGGCTTTGGCGACGCGTACGGCCAACGGGATGAAGATGTCTTCGTTGCGGGTCATGTAAACGGTGTAGCCTATGCTTTCGAGGCGTTTTTTGGCTTCGCGGGCGATGGAGAGGACGACGTTTTTCTCTTTCAAGCCGCTGGGACCGATCGCGCCGGGGTCTTCGCCGCCATGACCGGGGTCTATCATGACGACAGGACGGCGGCCTCCGCGGTTGGAACGCGCAGGCGCATCTTGGGCAATGTTCGTGCGCTCGGCAGGACGTTGCGTTTGCATGCGTTTCGGCGGATTGCCGTTGAGCAGCGCCATCATCGGGTCGTTGGCATCGACGCCGTGCGGATAAAGGTCGATCACGAGGCGGTTTTTAAAGCCGCCGACAGGGGCAAGCGAGAAGACTTGCGGATGAGTGTTTTGCTTGAGGTCGATCACAACGCGCACAGTCGTCGGGGTGTTTTGTCCGGCGCGGATGCTGCGGATATAGGGGTCGTCGGGCAGGACTTTGCCGGAAATGCCTTGCAGGACGCTGTTGATGTTGGCGTTTTGGATGTCGACGACGAGCCTGCCGGGGTTTTCCAAGGCGAAATGCTGATATTGCAGCGCGCGCGAGCTTTCGATGGTGATGCGGGTATAGGCGTGCGAAGGCCAAATACGGGCGGCGACGAATTGGGCTGGCAGCGCGGCTTTGGCGAGGGCGGAGGCAATCGGCGTGAGGGTGAACAACAGTCCGGCAGTTTGGCGGACGACTTGTCTTCGTGTCAGTTTGAATTTAACCATGCTTCTAAACTTTTTTGTCCGTTGGCAGTGTGTGCGGTAGCGGTGCAGGCCCTGCCCTGCGCGGCGTGATTCAGGGATACGGTGATGTCTGCGGGCGGAGTGAACGCGCCGCCCTGTTGCGGCCATTCGATGATGCAGACGCTGTCAGGGGAGAACAGGTCGTCCAGACCCGCATCTTCCCATTCTTCGGGCGAGGCAAAGCGGTAAAGGTCGAAATGATGGAGCGTGAACGCTTCCAGCGGGTAGGATTCGACGATGGCGTAGGTCGGGCTTTTGACCGCGCCGGTGTGTCCGAGTCCGCGCAGGATGCCGCGTGTGAACGTGGTTTTTCCCGCGCCCAAATCGCCTTGCAGATGGATGACCAATGGCGCGCGCAACGATTTTGCCCAACTTCCGCCCAGCTCGAGTGTGGACTCTTCGTCGGGAAGCTGGCGGGAAAAGGTTACGCCCTCGCTCATGAAATCAGCCTTATCGTATTCTAAAAACCTTAATTATGCTGGATTTACGGGCATTTGCAAACATAAGGGAGGATAAAGTTAGATAAAGATGTTCCATATTTAACCGGTTTTTGCTTGTGAATGCTGCTTTGCTATTTATTCATTAACCTTTATACGACAATTTTATTTTTAATCTTTAAAAATGCCAAAGCACTAATTAAATTGCTTGGGGCATTTGTGGCTTTTTCGATTTTAAGTACGTTCACTATAAAAAACTTTACATTTACCTCAAACAGGTTTAAAACTCTTCCTTTTCCCCTATTCAGAAATTTGTTAACAATTTCCCCCTAAGGAGCACAACATGAAAGTAGGTTTCGTCGGCTGGCGCGGCATGGTCGGTTCGGTTTTGATGCAGCGTATGCAAGAAGAAAACGACTTCGCCCACATTCCTGAAGCGTTCTTCTTCACCACTTCCAACGTCGGCGGCGCGGCACCTGATTTCGGTCAGGCGGCTAAAACATTATTGGACGCGAACGACGTTGCCGAGCTGGCGAAAATGGACATCATCGTGACCTGTCAAGGCGGCGATTACACCAAATCCGTGTTCCAACCCCTGCGCGACAGCGGCTGGAACGGCTACTGGATTGACGCGGCGTCATCCCTGCGCATGAAAGACGACGCGATTATCGTCCTCGACCCTGTCAACCGCAACGTCATCGACAAAGGCCTCAAAAACGGCGTGAAAAACTACATCGGCGGCAACTGCACCGTCTCCCTGATGCTGATGGCGCTGGGCGGCCTGTTCCAAAACGATTTGGTCGAATGGGCGACCAGCATGACCTACCAAGCCGCATCCGGCGCGGGCGCGAAAAACATGCGCGAACTCATCAGCGGCATGGGTGCGATTCACGCCAAAGTAGCGGACGAGCTTGCCGATCCTTCCAGCGCGATTCTTGACATCGACCGCAAAGTGTCCGATTTCCTGCGCAGCGAAGACTACCCGAAAGCCAACTTCGGCGTACCGCTCGCCGGCAGCCTGATTCCGTGGATTGACGTAGATTTGGGCAACGGCCAGTCCAAAGAAGAATGGAAAGGCGGCGTGGAAACCAACAAAATCCTCGGTCGCAGCGACAATCCGACCGTAATCGACGGCTTGTGCGTCCGCATCGGCTCTATGCGCTGCCACAGCCAAGCCATCACCCTGAAGCTGAAAAAAGACCTGCCCGTTTCTGAAATCGAAGCGATTTTGGCAGGCGCAAACGACTGGGTGAAAGTCATCCCCAATGAAAAAGAAGCCAGCATCCACGAGCTGACGCCCGCCAAAGTTACCGGCACGCTGTCCGTCCCCGTCGGACGCATCCGCAAACTGGGCATGGGCGGCGAATACATCAGCGCGTTCACCGTCGGCGACCAGCTCTTGTGGGGCGCAGCCGAACCTCTGCGCCGCGTATTGCGCATCGTGTTGGGCAGTTTGTAAGATTTGCAGGTCAAACAAAAAAGCAACGGTTTATCCGTTGCTTTTTTATCAAGGTCGTCTGAAAGCAGCAGGGTGGACGGATTTTTGAATTTGACGGTTTATAGTGATTTACATAGAAACCTTATGCCGTCATTTCCGTGCAGGCGGGAATCTAGAGATTTGACATCATGGCAACTTTGTAAATCTTTCTGAAGCTCCGAAATCTAGATTCCCTCCCGCGTGGGAATGACGGCATGGGCAAATTTTCAAACTTCGCTTGTGCAATACCTCCAAGGTCGTCTGAACGTCCTTTCAGACGACCCCTTCCTACATTTTCAGCTAAAATACGCGCCATTAAAGGACAAAGCCATGATGACGCCCGAAACCCAGAAACAGCTCAAAATTACCGACGTTTCCGCCAAGAAGCTCGACAAACTCAACCTCAACACCGCATGGGATTTGGTTTTGCATCTGCCGTTGCGTTACGAGGACGAGACGCACATCATGCCGATTAAGGATGCGCCGATCGGCGTGCCGTGCCAGGTCGAGGGCGAGGTCATCCATCAGGAAGTAACGTTCAAACCGCGCAAGCAGCTGATTGTCCAAATTGCCGACGATTCCGGCAGCGTCCTTTTTCTGCGCTTCATCCACTTTTACGCCAGCCATCAGAAACAGATGGCGGCCGGCAAACGCATCCGCGCCGTGGGCGAAATCAAACACGGGTTTTACGGCGACGAGATGATTCATCCCAAAATCCGCGATGCCGAGAGCAGCGGTTTGGCGGAAAGCCTCACGCCTGTCTATCCGACCGTAAACGGTTTGAACCAGCCCACTTTGCGCCGCATCATTCAGACGGCGTTGGACGTTACGCCGCTGCATGACACGCTGCCCGATGCCTTATTGGGTCGTCTGAAACTGCCGCACCTCGCTGAAAGCTTGCGCCTTTTGCATTCGCCGCCGCCGAGTTTCACCATCCACCAGCTTTCCGATGGCGCGCTTCCTGCATGGCAGCGGCTCAAATTCGACGAACTTTTGGCGCAACAGCTTTCCATGCGGCTGGCGCGACAGAAGCGCGTCAGCGGCACGGCGGCGGCATTGGGCGGCGACGGCACATTGACCCAAGCCCTGCGCCACGCCTTGCCGTTTGCCCTGACCGATGCACAAGAAAGGGTCGTGTCCGAAATCCGCCGCGATATGGCGCAAACCCACCCGATGCACCGCCTGCTGCAAGGCGATGTCGGCAGCGGCAAAACCATCGTCGCCGCCTTGTCCGCGCTGACCGCCATCGAATCCGGCGCGCAGGCGGCCGTGATGGCGCCGACCGAAATCCTTGCCGAACAGCACTTCATCAAGTTCAAACAATGGCTTGAGCCGTTGGGTCTCGAAGTCGTCTGGCTTTCCGGCAGCCAGCGCAAAAAAGCCAAAGACGAAGCCAAAGCCAAACTCGCCGACGGCACCGTCAAAATCGCCGTCGGCACGCACGCCCTGTTTTCAGACGACGTCGAGTTCCAAAATCTGGGCTTGGTGATTGTGGACGAACAACACCGCTTTGGCGTCGCCCAACGCCTCGCCCTCAAAAACAAAGGGCGCGATGTCCACCAGCTGATGATGTCCGCCACCCCCATCCCGCGCACACTTGCCATGAGTTTCTTCGCCGATTTGGACGTGTCCGTCATCGACGAATTGCCGCCCGGGCGCACCCCGATTAAAACCCGCCTCGTCAATAACGTCCGCCGCGTCGAAGTCGAAGGCTTCGTCCTCAACATCTGCCGCAAAGGGCAGCAGGCATACTGGGTCTGCCCGCTGATTGAAGAAAGCGAAACCCTGCAACTGCAAACCGCCACCGAAACCCTCGAGCAGCTTCAGGCAGCCTTGCCCGAACTCAACATCGGCTTGGTACACGGGCGCATGAAAGCCGCCGAAAAAGCCGAAGTTATGGCTCAGTTTGCCGCAGGCCGTCTGAACGTCTTGGTCGCCACCACCGTCATCGAAGTCGGCGTAGATGTGCCCAACGCCGCCCTGATGGTGATCGAACACGCCGAGCGCATGGGCTTGGCGCAGCTGCACCAATTACGCGGGCGGGTAGGGCGCGGCGCGGCAGAAAGCGTGTGCGTCCTCCTGTTTGCCGAACCCTTGAGCGAACTTGCCAAAGCGCGGCTGAAAGTCATCTACGAACACACCGACGGCTTCGAAATCGCCCGCCAAGACCTCAATATCCGCGGCCCCGGCGAATTTCTCGGCGCGCGCCAAAGTGGCGTCCCCATGCTGCGCTTCGCCAATCTCGAAGAAGACCTGCACCTCTTGGAACAAGCGCGTGAAATCGCGCCCATCTTAATTGAACAGAACCCCGAAATCGTCGAAGCGCATCTGGCAAGATGGCTTGCCAGCAGGGAAGGGTATTTGGGCGTGTGAGGTCGTCTGAAAAACAATCCCGCCATTTTTACCTAATGCGCCGTCATTCCCGCGCAGGCGGGAATCCAGGCCTCTGATTTTCAGAAATATTCAACGATTACCGCAGTATGGGCTTTGCCCACGGATGCAGTTTGCAGAAATATTGGTCTCGGCAGGGCATTTATGTTTTACCGGCGAAGCCCGCCATATTTTCAGACGACGTTTTTAGTCAAATCAAACGTTCAAAAATAAACCAAATATCTATAATTCTATTTTAGAAATGACCGTTTATCTGAATTAAAATCCGCTTATCAAATTCGTATAAAAAATCAACATAAAATCATCGTATTAAAAATATATAAAACCTCAAAATACCGCTTGTCTAAAAGCTATACCGTTTATCAAATCTATTTCAATATTATCGAAATAGGTATAGAAGTGACGAAATACGTCATATGACATAAAACGTTTCCCTTTTTTTCTCGAAAATGACAAAACACGTCATATCCCCCAAAAAATCCCACGTCATAAAAAAGCCCAAATCTGCCCGAAAAATCCTTCAAAACAAATTTAAACCTATTAAAAACATAAAATTACAAAATATTTTCACAAAAAATCCAAAAAAATCCAGACTTGGCACATCTCCTGCTTGATACATTACGTCCGGCAAGGAAATACAAGTAACGAAGACTGAGCCGGGAAGCTGTATATTCCTTCTACTTGATGGTTTTACTCATAAAACAAGAGAGCCAAACACATTACGGTTTTTTAACAACAAACATTTTTATTCACAACACTTTTTAAACTGGAGTTTATTAAATGAAAGCAATCCAAAAAGGTTTCACGCTGATCGAATTGATGATCGTAATCGCAATTATCGGTATTCTGGCCGCTATCGCCCTGCCGGCTTACCAAGACTACACCGTACGTACCCGCGTAACTGAAGGTTTGAGCTTGGCTGAATCTGCCAAACAAGCTATTGCTACTGAAGGTTCTGCAGCTGCTGATGACTTGAAACGGGTGGCTGCAACTTGGAATGCTCAAAATGACAACAAAGGTGCCACTTCTAAATACGTTAACAGTATTCAAATGAATGGTACATCAGGTGTTATTACCATAACATACAATAAGGACAGCGTAGGTCTGAAAACGGGTGAACAGACTCTTACTCTGACTCCGTGGGTTCGTACTAACGCAACTGGTAAAAGCTTGGCAGACGCTATTAAAGCTGGTGAGACTGGTGCATTAGACTGGGGCTGTGCTTCTAAAACTGCTGAAACAGCAAAAGCTGCAAAAATCACAACTACTGCTGGTACTTTGCAAGCTAAATATGCTCCCGCACAATGTCGCTAATTTAATCGATAAGAAACACCCGCTGCGGCGGGTGTTTTTCTATCAAACAAAATAATTTTCACTTGAAGTCATTATTTTTTTGAATTTAGAGGGGAATGCAGTGTTTTTTCAGAGAGAATATACGCAGGATAAAGGCTTTACCTTAATTGAATTGATGATAGTTATTGCCATTATCGGTATCTTGGCAGCAATAGCTTTGCCTGCTTATCAAAATTATGTCATACGTGCCCGTATTTCAGAAGGTCTGTTGCTTGTAGTACCCTTAAAGAATGAAATTATTGTGGATGGAAGGACATCACCTGTTTATCTGCGTAATACGATTAATGAAATGAATACTCGGAACGGTAATACTGGGTTAAATAGTAAATATGTTGATTCTATAAAAGGTAATCCAACAAGTGGCGTAATTACCATTACTTATAATGCCGCAGCTGTGGGTCTAGATAACAATGCCAATACTTTGACCTTGACACCTTTTGTCCCTAGAGCAACAGGAGGTGGATACGATACCCTGCCACAAGCCTTTGCATCCGCCAATATGGGCGTGGTGCAATGGGCATGTTCATCTGATACCCATGCAACTGCAGACCATTATGGCCTGACTCCCGTCACTCCAGGAACGCTGCCTGCTCGATTTGCACCATCCGAATGCCGCTAAGCGCATTGCTTGGGTAGTTTTGCACTTCACAAATTAATTATAAATAGTGGGTAAAGATACCCGTACAAAAGGTCGTCTGAAAAGCGTTTTCAGACGACCTTTGTCATTTATTAAGGCTTATTTCCAAACCAAGAGCGCGTGGTTGCGTTTGCCGCGTCGTACGATGGTGTATTTGCCGAAGCGTTTGTGCGCGTCGGTCAGCAGATAGGCATCGTCGGGTCGTTCGGCGGCGTGGTTCGGGTTGTTCGATTCGGCGGCTTGGCCGTTGAGCAATACCGCTTTGCTGTTCACAAAACCGCGCGCTTCTTTGTTGGAAGATGCCAAGCTGGTTTTAACCAAGGCTTCGACAACGTTGAGGTCGTCTGAAACTTCAAATGCGGGCAGCCCGTCGAGGGCGAGCTGCTCGAAGTCGCTTTCAGTCAGGCTGCTTTGGTCTTCGGCAAACAGGCTTTCGGAAATGCGCTGCGCGGCTTGCAGGGCGGCTTCGCCGTGAATCAGGCGGGTCATTTCTTCGGCGAGGATGCGTTGCGCTTCTGGCTTGGTGCCGCTGGCTTTGTCTTTCGCTTCGATGGCGTCGATTTCTTCGATAGACAGGAAGGTGAAGTATTTCAGGAATTTATACACATCGGCATCGGCAACTTTCAGCCAGAACTGGTAGAACTGATACGGCGAGGTTTTCTTCGCATTCAGCCATACCGCACCGCCTTCGGTTTTGCCGAATTTGGTGCCGTCGGATTTGGTAACGAGCGGCAGGGTCAGACCGAATACTTGTTTTTGGTTCAGACGGCGGGTCAGGTCGATACCGGCGGTGATGTTGCCCCATTGGTCGGAGCCGCCGATTTCCAAAACCGCGCCATGCCGTTTGTTCAATTCGGCAAAGTCGTAACCTTGCAGCAGGGAGTAGGCAAACTCGGTGAAGGAAATACCCACATCGTCGCGCTCGATACGCTGTTTGACGGATTCCTTGTTCAACATGGCGTTGACGGAGAAATGCTTGCCGATGTCGCGCAGGAAGTCGAGGCAGTTCATGCTGCCGAACCAGTCGGCGTTGTTCGCCATAATGGCGGCGTTTTCGCCTTCAAAGCTCAAAAACGGTTTCAGTTGGTTGCGGATGCTTTCTACCCAGCCGGCAACGGTTTCGGCGGAATTCAAGCTGCGCTCCACCGCTTTGAAGCTGGGGTCGCCGATCATACCGGTCGCGCCGCCCACCAAAGCAATCGGCGTATGTCCCGCTTGTTGGAAACGGCGCAAAGCCAATACAGGCAACAAGTGGCCGATATGCAGGCTGTCGGCGGTCGGGTCGAAACCGCAGTATAGGGCGATTTTTTGTTCGTTCAACAAAGCGTCTAAGGCTTCGATGTCGGTAGTTTGCGCGATAAGGCCGCGCGATTGTAGGTCTTGAATGACGCTCATCGGTATCTTTCAAAAAAATTAGCGGTTTTGCAAACCGCTAATTGTAACAAATTTAATCGGATCAATGGCTATGGTGCGTATCGAGGAGTTTATTCTCTTCGGAAAAAAGTTTCGCCAATTCTATTCCGCCGTAAGGGTTGATATGGTCGTTATCCGAGTAAACCGGCAATCCATTGATTTTAAAGTTTTCTGGGATATAGGCGGCGGCATCGATGATATGGACATTAGGATATTTGGCTGCCAGTTCTTTAATGCGGTTATTGCCTTTCGTGGTCGCTTCATCGTTTGAATGCAGGTTTTGGCTATAACCCGGTATACGGGAGGACAGCATATAGGCGCGCAGGGCGTTGTAAGGCAAGGTTTGGTTGTCCGTCATGAGGTAAACAATTTGTTTCTCAGAGGATAGTGTTTGCAGCATGGTGTCGAATTTTTTAAAGAAATCATTATCATAAGAAAGAGAATTGCTGTTTTCCGGCATTTGGTTGCCCCAGCGCATCGCCAAAAGCACTTTTGAATATCGAGGCAGATGCTCTTTTGCGTACTGATAAACGGTGCGGCAGGAAGCATTTTTTTTGAACACTCGGGCTGAGTAGCCTTCTACATAGGCGCAACTGTCGGCAGAAACCATAGTTGCGGACCATTTTTCTTTTTTACCCACGCTATCGAAGAATGTTTTGTATTGGTCGGCGTGAGAGTCGCCCAAAATCAGCAATTCCGGCTGTTTTTCCATATCGCCCCAAAGGCATTGTTTGTCGGTATTGTTATGGCAGGAGGTGTAGGAACGTGCCAATCCCATACGGTCATATTGCGCCATAAATGGCAGCTTCATCGCGAAAAAAGAGCCCACGGTCAAAATCAGCATGGGGAGGGCGTAAATCCATGAGACGGATTGTATAAACGAACCTTTCCAATTTTTAAACGGTTTTTCTATGCAGTAATAAGAAATCAAGGAAAGTACCACCATCAGGACGATCGCTGCCGCTGTTGAATAAGGAGGTAGGTTGTCCGGACCGATATAGTGCATAAAAGCCAATATAGGCCAATGCCACAGATAAAGTGAATAGGAAATCAAGCCGATGGCAACGGTAATTTTCCATTGGAAAAATTTTTTAAGCGGGTGTTCGAAATGATTGAAATAAATCAGTGCTGCCGAAGCCAGGCAAGGAATCAAAGCGGCAGGGCCTGGAAAATAAGCGGTTTGTTCCGTGTAGGCAAACAGACAGACGAACAGTATGCACACGGAAAATAAAGCACCTGCGGCAGCATATTGCTTACCGATACAAAGTTTCTGCTGTTGTTGATATTGCATCCACACGGCTGTCAGCGATCCGATCAGCATTTCGCAGGCACGCAGATGGGGGAGGTAATATTTATCCAGTGAAGAAGGCATAAAGGAAGCGGCGAGACTTAAGGCACATAGAGTAATCAGGAAACCGAATTGAACACGCCAGCTTTTGCGGACGACGAGCAGCAGCAATATCGGAAAGATAAAGTAGTATTGTTCTTCGACCGATAAAGACCAGATATGGAGCAGAGGTTTTTCTTCCTGTGCCGGATCGAAATAGCCTTGTCCTTTTGCGAAATACAGATTGGATGCGAAACCTAAAGCAGCCAGTGCGGACTTCCATAAAAGAAAGAAATCATCTTTGGTGAATAAAAGAAAGCCGCCTATTAACGTTACCGTTAATACGGCAAAAAATGCGGGCAAAATCCGTTTGATGCGGCGGATATAAAACGTTTTAAAAGAGAAAATTCCCTGGCTCATTTCACGATGGATAATCATCGTAATCAAAAAGCCTGAAATCACGAAGAAAATATCGACACCGAGAAAACCGCCCGGCAACCAGTTTTTTTCGATATGAAAGGCTACGACGGATAAGACGGCAATGGCGCGTAATGTATCAATATCAGGACGGTAAGATAAGACTTTACTCATAATATTTTTTACTTTAAATAGAGCCAGCAATGCAGAGGTCGTCTGAAAGATAATTTTATAAGGGTTAATGCTTGTTCAAATCGGGTATAGGGTATGTGGGTGGGTTGCTTTAGAATAATTGTTGATAGTGTCGGTTTGATTGGGTAGTTAGATTGAGAACTCAGGTGATAGTTTTAAGATGTGGATTTAATATTTTATTTTTATAATTAATGAGATAGGATTTAATCGGGTTTGAGTGTTTACACGCTTCGATTTCCGTGACGAGGTGAGCCCGAACAATTGTTAAGAACAGGTTTCAGACGACCTTACCCGATTCAAAAAGTATCGGGAGGTCGTCTGAAAACCTGTTGCATTGGGTTTATACGTTGAACAAGAAGTGCATCACATCGCCGTCTTGCACGACATATTCCTTGCCTTCTACGCGCATTTTGCCGGCTTCTTTGGCTTTGGCTTCGCCGCCGAGCGAGACAAAGTCGTCGTAGGAAATGACTTGGGCACGGATGAAGCCGCGTTCGAAGTCGGTGTGGATGACGCCGGCGGCTTGAGGGGCGGTGTCGCCTTTGTGGATGGTCCAGGCGCGGACTTCTTTGACGCCGGCGGTGAAGTAAGTTTGCAGGCCCAAGAGGTCGTAGCCGGCGCGGATCAGGCGGTTCAGGCCGGGTTCTTCCAAGCCCATTTCGGCGAGGAACTCGGCTTTTTCGTCGTCTTCCAACTCGGCGATTTCGCTCTCCATCGCGGCGCAAACGGCAACGACGGGGGCGTTTTCTTTTTCAGCCAATTCTTTCAGGCGGTCAAGGTGCGGATTGTTTTCAAAACCGTCTTCAGCAACGTTGCCGACATACATGGCGGGTTTGGCGGTGAGCAGGAACAGCGGTTTGAGCATGGCGAGTTCTTCCGCGTCTAAGCCGAAGGAGCGGACGGGTTTGCCTTCGTCCAGATGCGGCAGCAGTTTTTTGCACAGTTCGACCAGTTTTTGCGCGTCTTTGTCGCCTGAGCGGGCGCGTTTTTCTTCGCGGACGATGGCTTTTTCGACGCTGGCGAGGTCGGCAAGCGCCAATTCGGTGCCGATGGTTTCGATGTCGGCAATCGGATCGACTTTGCCTGCTACATGGACGATGTTGTCGTCGTCAAAGCAGCGCACGACGTTCACGATGGCGTCGGTTTCGCGGATGTTGGCGAGGAACTGGTTGCCCAAGCCTTCGCCTTTGCTCGCGCCTGCAACCAAACCGGCAATGTCGACGAACTCGACGATGGCGGGCTGCATTTTTTGCGGATTGACGATTTTTGCCAGCTCCGCCATGCGCGGGTCGGGTACTTCGACGATGCCGACGTTGGGTTCGATGGTGCAGAAGGGATAGTTCGCCGCTTCGATGCCCGATTGGGTCAGCGCGTTAAAGAGGGTGGATTTGCCGACGTTGGGCAGGCCGACGATGCCGCATTTCAAGCTCATGTTTTTTCCTGAAAAGATAAAAGTTTAACGGCGGATTATAGCATATTGGGGAATGACTCAAAAACTGTAAAGGTCGTCTGAAAAACGCGATTTCCACACGCCTCCCCTTTTCAGACGACCCCGTCCCTGTTAAGCCTTGCGCCGAACGTGTACAATCGCCCCATCATACCTAATCCGTACAAACCGCATCATGACTACCAGCAAACAACGCCCCATCGGCGTTTTCGATTCCGGCGTCGGCGGCCTGACCAACGTCCGCGCCCTGATGGAACGCCTGCCGATGGAAAACATCATCTACTTCGGCGACACCGCCCGCGTTCCCTATGGCACCAAATCCCGCGCCACCATCGAAACCTTCGCCATGCAGATTGTCGATTTCCTGCTGGAAAACGATGTTAAGGCACTCGTCATCGCGTGCAACACCATCGCCGCCGTTGCCGGACAGAAAATCCGCCAAAAAGCAGGCAATATGCCGGTATTGGACGTGATTTCCGCAGGTGCGCAGGCTGCCCTGAAAACCACACGCAACAACAAAATCGGCATCATCGCCACCAACACCACCGTCAACAGCAACGCCTACGCCCGCGCCATCCACGCCCAAAACCCCGACACGCTTGTGCGCACGCAGGCAACGCCGCTGCTTGTGCCGCTGGTGGAAGAAGGCTGGCTTGACCACGAAGTAACCCGCCTGACCGTGCGCGAATACCTCAAGCCGCTCTTGGTGGACGACATCGACACACTCGTCCTCGGCTGCACCCACTTTCCGCTGCTCAAGCCCCTAATCGGCAAAGAAGCGCAAAACGTCGCCCTGGTCGATTCCGCCATCACCACCGCCGAAGCCACCGCCCAAGCACTCGCCCAAACAGGGCTGCTCAACACTGAAAACGACAGCCCCGACTACCGCTTCTACGTCAGCGACATTCCCCTGCGCTTTCGCACCATAGGCGAACGCTTCCTTGGACGCAGCATGGAACAAATCGAAATGGTCTCGCTGGGGTAAGGCGTATCCCGCATGCCAAAACGAGAAGTCGTCTGAAAACCCGTGTTTCGAGTTTTCAGACGACCTTTTTGCTATTGGTTTCAGTGATACAAGAAAGTTGAAAGGAAAAGAGAATTAAGAAAGATGTGATGTACAATTACATCCTAAATTGTTTTTGATGGAATAATTTTTTTGAAGGGAGAAATGATGAGTGTCCAAAAATTTATTGATGAAAGCAGAGTTTTTTTTAAAGAGAAACAGTTTGATAAGGCAGAACAACGACTGAAGCAGGCTTGGCAAGAAATTATTGGTGAGGCTACACAGGTACAAATTCAAGAGCAAAACGATGTCCGGTATTGGTTGGGACGCTGTTCTTTTGAAAAGGCACAAAGAATTGAAAAAAATGAAAAAGTGATTCAACTGTTGAAAGAAGCAATTAAATATTTTCAGCAACAATTATCGCTTGCTAAAAAGCTGTGTAATACACAAACCAATATTAAAGAACAAAATTATGCTTATAATTGGCTGGGTCTTTGTTATTTGGAGCAGGCGATCAGGGAAAAATTGTCGATACAACAGATACATTACTTCATCAAGCTATTAGAAGTTTTCATTATCAGCTGGATCTTCTTAATAGATTGGAAAAAAAAGAGAATTGTGTTAAAGAAAAGAATAACGCTCAAATTTTTCTAGGTCATTGTTATTCTGAACAAGCAAAGCGAACATTAATTTCAGATAGAAGGATTAGGCTGATTAAGAAGTCTTTGCTGTGTTATTTTCTCGCCAAGCAAGCAGCAACAACCTTGCAGCCACATATCTTAGAACAAGCTAAGGCCCATTCATGGATAGGCGGTGCCTATTTGGAATGGGCGCTACACACTAAAAATGTGGAGAGTGCGGAAGGGCTACTGAACAAAGCTATTGACCATCATAAACAGGAATTACAACTTTCTGGAGAATTTGATAATCAGGATAATCAAATAGATAAGCAAAACGGTATCATAGGGCAGATTTATGCTCAATATCACATTGGGTGTTGTTATTTCGAGCAGGCTAGAAGAGCGAAAGATAACACTCAAGCCGATGACCTTTTCCAAAAATCTGCCCGGTCTTTTAAAAATGTACGCAAGCAGATTCCTGCATTAATTGATTGGCCTAAAACGGATTTGTTGGAGAACTCTCTCAAACATTATCTAAAATATTTTGCCTATCGTGAGCAAAACTGGATGAGATATTTTGAGGATAAGAAAGCAGAAATACAAGAACTCCTTTTTATTTCAAAGGCTAATGACTCTCGTTTAAGTAATGCTATTTCTACTATTTTAGCAGTCTTGAATATTCCAACGATAGAGTTAGGCTCTATTCCCTTAGCTCATTACACTTCTCCAATCGTGTGCCATAAATTGTTTGGTATTGGGGATGAGATTAATCCATTGCGAATTGGTAGTTCTACCTATATGAATGATCCTTCAGAAGGTAAAACTTTGCTGGAGTTTCTGGATGTGCAGGATTTGGAGTTGGAAAATAAGGTAGATTATCCGACTTATAATGCCTTCTTCACTTGTTTTTCGAGCCGCGTCAATGATTTGAATCAGTTCCGTCTGTATGGCAAAGAAGATGGTATAGAGGCTTCAGGTTGTTGCCTAGTGGTTAATAAAAATGGGGATTGGTTAAAAGAGGTGGATCTTTCTTCTCCCTTTCGTAGCCTAGCTTCAACTCGAAAAGGATATGCAGAGAATGGGCTGCAAGATAAGAATTATCACAAATTACCAGAGATTGATCTCTCAATTTTTCAGTTTGAAAAGTTGCCACTTTATCAGATTGCCTATATTGCTTATGAGGATGAGTACATTTCTAGGGAAAAATGCGGAAGATGGTTTGAGATGCCGCATGGTAAGTTTGGCATTCGTTTGAAACCTATTGGAGATAATAAAAAGTGGCATGAATTCCGCTTGACTAAATTGGAAGAGGCATTGCAAGAATTAATGAATTTTCTCCATAATAAAAACAGTTTTGAAGAAGAGGATAAACAGATTTTGGAATATATCCGTTATTTGTTTAAAGACTTTGCTTTCCGAGATGAAGAAGAATTTCGATTGATGAAAATTGCGAAAATTGACGCAGAGGAAGTTAAATATTGTGAGGCAAGCCAATCGGTCTTTATTCCTTATTCTGATATACGGGATATAGTGGATGAGGTAATTTTGGGTACGAATTACGAGAAGACAAGCGTAAGGAGGAAGGCGGAGGTGTTTCAATATCAGATGCGCAAGCTGTGTCCTGATGTGAAAGTATCTAGGTCGTCACTGCCGATTAATCCGCCACTTAGGTAAGTTTGTCTTAGTGGGAAATATAAAAAGGTCGTCTGAAATTAAGTTTTCAGACGACCTTTTTAGTATGTCAAACCGCCGTTAGGAAACAACTTCGCCTTGGGCGCGTTGTTTGTCGATGCTGCGGTTGATGTGCCATTGTTGGGCGATGGTCAGGAGGTTGTTGACTACCCAGTACAATACCAGACCGGCAGGGAAGAAGAAGAACATGGCTGAAAAAACCAGCGGCATGACTTTCATCATTTTTGCCTGCATCGGGTCGGTCGGCGGCGGGTTGAGGAATGTTTGGGCAAACATGGTTACCGCCATAATTACGGGCAGGATGTAGTAGGGGTCGGAGCGGCTAAGGTCGGTAATCCAGCCCAGCCAAGGTGCCTGACGCAATTCTACGGAGGCAAACAACGCCCAGTACAAGCCGATGAAGACGGGGATTTGCAACAACATAGGCAGACAGCCGCCCAGCGGGTTGATTTTTTCGTCTTTGTAAAGCTGCATCATGGCTTGCTGTTGCGCCATACGGTCGTCGCCGTATTTTTCTTTGATGGCTTGCAGTTTGGGCGCGGCGGCGCGCATTTTTGCCATCGAGCGGTAGGACGCGTTGGTCAGCGGGTAGAGTACGGCTTTGACGATGATGGTCAAAACGACGATTGCCCAGCCCCAGTTACCGATAATGTTGTGCAGTTGGTTCAGGAGCCAGAAGAGGGGGGAAGCGAACCAGTGTACTTTGCCGTAGTCTTTTGCCAGTTGCAGGTTGTCGGCGATATTGGCGATAACGGATGTGGTCTGCGGGCCGGCGTAGAGGTTGATAGAGGCTTCGGCTTTCGCGCCGTTTTGGATGGCGGCAAGGGGAACGCTGACGCTGGTGCTGTACAGGTTGTCGTTGCGGCGTTTGATGTCGATACGGCAGTCGCCTGCGGCGCAAACGCTTTGTCCGCCTTTAGGCTGGAGAATCCAGGTGGACATGAAGTGGTGTTCAATCATGCCGAGCCAGCCGGTTTGGGTTTTGCGGGCGTATTCGGCTTCGTTTTTGCCTGATTTGGCATCGTCGTCCAAGTCGGAGAAGCTGACTTTTTGGAATTTGTCTTCAGGAGTGTAAACAACAGGACCAACGAAAGAGCGGGTAAAGTAGCCTTGACCTTCGGGTTCGCTGTGGTCGCGTACGATGCGGTAGTCTGCGCTCAGGTTGGCGGGCTTGCCGCTGGTGTTAGTGATGTCGAAACGGACGTTGACGAGGTAGCTGTCTTTGGTAAAGGTATAGACTTTGTCGATTTTCAGTCCGTTTGTTTCAGGCGCGCTCAGGCGGACTTCGACTTTGTCGCCGTTGAGGCTGTATTCTTTTTGCGCTGCGGTAAAGTTGACGCCTTTCAGGATGTTGTTACCTTGTGCATCCAAAAGCTCGGATTGGGCGACGTAGGTGTATTCTTTGCTGTCGTTAAACAGGGTGAATGCTTTGTTTTCGTCGCCATTTGCTTTGTATTTGAGCAGGGTCATTTGACGCAGGTCGCCGCTTTTTTCGTCGATGACGGCTTTGACCGTGTCGGTCGTTACGGTAATCGGCGTTGCAGGGGCGAGTGCGGCTTCAGCGGCAGCGGTTGCGGCGGTTTGCTGCTGTTGCTGCTGAGCGGCTTGTTGTGCCGGATTGGGTTTGGGGCTGGGGAAGAAATGTTCCCAGCCGGCAAAGATTGCCAGCGAGATGGCAAAAAATGCCACTAGTCTTTTAAAATCCATAAGAGATTCCTGGAATTGACGGGTATGTAATCGAGATGAAAACTGCTTCAGACGGCATTATATAGAAACCGACGGGAAATTAAAGGAAATCAAGTTATCCGAATGATTCGGATTACGGGACGGGGTCGTGTCCGTGTCCGCCGAAAGGGTGGCAGCGGGCGATGCGTTTGAGTGCGAGCCAGCCGCCTTTGAATGCGCCGTATTTTTTGACTGCTTCGACCGCATATTGCGAACAGGTCGGGGTATAGCGGCAGCGCGGCGGTATCAGCGGGCTGATGGCGTATTGGTAAAAACGGATCAGCGCGAGGATGAATTTGGACAACAGGGTGTTCATCAGCGTTTGCGCATGAGTTGCGTCAATTGGTTTCGGGCTTCGGCAGCGTTTTGCCGATTGAATGCCAGACGGACGCGTACGACGAAATCATGTGGCGGCAGGCTGTTTTTGTTCAGTCTGAACCAGTCGCGGATGACGCGCTTCATGTAGTTGCGCTCATGTGCGCGTTTCGCTGTTTTTTTGCTGACGACCAAGCCGAGCCGCGGATGGTTCAATCCGTTGTCGGCAGATTGGGAGACTTGCAGCAAATCGCGGCTGCGCCGGTTTTTGAACGCAAAAACGGATGAAAAATCATCCGTTTTTAATAAGCGGTACTGCTTTCCGAAGCGGTAGTCCAAAATTACACTGCCAAGCGTTTGCGGCCTTTGGCGCGACGGGCTGCCAATACTGCGCGACCACCGCGGGTTTTGGAGCGAACCAGGAAGCCGTGGGTGCGTTTGCGTTTGGTAACGGAAGGTTGATAAGTGCGTTTCATGATGTTTCCTAAAAAATCGGTAGATAAATAAACCGTGAATTACACTCTAATTTTCATCTTTTGTCAATCTCGGTTGAGTAAATGGATATGGCGCGCGGGATGATTTGGTTTGCGGATTTTTGCGGCACTTTGTGGATAAAATTTCCGGCGGGTTGTGGATAAAGTTGGTCGGAGTGGGTATAATCGGCAATTCCTGTCCCTTTGTCGGGCGATAGGTCGTCTGAAAATGTTGATTCGGATTTATCGTGATGATTTTCCGAAAATAATTTAATTGTATTTTCAGACGACGTTTGGTTTGGCGGATAGGGTTTGTGCGGTATTTGCGACACTTTTCCCGTCGGGCTGAAACCGCATTTTCAAGGGCTGCAATTTCCGACGGTTTCTCTCCGTTTCTTTCCAACGATTTCCACGACTCGAGCTTATTCATGACGCTAGCAGAATTTTGGCCGCAGTGCCTCCGCCGACTTCACGATATTTTGCCTGCCGGGCAGTTCGCACAATGGATTGCGCCCTTGACCGTGGGCGAGGAAAACGGCGTGTGGGTGGTTTACGGTAAAAACCAGTTTGCCTGCAATATGCTCAAAAGCCAGTTTGCCGCCAAAATCGAAGTGGTGCGTTCGGAATTGGCTCCGCTGCAGGCGGCTTTTGCGTTTAAGGCAGGCGTGGGGCAGCATTATGAAATGGCGGAAAATGCGGGGGCGGTTGCGCCTGAACAAGCTGCGTTGACGGAAGAAATGCCGAAAGCTGACGCGCAAGAATATTTTTCAGACGAGACCTCGTCTGAAAACGCAGACAAACCCTCTGTCGCGAAAACAGCGGCGGACATTTTGGCGCAGCGCATGAAAAACCTGCCGCACGAAAACAAGCAGCCTGCCGCCGCGCCCGCAGAATCCAAAGCCGTTGCCAAAGCTAAAACGGAAGCGCAGCGCGATGCGGAAGAAGCGCGTTACGAACAGACCAATCTGTCGCGCGACTATACATTCGATACCTTGGTAGAAGGTAAGGGCAACCGCCTTGCCGCCGCCGCCGCCCAAGCCATTGCCGAGAACCCGGGGCAGGGCTACAACCCGTTTTTCCTGTACGGCAGCACGGGTTTGGGTAAAACCCACTTGGTGCAGGCCATCGGCAACGAACTGCTGAAAAACCGTCCTGACGCCAAAGTGCGCTATATGCATTCAGACGACTATATCCGCAGCTTTATGAAGGCGGTGCGCAACAATACTTATGATGTGTTCAAGCAGCAATACAAACAATATGACCTGCTGATTATCGACGACATCCAGTTCATCAAAGGCAAAGACCGCACGATGGAAGAATTCTTCTATCTGTACAACCATTTCCATAATGAAAAAAAACAGCTTATCCTCACTTGCGACGTGTTGCCTGCCAAAATCGAAGGTATGGACGACCGCCTCAAATCGCGTTTCTCATGGGGTTTGACTTTGGAACTCGAGCCGCCCGAGCTGGAAATGCGCGTGGCGATTTTGCAGAAAAAGGCAGAAGCGGCAGGCATCAGCATTGAAGACGAGGCCGCATTGTTTGTCGCCAACCTGATTCGTTCCAACGTGCGCGAACTGGAAGGCGCGTTCAACCGTGTCAGCGCCAGCAGCCGCTTTATGAACCGACCCGTCATCGACATGGATTTGGCGCGTACAGCGTTGCAGGACATCATTGCCGAAAAACACAAAATCATTACCGCCGATACCATCATCGACGCGACTGCCAAATATTACCGCATTAAAATCAGCGATATACTTGGCAAAAAACGCACGCGCAACATTGCCCGTCCGCGTCAGGTCGCCATGAGCCTGACCAAGGAGTTGACCACCCTCAGCCTGCCATCCATCGGCGACGCGTTCGGCGGACGCGACCACACAACCGTCATGCACGGCGTGAAAGCCGTCGCAAAACTGCGCGAAGAAGATCCCGAGTTGGCGCAAGATTACGAAAAACTCCTGATTCTGATTCAAAATTGAGCCAGAACCGGCTTTCAGACGACCTATCTCTTAAAAGGTCGTCTGAAAACGCAAATACACTTTGATTTTAACGGCGGCGCATTATTTATCCCGCACGCCGAACCTGATTCAGAAATATCCGAAATAACCGATTCAAAAGGAATTGACCATGCTGATTTTACAAGCCGACCGCGACAGTCTGCTCAAGCCGCTGCAAGCCGTTACCGGTATCGTCGAACGCCGCCATACCCTGCCCATCCTCTCCAACGTCCTGCTCGAAAGCAAAGACGGTCAAACCAAGCTCTTGGCGACCGACTTGGAAATCCAAATCAACACAGCCGGTCCGGAAAGTCAGGCGGGCGACTTCCGCATCACCACCAACGCCAAAAAATTCCAAGACATCCTGCGCGCCTTGCCCGACAGCGCCATCGTTTCGCTCGACTGGGCGGACAACCGCCTGACCCTGCGTGCAGGCAAATCACGCTTCGCCCTGCAAACCCTGCCTGCCGAAGACTTCCCGCTGATGAGCGTCGGCGAAGACATCAGCGCAGCGTTTTCCCTGTCGCAGGAGACTTTCAAAACCATGCTGTCTCAAGTCCAATACAGCATGGCAGTACAAGACATCCGCTACTACCTCAACGGCTTGCTGATGCAGGTTGAAGGCAACCAACTGCGCCTCGTCGCCACTGACGGCCACCGTCTTGCCTACGCCGCCAGCCAAATCGAAGCCGAGCTGCCCAAAACCGAAGTCATCCTACCGCGCAAAACCGTTTTGGAACTCTTCAAACTGCTGAACAATCCGTCTGAGCCCATCAGCGTCGAATTGCTCAACAATCAAGTACGCTTCCAATGCAACGGTACAACCATCGTCAGCAAAGTCATCGACGGCAAATTCCCCGACTTCAACCGCGTCATCCCGTTGGACAACGACAAAATCTTCCTCGTTTCCCGTACCCAACTTTTGGGCGCGCTTGAACGTGCCGCCATCCTTGCCAACGAAAAATTCCGCGGCGCGCGCCTGTTCCTGCAACCCGGCCTCCTGAGCGTCGTGTGCAGTAACAACGAGCAGGAAGAAGCCCGCGAAGAACTCGAAATCGCCTACCAAGGCGGCGAACTCGAAGTCGGCTTCAACATCGGCTATCTGATGGACGTGTTGCGCAACATCCATTCCGACGATATGCAGCTTGCCTTCGGCGATGCCAACCGCTCGACCTTGTTTACCGTGCCGAACAACCCGAACTTCAAATATATCGTTATGCCGATGCGCATCTGATGCGGTTGTTTTGAAATGAATAAAAAGGTCGTCTGAAAACCTGTTTGGTTTTCAGACGACCTTTTTATGTAGTTGCACGGCAGTGAAACCATCAGTTTTCGGATGCTTCCTGTTTCAAATCGACCAATCGCGTTCCCGCCAGGAAATCGTATAAAAACTGCCGGTCGGGGTTCAGCAGGGCAAAGCCCCACGGCAGGATGAGCCAGATCAGGGCGGCGCCGAAGGCGGGTACGGGTGGGATGGCGAGCAGGTGGCGCAAGCCTGCGTAAGCGAGCAGAGGGATGAAAACGACGAAGATACATGCCCAAATAAAGCGGATGCGCAGTTGCGACAATGGCGGCAGCGTACCGTTGCGGCCGTGCAGTCCGATTTTCCAAGTCTGCATGGCGAGGGTGCGGCCGGTCTTCGTCCAGTTGGTTTTGAAGTAGAGCCACCAGCTTCCTACGAAGATAACGCAGGTAGCCAAGCTGGAAAGGATGTGGGAAACGGGGTTGAGGAAAATAGCGGCGATGCCGGCAAGGATGGCGGCGATGGCGGTTACGGCGCCGGTCAGCAGCAACTCGTACATCAGGGCGGCAAGGCGACGTTTGATGGGGGCGGGGGGGAAGGCGGTCATGGCGGTCTTGTCGGTAAAAAGGTCGTCTGAAAAACGGAATGCTTGGTTTGGGCGAATCCGCCGCATTCGTTTTTAGACGACCTTTGTGTGGGAGGAATCAGCGGTGGGGACGTTTTTGTCCGCGCGCCTGCTGGGCTGCCATTTGGTTCATTTCCTGACGGGTCGGGCGTTTTTTGAACATGGCGTGCGCTTCATCGACCGAGCATTTTTGCGACAGGCAGACCAACGTTACCGCGTCTTTTTGGTGCTGGCCGCCGCTGTGGTACATACGGCGCAGGTTGGCTTCGTTGATGCGGCCTTTTTCGGGGTCGATGTCGAATTTTTTCAGGCGCTCGATGAACTGGCGCTGTTGGCGGCGCGAAGTCCAAACAAAGCCGCCGGCGGCTGCGGCGACGATGATGACGGCAATCAGGATGGCGAGCGGCCATGAATCGACGATTAAGACGATGAGCAGGCTTAAAACGGCAGTTGTCAGCACGAGCAGGCCGCCGATGCGGAGTTTGGTTTGGTTGTCCATGAAGTTGTAGTTCCTTATCAAGGGTGGGAGGTCGTCTGAAAAACGGAGGCTGGTTTCGGAGAACCTGCCGCGTCGGTTTTCAGACGACCTTGAATCTCATAATTAACGCTATTTTACAGTATTTTCGGAATTTGGTGGGAAGGTGGCGGCAGGTGGAGTTTCCTGCCGCAAAGTCAAAGAAAACGATATTGTTTGTTTGCCGTTATTCCCATTCGCACAGAAATAACGGCAAACCATGCTTTTATGATTTCAATTCCTTATTATTACCACACCGCACGTTCCCTCATGTCTTCCACCGCTTCCACCAATGCCGCCGCCAAGGGCGGATCAAAAGACGAGTGTCCCGCCTGAATCACGCGCAATTCGGCTTCGGGCAGCGCCTGCGACAGTTCCCACGCGCTTTGCATGGGGGTGCATAAATCATAGCGGCCTTGCACGATGATGGTCGGGATATGTCGGATTTTGTCCGTGTTTGCCAAAATCGCTTTGTCGCCCTTCAGCCAGCCTTCGTTGACGAAATAATGGTTTTCCAAACGGGCGATAGCGAGCGATTGGTAGGCGTCTTCATCGACGTCTTGCGGCTCGAAGCGGATCAGGTAGCTTTCCCAGTCCGCCCAGGCTTTGGCGGCTTTCAGACGACCTGCTTCGTCTTCGCCGAACAGCATTTCGTGATATGCCGCAATCAGGCTGCCGCGTTTTTCTTCGGCGACGGGCGCGAGGAATTTCTGCCATTGTGCGGGGTAAATCTGGCTGACGCCGCCCGCTTCGTCGAGCCACGCCATTTCGGACGGGCGGCACAGGAATATCCCGCGCAAAACGAGTCCGGCAACGCGTTCGGGATGGGTTTCGGCATACGCGAGCGACAAGGTGCTGCCCCACGAGCCGCCGAACACCAGCCATTTCTGGATGCCCAGCATTTCGCGGACTTTTTCGATGTCGGCAACCAAGTCCCAAGTCGTGTTGTCATCGGTGCAGGCGTAAGGCAGTGAACGGCCGCAGCCGCGCTGGTCGATGATGACGATGCGGAACACGTCGGGATTGAAAAAGCCGCGGCAGGCAGGCGATGCGCCCGCGCCCGGGCCGCCGTGCAGGAAGATGACGGGCAGGCCGTCGGGATTGCCGGATTCTTCCCAGTAGATTTGATGGATGTCCGATACGGGCAGCAGGCCGCTGCGGATGGGTTCGCGGATGGGGTTCATGATGTTTCTCCTGTTGTCTGACGTTTGGATTGTACCCATCGTGCCGGTAAACGACAAACGGCAAGGGGTCGTCTGAAATCCGCTTCCGCCGCCGCGTTTCCCGACCGCCCGACTATCCGCTATAATTCCCCGATACCCGCGCAACAGAAAGAATGAAATGAACAAAATCCTGATGACCGCAGCCGTGCTGCTTCTGTCCGCCTGCGGCTTCCACCTCAAAGGCATGGGCGGCACCGCACACACACTGCCGTATCCCGCTTGGCACATCCAAAACGCCTCCGTGATGCAGAAGGCTTTGGAAAACGCCCTGCGCCGCGCCGACGGCAAACCCGTTTCCGCCGCCGAAGCGCAAATGACGTTGCACATCAAGAACATTGAAACCCGTCAGGACATCTACACCATCACCCGCGCCGCTCTGGTCAACGAATACCTGCTGACCCTGCGCGTCGAAGCCCAAGCCATGCGCAACGGCGAGCCTGTGGGCGAACCGATGACCATCCTCGTCAACCGCACGATGGACTACAACGACAGCGAAGTTTTGGGCAAACAGGAAGAAAGCGAAACCATCTGGGCGGAAATGCGCGCCGACGCCGCCGACCAAATCGTCCGCCGCCTGACGTTCTTGAAAGCGTATTGATGGCGGTCATGAATATCGAGCAAGTCAGCGCGGATATGCCGCTTTCGCCGCTGTACATCATTTACGGCGAAGAAGACCTGTTGCGCATCGAAGCCCTCGACACCCTGCGCGCCGCCGCCAAAAAACAAGGCTACCTCAACCGCGAAGTCTTTACGGCGGACAACGGTGCCGACTGGGACGAACTTTTGCAAAGCGCAGGCAGCGCGGGGCTTTTCGCCGACTTGAAACTTTTGGAAATCCACATTCCGAACGGCAAGCCCGGCAAAAACGGCGGCGATGCGCTGCAAACCTTCGCCGAACGTCTGCCTGAAGACACCGTTTCCCTGATTCTGCTGCCCAAGCTCGAAAAAGCCCAAACGCAGGCAAAATGGTTCACCGCGCTCGCCGCCAAAGGCACGGTACTCGAAGCCAAAGCCATTAGCGCGCAAGCCCTGCCGCAGTGGATAAAGGGTCGTCTGAAAAAGGTCGGACTCGACATCGAACCCGACGCGCTCGCCCTGTTTGCCGAACGCGTCGAAGGCAACCTGCTTGCCGCCCGCCAAGAAATCGATAAACTCGCCCTGCTACACCCGCAAAACCATACCGTCGACATCGCCGATGCCGAAGCCGCCGTCGCCAACGTCGCCCGTTTCGACGTGTTCCAGCTCTCCGGCGCATGGATGAAAGGCGATGCCCTGCGCGTCGCCCGCCTTCTGGACGGACTCGAAGAAGAAGGCGAAGAACCCGTCTTGCTGCTGTGGGCGGTTGCCGAAGACATCCGCACCCTCATCCGCCTGACCGCCGCGCTCAAACAAGGGCAAAGCGTACAATCCGTCCGCAACAGCCTGCGCCTGTGGGGCGACAAACAAACCCTCGCGCCGATTGCCGTCAAACGCATTCCCGCCGTCCGCCTGATCGAAGCCCTCAAAACCTGCGCCAAAATCGACCGCATCATCAAAGGCGCGGAAGATGGCGACGCATGGACGGAGTTCAAGCAGTTGGTAACGGGGCTGGCAGTGTGAAGGTGTGTATGGCCGGGTCGCTTGCGGCGAGACACATCCCGTTATTAGAGCCTGATCGGGCATGATGAAGACCGAGCAGGGGTTGAAAACCCGACAAAAAAGAACATATTGAATGAGGCAGAAATCTTCCCGTTTCCGATAAATCGGCCATCCGCACATACATCGTCGTTTTCAGACGACCTTTCAAAGGAAAACCATGTTTCAAAACTTTGACTTGGGCACTGTCCTGCTCGCGATTCCGCCCGTCCTCCTTGCCCTGACCATACGCGAAGTCGCACGTGGTTATACCGCCCGCCGTTGGGGCGACAGTACCGCCCAACAATACGGGCGGCTGACACTCAACCCCCTGCCGCATATCGATCCGGTAGGTACGATCGTCGTCCCCATAATCAGCCTGCTGCTGACCCCGTTCGTTTTCGGCTGGGCGCGCCCGATGCCCATCGACCCGCGCAATTTCCGCGATCCGCGCCGCGCTTGGCGTTGGGTTTCCATTTCCGGTCCGATTGCCAATCTGATTTTGGCGTTCTTCTGGGGCTTTGTCGCCGCCTTTGCCGTTTACGCGCCCGAATCCTATCAGGAGCCGTTGGTCCGAATGGCGCAATACGGCGTTATCGTGAACGCGATTTGGGTCGCTTTCAGCCTGATTCCCATCCTGCCTTGGGACGGCGGCATCTTTATCGATACTTTCCTGTCTGCCAAACAGTCCATGCAGTTTCGCAAAATCGAACCTTACGGAATGTGGATTGTCCTAATATTGATGTTCACAGGGCTGCTGGCAAAAATCATCCTGCCTATCGTTGTGCTGATACAGACGGCTGTGTACCTCTTTATGACCTTGTTAAACTGAACCGTCCGCAAGACGGCGAAAAGGTCGTCTGAAGCCTTAAACACACCCGCAGGGCGCATGATTGCGCCCTTTGTTTTACCTGTTTCCAAAGTAAATCCCATTGGAAACCCTGCTTAAAAATTGTACAATGGTAGCCCTTTCCATACGGCGGTTTGACCATGCACATCGGCGGCTACATTATCGACAATCCCATTGCACTCGCCCCGATGGCGGGCATTACGGACAAACCGTTCCGCCGCCTTTGCCGGGATTTTGGCGCAGGTTGGGCGGTGTGCGAAATGCTGACCAGCGACCCGACGCTTAGAAATACCAAAAAGACCCTGCGCCGCAGCGATTTTGCCGATGAGGGCGGCATCGTTGCCGTCCAAATTGCCGGCAGTGATCCGCAGCAGATGGCGGATGCCGCGCGTTACAACGTCAGTCTTGGAGCGCAGGTTATCGACATCAACATGGGCTGCCCCGCCAAAAAAGTCTGCAACGTCCAAGCCGGCAGCGCGCTGATGCAAAACGAGCCGCTGGTTGCTGCCATTCTCGAAGCCGTCGTCCGCGCGGTGGACGTTCCCGTTACCCTCAAAACCCGTTTGGGTTGGCACGACGACCACAAAAACCTGCCTGCCATCGCCCGCATCGCCGAAGATTGCGGCATCGCCGCCCTTGCCGTCCACGGACGCACACGCACGCAAATGTATAAGGGCGAAGCGGCCTATGATCTGATTGCCGAAACCAAAGGTCGTCTGAAAATCCCCCTCTGGGTCAACGGCGACATCACGTCGCCGCAAAAAGCCGCCGCCGTCCTCAAACAAACCGCCGCAGACGGCATCATGATAGGGCGCGGCGCACAAGGCAGGCCGTGGCTCTTCCGCGATTTGAAATATTACGCCGAACACGGCGTTTTACCGCCTGCCTTGAGCTTGGCAGAATGCAACGCCACCATTTTGAACCACATCCGCGCCATGCACGCATTTTATGGTGAAGTTGCCGGAGTACGCATTGCCCGCAAACACATAGGCTGGTACATCGACGCCATGCCCGACGGTGAACAGACACGCCGCGACATCAACCGTTTGGACAGCGCCGAGGCACAATACGATACCCTTGCTGCCTATCTTGAGACGCTTTCAGAGAAAACCGACCGCTGGGTGTGTAAGTATCGGGAAGGTTAGGTTGTCTGAAAACACCGGTTCGTCGAAATAAAAAACAATCTAACAAACTCAATAAACATCAAACGTCGTCTGAACCCCGTTTCAGATGACTTGTCATCTTTTAAAAATAACGAAGGAGGATATGTCATGAAACAACCCATCCCCGATATTGCGCAATGCGTTGAACAGAATTTGCAACAATATTTCAAAGACTTGAATGGTACGGAGCCTTGCGGCGTGTACGATATGGTGTTGCACCAAGTGGAAAAGCCCATGCTGATTTGCGTGATGGCGCAATGCGGCGGCAATCAGTCTAAGGCGGCGGTGATTTTGGGGCTGAACCGCAATACGCTGCGTAAGAAGCTGTTGCAGCATGGTCTGCTGGAGGGCTGAGGTCGTCTGAAATGTTCTATCAAGTCCTTGCCTTGATTATTTGGGGCAGTTCGTTTATCGCCGCCAAATATTCCTACGAAATGCTTGATGCCGCGTTGATGGTCGAGGCGCGGCTGTTGATTGCTGCGTTGATGGTGCTGCCTTCCTGTTACCGCCATTTCAGCAAGATTCCGCGCCACGAGTGGAAGCCCTTGTTGTGGATTGCCTTTATCAATTACGTCGTGGTTTTACTGCTTCAGTTTATCGGCTTGAAATACACGTCTGCCGCCAGCGCGATTACCATGGTCGGGCTTGAACCTTTGCTGGTGGTGTTTGTCGGGCATTTCTTTTTCAACGACAAAGCGAAAATTTACCACTGGATTTGCGGTGCGGCGGCGTTTGTCGGTATCGGGATGATGGTGCTGGGCGGCGCAGAAGAGGGCGGCGCGGTCGATTGGTTCGGCTGTTTGCTGATTTTGCTTGCCGGAATCGGTTTTGCCGGCGTGATGCGCCCGAGCCGAGAGATGATTGCCCGTATCGGCGCGCCTGCATTTACTTCTGCTTCCATGGCGGCGGCGGCGGTGTTGTGTCTGCCGTTTTCGCTGGTGTTGGCTGAAAGCTATGAAGTCCGCTGGTCGTGGGGCGGCGTGTTGTCGATTTTGTATTTGGGGATTGGATGCAGTTGGCTTGCCTATCTTTTATGGAACAAGGGCATGAACAAAGTCCCTGCCAATGTCTCCGGACTCTTGATTTCGCTCGAACCCGTCATCGGCGTCATCATGGCGGTACTGATTCTGGGCGAACATTTATCCGCCGTCTCCGCTTCGGGCGTGTTCATCGTCATCGCTTCGACGTTTGTGGTGGGATGGCTGTCGAACAGAGGAAAGAGTGCGTAAGGGGTCGTCTGAAAACGTGTGAATCGGGTTTCAGACGACCTGAGAAGGTACGCAAGTATCTTGTTTTAATGTGGTTTTATAGTGGATTAACTTTAAACCAGTACGGCGTTGCCTCGCCTTGCCGTACTATCTGTACTGTCTGCGGCTTCGTTGCCTTGTCCTGATTTAAATTAATCCACTATAACAATATCAGGAAATTTTCGATGAAATATATGATTGCCCTGTTGCTTGCCGCTAGCCCCGTTTTGGCATCGGCTGCGCCCAATAATGATAAAGCTGCCGTCCAAGCAGCTATTGCCCAGTATTACAACCGTCCGCTTGCGGCGCACAACTGCCAGCTTACCGAGCCGCCGAAAGACAGTGAGATAGCATCTGACAATATTATGTATTGTATGAAACCCGTTGCCGACCATAGCGTAACGCGCAACGGTAAAGCCACGCGCTATGTGTTGTACACGGGTTTTGCCTATGATATGAAGTACAAATTAAAACAGAACGCGCATGCCTCTTCGGGCTTGGCAGAATTGTTTGTTTTGGAAAAAACAGACGGCAAGTGGACAATCAAACAGCACGGAAGCGATGAACTCGGCGCATGGGGGGATGTGCCGGAGAATAAGGCTTGGCAGTTTGTTCAGATGGGTGAGCAAAACTGGGGCTACGCCGTCGAATCAGGCTATACGGGTCAAGGCGAAACGACAACTGGAAGAAACTTTCTGTTTACCGATAATAGCAACCGTATCCGCCGCAGCTTCATTGTTAATGGTAAAGATAATGGCGCATATTATGGCAATTGTGATGTATACAAAGGACAGGAAAAACGCGATTGTGAAGACCGCTATACCAGCATCGATGCAAAAATTGCCTTTGACAAAAACCGTCCTTCAGTCTCGGGCGTATGGGCATTAAGCTCAACGGTAAAGGGGGTGGATGGTAAAAAACGTTATAAAAATCAGAAATATGTGATTCCTTATGACGGCAAGACACACGTTGCGCAGAAAAGCTATCCGCTCAATGTTAACCATTGAGACTGTTTGATTTTTGTCGAAAAACGCTTAAAACCGCGCATTCCGTATCGAAAACGGAATCCTTGTGAAAGACTGATTGAAAACGGCAAGGAAATGGGGTTTCAAGCAGTAAAGGTCGTCTGAAAACGGGTCAACCCGGTTTTCAGACGACCTTTTTTATCGAAAAAATTGTCAACAATTTTTCCAGAAAACTGCTGCTAAAAAACGGAAACTAGAGGATAATACCGCCCCTGAAAGTGTTTGTTTCCAGTTATAAATCTGCTTAAAAGGAAATCCCCATGCCTTCCATCAAACGCGCCCTGATCAGCCTGTCCGACAAAAACGGCGCAGTCGAATTTGCCCAAACCCTGCAAAAGCTCGGTGTCGAAATCCTCTCCACCGGCGGCACGGCGAAGCTGCTTGCCGATGCAGGCGTTCCCGTGATTGAAGTCGCCGACTACACCGGTTTCCCCGAAATGCTCGACGGCCGCGTGAAAACGCTGCATCCGAAAATCCACGGCGGTATTTTGGGTCGGCGCGATTTGGGCGAACACGTCGCCAAGATGGAAGAGCACGGCATCGGCAACATCGACCTCGTATGCGTCAATCTTTACCCCTTCGCCGCCACTATCGCCAAACCAAACTGCACGCTGGAGGACGCGATTGAAAACATCGACATCGGCGGTCCGACCATGGTGCGCTCTGCTGCGAAAAACTGGAAACACGTCGCCATCGTTACCGACACCGCCGACTTCCCCGCCATCGCCGCCGAAATGGAAGCCAACGGCGGCGCATTGAGCGACAAAACCCGCTTCAACCTCTCACGCAAAGCGTTCAGCCACACCGCCCAATACGACGGCATGATTTCCAACTATCTAACCTCGCTTTCAGACGACGTCTTGAGCGGCACGCCCGAAATCGGCGAATTCCCCAGCCAGTTCAACCAAAGCTGGATTAAAGTACAAGACATGCGCTACGGCGAAAACCCGCACCAACGCGCCGCGTTCTACCGCGATGTGTATCCCGCCGCAGGCAGCCTCGCCGCCTACAAACAACTGCAAGGCAAAGAATTGTCGTACAACAACATCGCCGATGCCGATGCCGCTTGGGAAGCCGTCAAATCCTTCGACGCGCCCGCCTGCGTGATTGTGAAACACGCCAATCCGTGCGGCGTCGCCGTTGCAGCCGATACATTGACCGCCTACAAACTCGCCTACGCCACCGACACCACCAGCGCGTTCGGCGGCATCATCGCCTTCAACCGTGAAGTGGACGGCGCAACCGTGAAACAGATTACCGACAACCAATTTATGGAAGTCCTGATGGCACCGAAGTTCACCGCCGAAGCCCTCGAAATCGCCGCCGCCAAGAAAAACGTACGCGTATTGGAAGTGCCTCTGGAAGCAGGCGCAAACCGCTTTGAACTCAAACGCGTCGGCGGCGGACTGTTGGTACAAACGCCCGACATACATCGCATCAGCCGCGCCGATTTGAAAGTCGTCTCCAAACGCCAACCGACCGAGCAGGAATGGAACGATTTGCTGTTTGTTTGGAACGTCGCCAAATACGTCAAATCCAACGCCATCGTGTTCGGCAAAGGCGGCCAAACCTACGGCATCGGCGCAGGCCAAATGAGCCGCGTGGACAGCACCCGCATCGCCGCCCGCAAAGCGCAGGACGCAGGCTTGGACTTAAACGGCGCATGCGCCGCCTCCGATGCCTTCTTCCCATTCCGCGACGGTGTGGACGTCATCGCCGAACAAGGCATCAAAGCCATCATCCATCCCGCCGGCTCGATGCGCGATCAGGAAGTTTTTGATGCGGCCGACGAACACGGCATCGCCATGGTGGTAACAGGCGTTCGCCATTTTAGGCATTGATTCGGGAAATAAATAATGTGAACAAAGGTCGTCTGAAAAACTATTTTCAGACGACCTTTTTGTACAAGAGATGTACAGGGATACACGGCAATTGCATTTTCATTCTGTCCGACAAAATGCCGCTGTTGAGGCTATTGGTCAATTTGCCCACTGTTGATGGGAAGGAAGTGGGTGCAAAACCGCCATTCGTGTACCGCTTGATCATCGATATAGGCGTTCGGTTTGGGTAAAAATGCTTGGAAACATTCCGATATGCCTAATTCTTCTGCGCTGCGATGGGCGTAGTCGGCTCCACCGCTGCTCCAAAGGTAAAGCATATGCCCGTTTTCATGCAGGCGGCGGACTTGGCGGATGACTTCGGGCATGGGGATACGCGTACTGCCTACGCTTCTGACAAGAGTGTCGTCCACATCAATGAAAATAACGGAGGGTCTGCTCATCAGTTCGATTGCTTTGAAATAGGTGGATTGATGTCAAAAAGGTCGTCTGAAAAACCTTTTCATAATTTCTATCGTTGTTTTGTTCAATTCCGCTGTATTTGTTAAAACGGGTTTACTGGTTCTCCCGTATCCATTTTTCCCAACGTTCGAACAGGGCGGGTTGCAGGGCGGCGATGACGGAGCGTTTGAAGACGTGTTCGCCGCTCCAGAAGTCGTCGCCTTCCAAAGTGGACAGGTTGCCGCCTGCTTCTTCGAAAATCAGCGCGCCGGCGGCATAGTCCCACAGTTTTTGCCCGCCGTGGACGTAAACGTCGTAGCGTCCGCTGGCGAGGTAGCACCAGTCGAGCGTGCTGCTGCCCATGCTGCGGATGGTGCCGAATGGGGCGAGCGTGCTCATGCGGCTGGTGAGTTTGCCGGAACGCAGGTATTTGATTTCGACGCCTGCGATGGCTTCGCTGAGTTTTTTGTCGACGGTGCGCAGGGGGAGTTGTGTGCCGTTGAGGTATGCGCCTTTGCCGCGTTCGGCATAGAAGCATTCGCCGCTGACGGGGTTGTAGATGATGCCGAGTTCGGCGCGGCCGTTTTTGACGAAGGCGACGGAAACGGCGAAATGGGGCAGTCCGTTGACGAAGTTGTTGGTTCCGTCTATGGGGTCGACGACCCACAGCCCGTCGGTATGCGCGTGCATTTTCCAAAGGGTGGTTTGTTCCTGCACGCTCATTTCTTCGCCGAGCATGGGACTGTCGATCAACAAGGGCAGGGCGGCGGCGAAGGCGGTTTGGGCGGCGAGGTCGGCTTCGCTGAGCATGGAGCCGTCTTCTTTGCGGTGCGACGGGGTATTCAGGAAGCGCGGCATGACTTCGGTTTGCGCGATGTGCCGGACGACTTTTTGCAATCGGTGTAACACTTTTTGTCCTTGTTTTTGCGGTTGGGGTGCGAAATCGTATAATCGCGTTATTATATCCGTTTTCACTTGAAGAACCATGTCCAGATTTTATCTGCCTGATGCTTTATATGCGGGGCAAGTCGTTGAACTGCCTGATAATGTTGTGCGTCATTTAAATGTTTTGCGTGTGCGCTGTGGGGAAGAGGTCGTTTTGTTTAACGGCAACGGCAAGTCGTATCCCGCGCGTTTGGATGTTTTGGAAAAACGCCGCGCCTGTGCGGAAGTGTTGCGCGAGGAGGAGGCGGACAACGAATCGCCGCTGAAAATCACGCTGGTGCAGTCGGTATCGAGCGGCGAACGTATGGATTTTACTTTGCAGAAAAGCGTGGAGCTGGGCGTGGTGGCGATTCAGCCGGTAATCAGCGAACGCTGCGTCGTGCGCCTGAGCGGCGAGCGGGCAGACAAACGGGTGGCGCGCTGGCAGGAAATTGTGGTGTCCGCCTGCGAACAAAGCGGCAGGAATATTGTGCCGGAGGTGCGACCGCTGCTGTCTTACCGCGAGGCTTTGAAACAGATGTCGTCTGAAACGACCAAGCTGTTGATGAGTTTGAACCGCGCCCAGAGTTTGCGTGCCGTCAAGCCGTTTTCAGACGACCTGATTTTTATGGTGGGACCGGAAGGCGGCTGGACGGACGAGGAGGAACGATTGGCATTTGAGGCGGGATTCCAGTCGGTAACGCTGGGCAAGAGGATTTTGCGGACGGAAACCGCTTCGCTGGCGGCGATTGCGGCGATGCAGACGCTTTGGGGGGATTTTGTGTAATCGAGGTCGTCTGAAAACGGGATATGGAAACGTAAATTTTTAGATGGTTTGAAAAGTAAGTTTCATTGAAATCATATGTTTATATTTGTTTTTCAAACCATTGCGCGCTTTACCTGTTTTACGCCTTCGCGGCGTTGGGCAATTCATCCGTTTTCGCTTACAATAGCCGATTATCCGAATCAACGCTCAAAGGCCTTCACATGCAATACGCCAAAATTTTAGGTACCGGCAGCTATCTTCCCGCCAACCGCGTCAGCAACGACGATTTGGCGAAAAAAGTCGATACGTCCGACGAGTGGATTACCACCCGTACCGGCATCAAGTTCCGCCATATTGCAGACGAAGGCGAAAAAACCAGCGACCTCGCCGCCGAAGCATCACGCCGCGCGCTGGTTGCAGCGGGTGTCGCTACCGATGAAATCGATTTGATTATCGTGGCGACCGCTACCCCCGATATGCAGTTCCCGTCCACCGCAACCATCGTCCAGCAAAAGCTCGGCATAGCAAACGGCTGCCCTGCGTTTGACGTACAGGCGGTATGCGCGGGCTTTATGTACGCCCTGTCCACTGCCAACGCCTACATCAAAAGTGGCATGGCGAAAAAGGCTTTGGTCATCGGCGCGGAAACGTTCAGCCGCATCGTGGATTGGAACGACCGCACGACCTGCGTTTTGTTTGGCGACGGCGCAGGCGCGGTAGTATTGGGCGCGTCCGACGAAGCGGGCATCATCCACAGCAAACTCAAAGCCGACGGCAACTATCTCGACCTGCTCAACGTACCCGGTCAAATCGCCAATGGGCAAGTTTGCGGTTCGCCCTATGTCAAAATGGACGGGCCGGGCGTGTTTAAATTCGCGGTCAAAATGCTCGCAAAAATCGCCGACGAAGTCATCAGCGAGGCAGGTTATACCCCCGATCAAATCGACTGGCTCGTGCCGCATCAAGCCAACAAACGCATCATCGATGCCACCGCCAAACACTTGGGTCTGGACATGGAAAAAGTCATTCTGACCGTACAGGAGCACGGCAACACATCCGCCGCGTCCATCCCGCTCGCGCTTGATGTCGGCATTCAAAACGGTCAAATCAAGCGCGGACAAAACCTACTGCTCGAAGGCATAGGCGGCGGCTTCGCGTGGGGCGCGGTGTTGGTGAAATACTGATTTTTTGTTTGTTTCAAATTTAAAAGGTCGTCTGAAACTGCGCCGGAGCGGTTTCAGACGACCTTTTTGATGGATGCGTGTCCGTATAGTGAATTCAAGCAGGGGTTATCCATGTCGTTATTCCCGCGCAGGCGGGAATCCAATTTTGAATTGCAGCAATTTCTTTTCAAACAAAGATTTCTTGAGCTTACCGATGAATTCCTGCCTGTGTGGGAAGGCAGACGGCAAGTGTCATATCAAAAGAAGATGACCAGCCCTATATCCGCTTAAAATATGAAAGGTCGTCTGAAAACCTGATGCTTTGGGTTTTCATACGACCTTTCATCATTCAGACCTTATGAAAGTCCAAAAAATGCGCTGTTCGATCAGACACAGATGGCATTTGCCATATGATTTTCCTGCTTCGTACAAAGTATTTATTTACCGTCCCGCGTACCACCGAAACCGATATTGAAAAACGATTTGAGTTTACCTGCAATCGAGTCGGCATTCGGACCAAAGATGCCCAATTCGTAATTGCCTGCCGGTATATAGTCCGGATTATAAGGATCGCCCGACCTGGCAACATCGACATTGCTTCGTACACCCATGACTTCCTGTCCGTCCAGATTGATTTTTTCGAGCTTGCCCTGTCTCAGCATGATGTCTCCAAAATCTAATTGAAGCGAGGAAATTTTTCCATGGCCGGTACGTTCGTCGAAATCTATGGTGTATTCCAAAGAACCGGGACTTGTGCCGTAGCCAATAGTACCTTCTACAGGATCGGTTCGATCGTTAAAAGCATCGCCGTGATAAACCACCTTGCCCATTTTAGGCAAGGCTGACTCAAGTGTCGGGGTGCCGCTGATTTGGATATCTGTAACCTCTCCAGTGTAGCCGTTAGCTTGCAGCTTCGTTTGCGTAATGCCTGTAACTGTCGAGTAAGGCAGTTCGTAAATCCGCTTGGCACTTTTATCCGGCATGGTTGCCAGCGTCAGCTTCGGCTCTTTGGGAGCGTTGCCTGCTGTCTGGTCTGTTGGCGGTTGGGTTGCAGGCGTTTGCGGTTTGGTGTTGTCTGCTGCTTGGGTTGTAGGTGAATCGCCGCTGCTGCCACCTGATTGATCTGCGGCCGGTGTGGTTGCAGGCGTTTGCGGCTTGGCGTTATTTGCTGCTTGGGTTGAGGGAGAGTCTCCACCGCTGCTGCCACAGGCGGCAAGTGCGACTGCGAGGATAGACAAAGAGAAGGCGCGTGATAGGTATGTCATGATATTTCCCTAAGCTCGTTTATGGACAATGTAAAGGATAATGTAAAGATTTTCTTCGGGTGCGAAGATGTCCATTCTCTTATGTTTTTTATAATTTTTCAATAAGTTATTTTGGATTTTGGTCAGTTTTTTGATAGAGGTTAAGAGGGGAGTTTTTCATTTGATTACATTGAAGCAGGGAAGGGGAAAAGCTTTTTGTATGCGTCAATTTATTTTTCAAATGCACAACTCGATGCTTGTAGATACCTCCTAATTCTTTTCACGCAAAAAAGGTCGTCTGAAAACGTGCAGTTGCCTCAAACCGACACTGTTTCAGACGACCTTTTATTCATTATGGTTAAATTCTGCATAAATTATGATAAATCGGTATAATTGGAAAACTGGTTATCCAATATATTTTTTCCTAATATAAAAATAAAATGAACCATAATAAACATTACGGGACAATCGCCCATTGGTTCGGGGAAATGAGCCGCGGCTCCATTATTTGCGACGAATCTTCGCAACGCATCTTTGCTAACCGCCAATCCCTCCACCCCGATTATCAAGAACCTGAAACCGGACACCGCGTCAGCTTTCAAATTGAAACGGAAAACAACCGCGCCGTCGCAAGGGATGTCGAGCGTGTCAATCCGGGTTATAAAAACAATGATAGTGTGGTCATTACACTGACCGACTGGGATTGGTCGAAGAATGGTGGTTATGAAATGGATGTTTCAAACGAAGGGCAGCCTGTGTTTGTGCTGGGACAGTTTCTTGCCGACCAAACCCGTACGCCTCGGGCGGGCAACCGCCTTGAAGGCACGCTCCGCCGTCATCCCAACGGACAGTGGCTGCTGGTCAATGCCGTTATCCGCAGTACGCCCGAATCCGAACCCGAGCCTGAGTCGATACACGCTGCGCCCGCGAAAAAAGAAAATGTTCAAACCGTACACTTTTCCCGTCCGGAGCACGGCCCGAAAGTTCAAGCAAAAATCGAGCAGCCGTTGGTTGCCGAAACCCGTTATCCCGCTCCGAAATCCGCCCAAAAGAATCTGCTGCCGCCCAATCAGGTCATGAGCGGTACGATTACCGCATGGGACGATGCCAAAGGCTACGGCTTTATCCGTTTCGGCGACGAATCCCAAAATATTTTCTTCCACATCAGTGCGTACCATTACAATACCTGCCGTCCGCAAACAGGACAGCGCGTCAGTTTCTACTGTAACCGCCCGATAGAAGGCAACCGCCAACAAGCCGTCAAGGTTGTCCGGCTGGGCGACGAAGCATTCCTGTTTGACGAATTGCCACCCGACTACAACAGGCTCAATATCGATATGCAGGCACTCCTGATCAACAGTGTTATCGCCGTCGTTTTCCTGACCGTTGTCGCCGTACTTTCCAATAAACTGTTTTTCATTTACGTCCTTATCAGTATTGCCGCCTTCATCCTCTATCAACAGGACAAGCAGACGGCGATGGAGTCCGCGCGCAAAATCAGACGTAAAAACGAATACCAAAACCGCATCCCTGAAAACAAGCTGCACGCCTTCAGCCTGCTGGGCGGTTGGCCCGGTGCATTGGTCGCGCGCGCTGCGTTCCGCCATAAAACCAAGAAAGTTCCTTTTGTTCAGATTTTCTGGCTGACGGTGGCAATAAATGTTGCCATTACCTATGCCCTGCTGATACATTACGCCGACAATCCTCTGACGAATTTTCTGAAAAACTAAACTGAAACAAAGGAATATCATGTCTTTTGCATTTTTCTTCCCTGGTCAGGGTTCGCAAAGCCTTAATATGATGGACGGCTTCGCAGGACAATCGGTCGTAAAAAACACCTTCGATGAAGCTTCTGCCGTCTTGGGTCAAGATTTGTGGGCGATGATTAACGGTACGGACGCCGAACTCATCGGACAGACCGTGAACACACAACCCATTATGCTGGCAGCCGGCGTTGCCGTTTACCGTGCCTATCTTGAAGCGGGCGGCAAAACGCCTGCCGTCGTTGCAGGCCACAGCCTCGGCGAATACACCGCACTTGTTGCCGCCGGTGCATTGGATTTTGCAGATGCAGTCAAACTCGTCCGCCTGCGCGCCGAACTGATGCAGTCTGCCGTACCGCAAGGCGTAGGTGCGATGGCGGCGATCCTCGGCTTGGAAGGTGATCAGGTTAAAGCCATTTGCGCAGAAGCCGCGCAAGGCGAAGTGGTCGAAGCCGTCAACTTCAATTCGCCCGGACAAGTCGTTATCGCGGGCAATGCCGCCGCCGTCGAACGCGCCATGAATGCTGCCAAAGAAGCAGGAGCCAAGCGCGCGTTGCCACTGCCTGTATCCGTTCCCTCTCATTGCAGCCTGATGAAGCCTGCTGCGGAAAAACTTGCCGAAGCGCTCAAAACCGTCGAAATCAGACAGCCGCAAATCCGCGTCATCCATAACGCCGATGTCGCCGCTTACGACGATGCAGAGAAAATCAAAGATGCACTCGTCCGCCAACTTTACAGCCCTGTACGCTGGACGGAAACTGTCAACGCATTCGTTGCAGAAGGTATTACCGAATCCGCCGAATGCGGACCGGGCAAAGTGTTGGCAGGTTTGGCAAAACGCATCAACAAAGAAGCCGTGTGCAGCGCTTTGACCAATTCCGAACAAGTCGCTGCCTTTATCGAAGCGCATTAAACTTGCCGCCTTGTCTGTTTCAGACGACCTTTCTTAATGAAAGGTCGTTTTTTAATGTCTGTCGGTTGTGTTCGGATAGGGGAGGGAATAGCAACAGGGGGATGTTTTATAGTGGATTAACTTTAAACCAGTACGGCGTTGCCTCGCCTTGCCGTACTATCTGTACTGTCTGCGGCTTCGTCGCCTTGTCCTGATTTAAAGTTAATCCACTATACATTCCAGTTCACTATCAATTTATTTTGAACATTTAAGGTCGTCTGAAAAAACTTTACAGAAATAAAAATTGTTATTCATTTAAAAACAGCAATTTCGTCGCGTCAGCATCTTCGTTGCGATATAATCATAAGCTTTACCAATCCGATAGATTGACAAAACATTCAATCTGCATCATTCCGGAACACCGAGCCAATGATAGAAAAACTGACCTTCGGCCTGTTTACCCAAGAAGATTCGCGCAGCTTCATGCGCTTGATGGCTTACATCCGTCCTTATAAAGTCCGCATCATTTTTGCGTTAATTGCTATCTTCGGCGTCGCCGCCACCGAAAGCTATCTTGCCGCCTTCATTGCCCCCTTGGTCAACCAAGGCTTCGCCCCGCCTTCAGCTCCGCCCGAACTCAATACCGCAGGCGGCATCGTCGCCACGCTGCAAAATTGGAAAGACCAATTTACTTACCTGATTTGGGGGACGCCCAATAAAGTCTGGGTCGTGCCGGTATTTTTTATCTTTTTGGTCATCATTCGAGGCATCAGCCGCTATGTCAGCACATATCTGCTGACTTGGGTTTCCGTTATGGCAATCAGCCATCTGCGCCGCGATATGTTTGCCAAGATGCTGCAACTTTCTTCCAAATTCCATCAGGAAACCCCGTCCGGTACGGTTTTGATGAATATGGTGCAAATGGCGGAACAATCCATCAGCAACGCCAGCAATGTATTTATCGTGCTGACCCGCGACACCATGATTGTCATCGGTTTGGTCTGCGTCCTGCTTTATTTGAACTGGCAGCTTAGCTTGGTCGTCGCCCTGATGTTCCCGCTGCTGTCTTTGTTGTCCCGCTATTACCGTAATCGTCTGAAAGACATTATTGCGGGAGCGCAACTCAGTATCGGTACCATGAACAATGTCGTCAACGAAGTCCATCAAGGACACCGTGTAGTCAAACTCTTCGGCGGCCAACGTCAGGCTGCCGAACGCTTCACCGCTGTCAATGACACCATCGTCCGTCTCGGTAAAAAAATCACCCAAGCTACTGCCGCCCGTTCTCCGTTCAGCGAACTGATTGCGTCGTTTGCTTTGGCCGTCGTTATCTTTATTGCCCTTTGGCAGAGTCAGCAGGGGCATACCACCATCGGCGAATTTATGGCATTTATCGTTGCCATGCTGCAAATGCTCAGCCCGATTAAAAACTTGGCGAACATCAGCATCCCGATGCAGACCATGTTTATCGCTTCTGATGCCGTTTGCCAATTTCTCGATACCGAGCCTGAAAAAGATAACGGTACAAAAATCCTGACCAATGTCGAAGGTCGTCTGAAATTTGATCATGTGGATGTCCGCTACCACGCAGACGGCAAAAAGGCCTTGGACGGCTTTAATCTCGACATCCGCAAAGGCGAACGCGTAGCCCTGGTCGGCCGCTCAGGCAGCGGTAAATCTACTGTCGTCAACCTGCTTCCGCGTTTTGTCGAACCAAGCTCCGGCGCGGTTTATTTGGATGATGTGAATATCGAAGACATCAAACTCGACAACCTGCGCTTCCAATTCGCCCTTGTTTCCCAAGATGTCTTTTTGTTTGAAGGCACGCTTTTGGAAAACGTCCGTTACAGCCGTCCCGATGCCACTGAAGAAGAAGTATTGGCAGCCCTTAAAGCCGCGAATTTGCAAGATTTGGTTGAAAGCTCACCGCATGGTTTGAACCAACCGATCGGTGCAAACGGCAACCAACTCTCCGGCGGTCAGCGTCAACGTGTCGCCATTGCCCGCGCCATTCTGAAAGATGCCCCCATCTTACTTTTGGACGAAGCCACCAGCGCGCTGGACAACGAATCCGAACGCCTCGTCCAACAAGCCCTTGAACGCCTGATGGAAAACCGCACCAGCATCATTGTCGCCCACCGACTAACCACCGTCGAACAAGCCGACCGCATTATTGTCATGGACGACGGTCATATCGTTGAGCAAGGGTCACATGATGAATTGATGGCGCAAAACGGCTACTATGCCATGCTACGCAATAGCCGAAGCAGGCAGTGAATTAATCTTAACGGAACCTGCTTTACTCGTTTTCAGATGACCTTAAAGCAAAACTTACTTTAAGTGTCTTCTGCTTTTATGTGAGATATATTTAAACTAACCAAAAGGGATAAAAATGAAACCTTTCATAAGCATAGGTATATTAACTTACAATAATCCAATATCCGAGATAGAAAGATGTTTGGAAAGTATTTTCAGCCAAACATACGGCATAGAGAGCATAGAAGTTATCATCCGTAATCAGGGAAATAAAAAATTAGTTGAGCAAATTAAATCTTTAGCCGAAGGAAAAGGTTGGGAGATTAAAGTTTATCATGGGGAGAATATTGGGTTTGGTGCAGGGCATAATCAAATTTTTTCTGAGATTTCAAACCAATCTACGGCATATCTTTGCATGAACCCGGATGGATTTTTACATGACGAAGGCCTGGAAAAATTGGTGTCTTTCAGTCAAAAAAATGATTGGCAAGGTATCGTAGAAGCAATACAAGAACCAATTATGCATCCCAAAACTTTCAACCCTAAAACAGGTTTGACTGATTGGTGTTCCGGTGCGTGTGTGCTTATACCGATCGCTATCTATCGTCAGATAAACGGTTTTGATGATGACTTTTTCCTGTATTGTGAAGATGTAGATTTATCATGGCGCGTCAAAGCCGCAGGTTATCAGTGCTACACCTGTGCCGATGCCTTTTTCTTCCATTATGCAATGGACAGACAATCGAGAGAATCTGAAATTTGGCGTGCTGCAACTTTTCTTGCTTATAAATGGCGTTCTGAAAAATTCCAAGAAACAGCAATGCAAATGTGGCTTCAACATGTGGATATGAAAAAAAACGATCTATTGGAGCAGCTGGAGCACCTGTCTCAGCATTCCGTAACAGAAGTATTGAAGGCTAATCCGAATTTTAATAATGGCCTTCATTTTGCACAACCAATGTGGGGTTAAGCTATGAACCAGACCGTTTCTATCGTGATCCGTACTATGCCGGGAAGGGAGCATTTTTTAGATAAATGTCTTTTCATTTTGTCGGGTCAGCAATACCAAGATTTAGAGCCTATTGTCGTTGCGCAATGCAAAACAGATTCGGAATCTGTGGAAAAAATTGATGCGCTTATTGCGAAATGGAAAAAACATTTTCCTAAAATAAGTTTCCTGCACCACACTTCCGATACAGATGCGCGCGCCAAAAGTCTGAATATGGGCATGAAATATGCTTCCGGACGCTATCTTGCCTTTTTGGATGATGATGACAAAGTTTATCCGCATCATTATCAACAAATGGTTCAGGCTTTACAAAAAAGTAAGTTTTCATGGGTATATTGTGAAATTGTCAGAGCAGACTTTAATAAAGATGGTCAGTTAGTATCCCGTTCCTATCCTTTTAGGAGAGGGGACTATTCATTTCATGATCATATTAGGGGAAATTTTATCCCTATCCATGCCTTTGTTGTAGATAGGGAGCGAGCTAAAGATATAGGTTTCGTTAATGAGACTCTATGTAAGAATGAAGATTATGATTTTCTATTGCGGTTGGCATTTAAATATGAACCATTACATATCCCGAATTATAGTGCCGAATATTGCATTCGGTCAGATGGCACTAATACAGTCCTATCGCATGGAACATTAACCCATACAGAAGCGGTACAAAAAAGACAAGAATGGGCAGAGGCAGACAGACAACTTTACCAACTAAAAACGGAACAATTCGGATGGTGGATTAAAGAAATTGATACTGCTTCGATTTCCAATCCCTCTTCCAACCATTTAGGCGGTCATGCTTCTGCAAAAGTCTACTTGTTAAAGATTTATCATTCTTACACTTGGAAAATTCTCCGCTTGGGTAAAAAAATCAATTGGCTTTTCAGGAGGCGTCCTAAAAAGAAAAACAGTATTCCGGAGACTGAAAGCTTGGCACGATCTGAATTACTTAAGATCGTTTTTTCTCCAGCTTGGTTAATCTTAAGTCCTTTGTATTGTGTAGAGCAATTTCTAAAAAAAATACTCAAAAAATAAATTTCCACAAACTCATATTTCTTTTTTTATATTAAGGGATATGAAATGTGTCTTCAGACGACCTTTTTGCCTAAAGGTCGTCTGAAAACAAAATCCCTCGCCGATTAACTGCCTCACACCCAAACCATGAACAAAACCATCATACTGGTCGCCCCATATATGTACGGGTTGGATAAGTGCATAGAAAAAAATCTGCGCTTCCACGGCTTCAATGTCATCAATCTCTGTTACGACGACAGGGATTCATACTATCCGCACATAGGCTGCCGTATTCTCGGTATGTACCATAAACATATCAAAAAAGACGGTGATTATAAGAAGAAACTGAAATATTCCCGCTACCAGGGGCAGATAGTAGAAAAATTGGCTACATTAGAGGGAAACAAAGCAGACTACGCCCTTTGCATCCGCGCCAATATTTATCCCAAAGAAATTATTTCTGCTGTTCGTGAGCATAGCAAAGTATGTGTCAACTACCAATGGGACGGTATCGACCGTTTCCCCGACATCATCGAATATCTGCCCTATTTTGACCGCTGCTGGGTGTTCAATAAAAGCGATGTGGAGAAATACCCCCAACACCGTTTTAAAGCAACCACCAATTTCTATTTCGATTTTCCGATTGAGGGAAACGGAAAAACGGAAGGCCTTTATTTTTTAGGCGGCTACGAAGCAGGTAGGGAACATCAAACCTCCGTTTTTCTCGATGAAGCACGCAGACTGGGGCTGCCTTTGGATTTCCACATCTACTGCAAAGACGACCGCGCAAGCAAAATTTTCGGTAACGACGGCATTACCTATTTGGACAGACAAAGCATCCTGAGTTTCGAGCAAAACCTGCAAAAGGTCAAAAACTGCCTGGCAGTCGTCGATTTTGTCCAATTTGAAAATTACGGCTTGTCTTTCCGCGTATTCGACGCCCTGTGTTTCGACAAAAAACTGATTACCAGCAATCAGGCAGTAGCGGAATGCGACTTCTATCATCCCGATAACATCTTTATTTGGGACGGAGAAAGCCTTGATGGATTGGAAGACTTTTTCAGACGACCTTACCATCCTGTTTCCGAAGAAATAAAAAACAAATACGCCTTTGGCAACTGGGTTCGCCGAATCCTCGACATATCAGATGAAGCATAAACAGATACCATGACGACCGAACAAAAAACGATTATCCTGGGGATGCCCGCCGACAACCAAATCTACCGCGTCATCGAAGCCACCCTAGATCATCACGGCTTCAACGTCGTCAGCGTCGTCATGGACAACCTGAATTTCCACTATCCCTCCCTTTCCAGTCGTCTGAAAGTCAAATTCAGACAACTGGTGCTGCGGGACAAAAACGCCAAAAAAAATTTTAAATCCGCCCAATTAATCCGAGACGTCGAAAACAAACTGGCAGAATACGGCGAAGCGGATTATGCCCTATTTATCCGCGGCGACATCTATTCGCCCGAGTTTTTGGATATGATTAAACGCCATACCCGTCCCGGCAATATGGTCAATTACCAATGGGACGGCATCGACCGTTTCCCCGCCATTTGGGATTGCGCCGACCGGTTCGACCGCATTTACGTTTTTGATCCTGCCGATATGCGAAATCCGAAACATCCTTTCCTGCCGACCACCAACTTCTATTTCGACCACGACGTCAACCTGCCCGAAAACCCGCCCAACGATTTCTATTTCATCGGCTTGCATATTCCTGAACGCGCTCCGATTATTTCCGCGTTCGGCAAAGCGGCCGAAACGCTGGGCTGGAAGCTCGATTTCAATATTGGCTGTTTGAATACCAATGTAAAAAAACTCCGCCGTTTTTATCCTACGGAAAACATCAAAATTTTCATCGGTGTCAGAAGTTTCGCAGACAACCTCGAAGCCGCCAAACAGGCAAAAATTCTGATAGATTTCAAAACGCCTGTTCACAACGGCCTCTCGTTCCGCCCCTTCGAGGCCCTCGGCTACCGCAAAAAACTGATTACCACCAACGCCGAAATCAAAAAATACGATTTCTACCACCCCGACAACATCTTCGTTTGGGACGGTAAAAGTTTGGACGGCTTGGCAGAATTTGTCGCCAAACCCTATCGCAAACTGCCCCCCGAAATCTACCAAAAATACAGCTTCGGCAACTGGTTGCGCTATATGCTGGACATACCGCCCCATCAAAAAATAACTCTGCCCGAATAAACGGAGAGGCCGTCTGAAATTTGCCGATATAGCAGATTAAAATAGGAATGCCCGCATCGTCATTCCCGCGTAGGCGGGAATCCAGAGATTTGAGATTACGGTAATCCCTAAACATCTCTGAAAGATTGAGGTCTGGATTCCCTCCTACGCGGGAATGACAATACGGAGGCTTCTTATTTTGTTTCAGACGGCCTCAAAAATTAGATTCATCACACTATTTATGCTATAAGGTCGTCTGAAATTAACAGACTCCATTCCCAAAACAAGGAAGTAAACATGAGCACACAAGATTTAAGCGGTAAAGTCGCATTGGTAACAGGCGCATCGCGCGGTATCGGCGCGGCGATTGCCGACACGCTGGCGGCGGCAGGTGCCAAAGTCATCGGCACGGCAACCAGCGAAAGCGGCGCGGCAGCGATTAGCGAGCGTCTGGCGCAATGGGGCGGCGAAGGCCGTGCATTGAATTCTGCCAAACCCGAAACCATCGAAAATCTGATTGCCGACATCGAAAAAGCGTTCGGCAAGCTGGATATTCTGGTCAACAACGCCGGTATCACCCGCGACAACCTCTTGATGCGTATGAAAGAAGAAGAGTGGGACGACATCATGCAGGTCAACCTCAAATCCGTGTTCCGCGCTTCTAAAGCCGTCTTACGCGGCATGATGAAACAACGCGCCGGCCGCATCATCAACATTACATCCGTCGTCGGCGTGATGGGTAATGCCGGTCAGACCAACTATGCCGCGGCAAAAGCAGGCTTGATCGGTTTCTCCAAATCCATGGCGCGCGAAGTCGGCAGCCGCGGCATTACCGTCAACTGCGTTGCCCCCGGCTTTATCGATACCGACATGACCCGCGCCCTGCCTGAAGAAACCCGCAAAACCTTCGAAGCGCAAACTTCGCTGGGCAAATTCGGCGAAGCGCAGGACATCGCGGATGCGGTATTGTTTCTCGCTTCCGACCAAGCGAAATACATCACCGGTCAAACGCTGCACGTCAACGGCGGTATGTTGATGCCTTGATTCGGCTTGGAAAATAAAGAAGGTCGTCTGAAAACCTTGAAACTTGGTTTTCAGACGACCTTTTTGTTTTGCTTAGTCTGCTTCTAGCAGTTGTTTGTTGAGTTCCGCCTGTATCAGCAGGCCGTGGGTGAAGTTGCGGCTGTCGGCGAGGATGAGTTTGCCGCCGTAGCGTTTGGCGATGGCGTCGGCGATGGAGAGTCCGAGTCCGGTGCCTTGTTGTTCCGTACCGAGTATGCGGTAGAACGCGTCGGTTACGCGGCTGCGTTCGGCGGCGGGGATGCCGGGGCCGTCGTCTTCCACCCAGATGGCGAGGGTGGTCGGGGTCTCGCTGAAACCTATGTCGATGCGGCCACCTGCGGGGGTGTAGCGGATGGCGTTGTCGGTGAAGGTTTTGATGAGGGTGTAGATTTCGGTGTCGTCGGCACGGATGCGGATGTCGTTTTCGACGGCGACGCCGATGTCTTGCTGTTTGTTAAGGGCAAGGGGCATGAGTTCTTGCAGCACGCGGCGGAACTGGGCTTGCAGGCTGATGTCGGTCAGGTTGCGTTGGGTCTCGGAGCCTTGGGCGCGGGCGTGGGTCAGGAGCTGCTCGAGCAGGTGGCGGTTGCGCTGTATGCTTTGGAGGATGAGTCCGGTCTGTTCGCGGGCTTCGTCCGATTGGGGCAGCTTGGTGAGCCGTTCTGCTTGAAGGGAGAGGGCAGTCAGGGGGCTGCGCAGTTCGTGGGCGGCATCGGCGATGAAGCGTTGCTGGCGGCGAATGTTTTCGCCTGTGCGTTGCAGCAGTTGGTTGATGGCGGTAACGAAGCCTTGTATTTCGCTGGGCACGCCTTCTCCGTCCAGCGGCGAGAGGTCGTCTGAACGGCGTTTGCCGAGGGCGGCGGAAAGGGTTTTGACGGGGCGCATGGCGCGGTAGGTGATCCATACGGTCAGCAGGATCATGAGGGGCAGGGCGATGAGCAGCGGGAGGACGCTTTGGTAGGCGGCGGTGGCTGCGAGGTCGTCGCGGTATTCGGTTTCTTGGAGTACGGCGATTTTGCCTTGCGGGGTTTGGCGGATGTAGGCGCGGTATTCGTCGTCATCATCGTCATCGTCGTCGTCATCAACGCTGCCTTTGATGGTGTGGAATCCTTCGCCGAGTGTGTTGGACAAGGGGACGGTGTCTTCTTGTCCGAATGTTTGGATGAGGATGTGGTTTTCGCTGCCTATTTGTGTGTAGTCGGTGGTTTTGGGATTGATGTAGGCGGCGGTTTGGCGCAACAGGTCGTCCTGAAGCTCTTTGGCTTCATGGTAGGTTTGGTAATAGGAGAACGCGCCTGCGATGATGGACAAAGGCAGGAACATCAGTATCAGGGCGATGCTGATACGGACTTGCAGGGATTGTTTGAGGGTCTGGATAAAGTGATGCATAGTGTGTTTGGCGAGGCTGTTTTAGGTTTTGTTATGGATTATGGCATGGACGGGCGGATGCGCGGTTTGAGGTTTCAGACGACCTCTTTGGCGACCAGCCAGCCTACGCCGCGTACGTTTTGGATGTGTTCTTTGCCGAGCTTTTTACGTAGGGCGTGGATGAGGAAATCGACGGCGTTGCTCTCGACTTCTTCGCCCCAGCCGTAGATTTTGTCTTCAAGGTCGCTGCGGGAGAGGATGATGCCGGGACGCATCATCAGGGCTTGGAGGACGGCAAATTCTTTGTTGCTCAGGAGGACGGGTTTGTCTTGTCCGTTGACTTCGACTTGGTAGGTGGCGGGGTTGAGGGTGAGCGCGCCGTTGGTCAGCAGGGTTTGGCTGTGGCCGCTGTGGCGGCGCAGGACGGCGCGCATACGGGCTTGCAACTCCGCCATGTCGAAGGGTTTGACGATGTAGTCGTCGGCGCCGCCGTCCAGTCCGTTGAGGCGGCTGTGGAGGTCGTCGCGGGCGGTTACGATGAGGACGGGGGTTTTGCTGCCTTCGTGTCGGATTTGGGTGAGAACATCCAACCCGTCTTTGCCGGGCAGTCCGAGGTCGAGCAGCAGCAAGTCGTAGTTCTGCGCCTGAAGGGCGGTGGAAACTTGGCTGCCGTTTTTGACCCAATCGACGGCATAGCCGCTGTCTTTGAGGTTGGCGGCTACGGCTTGGGCAATCATGTGGTCGTCTTCTGCAAGCAATACGCGCATGGTGTTCTCCTTAATCAGCGGGAAGGATAGCAGGGGAAAATTAGGAGGGGGTTAGCGGGAGGTCGTCTGAAAGGGGCGGCTGGTTTTCAGACGACCTTTTGTTGCTTTTCCGTACTTGATTGGGTTTCCTTCGGCGTGGGTTCTGCCGGGTATGGTGGACATTTTCTTCTAAAGGAATATTGCACTTGAATGGTCTGCCGATTTTGCCAAAAGGTCGTCTGAAAACCCCGATTCCGTTTTCAGACGACCTTTTGTCTTTACAGCAACACAATATCGTATTGTTCCTGCGTGTAAGCGGTTTCGACTGCCAGCGAAATCGGTTTGCCGATAAAGTCGATGAGCATCGCCAGCGATTGCGATTCTTCGTCGAGGAAGAGGTCGATGACGTTGGGCGCGGCGAGGATGCGGAAGGACTGCACGTCGTAACGGCGGGCTTCGCGGACGATTTCGCGCTGGATTTCGTAGCAGATGGTCTGCGGCGTTTTCAGACGACCCCTGCCTTGGCAGGACGGGCAGGGTTCGCAGAGGATTTGGCTGAGGTTTTCGCGCGAACGTTTGCGGGTCAGCTCGACCAAACCCAAGCTGGTGAAGCCGTTGAGGGTAACGCGGGTGCGGTCGAAGGCGAGGGCTTTGGCAAGCTCTTGCAATACGGCTTCGCGGTGGGCTTCCTGCGCCATGTCGATGAAGTCGATAATGATGATGCCACCAAGGTTGCGCAACCGTAATTCGCGGGCGATGGTGTGGCAGGCTTCAAGGTTGGTGCGGAAGATGGTTTCGTCGAAGTTGCGCGCACCGACGAAGCCGCCGGTGTTCACGTCTATCGTGGTCATGGCTTCGGTGGACTCGATAATCAGGTAGCTGCCGAAGTTGAGGTTGACGCGCGGTTGCAGGGCGCGGCTGATTTCCTGCTCGACGTTGTGGGTTTCAAACAGCGGGCGTTCGCCTTTGAACAACTCTATCCTGCCCAATGCGCCGTGGACGTATTGCTCGGCGAAGCGGGTCATGCGGCGGTGGTTTTCGGTTGAGTCGACCAGAATTTTTTGCGTGTCGAGGCTGAACATATCGCGCAACACGCGCAGGCTCAAAGGCAAATCCTGATACAGCAGGGTTTCCGGAGGCTGGATTTTTGCTTGTTCTTGAATGTGTTCCCACACTTTGGTCAGGTAGTGGATGTCGGACTGAAGCTGCTCGTCGGTGGCGTTTTCGGCGTTGGTACGGATAATGTAGCCGTGGCACGCGTCTTCGGGCAGCAGGTTGGTCAGGCGTTCGCGCAGGCTGTTGCGCTCGGTATCGTCTTCGATGCGCTGGGAAATGCCGATGTGGTCCTCCTGCGGAAGGTGGACGAGGAAACGTCCGGCCAGCGAAATTTGAGTGGAAAGGCGCGCGCCTTTGGTGTTGATAGGGTCTTTGATGACTTGCACCAAAACCGACTGCCCTTCAAACAACATATGCTCGATGCGCTGGGTTTCGTCGGGGTTGCGGCGTTGTTCGAGGACATCGACGATGTGCAGAAACGCGGCGCGTTCCAAACCGATGTCGATGAACGCACTCTGCATGCCGGGCAACACGCGGCGCACCACGCCCAGATAAATATTGCCGACCAGACTGTGGCCGCTGTTGCGTTCGATGTGCAGCTCGCAGATATTGTTTTCTTCCAACACCGCCACGCGCGTTTCCTGCGGCGTAATGTTAACAAGCACGGTTTCGGGCGGACGGATAGCGTCCTTCGGGATAGGAATTCCTGAAAGCATTGTTTAGTTCCTGATTTTTAATAAGAAATATAGTAGATTAAATTTGAACCAGCCCGGTTTTGCTTTGCTCAAACCTGAAAAATGATCGGCTGATTGTGTTGCTGTTCTGACTCAAATTTAATCTACCATCCGCTTGCCGTCGGTTTTGTGGAAAATAAATGACAAAAGCGGTTCGGATTACCGTTTATCATACTTTAAAAACGGCGTTTTGGCACATGGGCGGCAGGCAGCCCTTACGCCCTGAAAACAAAGATTCAGGCAAAATAGCCGATTTCAAGTATTGTAAAATAAACCATATGCCCATATAGTGAACCCCATTAGAACTCTGAAAACAATCATGCAAACCGTTACGATGTACACAGGCGCGTTCTGCCCCTACTGCACCATGGCTAAAAAGCTGCTGCATTCGCTGGGCGTCGCCGAAATCAACGAAATCCGCGTCGACCGCAGCCCCGAAGCCTTTGCCGAAATGCAGCAGCTTTCCGGGCAGCGCAGCATACCGCAAATTTTCATCGGCGATACCCACGTCGGCGGTTTCACCGATTTGTACGGCCTGCACCGCGAAGGCAGGCTGGATTCTTTATTAAACCCGTAACTTTAAACCCAACTAGGAAAACAAAATGAGCGAAGAATTGCAACCCGTATTCAGCATTGAGCGTCTGTTCGTCAAAGACCTGTCTTTGGAAGTGCCCAACGCCCCCCAAATCTTCTTAGAACAAGGCGAGCCTGAAGTCGATATGCGCGTTTCCACCAACAGCGAGAAGCTGGAAGAAGGCTACTACAACGTTGACGTAACCGTTACCGTAACCGCCAAACTCAACGCCGAGCGTACCATGTTCCTCAACGAAGTAACCCAAAGCGGCATCTTCCGTCTGGAAAACATCCCTGAAGAAGACGTTCAACTGCTCTTAGGCGTAGCCTGCCCGAACATCCTCTTCCCTTACGCACGCGAAGCCATTTCCACCAGCGTAACCCGCGCCGGCTTCCCGCCCGTACTGCTCGCTCCGATCAACTTCGAAGCCATGTACCAGCAACAACAAGAAGGCAACGCATAATCCGCGTTCCCTGTTTGTCAAAAGGTCGTCTGAAAATCCAAACCCAAGTTTTCAGACGACCTTTTGTCTTTGCCATACTCTATTTCACAATATCCGACAGCGGCCAGCGCGGTTTGATGTTGAATGCGCCTGCGGGCTGCCGCTCCTGCAACCTCATTGCGCCGGCAAAGGCAATCATCGCGCCGTTGTCGGTGCAGTATTCCATAGGTGGGAAACAGACTTTGATTTTTTCTTCCTTAGGCTTAGGTTTGCCTTTTTCAGACGGCTTTTTGACGCTCAAGCGGGAAAATTCGTCGCGCAGCTTCCAGTTTGCACCGACGCCGCCCGCGACGACCAAAGTTCTGAAACCGGTATCCAACAAGGCTTTTTTGGCTTTGGCAGCGAGGACGTCAATTACCGCGTCTTGAAACGCGCGGCAGATGTCGTTGCGCGTTTGCTCGGGGATTTCGCCATCGTTTTCGGCGCGGACTTTTTCGACGGCGGTCAGCACGGCGGTTTTCAAACCGGAGAAGCTCATCTGCAAATCGTGCGAATGGAGCATGGGGCGCGGGAACGAGAAGGCATTGGGATTGCCCAGCTTCGCCAGTTCGGACAGCTTCGCGCCGCCGGGGTAGGGCAGTCCTAAGAGTTTGGCGGTTTTGTCGAACGCTTCGCCCGCCGCGTCATCGACGCTTTCTCCCATCAGCGTGTAGTCGCCGATGCCGCGCACCGCCATAAACTGCGTATGCCCGCCCGAAACCAGCAGGGCGACGAACGGAAATTCAGGCTTGTCGTCCGCCAAAAGCGGAGAGAGCAAATGACCTTCGAGATGGTGGATGGGAATGACGGGTTTGTTCAGGGCAAACGCCAAAGCGTTGGCATAGCCCGAACCCGCCAGAAGCGCGCCGCCCAAACCCGGCCCTTGGGTGTAGGCGACGGCATCGATGTCGTCGTATGAAACGCCCGCCTCCTGCAAACAGCCCTGCGTCAGCGGCACGACGCGGCGGATGTGGTCGCGGCTGGCAAGTTCGGGAACAACGCCGCCGTATTCGGCGTGCATTGCCATTTGGGTGTGAAGATGGTGCGCCAACAGGCCGCGTTCGGTGTCGTAAAGCGCAACGCCCGTTTCATCACAGGATGATTCGATTCCGAGTACCAACATGGTTTGAGGTCGTCTGAAAATAAGGATGCGGTATTTTAACGGATTTCGGATGGGCTTGGCTTGCTTGAGGTTTGGGAATATGCAGTGGGAGAGGCTATATCATATATATACGATACGGAATTGGGTTTGCTATCCGGTTATACCGAGCATTTTTATTGTCTGAGTTTTTGTTATTTAAATTTGATTACATTAGACATATTAGAGACGCATCGGGTGGGAGGATTGTCGGCAATTTTGATTTTTAAATTTAATTGATAGAAATATTATTGCTTATATTTTTATATTTTATGATTTTTAATGCTTTAAAATACAAAAAAATTATTTTTTTGAAATAAAATTGCTTAATAATTGGGAAAAGGCTTGTTTAAAACAGGTAAAGAAGGTAATCTATGCCTCGATTTATCTGAATTTGAAAGCAATAACAATGACCAAACAATACCCTACCGACGATATTAAGATTAAAGAAGTCAAAGAGCTGCTGCCGCCGATTGCCCATTTGTACGAGCTGCCGATTTCTGATGAAGCAGCGGGACTGGTACACCGCACACGTCATGAAATCGCCGATTTGGTTCACGGCAAGGACAACCGCCTGCTGGTGATTATCGGTCCGTGTTCCATCCACGACCCCAAAGCCGCCTTGGAATACGCCGAACGTTTGCTGGTGTTGCGCAAGAAATATGAAAAAGAATTGCTGATTGTGATGCGCGTGTATTTTGAAAAACCGCGCACGACGGTGGGCTGGAAAGGTCTGATTAACGATCCGCACTTGGATGGTACGTTCGACATCAACTATGGTCTGCGTCAGGCACGCAGTTTGCTGCTGACGCTGAACAATATGGGAATGCCCGCTTCGACGGAGTTCCTCGACATGATTACGCCGCAATATTACGCGGACTTGATTTCTTGGGGCGCGATCGGCGCGCGGACGACGGAAAGTCAAGTACACCGCGAACTTGCCAGTGGCCTGTCTTGTCCGGTCGGTTTCAAAAACGGAACGGACGGTAATCTGAAAATCGCTATCGACGCGATTGGTGCGGCAAGTCATCCGCATCACTTCCTGTCTGTAACCAAAGCAGGGCATTCCGCCATTGTGCATACCAGCGGCAATCCCGACTGCCACGTTATCCTGCGCGGCGGCAAAGAGCCGAATTACAGCACCGAACACGTCAAATCGGCGGCGGAACAATTAATAAAAGTCGGTTTGTCGCCCAAGCTGATGGTCGATTGCAGCCACGCAAACAGCCGTAAAGATTACAGACGGCAGATGGAAGTTGCCCAAGACGTTGCCGCGCAACTGGAAAACGGTGAAGACAGCATTATGGGCGTGATGGTGGAAAGCCATTTGTTCGAAGGCAGACAGGACAAGCCCGAGGTTTACGGACAAAGCATTACCGATGCCTGCATCGGCTGGGACACTACCGAAGAAATGCTCGCGCTTTTGGCTGCGGCAAACCGTAAACGGGTTGCGCCTTAAGCCGGTTTGAGCGGCAAAAAAGAGGTCGTCTGAAAAGGCTGTGTGTGAACAAAAACAGACAGTTTTTCAGATGACCTTTTGTTTTGTATAAATTGTTTATTTACAAGGGCTTCAGGGTGGTCTCCGGGTAAATTATCGTAGTTTAAACAGTCTTTACTTATCAGAAGACATATTAATGAAACCTTGTGAGATACTGCTTACGTATTGTTTAACCCACTGATGGAGAATACAACATGAAAAAGGCTTTGACTAAAACCGTTACCTTGATTGCTATCGCTGCTTCTTTGAGCGCATGTGCAGGTATGAACCAAACCCAACGCAATACCGCTACCGGCGCAGTATTGGGTGGTGTAGCAGGTAACCTGATTGGCGGCGATACCGGTTCTACTTTGGGTGGCGCAGCATTGGGCGGCGTTATCGGCAGCCAAGTTCATCGCGGACATCGCTATCGTTAAGTAGTTCATTAATATCATTATGCAAACCGTTCCTATCGTTTCATTTGTCGGAACGGTTTTTGTTTGATGGGGCAATGGGAAAAGGTCGTCTGAAACGAGGGTTATCGTGTTTCAGACGACCTTTTAGCAATAAGAAGGATGGATAACTTATTGGCGGATGACTGCTTTGGCGATTTGATCCGCCATGCGTTTGCTTGCTCCTTGGTGCTTGCCGATAAACTCAAGGGCTTTTTGGGAGAAACGTTCTTTTTCCGATGGATTGGTAAGCCATGATGTGGTTTTTTCGTACCATCTTTCAGTAGTACCAACCTGTTCTGCCGCCCCTGCCCGGATCGCATCTTGGCATACGGCGGCGAAATTGTAGGTTGAAAACCCGAATAAGGTCGGAATGCCGCAGGAAATCGGTTCGATAACATTCTGACAGCCTGCATCAACAAGGCTGCCGCCGACGAAGGCAATATCCGCAGCCAAATAATAGGCAAACAGTTCTCCCATGCTGTCTCCGACCCATATTTGCGTTTCTTTGTTGACAGGAAGGTTATCACTGCGATATTGCACACGGTAGCCCATATCTTCCGCAAGGGAAAAGGTCGTCTGAAAACGCTCGGGGTGTCGAGGGATAATCACCAGCAGTGCATCCCCTTTATAGCGTTTCCATGCTTCAAGCAACATTTCCGCTTCGTCCTGACCTTTATAGAAACGGGTGCTGGCACACACGACGACAGGGCGGTTGCCGATCCGTTCTTTAAATGCGGCTGCAAGTGCTTTCATCCCTTCGGGAAGCGATACATCATATTTGGTGTTGCCGCAAACGTGGACATTAGAAGCCCCAATCAAGTGCAACCGTTCTGCATCTTCGGCAGTTTGGGCAAAGCATCCGCTCAGGGTGCGCATAGCAGGCTCAACCAAGCCGCGTATTTTCAAATATCCCCGTTGCGATTTTTCAGACAGGCGGGCGTTAGCAAGAAAAAGCGGCACCTGTTTTTCAGCACACATATGCATCAGGTTCGGCCAAATTTCTGTTTCCATCAAAATACCGAAACGAGGGGCATGGTCGGTTAAAAATTGCCCAACCCATTCTGGTTTGTCGTAGGGAATATAGCGGCATTGCGCATTGGGATATAGGGTTTGCGCCGTATGCCTTCCGGTCGGTGTCATTTGAGTCAGTAATAAAGGGACATCTGGGAAATAGTTCTGTAATGCTTCAATGAGTGGCTGCGCAGCACGGGTTTCCCCGACAGAAACGGCGTGAATCCAAATCGGATGACGTACGGGCTTGCTCATTTTTTTGCCGAATCTTTCATCCCAGTGTTCCAAATAGGATGTTGATTTTTTAGCTCTCTTTTTTAGATAACGGCGGATAAACAAAGGAGCGATATGCCAAAGTTGATTGTATAACCAACGTATCATAATGATATTCCAAGATGTGATGGGCGTATAAAAAAGGTATCAGGAGGGGATTATAGACGATTCAATCTAAAACGGGACGAGATGAGCAGATCCAAAGCTAATGAGAATAGCTGAATAGGGAGGCCAGTGATTTTGAAATACTTAATTTTGGAGTGAGTGGGAAATAGGTGTTGTTAGATAAGATTGACGAAATTAGAAAGATCATCATCTATGAGGATAGATGATTTTTGTCTAAATACAACACTTTTTTAACATGTTTCAGTTGTAGAAAGATGCGTGAAAGTTGGGGTATAGAGGTAAGAGATGGGAATTTGTGGATATATGTATGGAAAACATTCTTGTAGATAAAAATAGCCTTTAAAAAATTTATTGGTAAATTTTTAGTTTATTTTAAATTTAAATTGCTTTTTATATAAAAATTAGACATAAAATTGCAGAGTGTTATATATTTTTCTATTTGTTCCAGTTGTTAATATATTTTGAGTTATATATTCATGACAAACAATACGGTTAATAATTAATAATATAGAGAACGTGTTAAGCCATGATAAAAAAAAATAATAAATGAGAAGACAGGTGGTCCAATATAATACAATCATGTATAGATTGATTGGATTGTAAGTCAATCCATTATCTTGATTGTACTTATTTATTTGTTTTAGATGGATTGAATCGGGTACATTTTTTTGTAAGTATTGGATAAGTGGTATGTATATTAGATAAGCGGCAAATATTTGTCAATCATAATATGCAAAACATATATTATCTTTGGTTCGATCTTTTCGATAACTATCATTATGTGTTTTTATCAGGGAGATAAAATATGAAACACAAAGCACACATGAATCGTTTTACCGCGCTCAATACGGCAATGTCCGTATCGTTTGCCGCTTTCGGTTTGTTTGCAGCATCTGCTGCTTCAGCTGAAAATTACATTAGTATCAGTAGTGATGCTGGTGTTCAACGTCCTAACTACAACAACGATGGCGCTACTGATCGTTTTGGTATGGCTATCGGTGTAAATACAAAGGCAACAGGTCATAGCGGTATCGCTATCGGTACCAGCACCACTTCTGCGGGTGAGTCTGCTACCGCTGTTGGTACTCTATCTAATGCAGACGGTATTGCCGCTACGGCCTTTGGCCAAGGTGCGCAAGCAGTTGGTAATGTAACGACTGCCGCAGGTCAAAAAGCTCGTGCAACTGCCCAAGGCGCAACTGCTTTGGGTACTGGTTCTGTAGCTTCTGCAATGTATTCTACTGCTACAGGTGCAGCATCTTCTGCGTCAGGTCAATCAAGTGTTGCTTATGGCTTGCAGTCTAAAGCTTCTGCTAATTCGGCAGTGGCTATTGGCTCTCGTGCGACAGCTTCTCATGCAGGTTCCGTTGCTTTGGGTGCAGGTTCTACAACTGCTGAAGCAGTAGGCACTAACAGTGCAACTGTAAATGGTGTGTCTTATAGTGGCTTTGCAGGTACCAATCCTCGTTCTACCGTTAGTGTTGGCTATGCGGGTGGTGAGCGTACTATCACTAATGTTGCTGCTGGACGTATTAATGCAACCAGTACTGATGCTATTAACGGTAGCCAACTGTATCAAGTTGCTGCACGTACTCAAGGTAACTCTACTGCAATCACTAATTTGCAAAATCAAGTTAATGGTATTGGTAACCGCTTGAATGATATGGACAAGGATTTGCGTGCAGGTATTGCCGGTGCGACTGCGATTGCTTTCTTGCAACGTCCGAATGAAGCAGGTAAGAGCATGGTTTCTGCTGCGGTAGGTGGTTATCGCAATGAACAGGCTATTGCCGTGGGTTATGCTCATAACTCAGATAACAACAAATGGTCTGTTAAAACCGGTGTCAGTGTTAATACACGCAAAGACGTAAACTGGGGTGGTAGCGTAGGCTATCAATGGTAAGGCCTGAAGGGGTTGGTCGGTTCAGACGACCCCAGTTGAAGAATGATATCGATATAAAGGAAAAAACATGAAATTATCAATCATTTTGCCAGTTATCGCGGCATTGACTTTGGCTGCTTGTGGTAATTTAAGCAAAGTCAGCAAAGAAGGTACTACTGATAACCCTGTATGGCCTGATGCTGCTAAAACTACCTTCCGTCATGATGGTACTCAGCATGGTACTTGGCCGAATTGGGATAACGTCCGTCAAATTGAAGCGGGTATGAATAAAGACCAAATTTACGAATTGATCGGTCGTCCTCATTTCCAAGAAGGCTTGTATGGTGTTCGTGAGTGGGATTATTTGTTCAATTACCGTGAAAATGGTGAGCATAAAACTTGTCAATACAAGATTTTGTTTGACAAAGACAAAAATGCCCAATCATTCTTCTGGTTGCCAGAAGGTTGCGGTCCTAAAAAGCCTGCTCCTGAAGTAGTTCGTGAAGTGATTATTCGCGAAGTGGCTCCTGCTCCTGCTGCACGTATCCGCCAGTAATAGTTTGATTTTATGAATTAAAACCGAGTTTTGTTATTTTGCAAAACTCGGTTTTGTTATTTTGTCTTTCTAAATAGTAGTGTAATGGAATTCTGCATGGACAGCGGTTGTTTTATAATAATTCCTTAAAATTTGGTAAGGGACGTTTGTGTCATATTTTTCACAATGAAAAGCAAAGTTGAATAATATTAGAACGTCTTGATATGTTTTAGGCATAATGAATGATAAAATAAGCACACTCTTTGCAAAAAAGAGAAAATAAGGAACGGATAGCAAATAATGAGTATCGGATTATTACGAGTTTTGGTTCAAAGCCAGACAATCAACAATACCCAGGCAGAGCATTACAATAATATATTGAAAACGGGGCAGGAAATCTTGCCCATGCTTTTTGCGGATAAGATTATCAGCCCAAGGTCTTTGGGCGAGTTGGTTGCGCGAGTTTTTAGTTATCCGCTATTGGATTTGCATTATTATCCACGTAACAATATTGTTATGGATGTCTTAACTGAGGAGCAGATGGTTCAAAATCGCTGCGTTCCGATTTTTCGTCGCGGCCGAAAGGTATATTTGGCGGTTTCAGATCCTACTCAAATCCAAAGTTTTCAAAAAATAGCTTTTGCTTCGGGAGTGACGGTTGATTTAGTAGTTGTCCCGGATGATCAGTTGAGTTCTTTGCTGGAGTGGTTAGGACAACGTTCTACCACCATCTTAAAAGAAATTAGTGAAGAACAAGAAGCTGCCCAGCCCTCTCAGGCGCTTTATATAGACAACGAAGAGGCTGAAGATGGGCCTATTCCACGTTTTATTCACAAGACCTTATCAGATGCGCTAAATGCAGGCGCATCCGATATACATTTCGAATTTTATGAACAAATGGCTCGTGTCCGTTTTCGTGTAGATGGACAGCTAAGGGAAGTGGTTCAACCCCCTGTTGCTGTACGCGGACAGCTGGCTTCACGTATTAAAGTAATGGCGCGTTTGGATATTTCTGAAAAACGTGTGCCACAAGATGGTCGCATTCAGATTGCTTTCCATAAACATGGTCGCCCCATTGATTTCCGCGTGAGTACGCTACCTACCCTTTTTGGTGAAAAAGTGGTAATGCGTATTCTGAATTCTGATGCGGCAACTTTAAATATTGACCAGTTGGGATTCGAGCCTTTCCAAAAAGAAATGCTGCTTGAGGCCATTCATCGCCCTTATGGCATGGTATTGGTAACAGGTCCGACAGGTTCAGGTAAAACCGTATCGCTTTATACCTGTCTGAATATTTTAAATACAGAGGACGTCAATATTTCCACCGCAGAAGACCCTGCAGAGATTAATTTACCAGGCATCAACCAAGTCAACGTCAATGATAAACAAGGTTTGACTTTTGCTGCAGCATTAAAATCTTTCTTGCGTCAAGACCCTGACATCATCATGGTAGGTGAGATTCGTGATTTGGAAACTGCGGATATTGCCATCAAAGCGGCACAAACCGGACATATGGTGTTTTCAACGTTGCATACCAATAACGCGCCTGCGACCCTATCCCGTATGTTGAACATGGGGGTCGCTCCATTCAACATTGCCAGTTCCGTCAGCTTAATTATGGCGCAACGACTATTGCGTCGTCTGTGTTCAAGTTGTAAACGCGAGGTTGAGCGTCCTCCAGTTCCCGCATTAAAAAAAGCAGGATTTACAGATGAAGATTTAGCAAAGGATTGGAAACTCTACCGTCCTGTCGGCTGCGATAGTTGCCGTGGTAAAGGCTTCAAAGGCCGTGTCGGCGTCTACGAAGTGATGCCGATTACCGAGGAAATGCAACGTGTCATTATGAATAATGGTACGGAAGTTGATATTATGAACATGGCCTATAAAGAAGGTATGGTCGATTTACGCCGTGCAGGCTTATTAAAAGTTATGCAAGGTTTGACTTCATTAGAAGAAGTGATTGCTCACACTAACGATTAAACCATTGAATCGAAGAAATACGGGGACTTTTGTTTTCTTCATTCTTAAACATTAAACCAAGGGGTAACAAAATGGCTCAAGCAGAGCAAAAAAGAGGCTTATTCGCTCAAAAAAATAAAGGCAAACGTTTTACGTTTGAAGGTAAAAATACCAATACGGATCAATTAGTCCGAGGCGAAGTAGTCGCCAAAGACGAAGAAGAAGCGCGTAAAAAGCTCCAACGCCGCGGGATACGCCCTTTACGTATCAGTAAAGTAAAGGCAACCAAAAAGCGTCGTATTACTCAGGAAGACATTACAGTTTTCACCCGTCAACTCGCCACCATGATGAAAGCGGGTCTGCCTTTAATGCAGGCTTTTGAAATTGTCGCACGCGGACACTCCAACCCATCCATGACTGAAATGTTGATGCAAGTCCGTGCAGATGTGGAACAAGGTAGTGCATTAGGTAAATCATTTGCCAAATACCCAAAATATTTCGACCGTTTTTATTGCAATCTGATTGCGGCTGGCGAAGCTGGCGGTGTTCTGGAAAGCCTGTTGGATAAACTTGCTGTATATAAAGAGAAAACGCAAGCCATTAAGAAAAAAGTGAAAACTGCGCTGACGTACCCAATTTCTATTTTGGTCGTTGCAGTGGCATTGATCTTCGTGATGATGCGTTGGGTGCTGCCTGAGTTTGGTAAAGTTTACGAAAGCATGGGGGCGAAACTGCCTGACTTAACCCAAATTGTTATGGATATTTCCAAAATTTTTGTGGAATACGGATGGCTGATGATCGTTATCTTTATTGCCGTTTGTTTTGGTATTTATAAATTACATGAAAAATCACCAAGTTTCCAAAAACGTATAGATGCAATGATTTTACGTTTACCAATTTTTGGTCAAATTGTTCGTAAAGCAACTATTGCTCGTTGGGCTCGTACCACCTCTACCTTGTTTGCAGCAGGTGTCCCTTTGGTAGAAGTTTTAGATTCAGTAGCAGGGGCAGCTGGCAATATCCTTTATGAGGAAGCAACACAGGACATTCGTGCAAAAGTTACTCAAGGTCTTTCTTTGACTTCAAGCATGCAAAGTACGGATATGTTCCCCAATATGGTCATCCAAATGGCTGCTATTGGTGAAGAATCCGGTTCCCTTGATGATATGCTGAATAAGGCTGCTGAATTTTACGAGGATGAAGTTGATAACTCTGTAGCACAGTTATCCTCACTGATGGAACCCATTATTATGGTTATTTTAGGCGCCATCATCGGAACATTGTTGGTAGCAATGTATCTGCCGCTGTTTAACCTCGGTAACGTAGTAGGTTAATATGTTGGAATCTTTGGATACATTAACGCCATTTGCGATTCCATTATCTGTCGTCGTTGGTTTGTTAATCGGAAGTTTCCTTAATGTCGTCATTTACCGCGTTCCTGTCATGATGGAACGCGGTTGGACTCAGTTTGCGAAAGAGCATTTGCAACTTGAATTAACGGAAGAAGAGCAGCAACCATTCAATTTGATGAAACCGGATTCACGCTGCCCCCAGTGTCATGCTCCGGTAAAGGCTTGGCAAAATATTCCGATTGTCAGTTATCTGATGCTTGGCGGTAAATGTGGTTCGTGTAAAACGCCCATCACCATCCGTTATCCCTTAATCGAATTATTGACCGGTATATTGTTTGGCGTAGTGGCGTGGCAATATGGCTGGACCATGGCGGCATTCGGTGGTTTGATATTGACTGCGATATTGATTGCATTGACCTTTATCGATGCGGATACTCAATATTTACCTGACAGCCTGACCCTGCCGTTGATATGGTTAGGCTTGCTGTTTAATTTGAACGGCACATTCGTACCATTGAAATCCGCCGTCTTAGGTGCAGTTTTCGGTTACATGAGCTTATGGTTGTTATGTTTCATCTATAAGCTTTTGACTGGAAAAATCGGTATGGGGAACGGCGATTTTAAATTGCTGGCTGCTCTAGGTGCATGGCTTGGGGTCGGCATTTTACCTGTCTTGGTTTTCATGGCAGCGTTAATTGGTCTGATTGGAGCGATTATCGGACGGGTTGCCAAAGGACAATATTTTGCTTTCGGTCCGAGTTTGGCCATTGCCGGCTGGATTATTTTGGTAGCCAACGAGCCGGTACATCGTGCCGTCACTTGGTGGCTGACAAAATCAGGATTTTAATATGACTTTATGGATAGGTTTGACAGGCGGTATCGGCAGCGGGAAATCTCAAGCAGCAAAAATCTTTTCTGATTTGGGAATCCCGCATATTGATGCCGACGCTCTGAGTCGAAACCTGACGGCGGATAACGGTATAGCATTACCGGCTATCCGCCGTCTTTTTGGTGACGAAGTTTTTCATACCCAAAACAGTCTGAACCGTGCTGCTTTGAGGGAGCTGGTTTTCAGACGACCTCAAGCCAAAAAAGAATTGGAAGAGGTATTGCTGCCTTTAATTTTAAATGAAATCAAATCAGCCAAAACCCGCTATCCTAGCGCAGCATACGGCATTATCGATGTACCTTTGTTGATTGAAAATCCGGAATTTTTAGAGGCTGTCGATAGGGTATTGGTTATTGACGTTTCTGAAGCAACCCAAATTCTTCGTGTTCAGCAAAGAAGCGGTTTGGACACAGAAGAGATCAAGCGCATTATGAACACTCAGGCCAACCGCAAAACGCGGCTGCTCTATGCAGATGATGTTTTAGAAAATGAAGGGACTTTATCTGAATTGGCCAAGAAGATTCAGGGACTGAATAGGTTTTATCTGGGATATGCCGGCAACTCGAAATTTGGTACATTATTGCCCTAACGTGAAATACCTCGAGCAACAGACAAAGCATATTGGAAATCCAACAATCAAAAGGTCGTCTGAAACTGTGTTTGGTTTTTCAGACGACTTACTTGACAGAAAACAGATAATTCAATTTTAAGAACTCGGAAGCCAATACGGCGAAAAGTTTAAACAATGGAAAATGGATACCCAAATAATCGATCTCCCTTAGAAAAAAGAATTTTTTATCTGGAGCATTCAGGGCAGTATCTGATGGTTTGCGCCCTATCAGATTACTCCCACAATAAACATACTGTCGTTATGGCAAATTTTCTCTGTCCAAATGAAACAATGGATTGAAGGAATTTAGATAATTTATTCAATGAGTTGGTTTTAGAGGAATTACAGTCTTCATTTATGGATTGGTATCCAACTATTGAAGAGGCAATTAGCCATCATTTAGAAGGCTTTTCGTAACAAGCATAAAATAAAGAATGATTTGGAAGGAATAAATAATGACTGAAGTAACGACTGTGAAATGTCCGACCTGTCAAAAGTCGGTGATATGGAATGAAGAGAGTAAATACCGACCTTTTTGCAGTCAACGTTGCCGATTGATTGACTTAGGCGAATGGGCGCAAGAGAAATATACGGTTGCAGCGGAAGAAGATGATACTTTATCTAATTCAATGGTCGGAGGCTTGTCATAAGCTGTATTTAATACGTTTTTGTGAGGCTATGCAGTCCTGCCCCTTTCTCCTTGGTAGGCATTTGCTTGGTAGAATGCGATTATGGTAATGGCTGTCCAGGTTTATGTTTCAGACCAATGTCGGGCATTTTTCATGTCTTGTTCGATTTGTACTTTTAATTCGGCGATACTGTCGAATTTTTTTTCGTCGCGTAATTTGTGCAGAAAACGGACGTTCAGGCGTTGCCCATAAATGTTTTCATTGAAATCAAACAGATGGACTTCAAGTTTTTGGGCGCGGTTGTTGCTGACGGTAGGGTTGAATCCGAAACTTGCCACGCCGCGTTTTGTGCCGAAAGCGCCGTCTACTTCAACGACAAATACCCCGCTTAAGGCGTAATGGTGGGGAGGGAGCTGGATGTTGGCGGTGGGAGCGTTTATGGTGCGTCCGAGTTTTTTACCGTGTTTGACTTTGCCGCTTAAGGTGTAATCGTGTCCCAGCAGTTTTTTGGCATAGTCTAATCGTCCTTCAGAAAGCGCATTACGCACGGCGGTACTGCTGGTACGGATGTCTTCTACGATAACAGATGGGGTACGATCGGTTTGAATATCAGGTTGTGCGGCCAAAAGTTCGAAATCGCCACGGCGACCTGCACCGAAACGGAAGTCATCTCCAATCAGCAGATAACGCGTATTCAACGTCTTGCGTAAAAGCAGATTGATAAAGTCTTGGGCATCCATATCGGCAAATGTTTGGTTAAACCGCAGCACCCAAACTGCATCGACACAGCCGGTTTGTTCAAGCAAATTCAGTTTGGTGCGCAGAGGGCTGATACGGTAGGGCTGTTTTTTACCGGTTTGTCGGGCAAAAAATTCTTTGGGTTGTGGTTCGAAGATAACGACGACGACAGGAAGCCCCCGTGCATCGGCTTCTTGCTTGAGTTTTTGGAGAATGTGTTTGTGTCCGAGGTGTACGCCGTCAAAATTGCCGATGGTAACGGCACTTCCCTGAGGGAAGTCGGGCGTGCGATGCTGACCGAGCCAGATTTTCATGAGTTATTTATGCGGTTCGTAAACGGACGGGTATTGTAAACGTTCTTGGTGTTTATATAAACCACAGGTCGTCTGAATATGTTTTCAGACAACCTGTATCGTCGTTACCACCAAAACGGCGGACGGTAAAAAGGGTAACCCCAAGGGTCGTAATAGTTGTAATAATAGCGTGCTTCTTGGAGCTGCTGCTGGGAGATGTAGTTTTGCCATGCCATTTTGTAGCAGGCTTGGAACATGGGGTCGGAAACTTTATCTATATATTTCAGGCGGAAGGATTTTTGTTGTTCTATTGTTTGAACGGAGCGGTTGTCCGCCAGCTCAAACTGTTTTTGTATCAATCGGGCGGTTTCGGGGTCGCACTGGGCGGCCAAGTGGATTTGCAGGTTTTGTTCTTCCTGTTTCCGAGCCTGTGCGCGTGCGGCGAGTTGCTCTGGCGTGGCGGCGCAGGCAGTCAGGAAGGCGAGGGTGAAGAGCGATAAAAAGCGTAATGGGTTCATGATGTTGTCCCTTTGAGGTGATGATAACCAATGTACGCTGACGGCTGGTCGAGTGCAAGGGGTAAATAGGTAAAGGTCGTCTGAAAACCTTAAAACTCGGTTTTCAGACGACCTTTTTGTTTTACCGCTTGGATGAAAAGGCTGGACTAAGCAGTTTAACCTTTGTTGAGGATTTGTTTGTTTTCGCCTTCGCGCCGTAGTTCTTTAGGGAGGACGAAGACGATGCTTTCTTCTGCGCCTTCTCCTTCGCGTATGGTTTCGTGTCCCCATTGCTGTATGGTTTGCAGGACTTCCCTGACCAAAACTTCGGGGGCGGACGCGCCTGCGGTTACGCCGACTTTGTGTTTGCCTTCGAACCATTCGCGTTGCAGGTAGCCGGCGTTGTCGACCATGTAGGCATCGACGCCGCGTTGGGCGGCGACTTCGCGCAGGCGGTTGCTGTTGGAAGAGTTGGGCGAGCCGACGACGATGACGATGTCGCATTCTTCCGCCAATTCTTTGACGGCGGTTTGGCGGTTGGTTGTGGCGTAGCAGATGTCTTCTTTGTGGGGATTGCGGATGTTGGGGAAACGGGCGTTCAGCGCGGCGATGATGTCTTTGGTTTCATCGACGGACAGGGTGGTTTGGCTGACGTAGGCGAGTTTGTCGGGGTTTTTGACTTGCAGTCCGGCGACGTCTTCAACGGTTTCGACCAACAGCATCCTGCCGGGCGGAAGCTGTCCCATGGTGCCTTCGACTTCGACGTGGCCTTTATGTCCGATCATGATGATTTCGCAATCTTGCGCGTCGAGGCGGGCGACTTCTTTGTGGACTTTGGTTACGAGCGGGCAGGTGGCATCGAATACGCGGAACCCGCGTTCGGCGGCTTCCTGCTGCACGGCTTTGGATACGCCGTGTGCCGAGTAAATCAGGATGGCGCCTTTGGGTACGTCGGCGAGGTCTTCGATGAATACCGCGCCTTTTTCGCGCAGGTTGTCCACGACGAATTTGTTGTGGACGACTTCGTGGCGGACGTAAACCGGTGCGCCGAATTCTTCCAGCGCGCGCTCGACGATGCTGATGGCGCGGTCAACGCCAGCGCAGAAACCGCGCGGATTGGCAAGGATGATGGTTTTTTGGGTCATGTGTATGGTCCGGATTTCAGACGACCTTATGGGTTGTCGGTTGTTGGTGCGTCGGTCGGTTTGGGCTCTTTTTTGTGGAACAGTCCGTCCAAAACCAATAAAACGGCACCGACGCAGATAAAGCTGTCGGCAACATTAAACGCGGGATAATACCAATCCTTCCAGTAAAACAGTAAAAAATCAACCACATGACCGTGAATCAGTCGGTCGATGACATTGCCGAGCGCGCCGCCGATAATCATGGCTGCGCCGATTTTGCCCGAAAGGCGGAACTCGTCGCGCAGGATAGCGCGGGCGAGATAGGCGCTGATGACGAGTGCCAGCCCTAAGAAAAAGAATTTCTGCCAGCCGCCTTGGTCGGCAAGAAAGCTGAACGCCGCGCCGGGGTTGTAGGCAAGTGTCAGGTCGAATAAAGAGGGGATAATATTGAGGCGCTCGCCTTCTTGGAAGTGGGCAAGGATTTCCCATTTGGTCAGTTGGTCAAGCGCGATGCCGACCAGTGCAATCAGCAGGTAGGCGGTTTTTTTGGAAAGAGAGGAAGACATTTGGTTGAAGCTGCCTGAATAAAAACAAAGCGGCTATTTTACCCGAAAGCGCAAAAGCCGTGTTTCAAAAGGTCGTCTGAAAACCTTTTATTACAGGGCAAGATGCAGGGTTTTGCAGGGTTATCGCAAAACCGCGTAAACGCTGCGCGCAAAAACACCGTCATACGTAAAACAAGGTTTATTTGCTTGATAGGGTGTTGCCTTGCCGATAACATGGCGGCGTTTTTATATGCCTTCCCCGAAAGGATACAGTATGGCTAAAACAAAATCTTTATTGGCAACCGGCATTTTGGCGCTTTTCTCCGCCACCGCTTTCGCCGCTCCGCTTCCTGCCGAAATTTACCTTCCCGCAGGCGCGCATACGGTTAAAGCCGACCGTCAGGGCAACGGCGAATTTGAATACGAAGCCGAGCTGCCCGCACGCGGCAACCCGATTCCGTCTTTGGCTAAAAAAGTCATCGCCCACGCGCGCAGTAAAGGTTTTCAAGTGGTCGAATCGGAAATCAAACACGACGATGCCGATTTGAAATTCAAACGTGGCAGACAAGAATTGGACGTATCCATCGAAAACAAAGGACACGGCCGCATCGAATACAAAGCTGATTTGGACTTAGACAAACGCTAAATCAAGAAATACTGGAAAGGTCGTCTGAAAAGAGGTTTCAGACGACCTTTTTACATGGCGGCGTTAACAATTGTTTATGGTTTTTACAACATTTGTTTTATCCGTAAAAACCGTTTGGAAGAAAACACGGGTCGTCTGAAACCTCTTTTCAGACGACCTTTGCAATAGGATTGGGCAAACGGCATTCAATCAACAGGGCAGGGCGGATTTGCGCCGAAACAGAACAAAGCCGAATCATGCCGTATCGTTTTATTTGCCTCCGCAATATTTTGTTTTACTGTAAAACACGGTAAAATCCGCGCTCAACATAATATTGAGACAAAACAGTACCGAAGAGAATAAATGGTGTTGTCCGATCTCAAATAAAAAATATTGACGCAATCACTACAATACTACCGTTCACACATTGCAAAGATCATGAAAAAAACACTCTTACTCCTCTCCCTGCTCGCCGTGTCCGCAGCGGAAGCCGCCGACGTGCCGTCCGAGCCTCAAAACCAGCCTGCCCCCGAGTTGCAGGTTAAAACGGCAGAACCTGACCCCGTCGAAGCAGAAGCGGCCAAACCTGCTGCTGAAACGTCGTCTGAAAAAGTCGTCAACGTCGATGCCAAAACCCTGCTCGACAATCCCCAATTACTTTCCCGCGCCATGTATTCTGCCGTTGTGTCGCGCAACATCGCGGGCATCAAGGTTGTCCTGCCGATTTACGAACAATGGCAGGGACACGATAAAAACATGGCGCTCTACGCGCACGGCTTGGTTGCTCAAGACGACGGCAAAATGAAAGAAGCCATCGGGTATTACCGTCAATTTATCGCCGAAAACCCCGATGCCCCCGTCGTCCGCTGGCAGCTTGCCACCGCTTTGTTTGAAGACAAGCAAAACGAAGCTGCCGCCGACCAGTTCGACAAACTCAAAGCAGAAGCCAACCTGCCCGAGCAGCTCGTCAAAGGCATCGAATCCTACCGCAAAGCATTGCGCGAGCGCGATTCGTGGAAATTCAACGCCGGCTTGAGCGTTACCCGCGAACAAAACATCAACCAGGCCCCCAGCCGCCGCACATACGGCAACTGGACCTTTCCTGAGCCTATCGACGCTACCGCCATCAACTACCAACTCGGCGCAGAGAAAAAATGGTCGCTGCCCAAAGGCTGGTACGTTACGGCAGGCGCGGATAACTACGGCAAAGTTTATCCCGAACAAACCAAGTATAACGACGTAACCACCCGCTTTTCGGTAGGCGCAGGCTACGCCGACCAGCGCAACGACATCGGCTTGACCCCGTTCCACGAACGCCGCTTCTACGGCAACGACCCGTATACCTACTCCAGCGGTGCGCGCCTGCACATCAACCGCTGGTGGCAGCCTAAGCTGCAAACCTTGAGCGCCGTTGAAATGGGTCGTCTAAAAAATACCCGACGCGCCCGTTCCGACAGCAACAACCGCCTGTTGAGCAATTCCGTCGTCTATTACCGAAACGCCCGCCAATACTGGGTCGGCGGTTTCGACATCTATCAGGAACGCAATAAAGAAGACAAATCGGACAGCTTCGACCGTTACAGCCTCCGTACCGCATGGGGGCAGGAATGGGGCAAAGGGTTGTCTACCATGTTGCGGCTGAGTGCAGCGAAACGACATTATCATGCTCCAAGTTTTTTCACCAATCTCTTGACTCCAGCGGAAAACCGCCGCGATAAAGAAGCGGATATTTCGCTCGCCGTGTGGCACCGCGCTTTCCATTTCAAAGGCATCACCCCGCGCCTGACCGTCGCCCACCACAAAACATGGAGCAACGACAAATATAATGAATATGGCAAAACCAGAATGTTTGTCGAGTTCAGCAAAACGTTCTGATTGTGTTTGGTTTGAATAATAAAAGGTCGTCTGAAATTTTTCAGACGACCTTTAGCTTTTTTATTTGCGTAAGGGCGGATTGTGTAAATTTTTGAAAGAATAAATCTAAAGTTATATTTCGATAGTTTACATTGTTGTTTGCATAGCATTCTATTTTCAAAAGGATTTTGAAAATATGATTCGGCGGATAGGGCGGAATAGGGGCTTGAAGTTTGGGAAACAGGGTAGGGCGGTCGGTTATTTTGACTGGTTTGGGGCGGGGTTTTCACTTACAATCAAACAAGGTTTACGTATGGCAACATTTCTCCGTTCAATGTCAGGATGGGTCGCAGGCGTTTTCTGTTTGACTTCTCGGCATTGTGCGGGCGTGTTTGTTCGGGCTTTTGTCTGTAAGAAAAACAAGGAAAAACAATGCGCCACTTACCAATTCTATCCCTCATCTTATTCCCCACTTTGTCGCACGCCGCCGATTTTGACGGCGCGTCGCTCAGTCTGTTTTGGGGTGCGCCGTTCGCGTTGATTCTTTTGTCTATTGCGTTGGGGCCGCTCTTTTTTGCGCATACTTGGCATCACCATTTCGGCAAGATTACCGCGTTTTGGACGCTGCTGTTTCTAGTTCCGTTTGCCGCTGTGTTCGGTTTTGGCGCGAGTGTGCATACGGTCACTCATGCGCTGGTTGAGGAATATATTCCGTTTATTCTGCTGCTTTTGGCTTTGTATACGATTTCGGGCGGGATTTTGGTTTGGGGTAAGCTGCACGGTACGCCTGCGTTGAATACCGGATTGTTGGCGGCGGGTACGGTGATGGCTTCCTTTATGGGAACGACCGGTGCGGCAATGTTGATGATTCGTCCGCTGCTGAAGGCAAACCATTATCGCAAGAAAAAGGTGCATGTTGTTGTATTTTTTATCTTTTTGGTGGCAAATATTGGCGGCGGTCTGACGCCGTTGGGCGATCCTCCGTTGTTTCTGGGTTTCTTGAAGGGCGTGGATTTCATGTGGACGGTGAAACACATGTTGATGCCCGTATTGATCAGTACGGTGGTGTTGTTGCTGGTGTTTTATATTATCGACAGCCGCTATCACGCGCGTGAAGCCAATGAGGAGCAGATTCAGCAGGAAGAGGAAGTCGAGGAAGATTTGCGGATTGCCGGTAAATGGAATTTCTTGCTGCTGGCGGGCGTGGTCGGTTCGGTTTTGCTGTCCGGCTTGTGGAAACCTGATCATCCTGGATTTGAAATTTTGGGCAGCCACTATGCTTTGCAAAATTTGGTGCGCGATGTGATTTTGCTGGTGCTGACCATTATTTCGCTGCTGATTACGCCCAAGCAGGTTAGGGCGGGTAATGAATTCAATTTCGACCCGATTGCCGAAGTGGGCAAGCTGTTTTTGGGTATTTTCATCACGATTTCCCCTGTCTTGGCGATTTTGAAGGCGGGGGAAGCGGGTGCGCTGGGCGCGGTGGTATCGTTGGTGCATGATGCTTCGGGTAATCCGATTAATACGATGTATTTCTGGATGAGCGGTTTGTTGTCCGCCTTTTTGGATAATGCGCCGACTTATTTGGTATTCTTCAATATGGCGGGCGGCGATGCTCAGGCTCTGATGACGGGGCATTTGTTCCATTCGCTGTTGGCCATATCCATGGGTTCGGTGTTTATGGGCGCGCTCACTTATATCGGTAATGCGCCGAACTTTATGGTTAAGGCGATTGCCGAGCAGCGCGGTATCCCGATGCCGACTTTCTTTGGTTATATGATGTGGTCGGTAGGGGTATTGATTCCGTTGTTTATACTGCATACGCTAATTTTCTTTGTTTTGCAGTTGTTCTGATACTTGCCTGCCCTTAAAAGGTCGTCTGAAAACCTGATTCTTGTGATTCGGTTTTCAGACGACCTTTTTGTATTCTGCCGCTTGTTTTGAAGAGATTAATTTTTGGCATCAATATGTTGTGCTTTTATTGAGGACTTATTTCTCGCGGGGCATGGGGCAGAAGGCTGGAAAAAATCTGCGTAAATCTGACATAAAGCGGGCTGTTCCTGCTAAAATCGAACACGTTACAGTTTTCATTTAATTGTTGTTTTCCGTAAGTAAGGCTTTACTTTCAGACGACCTCTCCCACGCTTTCCCGTTTCAAGCGTCGTCTGAAAAGTTGGATCATTTTATTCTGTTTAACTCATCACAAGTAATGCAAACCTATGATTAAAATCAAAAAAGGCCTAGACCTGCCCATCGCGGGCAGACCGGAGCAAGCCGTTTACGACGGTCCGGCCATTACCGAAGTCGCGTTGCTTGGCGAAGAATATGCCGGTATGCGCCCCTCGATGAAAGTCAAGGAAGGCGATGCCGTCAAAAAAGGCCAAGTGCTGTTTGAAGACAAGAAAAATCCGGGCGTGGTGTTTACTGCGCCGGCTTCCGGCAAAATCGCCGCGATTCACCGCGGCGAAAAGCGCGTGCTTCAGTCGGTCGTGATTGCCGTTGAAGGCGATGACGAAATCGAGTTCGAACGCTATGCGCCTGATGCGTTGGCAAACTTAAGCGGCGAAGAAGTGCGCCGCAATCTGATTCAATCCGGTTTGTGGATTGCGCTGCGCACCCGTCCGTTCAGCAAGATTCCCGCCGTTGATGCCGAGCCGTTTGCCATTTTCGTCAATGCGATGGACACCAATCCGCTGGCGGCAGACCCTGTGGTCGTGATCAAAGAAGCCGCCGAGGATTTCAGACGAGGTTTGCTGGTGTTGAGCCGCCTGACCGAACGCAAAATCCATGTTTGTAAGGCAGCCGGTGCGGACGTGCCGTCTGAAAACGCCGCCAACATTGAAACACATGAATTCGGCGGCCCTCATCCCGCGGGTTTGAGCGGCACGCACATTCATTTCATCGAACCTGTCGGCGCGAATAAAACCGTGTGGACCATCAATTATCAAGACGTGATTGCCATCGGACGTTTGTTCGTAACAGGTCGTCTGAACGTCGAGCGCGTGGTTGCCTTAGGCGGCCCGCAAGTCAACAAACCGCGTCTCTTGCGTACCGTTTTGGGCGCGAAGGTGTCGCAAATTACCGCCGGCGAATTGGTTGACGCAGACAACCGCGTGATTTCCGGTTCGGTATTGAACGGCGCGATTGCACAAGGCGCGCATGATTATTTGGGACGCTACCACAATCAGATTTCCGTTATCGAAGAAGGCCGCAGCAAAGAGCTGTTCGGCTGGGTTGCGCCGCAGCCGGATAAATACTCGATTACGCGTACCACTCTCGGCCATTTCCTGAAAAACAAACTCTTCAAGTTCACGACAGCCGTCAACGGCGGCGACCGCGCTATGGTTCCCATCGGTACTTACGAGCGCGTGATGCCGCTGGACATCCTGCCTACCTTGCTTTTGCGCGATTTAATCGTCGGCGATACCGACAGCGCGCAGGCTTTGGGTTGCTTGGAATTGGACGAAGAAGACCTCGCTTTGTGCAGCTTCGTCTGCCCGGGTAAATACGAATACGGCCCGCTGTTGCGCAAAGTGCTGGAAACCATTGAGAAGGAAGGCTGATTATGGGCTTGAAACATTTTCTGGAAAAAATCGAACCGCACTTCCTGCCGGGCGGCAAACATGAAAAATGGTATGCCCTCTATGAAGCTGCGGCGACGATTTTCTACACATCCGGTGCGGTAACGCGCAAAGCGGCGCACGTCCGCGACGCGCTCGACTCCAAACGCATGATGATTTTGGTGTGGCTGGCTTTGTTCCCCGCCATGTTCTTCGGTATGTACAACGTCGGCGCGCAGGCATTCAGCGCGCTGACGCCTGATTTGCTGCAACAAAGCATCGCCAACGACTGGCATTACGCCCTTGCCAACGCTTTGGGCATCAATATGTCGTCTGAAGCGGGCGTGTTGGGCAAAATGCTGTTCGGCGCGATTTACTTCCTGCCGATTTACGCGACCGTATTTGCCGTTGGCGGTTTCTGGGAAGTTTTGTTCGCCACCGTGCGTAAACATGAAATCAACGAGGGTTTCTTCGTTACTTCGATTCTGTTTGCCTTAATCGTTCCGCCTACGCTGCCGCTGTGGCAGGCTGCCTTGGGTATTACCTTCGGCGTGGTGGTTGCGAAAGAGGTGTTCGGCGGTACGGGTAAAAATTTTATGAACCCCGCACTGGCAGGCCGTGCCTTCTTGTTCTTCGCTTATCCCTCCAATATTACCGGCGACACCGTTTGGACAGCGGTTGACGGCTATTCCGGCGCAACTGCGCTGGCGCAATGGGCGGCAAATGGTTCAGAAGGCCTGAAAAATGCCGTTACCAATCAACCCATCACTTGGATGGATGCGTTTATCGGTAACTTGCCCGGTTCTATCGGTGAAGTATCCACTTTGGCGCTTTTAATCGGCGGCGCGTTTATCGTGTTTGCCCGCATCGCTTCTTGGCGCATTATTGCTGGTGTGATGATCGGTATGATTGCCATGTCTTCGCTGTTTAATGTTATCGGTTCAGACACCAATCCGATGTTCAGCATGCCTTGGTACTGGCATCTGGTCGTCGGCGGCTTCGCCATCGGTATGCTGTTTATGGCAACCGACCCCGTTTCCGCTTCCTTTACCAATGTCGGCAAATGGTGGTACGGCGCGCTAATCGGCGTGATGTGCGTGTTAATCCGCGTGGTCAATCCGGCTTACCCTGAAGGCATGATGTTGGCGATTCTGTTTGCCAACCTGTTTGCCCCGATTTTCGACTATTTCGTCGCACAAGCGAACATCAAACGCAGAAAGGCGCGCAGCAATGGCTAAGAAATTCGATAAAGACAGCTTCAGCGGCACGCTGATTGTGGTTTTGGCGGTCAGCCTGATTTGCTCGATCATCGTGGCGGGCGCGGTTGTCGGCTTGAAACCGGTGCAGGAAAAACAAAAGGTTCAGGACAAGCAAAGCTACATCCTGAGCGTTGCTGGTTTGCTCGATAAAAATACCGACATCAGCAAAACCTTTGCCGACCGCATCGAACAACGCGTGGTCGATTTGGCAACCGGCGAATATGTGAAAGACGCGCCGAAAGATTTCAGCGCGCGCGTTGCCGCCAAAGACCCCGCGCAAAGCATCCAAATCAAACCTGAAGACGATTTGGCAGGCATCAAAAGCCGCGCAAAATATACCGAAGTTTATTTGGTAAAAGGCGATGACGGCAAAGTCAACCAAATCATCCTGCCTATGCACGGCAATGGTTTGTGGTCAGTCATGTACGGCTTCGTCGCCATCCAACCTGACGGCAATACCATCAACGGCATCACCTACTACGACCAAGGCGAAACTCCGGGCTTGGGCGGCGAAATCGGCAATCCGTTGTGGCAACAAAAATTCGTCGGCAAAAAACTCTTTGACGAACAAGGCAAACTTGCCCTGCATGTCGGCAAAGGCGCAGGTTCAGATAAAGAACACGGCGTAGATGCACTCTCCGGCGCATCGCTGACTTCCAAAGGCGTGCAAGGTTCGTTCGACTACTGGTTCGGCGAAAACGGCTATATCCCCTACCTGAACAAATTGAAATCAGCAGGAGCACAATAATGGCTGATATGAAACGCTTGAAACATTTAATGTTTTCACCCTTTATCGACAACAACCCGATTGCCTTGCAGGTTTTGGGTATTTGTTCGGCGCTGGCGGTTACCACCAAACTTCAGACGGCCATCGTGATGGGTATTTCCGTCAGTTTGGTAACCGGTTTTTCCAGCTTCTTCATCTCGCTGGTGCGCAACTACATCCCGAACAGCATCCGCATTATCGTGCAGATGGCGATTGTCGCGTCGCTGGTTACGCTGGTTGACCAATTGTTGCAGGCCTATGCCTACGAATTGTCCAAACAGCTCTCCGTATTTGTTGGTCTGATTATTACCAACTGTATCGTGATGGGTCGCGCTGAAGCCTTCGCCATGAAAGAGCCGCCGCTGGAAAGCTTGGTGGACGGTATCGGTCAGGGCGCGGGTTACGGCATGTTGCTGATTATTATCGCAACCATCCGTGAGCTTATCGGTTCGGGCAAGCTCTTGGGCTACACCGTTTTCCAAACCGTGCAGGACGGCGGCTGGTATCAAACCAACGGCCTCTTCCTGCTGGCACCGAGCGCGTTCTTCATCATCGGCTTTTTGATTTGGGGTTTGCGCACATGGAAACCCGAACAGGCGGAGGAATAAGACATGGAACACTATTTAAGCCTTTTTGTGAAATCCGTCTTCATTGAAAACATGGCGCTGTCCTTCTTCTTGGGCATGTGTACTTTTCTGGCGGTATCGAAAAAAGTATCCACCGCATTCGGCTTGGGCGTTGCCGTTACCTTCGTACTCGGCCTGTCCGTCCCTGCCAACCAGCTTGTTTACTCGCTGCTCAAAGACGGCGCGATTGTCGAAGGCGTGGATTTGACCTTCCTGAAATTCATCACCTTCATCGGCGTGATTGCGGCTTTGGTGCAGATTTTGGAAATGTTCTTGGACAAATTCTTCCCTGCCCTCTACAACGCACTGGGTATTTACTTGCCGCTGATTACCGTAAACTGCGCGATTTTCGGTGCCGTTTCGTTTATGGCGCAACGTGAATACAACTTCGGCGAATCCGTCGTGTACGGCTTCGGCGCGGGCTTAGGCTGGATGTTGGCGATTGTCGCTTTGGCGGGCATTACCGAAAAAATGAAATATTCGGACGCTCCCAAAGGCCTCAAAGGACTGGGCATAACCTTCATCTCCGCCGGCCTGATGGCGATGGCGTTTATGTCGTTCTCCGGCATCCAGTTATAAGAAAGGATTCGGCATGGAAATTATTTTAGGTATCGTGATGTTCACCGTCATCGTCTTGGCTTTGGCACTGATGATTCTGTTTGCCAAATCTAAGCTGGTGAGCGAAGGCGACATCACCATCAAAGTCAATGATGAAAAAGAGCTGACTATGCCCGCCGGCGGCAAACTGCTAGGCGCGCTTGCCAGCCAAGGCATCTTCGTTCCCTCCGCCTGCGGTGGCGGCGGTTCGTGCGGACAATGTCGCGTTGTCGTGAAAAGTGGCGGCGGCGACATTCTGCCGACCGAGTTGTCCCACATCAGCAAACGCGAAGCACGCGAAGGCTGCCGACTGTCTTGTCAGGTCAACGTCAAAACCGACATGGACATCGAAGTGCCAGAAGAAGTATTCGGCGTGAAAAAATGGGAATGCACCGTCATTTCCAATGAAAACAAAGCCACGTTCATTAAAGAACTCAAGCTTGCCATTCCCGAAGGCGAAGAAGTTCCCTTCCGCGCTGGCGGCTACATCCAAATCGAAGCCCCGCCGCACACCGTTGCCTACAAAGACTTCGACATTCCTAAGGAATATCACGAAGACTGGGATAAATACAATCTGTGGCAATATGTTTCGAAAGTGGATGAGCCGATTTTGCGCGCATACTCCATGGCTTCATATCCAGAAGAAAAAGGCATCATCATGCTGAACGTGCGTATCGCCACGCCGCCTCCGCGCGTACCCGATGCGCCTCCAGGACAAATGTCGTCCTACATCTGGTCGCTCAAACCCGGCGATAAAGTAACCATCTCCGGTCCGTTTGGCGAATTCTTTGCCAAAGACACCGATGCTGAAATGGTATTCATCGGCGGCGGTGCAGGTATGGCGCCGATGCGCTCCCACATTTTCGACCAGCTGAAACGTTTGAACTCCAAACGCAAAATCACCTTCTGGTACGGCGCACGCTCCAAACGCGAAATGTTCTACGTTGAAGACTTCGATCAACTCGCGGCAGAGTTCCCGAACTTCACATGGCACGTCGCCTTGTCCGACCCGCTGCCGGAAGACAATTGGGACGGCTACACAGGCTTCATCCACAACGTGGTTTACGAAAACCACCTGAAAAACCACGAAGCACCCGAAGACTGCGAATTCTATATGTGCGGCCCGCCAATCATGAACCAGTCCGTCATCAAAATGCTCAAAGACTTGGGCGTGGAAGATGAAAATATCCTCTTGGATGACTTCGGCGGTTAAGTATTCGGCTTCAAATACAAAAGGAAGAAACCTCGGTTTCTTCCTTTTTTTGTTTAGATAAAGATGAAGGTCGTCTGCAAACAGGAAAACGGGTTCCGCTAAAATTTTCAGACGACCTTTGGACTTTTCAGAAAAATAGCATTGTTCTCACTTATTTTGAGAATTATTTTGCTATATTGTTCATGATGAACGATTCAGACGAGTTGCAAGATGTTTGACAATGTTATCTGCTGCTTGACGTTTATCTGTTTCTGGAAATGAAATCTCATTTTCATCATCAATAATGGTGATTTGATTAGTCGTTTTTCCCATTGACAGGGAAATTTGATTTGCAATCAGCATCGGGATATTTTTCCTGATTCTTTTGACTCTGGCATATTCTAGGATGTGTTCGCTTTCAGCGGCAAACCCGACACAGAATGGAGGGGTAGGTAAAGAAGCAATGGAAGCGAGAATATCAGGGTTTTCCGTTAATTCGATAACAGGAACTTTACCGGAACCATCTTTTTTCATTTTTTGAGAACTGCTATTTTTCACCTTATAGTCAGCAACAGCTGCAACGGAGATAAATACATCTTGGTCGGTAATATGATTGTGAACAGCGCGGAACATTTCTTCAGCGCTTACGGCTTGTTCTGTATGTAAAAGTCCGGTCGGAATAGTAGTTTGGAGTTGTCCATAGATCAAAGTTACTTTAGCCCCTGCAGCCCGGCATGCCCGTGCTAAAGCCGTACCCATCTGTCCGCTAGAGATGTTTGTAATACCGCGTACGGGATCGATGGCTTCAAACGTTGCTCCGGCTGTGATCAAAATACGTTTGCCTAATAAGATTTTGGGTATCCATAAGTCGGAAATTAAATCAGCCAAATCAGCTGCTTCAAGCATTCGGCCAAGTCCAATTTCCCCACAGGCCTGTTCGCCATACGCCGGCTGAAAGACAGTAATACCGTCTGAACGTAGTTGTTCGATGTTGCGTAGATTGGCAGGATTGTTCCACATCTCTACATTCATGGCAGGAGCAACTGCTAAAGGACATTTCCGTGCGGCAACAAGATTAGTCAGGAGGTTATCCGCAATGCCATGGGAAATTTTTGCGATCGTATTGGCTGTTGCCGGTGTAATGACCAACGCATCTGCCTCACGTGTTAAATTAATATGAGCCATGCCATTTCCTAAGCCATTTTCATGCGTATCTGTTAAAACAGGATTTCCGCTTAAGGCCTGAAAAGTCAGTGGTGAAATAAATTCGGTTGATGCTTTGCTCATTACCACACTGACTGAATGTCCCTGTTTTTTCAACAAGCGTACCAACTCGCAAGACTTATAAGCGGCAATGCCGCCACTAATACCCAGCAGAATATGTTTACTCATGACTAAAATACATGTTCAAAATATGTTTATACTAACATGGATAAAGAACAAACAAGCAATTTTGAGGAAGGCCTATACCTATATATGTCAACGAGGCGATGCAATATTCAGGAGGGCAAATATTTTCTGAATGAGCAAGATTGGTAAAATATGATGCGAAATTGAATAACAAAGGTCGTCTGAAAGAGATTTCAGACGACCTTTGTTGCTATGGGTGCTGAGAGTTGAGTTTCTGTTTGTAGTTGTGAGAATTGGATGGTTTTGGGCTGTTCGGGTTTGGATTGAGGGTGTTTTGAAATGCTGTTTTGAGGGTTCTGAAATAAAAATCTTTGCATTTCAGTTTGTTGCCGGTTTTTGTAGAATTTTTTGTTGTTTGGGAGTTGACGGT
>ERZ772927.41-NODE-41-length-108945-cov-6.19144_pt1 | contig 108945 bp, 92 predicted proteins | sample MGYA00512115_ERZ772927 | MGnify/ENA primary metagenome ERZ772927 (study PRJEB29015, sample SAMEA2737924) | human oral metagenome | biome: human oral; feature: human-associated habitat; material: dental | place: China | collected 2013 ... | reverse complement strand
ATTATTATCGTCTCCTTCTGCCCTGAACGCTTTTAATACGAACAGAGTTATTTTTGAAGTGATCTAATCACATACCTATTTATTATAAATAATTATTACAAAAAAATCAAGTAGTTTATTAAAAAAATGTCAAGTTTTTTTGTTGACCTCTTTACAAAAATAAATACTGTTTATTTTTTAGAATAAGTTGCACATTTTTAAATTTTATACATTATGTTTTAATAATAAATATTATAACTCCAAAATAAACAAAACCTCTTATTTTACTAAGAGGCTAAATAACTATTATTTATTTAATTTTGAATCGTGGAATTTTTTCATAATTCCTTCTTTTGATAATAAACTTCTAACAGTGTCAGAAGGTTGAGCTCCATTACCTAACCATTTTAATGCTAACTCTTCATCGATTTTAACTTCTGCTGGTTCTTTAACAGCATTGTAAGTACCGATAGTTTCGATAGAACGTCCATCACGTGGAGATCTTGAATCAGCAACAACGATACGGTAGAAAGGTGATTTTTTAGCACCTAATCTTTTTAAACGGATTTTTACTGCCATGTTTGTACTCCTTATGTTTCAACTTTTTATTAATTTTTAATGTGTGTGTTTATGAAGTGTTTAATGAAAAAGTTGAATCTATAACGCTAAGTTTTCTAAGCTAGATATTATTCTAACATTAAAATAAATATCTGTCAATACTTTTCAAAGAAAAATGTCAACTTTTTTTCTTGACTCTTCTAATAGCTATTGTACTAGTATATATTAATCATGTAAAGAAAAAATATTTATAAATAATTATTCAGATAAAAGCAAGATATACGATCTTACCTTTATCTGAATATTTTAGTCCTCTAATACCTTTTCGATTTCTTTTAATACTTTATCTTTTCCTAATTTAGTAACTGATGAAAATGGAATTACCGCCATACTATTTGTTAAATCTAGTTCACGTTTTATAATAGCTGTATTTTTAGCAAGTTCATTTTTTGAGATTTTATCTATTTTTGTTAAAACTACAACAAATGGAATTTCATAGTAATTTAAAAATTCATTCATTTCTATATCATCTTGCGATGGTTTATGACGACTATCAATAAGATGTAGAACAAAACCTAGATTTTTACTAGTTGTGAAATATTCTACAATCATATCATATAATTTTTCTTTTTCTGACTTTGATAATTTAGCATAACCATAACCTGGGACATCAACTAGAACTACTTTATCATCAATGTCAAAAAAATTTAATGTACGTGTCTTACCAGGTTTCGCTGAAACACGAGCATAATTTTTACGTTCTAGTATAGTATTAATAAATGATGATTTTCCAACATTAGAGCGTCCGCACATCGCTACTTCTGGCTTAGTATGCTCTGGATATTGTTTCATTGAAACCGCACTGATTAATAAATCTACATTATGTGTATTTAACTTTGTCATTATTTTTCTCCAAATACTATATTGAATACTTCACTTATATTATCCACAGTATAAATAGTAAGTTTTGCCAAAATATCTTTTGGTATATCTATTAAGTCCTTCTTATTTTTTGTAGGAATAATAATTTTATTAATATTCATTTTTTCTGAACTTAAAATTTTCTCTTTAACTCCACCTATTGGTAATACTTTACCGTGAAGTGTCATCTCGCCTGTCATCGCAATATCATTATTAACTGCTTTTCTAGTTAGAGCAGAATATACTGATGTTGTTATAGTAATCCCTGCTGACGGTCCATCTTTCGGAACTGCACCTTCTGGAACATGAAGATGAATATCTATCTCAGAAAAATTAATTTCAGATAATCCTAAATATTCCGCATTAGAACGTAAATAAGAAATCGCCATTTGAGCTGATTCTTTCATTACATCCCCTAGTTTCCCAGTCAAAATGATTTTACCAGTTCCTTTGGATATACTTGTTTCTATTTCAAGTGTATCCCCTCCAACAACAGTGTACGCTAAACCATTAACCAACCCTATTTCTGGTTGAGAGCTTTTATCTTTTGAACTATATTTTTCAGGACCAGCAAACTCTTCTAAATTATTAACACCGATTTTAATCTTTTCTTCACCTTTAAGTATTTTTAAAGCAACCTTACGACAAATCGAGCCCAGTACACGCTCAAGATTCCTTACTCCTGCTTCATAAGTATAACCATTAATAACTTTATTAATTGCTTGTTTCGTAAAAGAAAAAGAAATTTGTTCTTTTTTAAGCCCATTTTCTTTAATTTGACGTGGAATTAAATATTTAATTGCAATATTTTCTTTTTCTTTTACAGTATAAGATTCCAATTCAATAACTTCCATTCTATCACGTAATGGCGCTGGAATTAGACTTAGATTGTTAGCTGTAGCTATAAATAATACTTTCGACAAATCAAATGGAATATCCAAATAATGATCAACGAATTCATTGTTTTGAGCAGGATCTATTACTTCTAACATTGCAGAAGCTGGATCACCTTTAATATCAGATGCCATTTTATCTATTTCATCTAATAAAATTACTGGGTTTTTTGTCTTTATTTTCTTCAGTGACTGAATAATTTTTCCAGGTAAAGCTCCTAAATATGTTCTTCTATGACCTCGAATTTCCGCCTCGTCTCTTACTCCACCTAAAGAAATACGTACAAAGCTACGCCCCATAGATCTTGCTATAGACTTAGCAAGAGAACTTTTTCCAACTCCAGGAGGTCCAGATAAACATAAAATTGGTGATTTCATATCATCTCTAAGCTTTTTAACAGCAAGAAATTCCAAAATTCTTTCTTTTATTTTATCTAAACCATAATGATCTTCATCGAGTATTTTTTCAGCTGCTTTTATATCAATCTCATCTTTTGTTAATATGTTCCAAGGTAGTGCTACAACTGTATCTAGATATGTTCGTATAATAGAATGCTCTGGACTCATGACAGGAGTTTTTTCTAATCTATCTACTTCTTTTAACAATAGTGTTTTATCTTCATCTGATAATCCAATTTCAATAATTGCTTTTCTAATCTTTTCTACATCATCATCTTCTGGTGAAATTTGTTTCAATTCATCTTGAACTACTTTCATTTGCTCACGTAAAAAGTATTCTTTTTGTTGCAAATCAAGATTTGTTCGAACTTTATCATCAATCTCACGTTTAAAGCTATTTCCTACTAAAAATGCTTCTAGGCTTCTACTTAAGAAAATCGCTTTTTTTTCTAAATCTAATAAATACAAAATACGTTTCTTTAATAATCTATCCAAAGGAAAGAACTTCATATTTTTATTAATAAATTTTTCCAAATTATCTGTTTTATAGTAATCTATTTCAAAATTCTCTCTAGCAAGATATTTCTTAAATAACTCTTCTATATTGTTAAGCATGGTATTTTTGTCAAAACCATTATCTTCTGTATTTTTTATAGTAATATCTAAATACTCTACGTGCTTGTCATTGTACACGCCGCTTTTCACTTCGGCAACACCATAACAGTGATACTCATATTTATTAGCTTTTTTATCTATTGTAAGTTGACCATATGTTCCAAAGAAAACGTTGAATCCTTGGTTATCAAACATGTCATCTTCTGAAAACTTTTCATCATATGTATCTATTGGTTTTCTTTTACTAGTAACAAATACAGATATTTTATCTTTCTTCAAGCCTTTTATAGTCTTTAAGAATTTTTTGTCTGTTACATCAATATTATATGTATTAGACGGAAAGAATATATCTCTATTTTCTAATAAGTAATATTTTGTCAAAACAAACTCCTTTCGTTATATTATTATTTTAATTTAGGTGTAGTTTTATTAACTATATTATCCTTGGTTATTGTACAAGTTTTAACACCTTTTGTACTTGGAAGTTCAAACATAACATCTAAAAGAGCTTCTTCTATAATTGAGCGTAATCCGCGCGCTCCAGTTTTTCGTTTTATAGATTCACGAGCAACTTCTTCCAATGCATCTTTTTCAAAAACAAGATTTACTCCATCTAACTTAAATAAATATTCATATTGCTTAACAACTGAATTTTTAGGTTCTGTTAAAACTCTTACTAAATCTTGTTCATCTAATTCTTCTAGGTGGCATATCACTGGTATACGCCCAATAAATTCGGGTATTATACCGAATTTCACCAAATCTTCATGTTTTACTTTAGAAATAATATCAGAATCATCATTGAGTTCATCACTCTTTGAAAAACCTATTATTTTATCACCTAAACGACGTTTTATTATTTCTTCAATCCCTGAAAAAGCACCACCTATAATAAATAATATATCTTTAGTATTGATTTTTATCATTTCTTCGCCAGGGTGTTTACGTCCACCTTGCGGAGGTACACTGGCTATAGTTCCTTCTAGAATTTTTAGTAATGCCTGTTGCACCCCTTCTCCAGAAACGTCACGCGTAATTGATACATTTTCACCTTTTTTAGCAATTTTATCTATTTCATCAATATATATAATTCCTTTTTCTGCTCTTTCTATATCATAATTAGCATTTTGAATAAGACGTAATAATATGTTCTCAACATCTTCTCCTACATATCCTGCTTCTGTAAGTGTTGTTGCATCAGAAATCGCAAAAGGTACATCTAACATTTTAGCTAAAGTTTGAGCGATTAAAGTTTTTCCTGAACCTGTGCTTCCTATTAATGCTATATTACTCTTTTGTAATTCTATAGTTTCATCATTTTGCTTAGCCATAATACGCTTATAATGATTATAAACCGCTACAGCTACTGATTTTTTTGCTTTATCTTGACTTATCACATACTCATTAAGGTAATCCATAATTTCTTGAGGTTTTAATAACTTAAATTCTGGTTCCTTTGTTATATTTCTATATTCAATCTCTTCATCTATTATATCTGAGCATAGTTCCACGCATTCATCGCAGATAAATACATCGTTTCCTGCTATTAATTTAAATACTTCGTTTGGATTTTTACCGCAAAAAGAGCATCTCATATCTTTTTTATCATTTACCATAATTACACCTCACTTGTCTTGAACTTTATTCTATATCTTATTGTTATTACAATATAAAGCTCAAAAAGATACATTATATTATAACATAAATAGATGTTTTTTTCTAGTAAATGAATTTTTATAAACCTTGATATAAACACTTTTTTAAAATTTATACACTTAGAATTTTTTTTGAAAGAAAAGAAAAAATATTACCATAATTAGGAGCTACTTTTTCACAATGAAATAATAGGATTTATAATCAAATTAAAATATAAAATGAAAAGTTAATTATAAGTATTAATTTTACTTTTACAGGTTGTAATTTAATGTTATAATTAAAATATAAATTTTAGGAGGAAACATTATGTCATTTTTTTCAAAATTAGGTGAAAACATCATACTTCCGCAAGATGTCCTTATTCAATCAAAAGAAACATCTATTGTTCCAAATGCTGTTAATGCTACGATAGGGATTGCAACAGATAACAAAAAAGCATTGTCACTTCCGACAATTAATGAAGTTATAAAGGAACTAAGTACAGCAGAATATTTGCCATATTCTCCTACTCCAGGTTTATTAAAAATAAGGGAGTTATGGAAAGAAAAAATTCTTAAAGAAAATAGCACTATTAACTCAAAATATTTGAGTTTACCTATGGTTACTACTGGTATTACCCAAGGGATTGATATTGTAGCAAATTTATTTAGTGAAAAAGATGATGCGTTGCTATTACCTAACCTATTTTGGCAAAACTACGCCCAAATATTTACTATTAAATTGGGAAATAATATTTATAAATACAATCAATTTGATAACGAAAATAATTTTAATCTAGCTGATTTTAAACATACACTATATAATATTAAAGAAAACAAAATTTCTATAATACTTAATTTTCCCAACAATCCAACTGGTTATACCCCATCAACAGAAGAATTAACACAATTGGTTAGCATCATAGATGTATTCACAAAAGAAAATCCAAATAAAAATCTAATAATAATTTCTGATGATGCTTACTTTGGATTATTTTTTGAAGAAAATCACAAAACTCCTACTTTAAGTGCAACATACAAACTTGTAGATAACAACAATTGTCTAGTAGTCAAATTAGACGGAATAACTAAAGAGTACTATGGCTGGGGTCTTCGTGTCGGATTTATAACATATTACACTAGTGATGATGAATTAAGAAAAATTGTATTAGAAAAAACTCAAGGTTACCTTAGAAGTACTACATCATCACCATCAAATCTATCTCAACAAATTGCTCTTAGGTTATTGGAAAGTTCACAAGTAAAACAAGAAAAAACATATAATGACAGTATAATAGAAGGGCGCTATCGCATTTTAAAAGAAGCTATAGCTAAATATAATTTAGATGATGATGTAACTATATTGCCATTTAATTCGGGATACTTTTTCACTATCAAAATGCCAGAACACATTGATGCACATAAATTCAGATTGAAATTCCTTAATGACTATAAATATGGTGTTTACTCTATGGATGATTCTCACATAAGAATAGCTTTTTCATGTCTTGATAAAGAATTAATACCAGATTTAATTAAAAATTTCAAACTTTGTATTAAAGAATTTTCTAAATAACATAAATAACTCCTAAATTAAAACTTTAGGAGTTATTTTATTAAATTCCTTTTTTTAATAGTTCTGCCATAAATTTATTAGCATTATACTCAACCGAATCGTCCAACTTTGGAAAATCATATGAAGAGTATTTGTTATCTAATGCTGCTTTTATTAAATAATCTGTAACACGAGGGTTTTTAGGTAAAATAGGACCATGTAAATAAGTTCCAATTAAATTATTGTATAGTAACCCTTCCTTTTTATCATCATCGTTGTTTCCAAATCCAACAATTACATTACCTAATGTTTCATAATCATGATAAGTTCTTCCTCCATGATTTTCAAAACCAACTATGTTTCCAAATTTCTCTGATTCAAGCAAAATGTTACCAATTAAACGAGGTTTATTAGGTAAAGACTCAGTGTAAAAATCGAGAATATTTAAACCCGGTAGCTTAATTCCATCAACAGTCTTATAATATTCTCCTAAAAACTGATATCCTCCACAAATTGTTAGTGCAGGAGTCCCATTTTCTATAGCTGCTTTAAATTCATTTTTTATTTTACTAAATTGCTCTGTAGCTATACACTGTTCTCTATCTGAACCACCACCTATAAAGAACATATCGCAATCAGATAACTTTATACCTGATGTAGAGGTGATATTTTCAATTTTTAAATCTATTCCACGCCATTCACAGCGTTTTTTCAAGGAAATCACATTTCCTATATCACCATACAAATTTAATTTATCTGGCATAAAATGATACAATTTTAATTCCATATAACTATTTCTCCAATTCCTTTTGAGTTTCAGTTAACGCTGTATAATTTGGTATAGCAATAGCATATCTCTCAGGGTATTTTTTTAATTCTAAAACTGCCTCTGTAATATTCTCATTGACTGTTATATTAGCTTTAATATCACTATATTTCAAACGTAATGCTAATTCTTTAGCTCGCTTTCCTGAGCAAACAATATTTTTAATATTTTGATTAAGTAAAATATTAAAATCAGTATCCCAAATCCATGATATATCTAAGCCGTCAGCTCCATTATCATTTAATACTAAAAGATAATTTATATCTTCCTTAATCCCATTACCAATTGCTAATGATGCATTAAGTCCTGCTGGATTTTTCGCTAAGTTAAGCAACGCTGTAGCATCTTTTGATATAATAATACTTTGCATACGTCCATTCTTAGATGTATAACTGCTTAATCCCTGCTGAATTTCTTCCTCAGTTAGCCCTAACTCTTTTAATAGTGAATATGCAGCGAGTAGATTATATATATTATAGTCTCCCGCCAATCTTGTCTCAATGATTTCACCATTATTAACACTAAATTTTATAAATGGTTCAACAACTGCATTGGTTACATTATATTTTGCTTCGGGGTGTTTAAAGCTACACTGTGTACATTTATAAAAACCTAGCTGACTATAATGAATATAATCATAATCTAATTCATGCCCACAATTAGGGCAAAATTTTGATTCTGAAATACCATAATCAACAAAGCTATATGCATCGTTATTTATTCCAAAACAAACATTATTTTTGCCATATTTTGATAATCGTGTAACAAAAGGGTCATCACTATTTAAAATAAGCTGTATATCTTTTCCTTCTAATTGATTACCGATTGTTTCAATTAAAGTATCTATTTCTCCAAAACGATCAATTTGATCTCTAAAAAAATTATTAATAACAAATTTTGTTGGTGTTATATAATTCATAACTTTTGGAATAGAGCCCTCATCTATTTCAATGATAGCTAATTTTGTATTGTTTTTTGACTGGATAGCAAACGTAGATATGATCCCATCTAACATATTAGCCCCTTCAAAATTATTAATAAAATTTTTATTACATACTTTTAATGTATGTCCTATTAAATTTGAAGTTGTTGTTTTACCGTTTGTTCCAGTTACAAAAACAATTTCATCATAATTAGTAGCTAGTTTAGAAAGCACATTATTATCAAGTTTTCTCAATACTTTTCCTGGTAAATCTGTTCCTTTTTTACCTGCTACTCTACTGGCTTTTCTTGTCAATTTAGCCAAAAGTTTGTAAAATTCTAACATAACGTCTCCTGTTAAATCTTTTAAAGATTATTTTGTGATGTATCAAATTTATATCCTATTCCCCATACAGTAACAATCATTTTCGAAACTTTTGGAGAAATTTTATCAAATTTTTTCCTTACTCTTTTTATGTGAGTATCTACTGTTCTAAGATCAGAGTAAAAATCGTAATCCCACACAGCTCTAAGAATTTCATTTCTTCTAAACGCTTTATCTGGTGATTTAGCTAAAAACAATAATAAATCAAACTCCTTTGGTGTAAGAAGGACTTCTGTATCTTCAACTATAACTTTATGTGAATTTACATCTATTATTAATCCTGGAAAAACTAATACATCTTTCGTGTATAATTCTGGTGTATAAAAAACACTACGTTTAGTTCTTTGTAATATTGCATTTATTCTTAACATTAACTCTCTAGGACTAAATGGTTTTATAACGTAATCATCTGCACCCAATTCAAATCCTTCTACACGACTTTGTTCATCAGCTTGTGCTGACATTATTATAACAGGCGTCGCTTTAGTTTTTCTAAGTTCAGATAATATCGATTTGCCATTTAATATAGGTAAATGCACATCTAAAAGAACACATGAATAATCCATATATTTTAAACGTTCCAAGCCATCTTGGCCATTACTCGCTTCATCAACAATATACCCTTCTTTTTCAAGGTACATTATTAATAGTTTTCTAATTCTCTCCTCATCATCTATTACTAATACTCTCTCTGCCACTAAATATCACTTCCTAATAAATTACTTATCTCCGTTTTTAGCTTTATTAATCAATCTTTTTACTTCATGAATTGTAAGTATTCTATACTCACCCTTACGTAATCCATCTAATGTTAAATCTTCTATAGACTCACGTTTTAATTTCATTACTTCATAGCCTAGTGCTTCAAACATTCTACGTACTTGTCTATTTTTACCTTCGTGAATTGTTAGACGTACTAGTGTGTTACCACTTTTATTTTTGTTTTTTACAATATTAACTTCTGCAGGTGATGTTTTATAATTATCAATCCTTACACCAGAACGTAATATTTTTAAATGGTGCTCTTCTAGCTTCCCATTAATTTTTGCTACATAGGTTTTCTTTATTTTGTGTTTTGGATGAGTAATCAAATTTATAAACTCCCCATCATTAGACATAATTAAAGCACCAGATGTATCATAATCAAGACGCCCTACCGGTACTACTCTTTCATTCACTGCTTCAAAGAAATCCTTGACACAAACTCTATCTTTTTCATCAGACATAGATGTAATAACCTTTTCAGGTTTATAAAATAGATAGTATTTTTTATTTTCTTTTAATAAGCGTAGCCCTTCAACAATTATAACATCGCTTGGTTCAGCCTTAACACCTAATTGCTTAATGACCTCACCATTTACACTAACCTTTCCCTCTAATATTAATTGTTCAGCCTTTCTTCTAGATGTATATCCAGAAGCTGCTATTAACTTTTGCAATCTTTCCGCCATGTCATCCTCCTATTTCTCTAAAAATTTACTTATCTCGCTTTCGCTTATATCATCTGATTTTGGTAACTCATCTAAACTTTCTATACCGAAAACATCTAAAAACATCTCTGTTGTTTCGTAAAGTTTTGGTTTACCTATTGTATCCAATGTTTTAGTTGATACAATTAATTCTTTAGATATAAGGGAGTGTAATATAGAGTCACTACTTACACCCCTTATTTTATCTATTTGAACTTTTGTTATCGGTTGATTATAAGCAATTATTGCTAGTGTCTCTAATGAAGCTTTAGATAATTTAATAAGATTCTTGGAAACAATAGCTTTTTTTATCATTTCAGACATTTCTTCGTTTAAAAGCATTTTATAAGTTATTCCGAATTTCTTTATTATTATAGGATTATCTCTTAAATTATATTCCTCCAAAAATATATTAAGCATATTTTCTGCTTCATGATACTCTACTTCCATAAAAGTAGAAAAAAATTCAACACTCAAGCCTTCTTCTCCTTTCATAAAAAGTAAGGCTTCAATAGTTTTTTTAATTTTATCTAATAACATAGCTTATTCCTTTAATTTATATTCCAGAATTATTTCATTTTCATTATCTATACATATCAATTCCTGATCTCTAATCATTGTTAAGATACTAACAAATACTAAAACAATTTCATTTCTTTCAGTATAATTTTTTATTAGTCCAGAAAAAGATAATTTTTTATTTTTATTGAATCTTTCAGTCAATTCTTGTTTTATATCTTCAAATGAAATCTCACGACGATAGCCGACGAATGCTTTATCATTCTCATTATTATTAAAAGTTTTTAAAACATTTTCCATAGCTTTCAGCAACTTTATTGAAGGTATTCTTAAAGATCCTATATTATCTTGTATATCTAAATCTATACTTTCTTTTTCTAGGTATTGAGCTCGCTCTTTTTTCAAAATTTCCAATTTAGTGCTAAGTTCCTTATAGTTTTTATAATCCAATAACTGTTGTACTAAATCTTCTTCCTCTTCCGCAACATCTTCTTCAAATTTTGGTAGTAGACTTTTACTCTTTATATGGAGTAAAGTTGCGGCCATTACTATATATTCTTCTGCAATTTCAAGAGAAAATTCTTCACTAGTATTTATATACTCTAAATAACTCTCTGTTAATTTTGCAATAGGTATATTATATATGTCTAACTCCATTTTTTCAATTAAATGCAATAATAAATCAAGTGGTCCTTGAAAAATCTCTAAATTAACATTATACATTTACTATTATTCCTTTAATTAATTGTTCTTCTTGGATGATTGATTAGAGTTCTCTTTTGCCCTGGTTTTTTTAGATTATTAAAATACAACTTTAAACTATGAATATTTTTTAATCCTAGAAGTTCTTGTACTTCTTCTGCTGGAACCTTATCTTCTAAAAGATGAATAGCCAATGAGTTTCTAAAATTCATTGTATTGAGTTCTTTCTCAAGCCCTAAATCTTGTTGACGCTTTTTAAAAATTTTCCAAAAGCCTTGACGACTTATTCCTTCACCATCATGATTTAAAAATAACTTACTTTCATCCTCAATATCAGGATATTCTTTTTTCAATTCTTCAATATAGTTTTTAATTGCATCCGTTGATTCTTTATTTAATGCAACTGTTCTATACCCTTCTTTTTTCTTATACTTCAAGTATCCTATTGTTGTATTAACATCCTTCAATTCCAAGTTAATACATTCTGTGGGTTTTATACCTATTGAGTATGATAGTTCAAAAATAGCTTTATCTCTATAATCCATCCAATTTTTTGTATCAATATCTAAAATTTTAGCTATTTCTTGCCTTGTAAATATAATAAGATTATGTTGGTCATCTTTATCCACATGTACATCTATGTTTATCTTATTAGAAATTAACCTTGTATTATAAAGATATTCAATAAAAATATGTACTGTTGAAATTGTTCTTGATAATGTCGCAGATGAATAGTCTTTTTCCTTTAGATACCCCAAATATCTTGTAATTAATTCCTCATTCAGCCAAGAATATTCCTCTATTGAATATCCTATTTCAACTAAATACAGAAAGATTTTTCTCAAATCTCTATCATAAGAATTAATTGTATTCATAGAGAATTTTTTCTTGTTTTCTAAATATTCTCTAAAATCATTCAGTAACTTTTCACTCATAAAAATACCCCCTTAGTATTAAAATACTCCCTAAATATTTATCTCTATAATGATTATATCATCTATAAAACTTTATGTAAATGTATTTGTAGCATTTTGACATTCACAATTAAAAAACCTTGAACAGTTTTTTGTAATAAACAAAAATCTCCCAAAGTTTATATTTATTAACTAAATTTATTATACTAAATTCTTTTTTTCCCGAATTTATTTTGAATTCCAATTACAAAAAATAAGTTGACTATCATTATTGCGATTGGAGCTAAGATGGCATTATGGAAATAATACTTAGACATTGCTGCTCCAAAAATAACACCAAACAAAAATACTGAAACTACTGTTAAATAAATTAAAAACGGATATCTGCTTTCACTTTTTTTTAGGAAAATATATTTATATAAATGTTCACTCATAGAGCGTAAATTTCCAGTACAAAATACACTAGCAAAAACAAGATTATTAACTTTTCTAAATCCATCAAATTGAATAGCGCAAACAAATGAAATGACAATTGGTCGGATATCTAAGACAAATAATGAACTTTTAAAAAATATAAATGTTAATGCTATAATTTGAATAAATAATAGCATATAGATATGTTTGAAAATAGACAATTCTTTATATTTTGATTCTATATATTTACTAACTAATACCCCGACTATGAAAGATAATACTGGAATAAGATAATGTCGAACTTCATATAGGTCCCCGTTAATCAAACCTATCCCAACAAAAATTAAATTTCCTGTTTGTGCATTAGCAAAAATTCCCCCACAATTAACAAAAGTATATGCATCAAAAAAACCACCTACCAAGGTCAGTAGCAAACAAAACATCAATTGTTCATGTACAGGTAGGTTTTTATTAATCAACGTCTCACGAATATTCATATATTTAGCCTCTCCTACATCATTACAAGTTAATCAAAAATTGTTTCCCAATCATCAGGATTTTCAGAACAAGAAAAACACATTTCTAATTGTTTTTTAGTGGTTCTCTGAACTGAAAGCTCTGGTAGATTATCTAAAGAAAAGAAATCTGCAGCCAGCGTCTCAGTATTTGCTTCAAAATCATGATCGATATATTCACACAAAACAAAAATTTTAACCATACCAAGTGGAAAGCTGACTGGATGATGTCTGTTATAATCCAACACCGCAATAATTTTTTTAGGTTTAATGATAGCTCCTGCTTCTTCTTTTGCTTCTTTTATAACATTTTCCCTCACACTTTTTAAAGCATCTTGATAGCCACCAGGAAGAGCCCATTTTCCATCTAACTGTTCCTTAACTAAAAGAATTTTATTATCCTTGATAATAGCAGCTCTAGTTTCTACCTTAGGAGTTTGATATCCTATTTCACTGGCAAAATGCTCTTTTATTTTTTCTGGAGATATATCATATTTATAAGCAAGCATTTCACAGGAAATTTCTCTAATTCTTTCCGAACGTTCTCTATCAAATTTATCTTTGCTATATGCAAGAGAGCATTGAGCTAAAAATTGCAATTCTTTTGCCCATGATTTCCAGATACCTTCCATATAAACTCTAACCACATCTTCTATTCTTCTTATAAAAATCGCATCTTTAACGTCTAGAAAATCATAATCATTACTCATTAAAAAAACATTAGCCAACTCAGGTCTAATATTATTTTTATCAGCAGTTAAATACAATACGTTATATTGAAAGGAGTCGGCCCCTTCTGAAAAAGTATAGTTAATATTATTATTACTAAATACTTTTTCTAAATCTTTTGTTATTTTACATTCTAATTTTTTATCTATTAATAATTTTTGGTACATAAAACTACCTCCACGCTTATCTATATATTATAACATACTTATTTTTATTTTTTCTACTTAATTTTCTTATTAATTCCTAACACTTACAAAGTTATGATTAATACAATATATTTTTTATTAATTATTTTATAAAACTATTATTAACGATTAAAAATTTTCTCAAATTTCTTGTAAGTTTTGATTATTAGTTGTATAATTATTATTGTAAGTATACGGTAAGGAGGGAATAGAATGAAATACATTATTTCTTTATTTTGGGCTTTCATTTTTTCATTTGTAACAATATTTATAATTACATCTATTTTAGGGAGTAACTCTGAAGTTAATACGCTTAGGGACTGCGCAATTTTATCTGTAATCTTCACAGTATTTGTTGCTCTACTTGATGCTATTGGTTTGGATAAAAAAAGAAGAGAAAATTAATTTATAAAAATAAAATTTATTATTAAAATAGGAATGGGACTTGTGTTGCTTTCCTATTTTTTCTAAATAGGAGCACTACATATATGAATAATTTACTTGCAACTATGTGTTATATTGATAATGGTGACAGTTATCTTATGCTTAAGCGTAATAAAAAAGAAAATGATATTCATGAAGGGCTTACTATCAGTGTTGGTGGTAAGTTTGAAATTGGAGAAAGTCCCGAAGATTGCGTTATTCGAGAAGTAAAAGAAGAAACGAATCTTGATATCATTAAACCTAAACTTCGTGGCATAATCACTTTTCCAAATTTTGATGGAAATAAAGATTGGTATACATATGTATTTACAGCAAAAGATTATACAGGTAACCTTACAAAAGATTGCAATGAAGGAGATTTAGTTTGGATTAAAAAGAATGAAATACAAAATATAAAAACTTGGGAAGGTGATTATATATTTCTTGATTGGCTAGTACAAGATAAGCCTTTCTTTTCAGCTAAATTTAATTATAAAGACAATAAATTTATTGATTATGAAGTAACTTTTTACGACTAAAGGAGCAATATTATGAATATTGAATTAAATAAAATTTTTGAAACACACTATACTATCAAAGGTGAAAATAGTGCTAAAAGTATGGGGAGTGGTGATTTGGAAGTATTATCTACACCTAGTCTAGTGGCTTTTATGGAAAATTCTGCAAAAAATTACTTAAATAATTTTCTTAATGAGGAACTAGGTAGTGTTGGTAGTAATATTAATATAAATCATCTTGCTCCAACTCTTATCGGAAAAAGTATAATTGTCAAAGGTACAATTAAAGAAATTATCAAAGAAAAGATAATTATCTTTAGTCTTGAAGCATACGAAGGTGATAAACAAATTGCAACAGCTGATCATACACGTGTAATAATTAATAATAAGAAATTTATGAAAAAATTAATATCTAAATAAGCAAATAAAAACCTCCTATTTAGGAGGTTTTTATTTTACAATTTTACATTTAAAATTCATTAGAAAACATTAATTCTAAAAAATATTCTTTAAGTACTTTTATATAAGTACCTTTCATACCTAATGATTTTGACTCTATAATACCTGCACTTTCTAATTTTCTAAGTGCATTAACAATAACTGAGCGAGTAATTCCTACTCTATCTGCAATTTTACTTGCGATAAGTAGTCCTTCTGTTCCATCTAATTCTCTGAAAATATGTTCAATTGCTTCTTTTTCTGAATATGATAACGAATTAAGAGCCATATTCACCATATCTTTGTCTCTAGCTAGATTTTTTTCTTTATCTTGTTTTTCATGAAGAATTTCAATTCCTACTACTGTTGACGCATATTCTGCTAACACCAAATCATCATCTTGAAAGTCATTATCCATTCTTCCGATAACAAGAGTTCCAAGGCGTTCTCCCCCGCCTCTTATTGGTAAAATTACAGTATAGGTATTCCCATCAAATCTTTCTTTCTCTTCATCTGGGAAAATAGAAAGCGGATCTTGAAATGGAATATTAACCTTCGTAGCATATACTTTTAATGTTGCATCTAAATAAGCTTTAGGCACTTTCCTCGCACGAATAATTTCTTCCATACGTTCGTTAGAATAATCTACAATAGAATCATACCCAAGAATATTACCTTCTACATCTAAAATATAGACAACAGAATCTAAAATAGGACTTAAACGCATTGCCATTGCTTCAAAATCGACATTATCATGACGTCCTTCTTGTAAAATTGTACTTATTTTTCTTGTTTTTTGTAATAAACTCGCCATTTTTTTCTCCTTACAAAAATACTTCCTCGACTATTATACCACTATTCAAAGGAAATTGTAAGACTTTTCAATAAAATATTTTAATCAATTCTGAAATTTTCTAAAATTTTTAATGATCTTTTTGCGTATTTTTCATATTTTTCCTTTTTATCTCTAATTTTCTCTGGAAGAGGTTTTATTATACCGAAGTTTGCATTCATAGGTTGGAAGTTTTTACTAGTATTGTCTACTATATAATTTGCCATTGCTCCAATCATAGTTTCAGTTGGGAAAACTACTTCTTTTCCTTCAGTGTTGTATAATGCATTTAGTGCTGCTACAATTCCAGAAGCTGCACTTTCAACATAGCCTTCAACGCCTGTCATTTGCCCTGCAAAATAAATATTTTCCTTATCTTTTAGACGATATGTTTTTTCTAACAATTGAGGAGAATTTAGATATGTATTTCTGTGCATAACTCCATAACGAACAATACTAGCATTTTCTAAACCTGGAATCATATTAATAATTCGTTTTTGTTCACCCCATTTTAAATGTGTTTGGAATCCAACTATATTATATAGTGTTCCCTCACTATTATCTTGGCGAAGTTGCACTACAGCATAAGGGCGTTTATCAGTTTTTGGATCTTCTAGACCTACTGGTTTCATCGGTCCAAATAATAAAGTTTTTTCACCACGTTTAGCCATTTCTTCAAAAGGCATACAACCTTCGAAATAAATTTCTTTTTCAAATTCTTTTAACGGAGCTGCTTCTGCTGTAATTAATTCATTATAAAATGCAAAAAATTCATCTTTTGTCATCGGACAATTCAGGTACGCAGCTTCGCCTTTGTCGTAACGCGATTTTAGATATACTTTATTCATATCTATAGAATCTTTTTCAATAATTGGGGCTGCCGCATCATAAAAATACAATCCATCCTGTTTTGTATATTCCTTAATGTTCTCACTCAGTGAATCAGATGTTAAAGGGCCTGTAGCAACAATAACAGGATTTTCTCCTTTAGGAATTTCTGACAACTCTTCTTCTATAACATTGATATTTGGATGGTTTTTAATAGTATTTGTAATCATTTCTGAAAACTTATCTCTATCAACCGCTAACGCTCCCCCAGCAGGAACTTGCGTAGCATCTGCACATTTCATGATTAAAGAATCAAGCATTCTCATTTCTTCTTTCAATAAACCTACAGCATTCGTAATATTATTAGCTCTTAATGAGTTTGAACATACTAACTCAGCAAAATTTTGCGTTTTATGTGCTGGGGTCATCTTTTTCGGACGCATTTCATAAAGATCTACTTTAATTCCACGCTTAGCAAGTTGCCATGCTGCTTCACTTCCAGCAAGACCGGCTCCAATTACAATTATTTTCTTTTCCATTAAATATCTCTCTTTCTATTTTATAGTAAGTCTGAAAAATCTTCTTTTTGTTCTTTTTTCTCTGCGATTTCCTTCATATCTTGTTCAATTACACGACCATTTTTATCAAAAATATATGTTTCAATACTAGTTAATGTATCATCGATTAGCTCTGAATAATCATCACGAGATTCGTAAGCAACGATTTTTTCTAATCTAGGTTTTGTTTTAGGAGCTTTTGGAGTAAAAATTGTGCAGCAATCTTCAAATGGAAGATTAGAAATTTCTAATGTGTCTATTTCTTTTGCAATTTTTATAATATCTACTTTGTCCATAGTTAACAGTGGTCGTAATATAGGTATATTTGTTACATTATTTATGCAATTCATAGACTCCAATGTTTGGCTAGCTACTTGTCCCAGTGATTCTCCAGTTGCAATAGCCAAACATCCCTCTTTTTTTGCTACTTCTTCAGCGATACGAAGCATAAATCTTCTTGTAGAAGTCATTGTATAATTTGATGGGATGCGTTTTACTATTTCAGTTTGTAACTTCGTAAAATTAACAACGTGTAATTTTATTTTCCCTACAACTTCACTAAGTTTAATAGTTAAGTCAAATATCTTTTGCATTGCTTCAGCTGATGTAAACGGTGGAGATTGAAAATGAATCATTTCTAATTCTACACCTTTAACTTGTAACATATGCGCTGCAACAGGTGAGTCTATTCCTCCTGATAAAAGAAGCAGTGCTTTTGATGAGGTGTTGACAGGGAAACCTCCAATACCTTTTACAAAGTCTGTAAAAATAAAAATTCCTTCACTACGAACTTCTACATTAATAATAAAATCTGGTTGTTTTACATTAACTTTTAAGTTTTTATAATTAACAAGAACATGGCTACCAAAAACATTGTTCATCTCGTTAGTATTATACTCAAAATTTTTATTAGCGCGTTTAGTTTGAATCTTAAACGTATATTCTTTATCTAATTTTGTTTTTAATAGATTATCAACTACTTTCTTCGCTTCTTCTATATCCAGTGGTGCACGTAATACTGGAGAAAAATTGTGAATCCCTGGAACATGTTTTAAACGACTCATTATTTCTTCTACATCATCATTATTATCTAAATGGATATACATTCTATCACGTTTTGTTTGAACATGAAATCCTTTTAATCCTTGAAGATTGTAACGAATATTTTTTGTAAGCTTTTTTAAAAATTCATTTCTATTTCCAGACTTCAGAGTAAGTTCTCCATATCTGACTATTATATGACTATATTCCACTTTCAATTACCTCTTTAAATTTTTTATAATATTCATCTTTAAATACTTCGATAAATTTTTTAACTTCTTCTAGTTTTGTCTCATATGAGAAACTAACTCGAATACTTCCTTCAATATTTTCTCTTGATAAACCACGAGCGTATAAAGCTTCATTCAAATGAAAAGTTCTTGACGAACAAGCACTCGTCGTTGAAACCATAATTCCACGTTCATTTAATGCATTGATAATGGCTTCTCCTTTTATTTTCGGAAGACTAATGTTAATTATTGAATCTACAAAATCATTTTGTAACGGAGAATTAATTATTACGTGCTCTATTGCTCTTAATTCATCAACAATTAATTTCTTATATTCATAATGTTTTTCTTTAACATCATTTACTTTCTCTTGAGTTAGTCTCAATGCTTTAGCAAGACTTACTGCTCCAGGAACATTTACAGTACCACTTCGAAGACCGTTTTCTTGCCCTCCTCCAAAAGTAATATTGTGCGTCGTTCTTCGTGATTTTAAATATAATGCTCCTACACCTTTCAAGCCGTGAAACTTATGTGCAGAAATAGAATAACTATCAATCATAGTTAAATCAATTTTTTCTTTCAGTACCCCTTGAACTCCATCAACATGAAAATGAATTTTCGGATATTCTTTTAGTATCTCTACAATTCCTTCAATAGGTTGAATTGCTCCAAAAATATTATTAACATGCATTACACTAACTAGAATAGTTTCTTTTGTTAACAATGATTTTAAATGTTCTAAGTCAATAAATCCATTTTCATCAACATTAACATAGTCTAAAATAAAACCACGATGTTCTAATTCTCTAAACGTCTCTAATACTGAAGGATGTTCTATCCTCGAAACTATAATTCTATTTCCAAAATCTTTTTTATGTTCAACACTTCCTAAAAGAGCTATATTATTACTTTCAGTTGCACAAGATGTGAAATATATTGTATCACTTTCCACACCTAATATATCTGCAACTTGCGTTCTAGCTGCATTAAGAAGTTTATTCACTGTTTTCCCATATTTATTAATACTAGCGGGATTCCCATAATAACTATTATTAACCTCAACAAAAGTTTTCAAAACTTCATCATAAGGTTTTGTAGTCGCACAATTATCTAAGTATATCATTTTTGACACCTTTCAATTACATATTTGTTGTTAACAAATCACTATAAAAGTATATAACAAATAGCTAGTTTTATCAATTGAAATCAATTTAATTTCAGTTTTCTTTAATTACTAAAATTGTATATATCTGGTTAACTTATGTCTATGTTTAATCAATAAATATAAAAACAGCTAAAAATAAATTACTTCCATTTATTTTTAGCTATTTCTTTATTCTCCATTAACTACATCTTTTAAAATCTGATCCCATTTTGGAAGATTTCTATCAATACGAACAGCTCGGTCGCTATCAGTCCCTAAAATATTATGTGATGAAGTTGCAAGTGCTACAACAACACCATCAACAGATAATTCATAAGAAAAAATAGTTTTTATTCCATTATGTTTTTCTATCCACGTCTTAATAAACATATCTTGATTCTCAAATCTGATGTTATTTTTGATAGAATATTTAACCTCTATATCAGAATAATATAGATTATAGTTAATTAGAGAATCTACATCTATCCCCAAACTATTTAGATAGTACTTTTTGGCTAAATTAAGCCAATCGTAAATATACTTATTATCTAAAAAGCCTGCTGAGTTAAAAAATTTTTTTTCTAATTTGAATTTTATAGTTTTTTCGTACATATTACTTCTCCTTTGCTATTATATCAGAAATAGCTTGCATTAAGATAGCTGTAATTTCGTCATGACTTTTTCCTTCTTCTTTCAAACTAGTGGCATCTATTTCATCACCTACAACTATTTTAATTTCTGAAAATAATCTAAAATTTTTACTTGGAATTATTGCAAACGGAATGATTTTCGTTTTAGCTCTTGTTGCAATAAAAGATGCACCGTTATGTAATTGACCTAAATCTAACTCTTTTGAATGGGAACGTGTACCCTCAGGAAAAACACCAACTACTTCTCCTTCTTTTAATAACTTAATACTAGAATTAATAGCTGCTCTATCGAAAGTTCCGCGTTTAATAGGAATTGCTCCAGTTGCTTTTAATGATTGCTTTATGAATGGAATTTTAAATAATTCTTCTTTTGCAATAAATCGAATTTTTTTATCAAAAAATGCTGGAAACAATAATGGATCATGATTGCTCAAGTGATTTCCTGAAATAACAACACCTTTTGCATTCTCTATTTTTTCGCCATTAATTACTGTTACTTTATAAAAAATTTTATAAAACAATAATAACAACGTTTTTACAAAGTTATACATTCTTTTCTCCTTATCCTTCTGCCTTCTTAATTAATTCTGTCATCTTTTCTACTACTTCAGTTATAGTTAAATTAGTTGTATCTATCAATACTGCATCATCTACTTTTACAAGTGGTGCTATATCACGCTTTTCATCTTGATAGTCACGCGCCGCTATATCTGCTTTAACCTTATCGAAATCAATATCAATTACCCCTTGTCGTTCAAAATCTAAAACACGACGTCTCGCTCTTTCTTCAACGGATGCTGTCAAGAAAATTTTTACATCCGCGTTAGGTAGCACTACCGATGCTATATCTCGACCATCCATTATTATATTATTACTCATTGCAAGGTTTCTTTGAGTGTCAATTAAAAATTCGCGAACCGCAGGTGATTTAGCAAATAGTGATGTAAATTTTGACACTTCTGCAGTTCGAATTTTTTCACTAACATCTTCATCATTGACAAAAACATATTGAACCCTATCTATAAACTTCACTTCAAACTTTACTTTGCTCAATAGTAACTCTATTTTTTTTTCATCTAATTCTGTTAAATTATTTTTCAAAAAATCATATGTTAATCCACGATACATCGCACCTGTATCAACATAATTATATCCTAAATCTTTTGCTACCATTTTAGTTATTGTGCTTTTACCTGAACCAGCTGGTCCATCTACGGCTACTGATATGTATTTCATTATTTACCTCTCAGTCAAATTTTTTCATGATTAATTATAGCATAAACTCATACTAAACACTAGCTTTTAAAGAGAAAAATTCCATTTATAGTAACTTGAACTATACTCTTAGATTTGTTTTTTTTATCATAGTATAACATTAATTAAATTGTATAAAATCAAATACTTATTTTAATTTAAGTCCTAATAGTTTATCACGTAAGGCATTATTTTCTAAACTTTCCTGCTTCATATATTTTTTCATATCAACACGACTCGCCTTATCTTTTTTATTATTTTTTATACGTTTATCTACTTCTTTTTGTTTTAATGAATTTCCGCATACACATCTATAAGTAGAGTTTTCTCCACTTCCGAATAAAGTCATCTTCTTATGACAATTATCACAGCGAAGATTTGTCAAACGACTTATTACTTTTCTATTTCTACAAGTAGGAGACGAACATTTTAACATCTTTGTTCCTTTTTTATCTACCTCAAGCATATAGCTTCCACACTCTTCACACTTTTTTCCGCTAATATTATCATGTTTAAACTTATCCTGACTATCTTTTATTTCTAAAATACATTCCCTCGTATAATCCTTAATATCTTTTAAAAACTTATCTTTTGATAGTTTGTTTTTAGCAATATTATCTAATTGTTTTTCCCACGTTGCAGTAAGCGAAGGGCTTTTTAGATTTTTCGGTACTAAGTTTAACAGTTGCTTAGCTTTGTTTGTTGTTTTTATCCTACCGTTATCTAAAACCAAATAATCATTAGTAAATAATTTTTCTAGAATATCTGCACGAGTCGCTACTGTTCCGATACCATTAGTTTGTTTTAGAATTTTTCTTTCATTATCATCATCTACAAACTCAAAAGGATTTTCCATCGCATAAATTAAACTACCTTCTGTGTAATAACTCGGTGGCGTTGTTTGTTTTTTATTATACTGCAAACTATCCAAGCTAAATTCTTTAGTAGAAAAACTAATTTTTTTATCCTCAATCTCGCTTCTACTTAACTCTTTAAAACCAAGTCGAATTACTTTTGTACTTTTAGCGGTAAATACTTTATTATCTAATTTAAAATTATAACTTGTCTCTTCATATTTATAATCAGGTAGAAGGTTTTCAAGGAATCTTTTTACTACTAAATTATAAATCTTAAGCTCTGTATCAGATAAAGACATATAATTTGGCTTTTGCTCCGTTGGAATAATTGCATGATGATCACTTACTTTAGAATTATTTATAATTCTCTTCGTGTTAAAATCTTTTTCATGTAGTAGTTTAGCAGTTATTTCCTTATAAACACCACCAATAGCTCGTAAGCGATCAGCTAAAGTATTTTTCATATCAGTTGTCAAATATCTACTATCAGTACGAGGATATGTCAGTACTTTATGAGATTCGTATAAACGTTGAATAATATTAAGTGTCTGTTTTGGAGACAATCCAAATAATGCACTTGCTGCTTGCTGGATATCAGTTAAATTATATAGTGGTTTCGGGATAGAAGTTTTAATCTTAACCTCTACCTTATCAAAATTAATAGTTTTATTTTTATTATCACTAACAAACTTTTCAGCTTTAGTAAAATTATACTCACTTTCTCCACAGTTAAATCTAATACCATCAACTACTGCTTCAAAAGTATAATACTCACGCGGTTTGAAATTCTTAATTTTTTCTTCACGTTCAAACACCATCTGCAATGTTGGAGTTTGAACACGACCACAGTTTAATGATGCATTATACTTCAATGTTAACGCTCTTGAAGCATTAATTCCAACTAGCCAGTCAGCGTTAGCTCGGGCAACACCAGAGTAATAAAGTCCAAGATAATCATCACCAGCTTTAAGATTTTTGAATCCATCTTTTATAGCTTTATCTGTAACAGAAGAAATCCATAAACGCTTAACTTTCTTTTTGCAATTTGCTTTTTCAAGAATATAACGTGCAACAAGTTCTCCTTCACGTCCAGCATCTGTTGCTATAATAACTTCATTAACATCTTTTCTATTAACTACAGTTTCTATTATTTTATATTGTTTAAAAGTTTTCTTTATAATCTCTGTTTTCATATACTTTGGAATCATTGGCAAATTTTCTAAACTTACATTGCTGAACTCCTTATATTTATCAGGAGTTTGCAGCGTTACCAAATGCCCTAATGCCCAAGTAACGATGTACTTATCTCCTTCTAGACAACCATTCTTGTTATTTTTTGCACCAAGATTTCTCGCTATATCACGAGCAACAGATGGTTTTTCACACAATACTACACTTTTCATTGTTATTCCTCACAAAATTTTGATAATTCAATTAAAATATTCATATTTTAGTATTTTTTAAATTTTCTCTATGTATATTTATTATAATGGAAATTTATTTAAATATCCAGTAGCCACCTGTTTTAAAAATTTGTATTTACTCTTATAAATATTAAATAATTAATTTAAAATTCATAAAACATATAATCATTATCAATATATAAAAACTTTAATTGTAAAATTCAAATAAAAATATTATAATTTACTTATATTACTATTGGAGGTCTTTATTTTATGAAACTTTATTTAGCTGGAGCATTATTTAATGAGGGAGAAATTTCTCAACGTTTGAAAGAAGGTCGTTTATTAAAGGAACGTTTTGGAGAAAAGTTATCAGTTTTTAATCCAATTGAACAACCGTTTAATGAAGATAAACAAACTTTACCTACTCCACAAGAAATTTTTCGTGGAGACACAGAAGCTATACATAACTGTGATATATTTTTAGTTGATATTACTAATGAAGATAGTGGCGTTATGGTTGAGTTAGGATTAGCAATTGCCCTAAAAAAACGAATTATCGCCATCAATTCTGATATCCGTCTAAAATCTGCAAATAAATATGAAATTCCTAGTTATGCAATGAACCATTACGTTCTTGGTGGGATTTTAGAACACGGAAAACTTGTATATTCTTTTGATGAAGCATTAAAAGAATTAGAAGGACTATTTTGCTTAAGTAAATAGTCTTTCTACTGTAACAACATTATAATAAAAAACATCCTTAGCGTTAGTTTTGCTATAACTAACCTTAAGGATGTTTTATTTTAAATATCATCTTTTTCTTTATTATCTATTCTAATTTTAAATCTCATGCCGTGCTCATATGGTTTAAGGCTATATTCTAAATCATAACTTTCTAATATATTTTTTACAATATATAACCCTAGCCCAGTACCATTTTGTGGTTTATTAATTACTTGAGTATGATAGAAAATCTTGAATAAATTTTTTTGTGCTTCTTCGCTTAATGGCTTACACGGATTATCTATATATAAATATTCTTTATCGTCATATATTTGAATACTACTGTCTTCCGAAGAGTATTTAATTGCGTTACTAACAACATTAGATAATACTTTATCTAATGCTTGCTTACTCATAAGTATAGTTGTAGTATCTTTTACACCATTATTTATCTTAATGTTTTTCACCAAATACATTTCTCTATATCTATCAATCATAATTTCAACAGCGTTCTTTATATTTAATATTTGTTTATTTTCAGTCCATTCTTGAAACTTAGAAGATTCTAAAATCTCTCCTAATAATATACTTAGACTATCAATCTTTAAAATAGTTTCAGATAAATATTTATTATGATCTTTATAAACACCTACATTATACTTCATATTTTCTAAAATAATTCTAATTCCTGTTAAAGGTGTTTTTAGTTCATGAGAAGCCGCTCTCAAAAACGCAACTTTTTGTTCTTGCAATTCGATAATATTTTTATTCTTTATTTCCAAATCATTTATAGTAGTTAACAATTTACTGTATACTTTATTAATTTGTGAACCTACTTCTCCCAATTCACCTTTATTCCCTTCGTCAAATCTAGCATCTAACTCCATATTTTGCATTTTTTTAGTGATTTTTGAAATATATAAAAGTGGCTCTGCCAGTCTCTTAGAATAAACATATGAAAATATAAAACTAAATATTAACGTTAATACAAGTGTATATGGAAGATACACCAATACAATGTCTATTGCCTCATCTATTAAATTAGTGCCTGAAATAAACTGTACTGATAAGTTTTTATTATCTTTTGTTTTTAGTGTTCTTTCCTCAATAATAATATATGTAGATTCATTATTTTTATTAATGTTTAAATCCTTTACTATTTGTGAATCATCTTTAGGTGTTTCTTCCTTCAAATGTACAGAAATCCTCAAATTTTTTGAATATGATTCCAATAATAATGGAATCTCATCCGAATTTTTTTCTTCCAAATACTTTATTAAAATATCCGCACTCTCATTTATTTTATTTCTTTGATTCTCTGCGTAAAAAATCGGAAAAGTAAAGTATACTATTGCATGAATAATAATTATAGCTGTACCTAAAATTCCTAATGTCTTAAAAAAATTTCTTGAAAAAATCCCCATATTTTTTATCATAATTGCAACTTATACCCCACATTTTTTACTGTAACTATACAATCCAGTTCTAATTTTTTTCTTAAATTTTTAATATAGACATCTATTACTCTATCATATGGTACATCATCACTATTATTCCATACATAATCTAATATTTGCTCTCTACTCATTACTTGATTAGAATGCTTCAGAAGAAATTTAAGTACATCTATCTCTTTTGGCTTCACATCCACCTCTACATTAGCATATACAGCCTTATAACTTGTAAAATCCACTACAGCTTCTCTATATTTCCAAATTTCATGATTACCATAATGTCTTTTTAATAAGGCGTTTACCCTTTTTGCTAATAAAGGAAGTGAAAAAGGTTTAGTTACATAATCATCCGCTTCTAAATCAAAACCTTTTAATTGAGATATTTCATCTTCCATAGCGCTTAGTATAATAACAGGAATATTACTTTGAGTTCTTATTTCTTCTAATACTTCATAGCCATTTTTTTCTGGCATCATGAGATCTAGAACAATTAAATTTATTTCAATATTATTAAAAATATTTATTGCTTCCACACCATTTCCAGCTGTAAAAACATTATATCCATATTCTTTTAAATATTCTTCTACTCCTGTTAATATTGTTTGTTCATCATCTACTACTAATATATTCATCGTTATATTTTCCTTTGGTATTATTCTCATATTTAAGAATAACATGTTGACATATTTTTTTCAACACTATTAATTAATTGCTAATCTTAGTAAACTAAAATTAGCAATTAATATGTTTTATATTGTTTTTAATTTTTTATCCTGTAATTGTAATACAACGTCCGCTTCTTTTGCTAGTTGATTACTGTGAGTTACTACAATTACACATTTATTTCTTTTCTTCGCTGAATCTTTTAATATATTAATAATATCCTCAGCCGTTTTTTCATCTAAGTTACCAGTAGGTTCATCTGCTAATATTATTGGTGCTTCTGAAACAAGAGCCCTCGCGATAGCAACACGTTGTTGCTGCCCTCCTGAAAGTTTCATAATATTTCTTTTTATTTGTTCTTCTTCTAATCCTAATTGTAATAAAATATCTTTATTCGCTTTTGAAGATACTAATTTTAAATTTTCTAACGGTGTTAAATAATCAATTAAGTTGTAATTTTGAAAAACTAATGATATTTGGTGACTTCTATGGTAATTATATCCTTTCTCACTAATATCTTGATTATTAAACAAAATTTCTCCACTAGTAGGTGTATCTAATCCTGCAAGTAGCGATAATAGTGTAGATTTACCTGCCCCAGATTTACCTACTATTGCATAAAATTTTCCTTCTTCAAATTCAACATTCAAATTTCTTAAAACTTTTTCTTTTCTGTTTTCATATGAATAACTAACATTTTTAATTTTTAAAATTGACATATACTTTGTTCCTCTCTTAGCTCATTTTTGATAAAATTTCTTTTGGCTTCATTCTTAATGTTATTAAAGATGTTATTACAATAGAACACACTATTATTAAGAATAATATAGCTGACACTGTTAGAACATATCCTAACTCTACTTTTACATTTAAAATTTGTTGGGAAATTGCTTCTGGTAAATTATCTACCCCTAGCTTATCTATAGCATTTTTTACTCCATATTTTAAAATAACATTTTCTAAAACACTAGATAAGATTATGCTAAACACAGCGATATATACTAATTCTATTATCTGTTGCAATATAATTTTTGTTTTTGAAGTTCCTATAGATAATAATATCCCTATTTCGTGTAATCTTTCTCTTAGCCAAAATATTAGAACTAATGATAAAATTATCACACTTGCTATAATACTTCCTATTTTTACCATATCTATTATCTTTTCTATACTTTGTAAAGAAGCGATAACTGTTTGGAAATTTTTATTAGATTTTACTATTTCTGTATCTTCTATTGCTAGATTTTCTGCTGATTTGGCAACATCTTCTAACTTCTCTGGATTTTTTACAAAGTAATCTACAGACGTAACCTTTTTATCACTTTCAGAATATCCCATTAATTCTTGACTTGATTTATAATCTGTATAAACTGTGTTTTCTATGAAATCTGAACTCAATCCTTGAAATTCATTATTTTTTGTTCCTGAATAAATACCTACTACTTCATAGTCTTTGTTAGTAGTCTTTTGTTCAGAACTATTTGCTTTTTCTAATTTTATTTTACTTCCAATATCAAGATTATTTAATTTTGCAAATTCTTCATGAACCAGTACTTTATTACGATCTTCAGGACCTATATGTCTTCCTTTTTTCAATTTCAATACTTCGCTTTTAAAGTCTGAATTGTCTGCAGTATTAGTATTTGCATTTAACATAACTAAATTGTTTTTATTTGTTTTCTTGTCTAAAATAAGATTATTTTGCCCCTCAACAACCTTACTCCCTAAAAGATTAACAGGTGTTGCAAATTGATAATTTGCCCCTTTTATATCAGGTAAGTTTGTAATTTTATCCAATTTTTTTACAGATATTTCTTTATCAGTTTTTGATAAATTTTTAACAGTAAATCCAAAATTAGAGCTCTCATATATCTTGTTTGAAATACCCTTTACAGTATGATTTAAAATATTACTACTTAATAATACCGTTGATATAATTGTAAGTAGCATAAACATAATTATACTTCTAACCTTTTTTCTAGTTATATATAGATAGGCTCTTTTAAAAGTTGTCATAGCTATTACTCCTTTCTTTTACCATTTACTCATCTACAAAGTATAACTAGTTAATATTTTGTAACAATTCTTTTGGTTTTTTGTAAATTAATCGAATTGATGTAATACAAATCGCTATTACAATTACCGCTAATCCTATTCCTACAACACTCATCATATCTGTAAGGTTTACACTTACATCTAATGATGTTATCATTTTACTCGCTCCTTCTACCTCTGCATTAGCTCCTAGATTTAGACCTTTTGTTTGATTAGCAACACTCTCTGTAACAGATTTTATAGATTGTGATAAAATTTGATTTCCTATACTTTGACTTACTGCTTTACCTATAAAGTATGAAACGATAAAACTTGGAATACTGATTATAACTAACTCTAAAATAAATTGTCCTACTATTTTCGCCTTAGAAACTCCTAGAGCAAGGTTAACACCAATTTCTTTTCTTCTACCATTAATCCATAGGAATAATATTAGAGATAATATAATAATACTGAATGCTACTGTTCCTATAAATACTCCATTAGTAATACCATATATAGAATCAAGTGATTTTTGTAATACTGGGAAGTTTTGATTACTTTTCACTAGTTCAAATAATTTCCAGTTAATAGGTAACTTCTTAGCTTCTGCTATAACTTTATCTACATTATCTTTACCATCTACTAAAAATATAGCATCTTGATAAATTTCTTTTCCATCTTCGTAATTATATAAAGTCTTAGTCGTTGTTGTATCTGCTATAAATATATTATCATACAACTCCATGTGACTAGATGTGTTTCCTTTGTTTTGACCTGTGAATATACCTACAATAGTTACTTCTGTTTCTTTATCAGATTTTTTCTCGTTATCGGCATCATTCGGATTACCTTTTAATTTAATTTTGTCCCCTAATTTTAAATTATTCTTTTTAGCGAAACCTTCATGTATTAAAACGCTATTTTTATCAGAATCTCGTAAATGTCTTCCTTCTTTTAATTTTAATGTTTCTGCAGAAAATCTATCATCTAGTGAAGAGTCGTTAGTTCCACTTACAATTACTGTTTTACTAAATTTCTTTTTGTTTTCTGATTTGTTTTCTTCTAATCTGTGATTAGCTAATTTCAATGGTTCTAATCCAATTAAATCAGCTGACACATTCATTCTTTTTATGTATTTTTTTATACCTGGTATATTTTTAATTTGTTCAATATCCTTACCAACGAGGTTACCAGCACCCCTTGCTGTTCCAGGATTTGTTCTTCTATTTATTTCCATAGAAAAACTACTTGTTATATTTTGGAATGTTTCTTTCGATACCTTATCTGTTGATTTCTTTATAGATATTGTACTTAAAATCATTGTAGACATACTTACTAAAATAAGAAATATGATTAATGTCTTCAATATCTTTCTTGTAATATAAAACCATGCTTTTTTTAATATTGACATACATGTTCACCTCATAAATTATTTTTTTGCTGATTTTAATATAACAAAGCAAAATGAATTGTAAATGAAATAGAGAGAACAAATTAAATTTTTATAATTTGTTCTCTCTATAATTTATTTATACTATTTCCATAAATCTTCTAATAAGTGTGTTTGTGTTCTATCTGGTCCAGTAGAAAAAATAGAAATCTTAACTCCAACCAACTCTTCTATTTTACTTAGATAATTACGTGCATTTTCTGGTAATTCTTCTAAAGTAGTTACTCCTGTAATGTCTTCATCGAATCCAGGAAGTGTTTCGTAAATTGGTTTACATTCTTTTATAATATTTTCACTAGCTGGATATTCTGTTAGTGTTTCACCTTTATAATCATAAGCTGTACAAATTTTAATTTCTTTTAGACCACTCAATACATCTAAACAGTTAACCGAAAGATTAGTCATACCTGATACACGCGCAGAGTGACGCATTACTACTGTATCAAACCACCCAATACGACGTGGACGTTTTGTAACAGTTCCGTATTCATGACCTACTTCACGAATAGTATCACCAATTTCATCGAATAACTCCGTTGGGAATGGGCCATCTCCTACACGAGAAGTATAAGCTTTACTTATTCCTAAAACTTTAAGGCCATTTGTTGGGAGAAATCCATTACCAACAGTAATTCCTCCAGCACTAGGATTTGATGATGTAACATACGGGTATGTACCATGATCAATATCTAACATAACCCCTTGTGCACCTTCAAATAGTATATTTTTATTCATTTTATGTGCATCTTCTAAAACTTTTGATGTATCTGTTACATATTCAGAAAGTTGTTTTCCATATTCAAAGTATTCACTGAATATTTCCTCAACAGTAAATCCTTCAACACCATAAATTTTCTCAAATACTTCATTTTTTTCTACTAGATTTTGTTCTAATTTTTTCTTAAATAACTCTGCATCTAATAAATCTGCTACACGGACACCACAACGTTTATATTTATCAACGTAAGTAGGTCCTATACCTTTTTTAGTAGTTCCTATCTTATTTTCTCCACGTCGTGCTTCTTCTACCTCATCAAGTTTTAAGTGATATGGTAAAACAATGTGCGCTCTATTAGATATTCTTAATCCTTTACAAGTAACTCCGCTTTCTTTTAATCGATCAATTTCACCACATAACCATTTCGGATCAACTACTAATCCATTACCGATTATTGATAATTTATCTTCATTAAAAATTCCCGATGGAATTAATTGAAGTTTATATGTTTTACCGTCAAATTTAATTGTATGTCCTGCGTTATTACCTCCTTGATAACGCGCAATAACATCAGCTTTTTCTGCTAAGAAATCGGTAATTTTACCTTTTCCTTCATCTCCCCATTGTGATCCAACTACTACTATTGTAGACATAAATTACCCTCCTGTAAAAGTAAGATTTATTTAATTATATTTTTATTTATTCAAGCAAAAAATTATTATGTTTCTTTGATTATTCGGTTAAAACACAAGTTACCTTATTATTCCTACTCAAACATATCCATTATAACATATTTTGCACTAATTTTGTATATTTTTGTGTTAAAAATTCGTAAAAAAAGAAGCCTTTCGGCTTCTTTTATAATTTTAGAATATCCCTAAAATTGTTTCTGTTTCTTCATCAATATCGATATTTAATGCACTAGGTACTTTAGGAAGACCCGGCATCGTTAAGACTTTGTTAGCATAAGCAACTACAAAACCTGCTCCACTACGAAGTTTAACATCATTGATTGTAATTTTGAATCCTGTAGGACGCCCTTTTATTTTTGCATTATCAGTTAATGAAGCTGGTGTTTTAGCCATACAAACTGGTAAACCACCAAAACCTAATTCCTCTATTCTAGCAATTTCAGTTTTAACTTCATCAGTTAGATTTACACCATCTGCTCCATACATTTCTCGACAGATTATTTCTATTTTTTCTGCAATTGGTGTTTCATCGCTATAAAGAAGTTGTAAATCTTCTTTATTGTTATCTATTGCACGAATCACTTTTTCTGCAAGGTCGAGTCCGCCTGCGCCACCATGTTCCCAAACTTCTGTTCTTGAAAGTTCAACACCTTGGTTAGCCGCCCACTCTTCTAAAAATGCTAATTCTTTTTCAGTATCTGTTACAAAAACATTTAAAGCAACTACAACCGGCAGATTATACTTTTTCATATTTTCTACATGTTTTTCTAAGTTGGCAACACCAGCTGCAAGTGCTTCTATATTCTCTTCTTTAAGATCCTTTTCCTCGATATTACCATGAAGTTTTAAAGCTTTTACTGTTGCTACTACTACTGCTGCTTTTGGTTTTAACCCAGCTTTACGGCATTTGATATTTAAGAATTTTTCTGCACCAAGGTCTGCACCAAATCCTGCTTCAGTTATAACATAATCAGCATATTTTAAAGCAGTTTTTGTTGCTAAAATTGAGTTGCATCCATGAGCAATATTTGCAAACGGCCCACCATGAATGATAGCTGGATTATTTTCTAAAGTTTGAACTATATTAGGTTTAATAGCATCTTTCAATAAAGAAGTTATAACACCTTCAATTTTTAAATCTTTCAGATAAATAGGTTCACCTTTTGAGTTATAAGCGACAAGAATATTACGAAGTTTTTCTTTTAAATCAGCTATTCCTTCTGATAAACATAGAATTGCCATGATTTCACTAGCAACCGTGATATCAAAACCATCTTCTCGTTCTAACTCTGTTCCTGCATTTACTTTAATGTGACGTAAATCACGTGCATTCATATCCATAACACGATTGAACACAATTTTATCAATATCAAGTTCGTTGCCTTGGAAAACATGATTGTTTACTAATACAGCGATAGCATTATGTGCTGTTGTAATTGCATGCATATCTCCAGTAAAATGTAAATTAATTTCTTCCATAGGTACTACTTGAGCGTACCCACCACCTGCAGCACCACCTTTGCGACCAAGTACTGGGCCTAGTGATGGTTCACGAAGTGCTACACAAGATTTTTTCCCAAGTTTGTTTAGAGCATCTGATAACCCAATAGTTACTGTTGATTTCCCCTCACCACTTGATGTTGGATTAATTGCAGTTACTAAAATTAATTTAGCATCTTCTTTAATACCATGTTTAATATTCTTTGTTTGAATTTTTGCTTTGTAGTTTCCATAAAGAATTAAATCTTCTTCACTTAAACCTAATTTTGCAGAAACCTCCGCTATATGTTTTTTCTTACATTCATTTGAAATTTGAAAATCTGACTTCATATTTTACCTCATTGTAACGAAAGTTGCTAGGTAGCTCCTATATATCTTTCGCTTTTCTACTTTTATAATTCTCTGTATAAAACTTTTTAATCTATATATCACTTATTTTAGTCTTCTAAACCTGGAATACGTTTATAAATCTTATCAATATTAACCAAATGTACTTCTAGTGCAAAGCAGCTATCTAGTACTTCTTTAGAAACAGTGTTTTGAATAACTTCGTTTTCCTCTAAAAGTTGTCTAAATGGTATACCTTCGAACCAAGATTTCATGGCAAGTGGTTGAACTAAATCGTATGCTTCTTCACGAGAAAAATCATATTTTTCTATTAAATTACTCATTGTTCTTTGAGCAAAGATAACACCATTAGTCGCATAAATATTTTTTATCATATTATCTGTAAATACTGTTAAGTTTTTAACAACATTTGTAAATCTAGTTAGCATGTAATCTAGTAATGTTGTTGCGTCACTACTTAAAATACGTTCTGCACTTGAGTGAGAAATATCACGTTCATGCCAAAGTGGAATATTTTCATACGCAGCTAACATGTACCCACGCATAATTCTTGCACATCCTGCCATATTTTCACTTGAAATTGGATTTCGTTTGTGCGGCATCGCACTAGAACCTTTTTGATTTTTTGAGAAAAATTCTTCCGCTTCACGGACTTCAGTACGCTGTAAGTGACGAATTTCTACACCAATTTTTTCAATAGAACTTGCTATTAAAGCCAACGTTGAATAATAATCGGCATGACGATCACGTTGTAATGTTTGTGTTGAAATGTTACTTGACTGAATTCCTAATTTTTCGCACACATAATCTTGAACTTCAGGTGGAGTGTTAGAGAATGTTCCAACTGCTCCAGAAATTTTACCTACTTCTATTATTTTTCTAACTGCTTTAAAGCGCTCAATATGACGATTGAATTCATCATAATATAAAGCAAATTTTAATCCGAAACTACTGATATCAGCATGTACCCCATGAGTACGGCCGATACATGGTGTAAATTTATATTCTAAAGCTTTTTCTTTTAATACCTCTTGGAATTTTAGTAAATCTTCCATGATGATATCGTTAGCTTGTTTGTATAAATAACCATATGCTGTATCAACAACATCAGTAGAAGTAAGCCCATAATGAACCCATTTTTTTTCTTCTCCCAAATAACTAGACACATTACGAGTAAATGCGACAATATCATGTTTAGTTTCTTTTTCTAATTCTAAGATTCCTTCTAAATCAAACTTAGCATTTTCAAATAATTTTTTTACATCATTTTCTGGAACAACTCCTAGTTTACTCCATGCTTCAGTTGCAAAAAGTTCTACTTCTAAATATGCTTTAAAACGATTTTCATCACTGAAAATACTACGCATAGGTTCTCTACTATATCTTTCTATCATTAAAGTATCTCCTAGATTCTATATTTTTACTTCATTTACTTAATATTATAATGAATGGTGACCTATATCTTTACGGAAAAACAAGTCATCGCATTCTATTTTTCCTATTTCATTATATACTTTTTCACGTGCGGCTTGCAAGTTTTCGCCACTAGCACAAACTAATAAGACGCGTCCTCCATTTATTACAATATTACCATCTACTTGTTTTGTTCCCATGTGAAATACCGGTGTTGTTAATTTTTCTAAACCATTTATAACTGCACCTTTTTCACTTTTTTCTGGATAACCTTTAGCTGCCATAACAACCCCAATAAATGCATCTTTATTCCATTTCAACTGAACATCCTTACCGTCGATGATATTGTTAGAAATTTCATATAAACTACTCTCTAGTTTTAATAGCAAGACTTCGCTCTCTGGATCTCCGAAACGAACATTAAACTCAATAGTTTTCACACCATCAGCACACTTCATAAGACCAGCATAAAGTATTCCATAAAATGGCATCCCTTCACTGCTCATTGCATCTACCATCGGTTGCACTACCTTCTCCAGACCTTCATTTACATCATCTTGTGTAATCTTTTTAAGTGGACAATATGCTCCCATTCCCCCTGTGTTTAATCCTTCATCATTATCAAAAGCACGTTTGTGATCTTGAGCAATTTCCATTGGATAAACTTTTCTATCGGAAACAAAGCACATTAGAGAAAATTCTTCTCCAGATAGAAACTCTTCTATTACAACATTTGCCCCAGCTGCAGCGAATTTAGAATTACACATCATTTCTTTAAGTTCGTATTGAGCTTCTTCTAAAGTTTCAGCGATAATTACACCTTTACCAGCGGCAAGACCATCAGCTTTCAAAACGATTGGAGCTTTTTGCTGAGATAAATATTCACTTGCTTTTTCATAGTCGCTAAAACTTTCGTGTTTAGCTGTAGGAATATTGTATTTTTCCATCATCATTTTGGAAAATACTTTACTTCCTTCTAATTGTGCTGCTTTTTTACTTGGTCCAAAAGCGCGAATACCTTTTTCTTGGAGTTTATCAACCAAACCATTTACTAACGGTACCTCAGGCCCTACAAAAACTAAATCAATACTATTTTCTAATGCATAACTTGGGATATCATCTTCTTTGATGTCAATACAAATCCCAAATTTTTCTACTGCTGGATTAATACCAGCCATATAAACTTCGTGTCCTTCTTGGTTAAACTTGTAGGCGATAGCGTGCTCTCTTCCACCAGCACCCACTACTAATACTTTAGCCATTAGTGTTTAAAGTGGCGTATTTTGCTGAAAAGCATCGCCACACCTTTCTCATTACAAGCATCTATACTTTCCTGATCGCGTATTGAACCACCAGGTTGTACGATTGCTGCAATATTATATTCTGCTGCTAAATCAGCGCTATCTCGCATTGGGAAGAAGGCATCTGAAGCAAGAACTGCACCATCTGCAAGAGCACCAGCCTGTTCAAGAGCTATTTTACATGAACCTACTCGATTCATTTGGCCGGCTCCTATTCCTAATGTCTGACCATTTTTAACTACAACAATTGCATTTGATTTGACATGTTTAACTACTTTAAGACCAAATTCTAAATCCGACATTTGTTCTTTAGTTGGCTGTTTATCTGTAACAACTTCATAATTTTCAGCTAAAGCTGAATTGAAATCTTGAACCAAGATTCCCCCACGAACACTCTTGATTTGTTGTTCATGATTATTATTTTTTTCACTAAGTTTGTAAATACGTAGATTTTTTTTCTTAGTTAATATTTCTAATGCTTCATCTTCATAATCAACTGCTAAAATAATTTCTAAGAAAATGCTATGCATTTTTTCTGCGGTAGCTTTATCTACAACGCCATTAACCGCAACAATTCCTCCGAAAATTGATACAGGATCCGCATCATATGCGCGCGAATATGCTTCAAAAACATCTTTTCCTATTGCAACACCACATGGGTTCATATGTTTTACAGCAACACATGCAATCTCATCAAACTCTGCAAGAATATCTAATGCAGCAGAAGCGTCTTGAATGTTATTATAAGACATTTCTTTCCCGTGCAGTTGTACTGCATTTTGTAAAGCATAGCTTTCATTATTGTCTTGTACATAGTGATATGCTTTTTGATGAGGATTTTCTCCGTAGCGTAAAGTATCTTCTAACGTATAAGATAATGTTAATTTTTCAGGGATCAAGTTATCAGCTTTGTTAAAGTAATTTGCAATAGCTGCATCATAACTTGCAGTAGTATTAAACACTTTAATAGCTAATGAACGACGTGTCGCAAGAGTAATTCCACCATTTTCTAATTCATTTAGTATACGATCATAATCTCGAATATCAGTTACAACCGTTACATCGTTAAAATTTTTTGCAGCACTACGCAACATACTTGGTCCGCCGATATCAATATTTTCTATAATTTCTTCTTCGCTTACTCCTTCTTTTTTAACAGTAGCTTCAAATGGATATAAGTTAACACATACTAAATCAATGTATTCTATATTATTTTCTGCTACATGTTTATTATGAAGTTCATTTCCACGTTTTGAAAGTAATCCACCATGGATTTTAGGATGAAGTGTTTTTACACGACCTTCCAAAATTTCTGGAAAGTGCGTAACATCCTCAATACTAATACAGGCTACACCATTATTTTTCAAATAAGTAAAAGTCCCACCTGTACTGATAATTTCAAATCCATGCTTTTCTAATCCTTTTGCAAATTCTACAATATTTGTTTTATCACTTACACTTATTAAAGCTCTTTTCGTCATAGTGCCTCCTCAACTAATTTTAAAATAACATTTGGATAAAGTTCATGTTCTAATTCATGAATCCTTGCAGTAACTTCTTTTAGAGTTTCACCATCTTTTACAATTAATGATTTTTGAGCAATAACTTCTCCACCATCTAACTCCTCATTAACATAATGAATACTAATTCCTATTTCACGTTCCTGCGCTTTATATGCTTGTTCAATCGCATCTTTACCTTTATATTTGGGTAAAAGAGAAGGATGAAGATTTAAGATTGTTTTTTTGTAATTTTCCAGAAAATACGGAGAAATAATTCTCATATAACCAGCTAAGAAAATATAATCTAAATCTTTAACTTGCTCCAAAATAGCTGCTTCATAATCTTGTTTTGATGCAAAATCTTTTGTTGAAAAAACATAAGTATTTATGTTACGATCTTGCGCCTTTTTTATTACAGCTGCATTTGGTTTATCACAAACTAGAAGTGCAATATCCATTTTTTCTTTAAGTCTATTATCATCTGCAATTTTCTCAAAATTACTTCCGGTTCCAGATGCAAATATTGCTACTTGTTTCTTCATATTATTTCAATTCCACTTTCATTTACTACTTCACCTAGAACAAACGCATCATCTAACAATGATAAAGTTTTTTCTACATCTTCTTTATTAACAACAAGTGCCATTCCTACACCCATGTTAAAGATATTGTACATTTCTGCTTCATCGATATTTCCTTTTTCTTGTAAGTACTTAAATATTTCTGGTACTTCATATGAATCTTTATTAATTTTCATGCCTAAACCTTCTTTTAGACAACGTGGTAAGTTTTCATGGAATCCTCCACCAGTTATATGAGCAATTCCTGCAACTTTCACTTCTTTTAGCACTTTTAATACTTCTTTAACATAAATTTTTGTCGGTGTTAATAAAGTTTTTCCTATTGTACTATCACCAAACTTTTCATCAAGACTAATATTATTATCACGAATAATTTTTCTTACTAATGAGAATCCATTTGAATGAACACCAGTCGAAGGAAGTCCGATAACTACTTGTCCAGCTTTAGTATTTTCTGGACTTAATAAATCTTCTTTTTCAGCTGCTCCAACACTAAATCCTGCAATATCATATTCTCCATCATCATAAAATCCAGCCATCTCTGCTGTCTCTCCACCAACAATGGCACATCCTGCTTGAACACAACCTTCTGCTACGCCCTCAACAATCTGTTCTACTTGTTCAGGATAATTTTTTCCAACAGCTAAATAATCTAAGAAAAATAGTGGTTGAGCTCCTTGAGCAAGAATATCATTAACGCACATTGCTACAACATCAATCCCAATTGTGTTATGAATATCAAGCTCAAAAGCTAGTTTTAATTTAGTTCCTACACCATCAGTACCGCTAATTAAAACAGGATTTTTAAAGTTATAACTGCTTAAGTCAAATGCACCACCGAATCCTCCAATTGCAGACATCATCCCTAAATTTTTAGTACGTGCTACATGTTTTTTAATAAGTTCTACTGATTTATATCCAGCCTCTAAACTTACTCCACTTTCTTCGTATTTTTTACTCATTATTTTTACCCCTTTCTTGCAAAAATTTCTTTTGGATATTCGTCATTGATTTTAAATAATCTTCTTCATAATCATATAGTCCAGCAGAATAATCACCATTGAAACAATCCATGCAAAGGCCAGTGTAAGGTGCATCATAATCTAAACCTATAGATTCAATTAAACCATCTTCACTCAAATACCCTAATGAATCTGCGCCAATTATTTCACAAATCTCATCTTGTGTCTTATTAGCAGCGATTAATTCCTCTGTTGTGGAAATATCTATACCATAAAAACTTGGGAAAATCAAAGGTGGTGCCGAAATTCTCACATGAACTTCACGTGCCCCAGCTTCTTTCAAAAGTTGAACTATACGCTTACTAGTCGTTCCACGAACGATAGAATCATCAACTAGAACAATACTTTTACCACTAACAACACCTTTAACAGCAGATAATTTCATTCTTACACCTTGTTCACGCAACTCTTGCGTAGGTTGAATGAATGTACGTGCAACATACTGATTTTTTATAAGTCCCATTTCGTATGGCAATCCACTTTCTTCTGCATATCCACTTGCAGCTGATAGTGATGAGTTAGGTACACCAATTACCATATCTGCATCAGGTGCTGGTTGTTCAATAGCAAGACGACGTCCTGTTCTTTTACGCGCAGTATGGACGTTAACTCCGGCAATATTAGAGTCAGGTCGTGCAAAATATACGTATTCCATAGCTGCTATTGCAACTTTTGTGTCCTCTGTATATTTTTCAATACGAATACCTTTATCATCTATAATAACTAGCTCTCCTGCCCCAACATTACATACAAACTCCGCTCCTACTACATCAATAGCGCATGTTTCACTAGCAGCAACGTATGCACCATTTTTCATTTTACCGATAGCAAGTGGACGCAAGCTATTCGGATCAACAGCACCATACATAGTATCTTTTGTTAATACTAAGTAGGTAAAACCACCTTTAATTTTACAAAGGGCATCTTTAAGTTGTGCTTTAAATCCCTTTTCCTTACTTCGTCGAATTAGATGAATAAGTACCTCTGTATCAGAAGAAGAATGGAAAATCGCCCCATCTTGTTCTAATTCACGACGTAGTGTCTTTGCATTAATAAGGTTACCGTTATGACATATCCCAACACTCATATCATAAAAATGAAATAAAAATGGCTGAATGTTTTGGATATTATTGCTACCTGACGTTGCGTAACGAACATGCCCAATGGCACTACTCCCTAGTAGATTTTCTAACTTTTTTTTATCACGGAAAACCTCAGATATTAATCCAAGATCCCTATGCCCACGTAAAACTTCTTTATCGTTAGAAACGATTCCTCCACCTTCTTGACCACGGTGTTGTAAGCTGTGCAAACCAAAATATGTAACATTACTTGCTTCTGGATGTCCCCAAATTCCGAACACTCCACATTCTTCGTTAAGCCCTCGCATCTTCTAATCTCCTTAAAACTTCTTCGTAAGCTTCCATTACAGAGCCTAAATCACGTCTAAATCTATCTTTATCTAATTTCTCATTTGTATCTTTATCCCAAAGTCGGCATGTATCTGGAGAAATTTCATCAGCTAAAATGATTTTACCGTTTTTATCTTTTCCAAATTCAATTTTGAAATCTACTAATACTAAGTTTGCTTTTAAATATAATTTTTGAAGTAAAGAATTAATTTTTAATGCTTGCTCACGTATATTCGCAAGTTCTTCTTCTGTTACTATTCCTAATGCCACAGCGTGGTCATCATTAATAAGAGGATCATTCAAATCATCATTTTTATAGCTAAGTTCAAAAACAGGTTTTGCTAATTTTTTTCCTTCTTCTATTCCATACTTTTTAGCCATTGAACCTGCTACTATGTTTCTTACAATAACTTCTAACGGAATTATCGTAACATGTTTACAAAGTTGGTCTGTTTCATTAATTTTTTTTATAAAATGTGTTTCAACACCTTCTTTTTCTAAATACTCAAAGATTAAAGAAGTAATTGTATTGTTAAAAATTCCTTTATGTTCAAATTCTTCTTTTTTCACTCCATTAAATGCTGTCGCACTATTTTTATAATGAACATAAATTTCATCTTTATTTTCACATTCGAATAATTGTTTTGCTTTTCCTTCGTATAGTAATTTCATTTTATTTTTCCCCTTTGAAATAATTTACACCATTTTTAAATATATCTTGTTTTACTTTTATTGTATTTGTTTTATATAAACTTTCTCCAAAACGTTCACTGTGCCCCATCTTACCAAGGATAAGTCCATCTTCACTTATTAAACCTTCTGTTGCTAAGTAAGATCCATTAGGGTTAAATCTACCATTTAATGTTGCATTTCCATTAAAATCACAGTATTGGAAAGCAATTAAGTGTTTGAATTTGTCTATATTAAGACCAACTACTTTTCCTTCTCCATGACTAAATACCACTTCGTGTTCAGTTCCGATTGTAAAATCTTGTAACCAAGGTGAATTTGCATTTGCTACACGAGTAAATGCTGTTGTTGAAATATGTTCATAACTATCATTTCGGTATAACGTAAGGTCATCCTCATTTAATTCACGTATTTCTCCATAAGGAAGTAATCCTGATTTAAGCAATGCCTGGAATCCATTACAGATTCCTAATATAAGTTTTTTCTCAGCTAAATGTTTGTGAATAGCATTTTTTACCTTTTCATTTTTTAAGAAGTTAACAATATACTTAGCACTTCCATCTGGTTCATCTCCACTAGAAAATCCACCTGGGAACATAATGATATGAGATTCTTTTACTGCATTTACAAACTCTTCTATTGATTCATTAATATCATTTTCTCGAGTATTTCTGATTACTACTGTCGTAGGAGTTGCTCCTGCTTCAATAAATGCTTTCTCACTATCATACTCACAGTTCGTACCAGGGAAGACAGGTATAACTACTTTTACATCCTCTACATATTCTGGATAATATTCTCGTCCTTTATTTTCTGTGTGAAGATTTTCTACAGTTCCTTTATCTTCGTTTTGATACATCGGATAAATATCATTTAGAGTAGCTGTATAAGCTTCATATATATCGTTGTGTGTAAATAATTCATTATTAATAATGATTCTGCTGCTTACTTTACCAATAAGTTCAAATGGTAATTTTTCTTTTGCTTCTACTACTAATGATGCTGGATCAAAGTTTAAAATATTTTCTTTTTCTACTTCAAATCCCAAATCATTACCTAACGACATTTTTACTAGAGAAGCGGCTAAGCTACCTTCTTCTTGAACATATGCTGAAACTACTTTACCTTCTTTAATATATTTATGAACAAGTTCATAATTTTCTAAAGTAGCTGCAATATCTGGATATCCTTTTTCATCTTTTACTACCGGTACATAGTAAAGTTTGTTGCCAACTTCTTTTAAATCTGGAGTTATAACATCATTTATTTTTACAGGCACGCAGGCAAATGAAATTAGTGTTTCTACTACATTAAGATTATTGAACGTTCCTGACATACTATCTTTTCCGCCAATACTTGGGCGACCAATTTCACGTTGAGCATAAATACTTCCTAATAAACTTTGAGTAACTTTACCCCATTTAGAGCTATCTTTACCAAGTTTTTCGAAATACTCTTGGAATGAGAAGTAAAGACTTTCTCGTGTACCACCGACTGCATAAACTTTAGCTACTGATTCTAACACTGCGTAGATAGAAGATAAAAATGGTGAATAGTATGAAATTTTCGGAATAAATCCATATGTAAGAATAGTTGCCGTATCGCTTGTTGAGTGCAATGTTGGTAATGCTTGAACACTTGCTTGAACAGGTGTAAGTTTATGGCGACCTGCAAATGGCATAAGAACTGTTGAAGCTCCAATTGAAGAGTCGAATTTTGAAGCTAATCCTTTTTGGCAAGTTACATTTAATTCTCCAAGTTCTTTTAACACAGCTTCTCTAGAAAATTCTTTATCTGTAAATGGATTTTCAGCTTTATTATCTACTAATGTTGCTTTAGTATGTTGTCTTACCCCACTTGTTTCTAAGAAATCTGCACTCATATCTACTACTTTTTCATCATTGTAGTACATTTCTAAGCGGCGACGGTCTGTTACAGTCGCAACATGTGCATACTCAATATTTTCTTTTTCACATTCACGAACAAATGCATCATAATCTTTTTTGTCAATCGCAACAGACATTCTCTCTTGCGATTCACTAGTAGCAAGTTCCGTTGCATTAAGTCCTTTATATTTTGTTAGAACTTTATCAAGGTGAATTTCAATACCGTCTGATAACTCTCCGATAGAAACACAAACTCCGCCAGCACCAAAGTCGTTACATTTTTTAATAAGTCTAGTAACTTCTGGTTTTCTAAACAACCTTTGTAATTTTCTTTCTTCAGGAGCGTTACCTTTCTGTACTTGACTTGACATAGTTTCTAAAGAATCATTTGTGTGCTCAACACTTGAACCACTTGCGCCTTGGATACCATCACGACCAGTACGACCACCAATCATCACAACAATATCTCCAGCGACTAAAGTTTCACGTTTATAATCTCCTTCTTTTACAGCTCCTACAACAGCTCCAACTTCCATATGTTTAGCAACATAACTATCATCATAAATTTCACGAACAAACGTTGTTGCTAAACCAATTTGATTCCCATACGATGAGTTACCGTGCGCTGTTCCTTTTGCTATCTCTACCTGTGGAAGTTTATGTGCTAAAGTATCTTCACGTTTTTGGAGAATATTTCCACTTCCAGAGATACGCATAGCTTGATATACATAACTACGACCTGATAGTGGATCTCGAATAGCTCCTCCTATACAAGTACTTGCTCCACCAAATGGTTCAATTTCACTTGGATGATTATGTGTTTCGTTTTTAAACTGAATTAACCAACGTTCTTCTTTACCTTTATTTTGAATAGTTGTAAAGAATGAACATGCATTAATTTCTTCACTTACTTCGATATTTTCATCATTTAATATACCAACATGATATTTACCAATAATACTTGCCATATCCATAAGTGTTAATGGTTTATCTTCACGATTAAGCTCTCCACGAACTTTTAGATAGTAATCAAACGCATCTTGCATTTCCTTTTTGAAAAGTTCAGACTCAATATTAATTTCATCAAGAACTGTTTCAAATGTTGTGTGACGGCAGTGATCACTCCAATAACAATCAAGAACATAAATCTCAGTTTCAGTTGGAGCACGTCCTTCTGTTTTAAAATAACTTTGAATAAATTCTAAATCTTCTATATTCATCGCTAGAGAAAACTCTTTTTTTACAGCTTCTAACTGCAAGTGAGAATATTCCAAAAATCCATCCAGTTTTTTAAGAGGTTTAGGTTCAGAATTTAGTGAAAATTCTAATACTGATAAATCCTTAACTCGTGCTTCAATTGGATTTACTAGATAATTTTCCACTAATTTCAATTCATCAGAATTTAATTTTTTATCAAAAATAACTAGCTTACCACTTCTAACAGTTGCTTCGCTTTTCGCATTAAGCAACTTTATACACTGAGTCGCACTATCAGCTCTTTGATCGTATTGAGCAGGGAGCACTTCATAAGCGAAATATTTTCCTTCTTCTAAATCAATACTCTCAAAAACTTCATCAACAACGACTTCAGAAAATACCGAAGTTTTAGCTAGTTTATAAGTTTCTTCATCAATATTGTAAATATCATAAATAACATACACCTGAACATTATCTAAATCTAGATTATACTCTAGATTTAGCGTATTTTTCAGCAGTAATTCTTCCTTATTATATCCTTGACGCTTTTTAATAAAAATTCTTTTGTTACTCATCGTATCCTCCTAAATGTACATCACCATAAAAGTTAATATGACCTATTTTTCTATTTTCACGAGCTTCCTTTTCATAAAAATGTAAGTAGCCTTGTTTTTTAGTAATTAGATTTTTAAAATAATCTTCATCCTGACCTAGTATATTGTATAAAGTCGTCTCACGGTTTTCAATCTTACCAACTCTTAAGCCACATATAGCTTCCACATGTGCTCTAAACTGACTTTTAGTTGCACTTTGCATCGTTATATGTCCAGAGTTATGAACACGAGGAGCAATTTCATTGAAAATCACTTTCCCATTACTTATAAAAAATTCAACAGTAAGTACACCGTAATATTCGATATTATCCAGTATTTTTTTTGTGTATTCTATTGCAAGACTTTCTTGTTCTGTTGTGGCTGACGTTGGAACTTTCGAACGATATAAAATATTATTACGATGTTCATTTTCAACAACAGCAATAATTTGAACTTCGTACTTATCTTTAACGGCAACAACCGATATTTCTTTATCAAGCTCTATAAGTTCTTCTAATATAGTTTGTTTTTCTATTTCTTCCTTCTTAGAAATTTTTTTCTGTCCCTTACCGTCATAACCAAAGCGTAAAGTTTTCATCAAATACACTTTATCTATCTCAACATCAGTATTATCTTCTATATGAATATAATCAACAGTTGGTATTTCCAAACTTCTCGCAAATTCTTTTTCATAATACCTATGTTGAGTAATACGCAATACTTCCGAACTTTGAACGAAATTATATTTTTTTTCTAATTTACTAAGTGCATCAGCATCAATATTTTCGAACTCAAAAGTAATAACATCACTATGCTTACATAGTTCCTCTACTTTTTCGAAATCATCAAAATTTGCTTTAATAAATACATCGCTAAAAATTTTGGCGCAACACATATCACTTGGATCTAAAATAGCAATCTTGTACCCCATCTCTTTTGCACTCATAGCAAGCATTCGCCCAAGTTGTCCACCACCAATTATTCCTATTGTTTTCCCTGGTAAAATTGTTTTTATCATATCTTCATCTCTTCCAATACTATACGTTCTTGTTCTTTTTTGAAATCTAAATATTTCTGTTCATAATTTTCATTCGTCATTCCCAAAATTGATAGTGCGCTAATTGCTGCATTTTTAGCACCAGCAACTCCTATTGCCATAGTAAGAACAGGAACTCCTGCAGGCATCTGTACTATTGAATATAGAGAATCTACTCCACTAAGAGTACTAGACTTAATAGGTACTCCTATTACAGGCAATGTCGTCATTGAAGCTACCATTCCTGGTAGATGAGCCGCACCTCCCGCTGCAGCTATTATAAGAGAATAACCATTTTTTCTAGCATTTTTTGAAAAATCTACTAAAAGATCGGGTGTTCTATGAGCACTAACTACTTTTTTGTCATAAGGGATTTCAAATTGATCTAAAAGATTACACGTTTCCACCATAGTAGTATAATCCGAATTTGAACCCATTATTACTGCTACTTTCATACATTTAACTCCTTTTTTCGATTGAAAGTTCGTCTTTAAAACTAATTATTATTAATTTTTATTCTAACGTCCGTTTATAATTCCATTATACTCCTTAACCAGTATTTAATCAAGTATTTATATATATTATTTTTGTTATATTCTCTTCGGTGAAATAAGAGTAAATAAAAAACAGTAAATTTCAAATTTACTGTTTTGATTACTTCTGGTTTAAATATATATTATTGTTTTTCCTTAATAAATTTATTTGCTAACATATACACTTGATTAATTTCTTTATTTTCCAACTTCCAAGTATTTAATTCATCTTTAATTAATTCTAGGAACTTTTTACTTATGTCCCTTAGCGCATTTCCCGCTGATTTTCTTACATATTCACTCTTATCCTCTTTTAAATTCGCTATTCTTCTGATAGCCTCTCTGGGATTTTCTTTAAAGTATGGTCTACTTGTCCATATTCTTAAACCTTCCGTTACTGCTCTTCTTGTATTAGGATTATCATGATTTAGCCATTCATCAATAACAGTAAGTGTTTTTTCATACCCTATTGATTTACAAAATTCGTCAAACGACTTAGCTAATACTTCCTGAACCCTCCAATTATCATCTTTAGAGACTTCTTCTCTCATAAATGTCAAAATTTCTTTATCTGTAGACAAATAACCAAAAAGGAATACACCGTACATTCTCACTTGATAAACATCAGAATGATATGCTAGAAAAGCTAATTCTTTTATATATTCAATACCATTTGATTTATAATCATTTATCGCTTTTTTTTCTTGCTCTTTGAAGCCATTTTTTATTATAGAAAATTCTTTTTCTAAATTTTTAATGTACTTATTCATTTTAGTCCTCCACTATCTACATCATACTAAATATTTTTTATATACTTATCAATCGCATATGCAACTCCATCATCATTATTAGATTTAGTAATAAAGTCCGCATATTTTTTCACATCATCTGTAGCATTTTCCATAACTACTATATGCCCAACACTTTCAAACATTGGTATATCATTTTGACCATCTCCAAAAGCTGCTAGTTCATTCTTCTCCAATTTTTCAAGTTTTTGTATGTATTCAATCCCCTTTGATTTCTTTGCATTAATATGAGTAATTTCTAAATAACCACTTAAAGATTTTTGAATAGTTAACTGTTCTTTAGAATAGTTTTCTTCTACGTAATCTATCAATTTTTTAAAAACTTCTCCGTCATGCTCAATAAATGATACTTTATAAATTGTTTTATTTGTATTTTCAAAATAATTTTTAAAATTTACAATCTTGTAACCTACTTTTACTATATTATATTCTCTTTTTATGCCCATAGTTTCTAAATCTGTATTCCAGTATGATTCATCATAGAGACTAATACCAATATTTTTAAACTTATTTCTTATATCTAATACCAATCTTCTTGCTAAATTATACTCCAACGGTACACTATGTAATATTGTATTTTTTTTATTATTTTTCTCAAAAATCAAGCCGCCATTAAATGCAACATGAATTCCATCAATACCAAGATTATTTATTATTTCTTCCATTTTTTGCGGAGAACGAGCTGATACTAAAGTAAATGGCAATCCACTTTCCTTTATTGTTTTTATCGTAAATTCGCTCATTTGTCCGTTACTATTCAAAACAGTCCCATCCATATCAGAAAACAAATGTTTAATCATACAAATACCTCCATAACTACTTACAATTATATTTTAATATTATATTAATATTTTTCCAAGTTTTTTAGTAATATTCAAAATATTATTCTTATTTCTATATTCAGCCAAATATACTTATATCAAAAAAGAACCATAATCTAATAAATTATGATTCCTCTTCTAAATTTTATTTTTCTCTAATTCTTGTTGCAAATATCGTTCCTACTAGAGCGATTCCTGCAGATACATAAAACACTAAGGATGAATTTATATCCCATATTGCCCCCATAATATAAAGACCAATGGTCATGCTAAGTTGGTAGCATATCGCTGTATATAAGATTTGCATATCAATTATTTTTTCTGTATTAAATCTATTATTTAAAATTAAAATAAAAGCTATATGACCAACAGCGAAAGTTATTGCATGAAAAGTTTGCATTACAACAAATACATATATATTATGAAATATCGCTAACATAAGCCATCTTATTATTGCTCCAATCCCGCAAAAAACTAACAGTTGAGTTGGTTTTATCTTCCCTATTATTTTTTTTGAAAAAATAAAAAACAAAATTTCAGCTATTACTGATATATTTAGTATTAGTCCTGACATCCATTTAGCGCTAATATTCATACTCTCTAAATACAAAGCATTATAATTATTATACGCAGTATGTGATAACTGATATAAAAATATAACTAGAATAAGTAATATTGCATTTTTATCTTTTAGTACCCAACTATATAATTTACCTGTATTATTGTTATCACTTTTATTAACAGTAAGAGTGCGAACTAGCTTAGGTTGAGGCAGAAACATAAAAACCACATATAAAACTAATAATATAATAAGTATATAATACAGTGCGACACTTCCTACATATCCTATAATACCACCTGCAGCTATTCCAACCAATGTAAAACTTACAGATCCCCATGTCCTTGCTTTTCCGTAATCAATGCCTTCTTCTTTTAAAAATAAAGATGCCAAACTTTCTATAAATGGTGCAACTGTATAATAAACTAGACCAAACATAAATGTTATAAGAGTCAAGATTATTTTGTTATTTGTAATTCCATAGCTCAGTGCAAGCAAGATACCAGCTATCACTGATATCTTTAAAGATAAACTTATATTATATCTCTTTAACAAGTATGGACTTAGAAAAATTCCACCCAAGAATCTCGCAAGATATAACATCGAAAATATTGTACTTGCTTCCAAAACAGTTAAATTCTTCACTCCTGTGAGATACAAAATCCAAAATGGTAAAAATACTCCATTAACTGCAAATTGTAAAAAGTAATTCATCGATAACCAATTTTTTGATGACATAATGCCTCCTCTACTGTATTGCAAGTTGAACTATTACTACCATCATATTCATAGCAATATGCGCTATCATCGGCGTAATGATACTTTTAGTTTTTAAATATAAAAAGCTAAAAACAAACGACATCATTATATATAACACCATGATTGGAGAAAATCCATCATGTGGAATAGCAAATAATATCCCCGTTATTAGGGCAGGAATAGTAAATCTAATCCATTGCTTACTACCTAACATAACATCATAAAAATATCCAAAAACTGCTTTTCTAAAGAATAATTCTTCCATTATCGGTCCTAAAAAAACAACATATCCTATAAATAACGGATTTAATTTTATTATTTGAACAACATTACTTGTATTTTTACTACTTGCTTGAAACTCAAAAATTTTAGCTAAGTATTGTAATAATCCATTTATAATACCTTGCACTAGCATCATCGCTACAAACCCTGCTAATCCTATTGCTATGATTATTAAAATATTTGATTCTCTTTTTCCTCGATCAATATCATTATGTGATTTAGATGCTATGAAAAACATAATGATAGTTGCTAATGTTGATAATCCTAAAGCAATATTTAATCGCAAATGCACACTTAATGTTTGTGGTAATAGTGTTGGTAGAAAAAATACTGCTGCAAAATAGATAACACCAGTTGTTATAAGGTTTTTTATATCGCCTCTTTGAAATGAAATTCTCATATAACCTCCTCAATAATTTAATATTAGTTTATTATAGCACTTATACTTTATACTTACAATAAATCACAAACAATTAAAATATTTTTTTAGTATTATCCTTGAAAGTTTTTAAATAAGATGTTAGAATAAATATATAAACATAGTAGCGAGCTGTTGTTGGTGAAAGTTCAGCAAAATATTTGGCATAATATATATTACATATAAATATTAAAGATGAGTTTTTACTAATCAGGGTGGAACCGCGGAATTTATTTCGTCCCTAGGTATACTTTAGAGTATATCTAGGGATATTTTATTTTAAAGGAGGAATTTAATCATGGAGAAAATTTTATCTCTTGCAAAAAACAGAGGATTCGTATTTCAAGGATCTGAAATTTATGGTGGATTAGCTAATACTTGGGATTACGGTCCATTAGGTATCGAACTAAAAAATAATATAAAAAGAGCATGGTGGAAAAAATTCATTCAAGAGTCACCATATAACGTTGGATTAGATGCTGCTATCTTTATGAATCCGCGTACTTGGGAAGCATCAGGGCACGTTGGAAACTTTTCTGATCCAATGATGGACTGTAAATCATGTAAATCACGTCTTCGCGCTGACAAACTTATTGAAGAATATTACTTCAAAGAAAAAAATGAAGATGTCGTTGTTGATGGACTACCATTTGAAGAATTAGAAAATATTATCGAACGAGAAAATATTAAATGTCCAGAATGTGGTAAACATGATTTTACTAATATTAGACAATTTAACCTTATGTTCAAAACAAATCAAGGTGTTGTAGAAAATTCTACAAGCCAAATTTATCTACGTCCAGAAACTGCACAAGGTATTTTTGTTAACTTCAAAAATGTTCAACGTAGTATGCGTAAAAAACTACCATTCGGTATAGGTCAAATTGGTAAATCATTCCGTAATGAAATTACACCTGGTAACTTTATTTTCCGTACTCGTGAGTTTGAACAAATGGAACTTGAGTTCTTCTGTGTGCCAGGGACTGAATTAGACTGGCATAAAGCATGGAAAGATACATGTGAAAACTGGCTATTAGATTTAGGTATGACAAAAGAAAATATTCGTCTTCGTGATCATGATCCAGAAGAGCTTTCTCACTACTCTAATGCAACAACTGATATCGAGTTTAAATTCCCGTTTGGATGGGGAGAACTTTGGGGGATTGCTTCAAGAACAGATTACGATTTAAAACAACATATGGAGCACTCAGGACAAGATATGACTTATCAAGATCTTCTTACTAATGAAAAATATATTCCATATTGTATAGAGCCGTCTGTTGGTGTTGACCGTGTTCTACTAGCATTCTTATGTGATGCATACAATGAAGAAGAAGTAGGAGAAAACGATACTCGTACAGTTCTTAAATTCCATCCAGTACTAGCACCATATAAAGCAGCTATTCTACCACTTTCTAAAAAATTAAGTGATAAAGCTAGTGAAGTTTATTCACAACTTGCAGCTGATTTTATGGTAGATTTTGATGAAACTGGTTCTATCGGTAAACGCTATCGTCGCCAAGATGAAATTGGTACTCCATTCTGTATCACTTATGACTTTGAATCTGAAAATGATGGTATGGTAACTGTCCGTGAACGTGACACAATGGAACAAACTCGTATCGCTATTTCAGAATTAAAACAATATATTGAAGAACGAGTTAAATTCTAATACTAAAACTAAAACCTCTAACTAATAAATTAGTTAGAGGTTTTTTCTACATTTAACATCCCTGCTTGAAGCTGGTACATTTTATAATATGTTCCTTTTTGTTGTAACAACTTAGTATGTGTACCACTTTCAATTATCTCACCTTTATCAAGTACATAAATACAGTTTGCATCTTGAATAGTGGATAACCTATGAGCAATTGCAATCGTCGTACGTCCCTTTCTCATTTTCTTTAATGAGTTTTGTATTATTTCTTCTGTTTCAGAATCAATATTTGCTGTAGCTTCATCCAAAATTAAAATCTTAGGTTGTGCTACTATAGTTCTTGCAAAAGTAAGTAGCTGACGTTGTCCACTTGAAAAAGTTGAACCACGTTCTGTAACTGGACTTTTATATTTTTCAGGTAGCTGCATAATAAACTCATCAGCATCGACAAATTCAGCCGCCGCTTTGATATCACTTTCAGTTAAAGACTTATTATACATCTTTATATTTGATTCAATAGTTCCATGATATAAAAATGGATCTTGTAGTACTAAACCTATTTTATTTCGTAGTTCATTCATTGAATATTCTTTTATATCCCGTCTATCAACCAGAATTTCCCCACGGTTAAATTCATAAAATCTTAGAAATAGATTTATTATAGATGATTTTCCAGAACCAGTTGATCCCACAAATGCAATAGTTTCTCCTTTATTTACCTTAAACGAAATATTTTTCAAAACATCATTCTTCCCATCATAAGAAAAACTCACATTTTTAAATTCAATATTTCCTTCTTCAATTTTATAATTACTATCCTTTTGAGCAGGTTCATATTCCTTATTATCAATAAGTTCAAAAACGCGCCCTGCAGCTATCATAGATGTCTGTAAAACAGAAAAATTTTGCATAAGCTCTATAAGTGGATTGAACAGCTGATTTGTATATTGAATAAATGCGTAAATTATCCCAGCTGTAAAACCTGCAGTTTGCCAACTAAGCCCAAAATAAGTCAATATTACTCCATAGGCCAAAATTTTTAACAATGCCATAGCTGGGCGAAGTAATAAACTATCCACCGATAAAGAACGACTCATGTAATGTAGATGTTCTTTATTTACTTCTTCAAAACCTTTTATTAAGCGTTCTTCTTGATTAAAAGCTTGAATAATTCGCATACCTTCTATCGATTCCGATAATTTTGTATTTAAATCACTAAGTTTAGCACGAGTAATTTTTACTAGCTTACTAGATAATCTTTGGTACAAATAAACCGAGCCTATCATTATTGGAAGAAACAATATCATTAAAACTGTTAATCCAGGGCTAAGAGAAATCATCGCTCCTATCGTTACAACAAACATCAAAATAGAGTTAAGAAAACTAGAAAAAATTGTTCCAAACATATCAGCAACTGCTTGTGTATCATTTGTTAATCTTGAAACAATCGAACCTACAGGAGTTCTATCAAAATAAGCCATTCTTAATTTTTGAAGATTTGTAAAGCTCTCCTCACGCAAATCGCTGACTATACTATACGCAACTTTTGAAAAGTAATATTCACCTATAAAGGTAGAAATAACTCTAAATAAAAACAACCCATAATAGATGATTAATAAACCAATCCCTGCACTTGCAATACCTTTTGTTATATAGTTATCAATATAATATTGAGCTAAAAGAGGAATTGCAGTAGCTACAATACTTGTTAAAAGGATAAATGTTAATGCGACTGCTGTAAAAGTTTTATATCTTAGCATATAATTAAGCAATCTTAAAAAAGTATTATTTTTTTTCAACTTACTCTCCTCCTTTTAACTTTTCTTCTAACTGCTGGTTACTGTACGTTTCTTTATACCAACCATCTTGGGCTAGCAACTCATCATGAGTTCCACGTTCAATAATTTTTCCATTATCCATAACGATAATTAAATCAGCATGGACAATAGCTGATAATCTATGAGCAGTAATAATTGTTGTCTTTCCTTTTCTCTCTTCTTTTAGATTTTCTAAAATAATATTTTCAGTTTTTGCATCAACTGCTGATAGAGAATCATCAAGTATTAAAATATCGGGGTTCATAATTAATGCACGGCTCATCGCTATACGTTGCTTTTGTCCTCCAGATAATGAAACACCTCTTTCTCCAATAATAGTATCAATCCCGTCCGGCATATTTTTTATATCATTATATAAGCCACAAAGTTTTGTAACTTCTTCTACTCTTTCATCTGAATATGTTGGATTGGCAAAGCGAATATTTTCTTTTATAGACATCGCAAATAATACTTGATCCTGTGGAACATATCCTATTAAACTACGCAAATCTTTCAATTTATAGTTTTTAATATTTTCACCGTTTAAAAGAATTTCTCCATCTACTACATCATATTCTCGTAGTAATAACTTCAACAATGTTGTTTTCCCAGAACCTGTAACTCCAACAATACCTAATGTATTACCCTGTTCTATTGAAAATTTAATTTCTGACAATACTGATTTATCTAAATATACAAAATTAGAAATATTATATTCTAATCGGCCATTGACTGCTACTAATCCTTCTTTTGCCGTTTCTTTTACAGAACTTTCTTCAGCTAGTAATTTTTCAATACGTCCATAAGAAACATCCCCACGTTGACCTATATTATACAACCATCCTATTGCTTGAAGCGGCCAAACTAACATATCCAAGTATGTAACAAAGGTTACTAATTCTCCAACGGTCATCTCTCCATTAGAAATAAAGATTCCTCCAAAAATTAAAGTCAAAGTATACGAAAGTCCAATAAAAACAAGCACCATAGGATTAAATAGCGCATTATATTTTGAGGCAGTAATATTTTTAATAAAAACTTCCTTATTAATTTCTTTAAAACTTTCTATTTCATCATTACCGTAACCAAACGACTTAGTAACACGAACACCCGAGGCATTTTCTTGAACCTTACTATTTAAATCTGAAAACGACTCCTGCGCCTCTTTAAAACTTTCATAGTTTTTATCACCTAATTTATTAACTGCATATGCCATAAACGGCAATGGTAATATCGCTATAAAACTTAACTTTGGACTTATTAATAATACCATTGTTCCTAAAGTTACCAATGCTGTAATAGACGCATCAACCGCCGACATCACGCCTCCACCTGCAACCATTACTACAGAGTTAATATCATTTGTAGCGTGCGCCATCAAATCACCTGTACGATATTTTTGATAAAACGATGGAGACATTTTTGTAAAATGTTGAAATAGTCTAAAACGCAATAATCTTCCAAGATTATACGCTGCACCAAAGATATAAACACGCCAAACATATCTCAGACCATACATTATTAAGGCTGCTAACACTAGATAAACTAGATTGATAAATAAATATTTATTCGTCAATTGTCCTGATGCAATATTATCAACAACATTTCCTATTACTCTAGGAGGGATTAAGTTAAAAACACTTACTAACGATAATGCAAGTATTCCTACTATATATCTCTTTTTTTCAAGTTTTAAAAACCATCCAATTTTTCTGATAATATTCATAAAATCTCCTTTCTCGTTTAGTTAATTATATTTCACTACTTATACATTATTTATCTTTTCAAAAACTTCCCCTATTTTTCCACTAATAACCAATGTTGCCATTCTATCTTGAGGTGTTGAAGTTTTATTTATAACTACCAAATTCTTTCCTCTAAAATATCTTATTAGATTTGCTGCTGGATAGACACTAAGAGATGTTCCTCCTATTATTAATACCTCTGCCTGCTCTATATACTTAATCGCTGAACTAAATACCGTCATATCCAATTCTTCTTCATATAAAGTAACATATGGCTTTATAATACCACCACACTCACATAAAGGGATAATACTATCTTTTGCTAAAAACTCCTCTAAATTATAATGCTTTCCGCACTTGCGGCAATAGTTACTATCTACCGTACCATGGAGTTTTAGAATATTTTTACTTCCTGCTATTTCATGTAAAGTATCAATATTTTGAGTAATAACAGCACGAAGTTTTCCCTTATTCTCAAGTTCTGCCAAATAATAATGTGCTTTATTAGGCTTAGCATCTGGATATATCAGATGTTCTTTATAAAATTTAAAAAAATCTTCTGGATACTTCTCGAACATTGTACGTGATACCAGTTGTTCTGGAGTAAAATGTCGTCCTAATTCTACACTAAATATGCCATTAGCACTACGAAAATCTGGTATATTTGACTCGGTAGAAACTCCAGCACCACCAAAGAATACTATATTATTACTTTCTTGAATAATTCTTTTTAATTCCTCTATTTTTTTCATAAAATCACTCCATTTGTATTACATAATTTAAGATAAGGAAACCTATACTATAAGTTTCCTTATCTGTTAAAATACTATTTTGCTTCTTTTTGTTTTTGAGCTTTTAACTCTTTGATGCGTTGTTTTCTCTCTGCAATACGCGCTTTTTTCTCTTCACGAGATGCACTTCTTACTGGACCACGAGAAATATGCTCTTTACTGTCATTAGTAACAAGATTTGTTTTTTCTTCTTTAAGCTCTATTTCTTCATGACGTTCAACTTTGATACGTAATAAGTTAGCAACTACTTCGCATTCTATCTCGTCTATCATATATTCAAACATTTCATGTCCTTCGTTTTTATATTCTCGAAGCGGATCTATTTGACCATATGAACGTAAGAAAATACCTTTGCGCAGTTGATCCATTTGGTCGATATGGTCTGTCCAACGATCATCTATTACATTTAAAAGAATATATCTTTCAAATGAATTCATAGTCTCATCACCAAGAAGCTCGCGTTTTTGTTCATATTCATTATTAATTTTTTCAAGAGCAAGTTGTTTAATTTCTTCATCAGACATAACTTCACTATACTCATCTTCTTTTATAGGACATTGTCCTAAGAATTTTTCATTTAGTGATTTTACAATTTCTTCTGTCTCCTCTTTTTCACTATGTGCCTCTAATGTTTGAGTTGCATACTTGATAGTTTTCTCAACTGCTTCTTCTGTCATTCTATCAATAATATCAGTGACTACTTCATTTTCTAGAACTTCATTTCTTTCTGCATACATAATTTCACGTTGTTTACGTAAAACATCATCATATTGAAGAACCTGTTTACGGGCATCATAGTTGTTACCTTCTACACGTTTTTGAGCGCTTTCTACAGAACGGCTGACCATTTTACTTTCAAGAGGTGTATCATCTGTTTTACCCATAAGTCTTTGTAATCTGTCAGCACCGAAACGAACCATAAGCTCATCTTCTAAAGATAGATAGAATCTACTATATCCTGGGTCACCCTGACGTCCAGAACGCCCACGTAACTGGTTATCAATACGACGTGATTCATGACGTTCTGTACCAATTACAGCTAAACCACCTAGTTCACGAACACCTTCACCTAGTTTTATATCTGTACCACGCCCAGCCATGTTAGTAGCGATTGTTATAGAACCTTTTTGTCCCGCTTGTTTAATAATTTCTGCTTCACTTTCATTTTGTTTAGCATTTAGCACTTTATGAGGAACTCCATATTTATACAGAAGTCTAGAAACCAATTCACTGGTTTCGATAGATACTGTACCTAAAAGTACTGGTTGTCCTCTATCGTAACATTCTTTAACCTCACGAGCAACCGCATTAAATTTGGCTTCCATAGTAGAGTAAATAAAATCCGGAGCATCTATTCTAACAATAGGTTTATTCGTTGGTATTGTTGTTACATACATATTATAAATATTTCTAAATTCTTCTTCTTCTGTTTTAGCTGTACCCGTCATACCGCTAAGTTTTTTATACATTCTAAAGAAGTTTTGGAATGTAATAGTCGCCATTGTTTTACTTTCTTTTTGGATAGCTACACCTTCTTTAGCCTCAATAGCTTGGTGCAATCCTTCAGAAAAACGACGGCCTGGCATTGTACGCCCTGTAAATTGGTCAACGATTAGAATTTCTCCATCTTCTGCAACCACATAATCTACATCAAGTGCCATAGTATAGTTCGCTTTTAACGCTTGGTTTATGTGGTGTGTTAAATCAACATTTTTCAAATCATAAAGATTTTTTAGTCCGAAGTAACTTTCTGCTTTATCTATACCTTTTTCAGAAAGTTGAATAGCTTTAGTTTTTACATCTAAAGTATAATCTCCATCGCTACCATCTTCTTCCTCGGCACGTTTCAACGTCTTAACAAAAGCATTAGCTACTTGATATAATGATGTAGACTCTTGTCCTTCTCCTGAAATAATAAGAGGTGTTCTCGCTTCGTCAATCAAAACAGAGTCAACCTCATCGATGATTGCATAATTCAGTGGGCGTTGCACACGAGCTTCTACAGATTTCACCATATTATCACGTAAATAGTCAAAACCTAACTCATTATTTGTTGAGTAAGTAATATCCGCATTATACGCAGCTCTTTTTTCTTCAGAATTCATTGAATTTAGATTTAAACCTACTGATAACCCTAAATAATTATATAAAACCCCCATTTCTTCTGCGTCACGTTTAGATAAGTATTCATTGACTGTTACTACGTGAACACCATCTCCAGATAAAGCATTTAAATATACAGGCATTGTAGCCGTAAGAGTTTTACCTTCCCCTGTTCTCATCTCTGCGATATCACCACGGTGTAGTGCAATACCACCCATAACTTGAACTTTGTAAGGTTTCATACCTAATGCACGGAAAGCTCCTTCACGTGCAGTTGCAAATGCATCTACCAATATATCATCTAATATATCAGCAACTGCTCTGCCTTTTTCTTTTTCTTCTTCAATATATTCTTTAAATTCTTGAGCTTTGTTTTGTAACTGTTCATCACTAAAACTAGCATATTCTTCTTCCTTAGCTAATACTTTATCAGCTAATTTTGCTAAACTTTTTACTTCTCTTTTATTAGCATCAAATAATTTTCCTAAAATAGCCATTAAAATTTTCCTTCCGACATATTTTCTGTGAAAATGATATTATATCATTTTTATTCATCATTTAATTATAACACTCATTTTATGGTAACGCAACAACAAAGTAACGATTTTAAGTTGGTATTAAGTACACTTTCAATACCTTAAAATATACCAAATGAATTTATATATTTTCAATTTTATTATCAAAAAATAGGAGTAACTATAAAAATTTAATTCATATGAGAATCAAATTTTTAAAATCACTCCTAATAATCTAAATTCCATTAAAAAATTATTACAAAATATATATACTTCTTAGGCTGTTAACACTAAAATTTTTTTTACAACCGTTCTTTTAGTTAAATTCTCTATTGTACTATCTGTAGTTTTTTAGTAAACCTTCTATTTCTTTCGCATACAAATCCCTTACGCTTTGAGGGGCAATTATTTCAATATCACTACCTAAAGAAAAAATCCATCCTAGAAAATGCCTACTACACATCACTTCAACAGAAGTTTGATAAACATCATTTTTTCTATGAATAATAATATCTTTTCCAAATCTATCGACAACAACCCCAATTAATGATTCTTTAAACTCTAAAGTTACTTTTTCCAAAATTCCACCGTACATACCGAATATTTTCTTTGAATAACTAGATATATCTTCTTTTAGAAAATTTTCATGACCAACTCTATCATTTTCATCAATAACAACATGACGCATTTTGTCAACACGATAATGCTTAATCAAATCTTTTTTATTATCATAAGCAACCATATAATAATTTTCATCATTCCACACTAATGCAAATGGACTAACATTATAAACCTCACCATTTTTCCTGTCTATCATCTCTTTTTTATAATTCCATTGCCAATAATTAAAATTAATCTGCTTATTTTCTGCAATCGCATTATGAATTGCATCTACATTATAATAAATATTTTCATTAATATATTTATTTTCTTCAAACGAATATACCTGTCTTTGAATTTTTTGTGCTTGCTTTTTACTTGCTAATTTCTTAAGTTTTATAATTAAATCACGAGATTTTTTAGCAGTTAAAAACTTACTAGCCTGAATAACATCTATTAACATCTTCACCTCTGCAAGTTCAAACTCCCTCTCCACTAGAGCGTAAATGTTCTCTCTACCATTTTTTTCGACTACAATATTAAATCCATAGTCTTGTAATAATTCTAAATCTTTATATAGCGTTTTCCTCTCTACAACTATTTCATTTTTTAAGAGTAAATCCGTTAACTCCCTAACACTTAAATAAGTATTTTCATCACTATAATCTCTTAATATTTCTAATAAATATAATAACTTTAATTTTTGATATTTTCCTTTTTCCATAAAATTTACTCCTTATATACACTTATGTATATAATAACAATTATTTATGAATTTTTCTATTATTTTTGTGATTATTTTCATCTCTTTTTAATACTTCAACTATTACAGAAGTACCAGTAACAAAACATACTTTCGCATAGAACTTATCTCCTACTTTATCATAAATTCTTCCTGCACTTTTCGTACCTTTAGCTACTGTACGACTTGAATTAGCTACGTATCCAACTCTACCAAAAGTTTTTATCATAACTTTTATCGCTTCTTCATCATAGTCGTTATCAAATTCTTTTTCACAACTAATAACATCTCCTACTTTAAAAACTATATTCCCGAAGTAGTATTCCGTCCCTGTAATAGTAATATAATCTTTTTCCATTTTAAATCACCTCTTTGTTTTGTGATTTAATATTAACAAACTATCTGTACATTTTTTTGGACTCTTTTAAAAATATAAAAAGAACTTAGATCAAAATTTCCATCTAAGTTCATTAAAATATAATCTATTATTTATTTAAAATACCGTGACATCTGTGGCAAAGACTTTCTTCAGTCACTTCTTCCACAATGTTCCAACAACGTTCACAACGGTGTCCTTGGGCTTTTGTTACTTTTACAGTAGCTAAATCATAAGTTGCTCCGTCATTTTCTTTTACCTCTACACTACTTACGATAAATAATTGATGCAAGTTATCAACAGAGTTCAATAGTTCCACTACTTCACTATCGTTACTGTAAATTTCTACAGCAGCTTCTAATGATTTACCGATAACTTTTTCATTACGACTTTCTTCTAACGCTTTGTTAACATCATCACGTACTTCTAAAAGTTTGTCCCATTTTGCTTCTAATACAGCATCTTCAATTACATTTTTCTCAGGGAAGTCTAATAAATGTACAGACTCAGCATCTTCGTATGGCATATTGTCATAAATTTCTTCTGCAGTAAATGACAAGATTGGTGCGAATAATCTAACAGACTTGCTTAAGATAGCATAAAGAACTGTCAACATACTGCGACGTTTTGGTGAATCCTCACCTTCGATATAAAGAATATCTTTACCGTAGTCTAAGTAGAATGAAGATAATTCCACGTTGAAGAAGTTAGTAAGCTCACTAGTAATACTATTGAATTGGTAATTTTCATAGTAATCAAGAACATTTGCTACAACTTTTTCAAATTTAATCATCATGTACTTATCTAATTCTTCTAAATCAGCATATTCTACTAAGTCTTTTCTATTGTCAAAACTTCCGTTAAATAAGTTTCCTAATAAGAAACGGTAAGTATTTCTAATTTTTCTATAAGTTTCTGATACTTGTTTCAAGATATCATTTGAGATACGAACGTCTTGTGTATAATCAACACTTGCAGACCATAAACGGATAATCTCTGCTCCTAATTGTTTACCAACATCATTAGGTGAAATAACATTACCTAGAGATTTACTCATCTTGTTACCATTACCATCCATAACAAATCCTGCAGATACTAACTCTTTATAAGGAGCAGCACCAGAAACCGCTACTGATGTAATTAACGAAGAGTTAAACCAACCACGATATTGGTCACTTCCTTCTAAGTAAAGGTCAGCTGGGTAAGTTAGATCATCACGAACTGCACAACATCCTTGGTGAGATGTTCCAGAGTCAAACCATACGTCCATGATATCCATTTCTTTAGTGAATTCACCATTTGGACTTCCTGGATGAGTATATCCTTCAGGTAATAATTCTTTAGCTTCTTTGTAGAACCAAACATTTGAACCTTCTACTTCGAAGATTTTCGCTACATGTTCGATTAATTCGTTATCAAGGATAGCTTCACCATTTTCAGCATAGAATACTGGAATTGGCACACCCCAAACACGTTGACGACTGATTACCCAGTCACCACGGTCACGAATCATGTTATATAATCTTGGTTTACCCCATTCACTGTAGAATTTAGTGTTATCTACAGCTTCTAACAATTCAGAACGGAATGCATCAACAGAACAGAACCATTGTGGTGTCGATCTGAAGATAATTGGCTTTTTACTACGCCAGTCATGTGGGTATGAGTGTGTAATATTTTCTTGTTTTAATAATGCTCCTGTTTCAGCTAAGTAAGCAATAATATCTTTGTTTGCATCAAATACGAATTTACCAGCAAATTGCCCAGCTTCTTCTGTAAGTACACCTTGGTTATCAACTGGTGATAATACACCAAGTTTGTATTTCCCTTGACCAACAAGATAGTCATCAACCCCGTGTCCAGGCGCTGTATGAACTAATCCAGTCCCTGAGTCAAGTGTTACATAATCAGCTAAGATTAATGTAGATGTTCTATCTAAGAATGGGTGTTGACATAAAAGATATTCAAGTTCTTTACCAAAAATTACTTTACCTTCTTCATAATTTTCCCAACCAAATTGTTCAGCTAAGAAGTTTACTCTTTCTTTTGCTAATAAATAGTTCTCTCCGTTATATTTAACTACTTGATATTCAAAATCAGGATGAACCGCAATACCTAAGTTAGCTGGTAATGTCCAAGGAGTAGTTGTCCAAATAACAAACTTAGTTCCTTTTTCTACGACTCCATCTTCACTTACTAAATCAAATGCAACATAAATAGATGGCGAAGTATGATCGCGGTATTCAATTTCTGCTTCTGCAAGAGCTGATTCAGAAGATGGTGACCAATAAATCGGTTTTAATCCTTTGTAGATATATCCTTTGTCTACCATTTTTCCAAATACACGGATTTGTTCTGCCTCAAATTTCGGGTCAAGTGTTAAATATGGGTTATCCCAATCACCAATAACTCCAAGTTTTTTGAAGTCTTCACGTTGTTTATCAACTTGTTTAAGAGCGTAGTCTTTACATTTATTTCTAAACTTAGTTGCTGGCATAGATTTTCTATCTACTCCATTGTTTACTAATACCTGCTCGATTGGAAGACCGTGTGTATCCCAACCTGGAACATAATTAGAAACAAAACCATTCATATTTTTATATTTAACGATAAAGTCTTTTAAAATTTTATTTAATGCATGTCCGATGTGGATGTTCCCATTTGCATATGGAGGTCCATCATGAAGAACATATGTAGGTTTCCCCGCATTTTTTTCTAATACTTTTCTGTATAAATCCATCTCTTCCCAACGTTTTAAAAAGTTAGGTTCTTTATTTGGAAGATTCCCACGCATTGGAAAATCAGTTTTTGGCATTAATAATGTATCTTTTAATTCTACCATTGTTTCTCCTTTCAATATAAAAAAGCTCCTAGTAAAAGTTATAGAGGGCGAACGATGTCCACGGTACCACCTCTGTTAACTCTTACTAAGAGCACTCGTTAAGTCATATTTTATTTTTAAGTAAAGTGATAACTATCTATGCTTTTATGAAGCTTTTCACCTACCAGCTTCTCTCTAAATAATCTACATATTAGCCTTGTCTTTACTCACGATAGACTTATTATATTACATTAGCAATAAACTTTCAAGTGTTTTATGTGAATTTTATAGCAAATTATCAGAAAATAATTTATATAACTATAAATAATATTACGCTAACTAAATTTTTCATCTTCCAAAACGTCTTTTATTTTATTACCTATAAGCTAACAACTGAGCATTATTAAGCAAAGCTGTAACAGTTATCTTTCCGCCGACTGTTTCTATTCCTTCAACTTTTAAAGGTAGTCCCAGTGATTTGATAGTAATTGTATTTCCGTTTATACTTACTCCTGTTCCTGTTAATACTTCTTTTAAATATTTTTCTAAAGCAAAATCAGGTATCGGAACCTTACCAATTTTCGCATCTTCTAAAATTAGTTCTACCTTATTATTAGCTCCTAGCACTCTTATTTTAGTAGATATTTGAGTATTCCACAGACCTAACTTAACTGGCAATTTAGCTTCGATTCCATTACCAACCAATTTAAAACTTCCTTCTAGTAATTGGGAATCTTTCCCAACAGAGTTTTGAAGAATTGATGCCAATAAATCATCATCAATTTTGGCAGTCGCTAATGCCTTTGAATTTTTGTAACTAACATTTCTCGCGAACTCACTATTCAAATCGTTTATAGTTTTTGTTGGCTTTATATTCGCTAGTTTTTCAGATTTTTTTATATCTACACTCGGCGTCAAAGCATAAGTTACCCCTCCACCTATAAGCGCCAATACTATCACCAAGGATAGCAATTTTCTCAATGTTTTCATTTTAGACATCTCCTTATTTCCATTACACTCTACACTATACTATAAAAAGTTAAAACATGGTTAATAAATACAAAAAAATAAACCTAAAGTGTTGGATAGAAACTAACACTCTAGGTATTTTTTGTTATTAATATTTTAATCTTAAAGTCATTATTTAGAATGGTAGAAACGCAAAGATTACCGCTATTATTATTGCTGGTAGCATATTAGCTATTCTTATTTTCAATTTCCAAATAATATTAGCACCTACACAAAATATTAAAACTGAACCAACTAATGACAAATTAGTTAATGCTGCTGGTGTCATAATAGGCTCTATAAACTTCGCAAGAACAGTTATTCCTCCTTGGAATATAACTAACGGAACTACAGAGAAAATACTTCCACGACCATTTGCAGCGGTAAAAATTAAGATTGTTATCCCATCTAAAACCGTTTTTGCCATAAGAACGGAATAATCATGAAATAGCGCATCTTGAATAGCTCCCAATATAGACATTGCACCGATACAAATGGTTAGTGAGGCCATAATAAATGAATCTACAAATCTATTATCTTTACCGCTATTTGTAATTTTTTTCAAATAAATTCCTAAATTTTCAAAAAGGCGCTCAATGTTTAGCAGCTCGCCTATCAAAGTACCTAATGTTAAACTTACAACTAACATCATCGCCCCTTGAGAAACAACCTTATTTTCACTAATTCTAAGAGCATGTTCACACGCACCAATTATTCCTAAAAATATAACCGAAATAGCCGCAGCTTTCATAATAGCTTCTTGCATATTTTTTGATATTCTATGCCCTATAAGCATACCGACGAAACCACCTGCTAGCACACCTAATGCGTTAATTAGAGTCCCTAATCCCATTAAATTATCCTCTTTTCTTAGTTTTATAATAAATATAAAATCATACTTTCCTAAAACTAACTATATCTTGCTTTGACAACTAATGTTTTATTTGTTATACAAGACATCCCTTATTTTCTATACACTATAATTTTATCATGCTTGGCATTTTCTCGCAATATTTTTTGAAAATTGAAAAAACTTTTTATATAAGTTACTGCTAAAAAAACTAACTAAAAATGTACTTCTAGTTAGTTTTTTAGCTATTTACTTTTTAAGCTTTCTATCATAAAAATACCAACATCAATTATTGATAATTTTGTAATTTTTTCCAGTTCTTCTTTTATATATGGGAAATGTGTGCAACCTAAAACTACAGCTTCTACTTTTGTTTGCTCAAAATAATTAAATAGATTTTTAAAATCAAAATCAGCAACTATTTTATCTGGACTATTTTTAGCCTCAATAGCTTTTACCAATTCTAACATCGACAGGCCAAAAACTTTTAACTCTGGATTAGATAAATATAAATTATTTTCTACACCAGTCAGACCATGAGAATTCGCAGCCATAACAGCCAAATATTTATACTCTAATCCCAAATTTCTATACATCTGCATCGGTGTAATAATATTTATTTTGTTTTCAAGAGCTAATCTGTCAAAATCGATAACAGAACTCAAAGAATTACAATAAACAAAAATTGCACTACATTGCTGCTCTTTTATTTTATTTATAATTTCTACTATTATATCTTCTCGCTCAGTATCATCTAAAGCTTGAAACGTAGTTTGTTCTACAGGATTTTTCGAAATAGGTATTTTTACTATATCTTTATAACCATATTTTTTTAGCAAATCTTCACCAAGTTGCGAATCAATTGGCGTTCCAGCCATAACCGCTATTTTCATTAACATTCCTCCATATAACCAAAATTCAATTACATTTAATTATACTACAAACAAATCTAATAAAAAAGAGAATTCTATACAACATTATTATAAACCCATAAAAAGTAAACCTCGAACACTTTGATTTACTCATACTATATACCAAAGAATTCGAGGTTTATCTTAAAACTATTTTATTTCAATTTTTAATTCATCATCTTGATAATCAAGGTTGACTTCCATTCCGTCTTCTATACCATGACGAATAAGTTCTACAGAAAGTTTGTTTTCTATATGACTTTGAATAAATCGTTTAAGTGGACGTGCACCAAACTTCATATCAAAACCAGCTGTCGCAACCCACTCTGAGATTGCTGGTGTATAGCTAAGTTCAATATTTCTAGCTGCAACACGTTTGACAAGTTCATTAAGAAGTTTGTTTGCAATACCTTTAATGTTATCTTGTGTCAATGGTTTAAAGATAATTATATCATCCATACGATTAAGTATCTCTGGTTTGAAGTAACCATAAAGTTGGTTAGTCACATTTTTACGAGTTTCTTCAGAAATAACACCGTCTTTTACTTCTTCTAATAATTCTAATGAACCAATGTTAGAAGTCATAATGATAATTGTATTTTTGAAGTCTACTACTACACCTTTAGAATCAGTTAAAGTACCTTCATCTAATAGTTGTAATAAGATGTTAAATACATCTGGATGAGCTTTTTCTATTTCGTCCATTAAGATAATACTATATGGATTGCGTCTTACACTTTCAGTAAGTTGTCCACCTTCTTCATAACCGATGTATCCTGGAGGGGCACCGATTAAACGGCTGACTGAGTGTTTTTCCATATATTCACTCATATCTATTCTAACGATATTGCGTTCATCATCAAACAAGTTAAGAGCTAAAGCTTTAGCAAGCTCAGTTTTACCTACACCGGTAGGTCCTAAGAATAGGAAGCTACCGATTGGTCTATTTGGATCGGCAATACCAGCACGAGAACGTAATATTGCATTAGTTACACTCTCAACAGCTTCATCTTGACCAATAACTTTTTCATGAATAGTATCCGCTAAGTTAAGAAGTTTTTCTTTTTCTGTTTCTACTAATCTAGTAACTGGGATACCTGTCATTTGACTTACGATAAAGCCAATTTCATCTTCAGTTACTTCTTGTTTTAGTAATTTATAATCTTCATGTTTAGATTTTTCTTCTAGTTCTTCTAACTCACGTTTTAATTTTGGTAAAGTTGAGTATTGTAATTCTGAAGCTTTTTCTAAGTTATAGTTATTTTGAGCTTGTTCTAATTCTAATTTAACTCTATCGATTTTTTCGCGAAGATCTTTTACCGCAGATAATTTTTCTTTTTCACTATCTACTTGCAATTGAAGTTTATTTTGTTCTTCTTTTAAGTTTGCAAGCTCTTCTTTTAAGTTTTCTAAACGACGTTGTGATACTTCGTCATCTTCGCTACTTAAAGCTTTTTCTTCGATTTCAAGTTGCATTACTTTACGATTGATTGTATCTAACTCTGCGGGGTTAGATGAGTTTTCAGTTTTAATAGTAGCACAAGCTTGGTCGATTAAGTCTATAGCTTTATCTGGCAAGAATCTGTCAGTGATATATCTGTTAGATAATTCTGCAGCTTCTACGATAGCACGGTCAGAAATTTTAACACCGTGATAAACTTCGAATCTTTCTTTAAGACCACGCAGGATAGATATTGTGTCTTCTACAGTTGGTTCTTTAACTAGAACTTTTTGGAAACGACGTTCTAACGCAGAGTCTTTTTCGATATATTGACGATATTCATTAAGAGTTGTAGCTCCAATACAGTGAAGCTCACCACGAGCAAGCATTGGTTTTAAGATATTACCAGCATCCATTGCTCCATCAGTTTTACCTGCACCAACAAGCATATGAATTTCATCGATAAATAGAATTATTTTTCCTTCTTTTTCTTTTACCTCTTTTAGAACAGCTTTTAACCTTTCCTCAAACTCACCACGGTATTTCGCACCCGCTACTAAACTAGTAAGATCAAGTTCGAATACTGTTTTGTCTTTTAAGCTTTCTGGTACGTCACCACGAACTATACGTTGAGCTAATGCTTCAACAATAGCAGTTTTACCTACACCAGGTTCCCCGATTAATACCGGATTATTTTTTGTTTTTCTAGATAATATTCTAATTACATTTCTTATTTCTTCATCACGACCAATTACTGGATCGATTTTACCACTACGTGCAGCTTCTACTAAGTCACGTCCGTATTTTTCTAATACTTCGTAGTTGTTTTCTGGATTTTCATTCATAACTTTCTTACCTCCTCTTATACCATCGATAACTTCAGTTACGTGTTTAAGTGTAGTAACTTTATCGACATATTTTTTCACTATACTATTTTTTACATAACTTGCAAGAACAATATGCTCGCAAGAAATAAATTTATCTTCATATTTATCTTTATACTTATTAGCTTCTATTAATAAAGCATTTAAATCGTTACTCAAGTAACTGGCGTAATTGATATTATCTCCTTCTACTCCACTTACTTTGTTGATTTCATTGTCTAACTCAGCTAGCAATGCAGCTTTATCAATATTTATTCTTCCCAATATATCACTATATAAATTACTACCAGTAAGAGCCGCTTTTATAAACATCTCACTAGTAATATTTTGACTTTTTTTCTCAGTTGCAAATTCGGAAGATTTCGTTAAGATTTCTTTCACACTGTTTGTAAAACTATTAATATCCATTGTAAATCTCCTTTGTCTTTTTTGTAGGTCTATGCCCGTCTAATTTGTATTTTAATATCAAATTTTCTTTGACCTTTTTTGACCTTAAATAAATTATAACATGTTTGACCTTTTTTGACAATAGTTTTTTGAAAAAAATTTTAGAATATAATTTATCTTTTAAAAATAAAAGAAAAAGCATCTAGGATTAGATACTTAATACTATGATTTTTTTAATTGACTAATAAACTTTTCTTTTGAATTGAAATACCCAATTCAGAATGGAAATTTCTAAGCGTACTATATTGATATGGCTGCAAAGTTCGTTTCGTTATTGGTTTCTCCAATTCAATCTTAGAACAAATGTTTATATATGTTTGAACATAATTTTTTACCCTTGTGAAAATACGATTTGAATTTTTTAAATAAAATTTCTTCTCCTCTATATCACTAAAGTGATAAATTCTTAAATAATCTATATGTTTTTTTCTATGATAGTTAGCTTACTAAAGTCTAATGCTTTTAAACACTGTCTACCGTCATTCCTTTCATACGTAACATAAGGAAATATATGCCTAGCATTTCTTAAATTTGCAGAAATGCCCGATCGTAGTGGTATAGCAATCAATAAATTCTTGATATCTAAAATCATAACTCCATGACCTCTCGCTACATCTTCTTGAAATTCATCTAAATTTTTATATGTATTAAAATAATCGTCTGTTAACAGATGAAAATATAAGCTGTTTTTATTTATATTTACCATAATATATCCCCATTATTATATGAAAAAAGAGTCTTTATTTTTAGAGTCGCGACTCCTACGACTACATCAACTTTAGAGTATTTTCTTTTTAGAGTCGGTATTACTCTCCGACTTCCTCTACTATTATTATATAGAAAAAAATAATTTATGTCAAATATCTCTTTACTGATACTTGTTGTTATTTCTTGCTCACAAATCCATTTTTTTCTAATAGTTCTTTTGTTACAGCTTCTATTCCTGAAGGTTGTGCATAGAAGTCTGCGAATTTTTTAGTCCATGTTTTAGTTTCACGAGCTTCTGCAAAGTCAATCATAGTTTGACGATATTGTTTTAATACCTCTTCATTTGATTTTGGAAACTCATTGTAACCTACATTAGCTTCATGCGGTAATCTTGGTTTAACTTTTTCTGTAGATTTTTCTTCATCTATTATACCAATACTTAGTCCACACAAGAATAATGCATTTTCTGGAATGTTTAGAAGTTCAGAAATCCCCTTAGCAAAACCTCGCACTCCTCCACAGTAAACTATACCATATCCTAATGACTCAGCAGCCAAAGTAGCATTTTGCATCGCAATACCAACATCCATAGAACCTATTAATAATGGTTCATATTGATTAGAAATATCAAACTCTCCACCTTCAATATCAAATGACAACTTAATATTACTATAATCAATACAATATACCAAAAATGCTGCAGAACTTTCGATATGAGCCGCATTACCTGGTGCTTTATCTTTAATTAAATCAGCAATTTCTTGCTTTGTTTCTCCTGTTGCTACGATAATACTGTAGTGTTGTCCATTCATCCAACTTGATCCTTTTTTAGAACATGCTATGATTTGCTCAAGATGCTCTTTTGGAAGTTCATTTCCTTTTACAAAACTTCTTCTTGTACGGTGTTGCATAATTGTTTCTATTACTTTATTCATAATTGACCTCCGAATCTAATTAGTAATTATATTATATCGCGAAAAAAGTTAAAATAAAAGAAAGAAGATGATAATAAATATATATGTGTCCAGAATCTTGAGTAGATATCAAGAAAGGATGTTTTTTCTATTGTTTAACTTTTTTCTCTCACCCGCATGGCGGGTGGTTTTTTGTTTCGGAGGTTTCCCTCCACGACCGGCTAAAGCCATTAATAATCCCTTTAAAGTCATTTATCTTTAAAGGGATTTAAATATATTCTATTTTACTGCAAATTCTTGGCTACCTAGTTCAATTCCACCTACTCCTTTATAAGCTGTAAGTTTTACTGGTGTAGTTAAATCTGTAAGTTCATAAGCTATCGCTCCTGAAAGTGTTCCATCTTTTTTAATAGTTGCTGATTGATCATTTAATAACGTTTTATCTGGATGTGCAGCTACTTGAAGTTTATTGACTTTATTTTTATCATTATCTTGAATTGGTCCTTCTGGAAAAGCTGCAAACCATGCACTCATTGGGTTAATTATATCTTTTCCACTCTTATTAGTTGTATCCTAATTTTATATTCTTTAAAAATATTATTTCATTGATAATTGAAGAATCTTGAACTGTTTATTTTATAAAGTCCTCTAATCATATATTTTATAAAATTACTAAATTCTACTCCCATTTTAAGACTAATATATCTTCTATCGGTGTTTCTAAATTTTTTGCACTTATCTTGTATTTAATATTAATCTTATTTCCTTTATATTCTCTAATTTTACAACATCTTAAATCTTCTGAGAATATCATTATTAAATCTTTATGGCGTATATTATCAAAATATTCAGTAACTATGTAATAATTGTTTTCTTCCTCTACATTTGGATACCCCATTACAAATGATGATGGTAGTTTCATTCCAAAGCTATCATAATTTGGTTTTTCTGGTATACTTTTCGCTATAAAAAATACATCCTTAGGTATTTTAAACTCTATTTTTACATCTTCCAAAAAAACATTTGTATCATTATATATTGAAAAATTTAGTTTAAGCGACTTCTCTTCTAGAAGAAAATAATAATCTTCATCATATAATCTAGTAGATACATTGTTTATTTTTTCTAATATTGTTTTCTCATCATAATAAACTGAGAGTCCCAAGAAATCTTTACCAACTCTTATCTTTTTTGAATCATTTAGGTACTCTCTAAAATTTTTATTATCTAAAAATATATTTTCTCCTTTATTATCTACTTTGTCATATGCTCTTAATTTTTCAAGAAATCCTTCTAATCTTTTTTTTTCAATATTTGAAGGCTTCTCATCTAAATTAATTACTGGTAATTTAATATATTGTTCCTTTTCAAAATTATTACCTAGGCCAATTTTTATTTCTTTAGTATCTATAAAATTTAATCGTCCTTGAAAAATTTTATCTATATCTTCTCTTACTATTCTACTTTGACGACTACCTTTTCTTATCCATGAATCTCCTTTTTTTAATGTAGTATTATCTTTCTTCATCATATATGGCCTATCTTGATTATTCCCTATCTCAATTATACCTAACATCTTTCCTTTAAATTCATACTTATAGTATTTAAAATGAACAATTGGTTCTATGTTCTCTTGAATTATATTCTCTAAAACTGCTTGATCACTTATAGTTTTTAATCCAATAATTTCTCTATCTCCATTTGGATTATCTTTAACACCCACTATTATATATTTCTTCCCGTTAGTATGTGCATTTGCCATAGACATAACGTCTTTTATTAATTCAAAATTATTTTTACCATACTCCTCCGCTTTAAAATCTAATGATGTATTTTCTGATTCATATTCTATCAATTCGTCTAAATTCATTGTTTCCTCCTCTAATTTATCTAAAATTAGGATTCCATCTATATTCAATATTTCCTTTTCTTTCTGGTTTTAACTTTGAATCTATAAGATTATTATATATTAAAAATTTTTTATTTATATCATATTGGACATTACAAATAAAATTATCATTCTCTGGATTCCAGTTTCTTTTTTCTTCCCTACGTAAATCTTTTTTATATACCGATATGTGTATTATATCTGCTTCCATATCGCCATACTTCACTTTATTAGTACTAAAACCATAATTTTTTAATATTTTAATATCTTTAACAGCATCTTCTACAAATTTCTTAACGTGAAATTTTTTAATATCTTTTTTAAAGTACAAATTACATTTAAATCTTTTACAGTTTTCTAAGCTAATATCTGAAATTTCTGATATTTTGAAATTTTCATTCTCAATATTCTCGTAACACCTAAATAAATCTTCTATATCATTCCGTTCTTCGTCATTTACTTCCCACATTAAGCTATCCTTTTCTAGGATATTTATTACATCGCTATAGGGAATATTATCAAAATAAACAGCTAACAATAATTCAACTTTTATTTTGAAAAATGAATTTATAGAATGTTTTGATTTAAATAAAAAGAATATATAATCTTTTTTACCTAAATTCATCATCTGAATAATTTCAATTCCTAAATTTAATGCAAACTCATAACGTAATTTTATATCAATATCCGGATGTACTAACTCTACATTACATTGTATTTCTTCTTGATTACCCATAGGATGAAAATTATATATGTGATTACATTTTATCATAATTGAAGATATTTGCATTTTTCTAATAAACTCATGACAATCACTATCTTCATTATTATAAAAAAATAGACTGGTATTAACATTTCTTTCATATAAGTATAAAAATATCGATAAACACATCGAACTTGTTATATCAAACATTTCTTTCAGCTTAAGTGTAAACTCATATATAGATTTTTCTTGGCACCTATACTCAGAACCAGTTTTATATTTAAATATAATTTTGTCTCGATAAAAACTTTCCCCACCATGAGAAATAGAGTTTCTTATATTTGAATCCAATACTTCTGATGTAATTGATGTATATCCTCGTGTAGACAAACACTCAATTTTACTAGTTAAACTTTTTTGATAAAGTAATTTATTCTCAACGTTGCTTTCTATTTCTATAAATAATTCTAATAAATAACTGTATGCAGAGTTTAACAAATCATTATAAATACTTATTGAAAATATTTTAGCCTTAGTTTCTTCAGAACCTCTAAATTTTTCCATCAACTCCATTCTTTCTTCTAAAGCTAATAGTTTTTCATATGTTAATATAACAAGTTTAAAATTTTTAATAATTAAATTTAAAAATCGTTCTTTTCCTAGTAGTTTTTCAATCTGGAAAAACTTATTTTTTATAAACTTCAAAGTATCAGGGTTATAATTTTTCAACTGTTCATTATAAAAAAAATCATATAATACTCTTTGAAATATAAAATCTTCTTTATGTTCGATATTTAACATTAATAAATTTTCATTAATATTATTTAATTCCTCTATTTCTCTAGTATCTATCCAGTTTTTCAAAGAATATTTCATCATTTTACCTCATTTTCTAATTTTACTTCATAACATACTCTCTTTCTAGATTATATCAAATTTTTCACTACAAACGCAATAGTTTTCCACAGACCACCCGAAAGTTATCCACAAGTTATTAACAGCTTTAGGCTGTTAATTTTTTGTACTGAACTATAATTTTTCAATTAATATTTAAACACCCTACATTTTTCCTAATAGTAGATAAATAAAAAAAGACTTAGCTCCTTTTTGCTAAGTCCCCACGTTTAATTAGTATTTTTTAAGTACTCATTCTCTATTTCTATAATATGACTTACCATTTTAATTCTAAACTTAAAGAATCCTGATTTTATCATTATTTTATAAGTTTATCTTTTCTATTTTCTATTATATACAAATACTGATGATGGCAATAATTTTATAAAATTTGTATTAATATCTTTCATTAGATTTCTATTTGGACACAGTTTTTAATACAAATTTTTTTATTTAGACAACCCTTGAATTTTGCTTTTAAATTATTTTAAAAACAACAAAGAAAACGCTCTCTAAGAACTTATTTATATGTTATAATGATAGTAGGAATGTAATATAACTTTTTAATAAGAATATAGGAGGACAATTTATGATTATTTCAGTAGATGTTGACGGAGTCAGCATAGAAGATAATAAAAAGAAACGTGAACATAAAGGAAAAAGTATAATAGATAATCCTAAAAATTATACAGTTATAGATATTGAAACAACAGGACTAGATCCTAATTTTTGTGAAATAATTGAATTAGCGGCTATTAAATTTGAAAATGGGATAGAGAAAGATAGGTTTTCTACTTTGGTTAAACCTTCCTATCCCGTCGATAGTTTTATTACAGAACTAACAGGAATTACTAATGAGAGGTTAGAAAATTCACCTAGCATAGACGAGGTAATCTTAGATTATTATAATTTTATAAAAGATGATCTATTAATTGGGCATACTACACATTTTGATATTAATTTCATCTACGACGCACTTCAATATCATAAAATAAATCTAGATAATGATTATATAAACATAATAAGATTTTCTAATAGATTACTTCCGAAATTAAAAAGTCGTACGTTAGAATCTTTATCTAATTATTTTAAAGTAGAATTACCTACCCACCGTGCATTAGATGATTGTTTTTCTACCCATATGTGCTATTTAAAATTATTAGAAGAAATTCCTAACCAATATCCTTCTTTTGATGATTTTAAAAAAACTTTTAACAAAAAAGGTCTAAAGGCAAAAGATATAGTTACAACTAATACTGAGTTTGATGAAAATCACATTTTATATGGGAAGACGTGTGTTTTCACTGGAAAATTAGAACGTTTTGTTAGAAGTGAAGCTATGAAGCTAGTAGTAGATTTAGGCGGATTGTGTTCAGATAATGTAAATTCAAAAACTAATTATTTGGTACTAGGGAACAACGATTTTTGTTCTACCATTAAAGATGGTAAGAGCACTAAGCATAAAAAAGCTGAGAAGCTAATTTTAAAAGGTCAGGATCTAGAGATAATATCAGAGAATGTCTTTTTAGACTTACTTTCTGAGGAATAATAAAAAATAAACGCTTTGAGAATATTAATTTCTTAGCGTTTTGTCATATTTCTTACCTCTTCACTCTTTCCTCCATTCTGTCTTGGAATTTAACGATGAAATCTCTTTTTACTTTTCACTATTATCCAGTCAATGGTATTACACCAGAGGTCAACATCAAATTCGATTAGCTCCTCTTGATCTTTTATTGTTTTTAAAAAGCTTGTCACTTCATCTCTTCTGACTTGTTTGTCTTAGATGATTTGAGTTAAGTTATTTAATTCTTCTTGAATTTTTTCATATTTAGCTACTGCTTCTCGATATTTTTCTTCATGCTCGTTTTGATTCTGAGTTTTTTTACTATTCTCACTTATTAAATCATTAATAAAGTCAACAAGTTCATTAAGCTTATCTTCTAATTTAGACTTTTGCTTTTCTAACTATGTGGTATTTAAAGCCAAGGATATTAAATTCTCACCATCTTTTATTATTGTTTTCTTTCTTTTTATTAACTGATTAACAGCTGTTGTGAAAATTTCTTTTATCTCATCTTCGGTTAATATTCTATACTTTTATCTAAACGGTATTTCTTTTATACTTCCATCTTTTAAGTAAAAAATTAGTTTTTCACAATAATTATATTATTTTTCATATATCCTTATAAAGCGAAATCCCTTACAAGTAAAGAGCCTGTTAATTTAAAACAGTAACTTGCTCTTTTGAATTATCTAAAAGTCAGATAGAACTTATCTCACCTTTTCTAAAATTTTATTTTTTCTTTTTACCATTACTCGATGAGAAATATTTTCAGTTTCGCAATATATCTTAAAGATTCATCACGATAATAAATTCGTTCAATAGAATTTCATTCTTCTTTTATAAGTTTTTCTAATACGCTATTTAAGGAATCACTCATCCTTTTCGTTTGAACCATTTTTTTACATCAACACTTTTCTCTAGTATGTCTTCTACAAATTTACCCTCTTGATCAAGTGATGAAAAAGATAATAATCCAAAATATACTTTCATTTAATCCTACAGCACTTATATAATATCCTTCTGTTAAAAACTTTCTATTTCCATACTTATATTTCAGTTTGAATGCATATCAAATATCATTGATGAACTTTTTCCTTTCAAATATCCCATTATACTTACATTACCTTTGTATTATATTTACTATATCTCTTTTATATTGATTATATTTTATTTTTCATCTATACTTAGGTGTAAATACAATATGATATTTACATAATCATTTTGTATGGGATACACTATCATGTTTATTTACCATAATTAAAATCATCCTTTCTTTATTTTTGAGCTTGAACTACTCTTATTTTATAAAGAAAGAATGTTTTTTCAATTATTTAACTTTTTTCTCTCACCCACATAGCGGGTGGTTTTTTGTTTCGGAGGCTTTGCCTCCTCTACCGGCTAAAGCCATTAATTAAAATCCGGAGCATGTTTTTTTTCCATGCCCCGGATTTATTATACAGCCAAAATATAATATTTAAAATTTATTTATCTTCTTGTACAAATTAAACTATTAAGTATTTTTAAATTCGATTCGTTTACATCTATCTTCTCATATTCATTATATGAAAATTTTTGTTCTATAATATTAAATAACTCATCACAAACGTCAGCACGAGTTTCTGTTTTTAATTTAACATCATATGTAACCGTATAGGTTAGAAATAATTTATCGCAATCTATCCTTGTAGTTCGTTTAAATGGATTTCTTTTTAAATCCGGATCTTCATCATGGTAATGTTTCATTGGATTACTAATAAGCATATAGGGTTTTAACGTCTGACATTTTACATATTCATATTTTTCATTACTTGCTGTTCTACATATGTACATATGCGGAGATAAAGCCATTCCATCAGTAATTGAGGGATAAGGAACTTTCATTCTAATAACTTCTTTTTGTTTAATCAACTATAAGTCTCCCTTCCTCATCTAGTTCAACGAATACTGGATTATGGAGCTCTTCATTCTCAGTAAGAGTTAATAAAATATCGAAGTGTATTTCTGTCAGCAATTCAGAATCTGCCTTAGAAAATACAAAATATTTTTTATCTAGAGGAATTATTACTGAATTTTCAACCATTTCTATTGGATACATAGAATCTAGCATCTTTATCAATCTTTCATCTTCAGAATTAAAATCTTTTTCATATAAATTCACTTGGTATTCACCAGACAAAATACGTTCTTCTTTAGATTTCCAGAGATTCATTTGGTGTGTAAGTTCAGAAAGTTCATTTTCAGTCATAGTCCCTACGATAAAAGAAGATTTTTCAGCCCTTTTAATATCAATAGACTGCTTATTTTTATTATATGCATCTTGTGCAGCCTTATTAAAATTTGCTCTTTCCTTCGTATAATCTCCCCATACATTACTAAACACAGGGCCTTTTCTATACCCTCTTAAATGACTAAAATCAGGAGTGCCATCAGATACTTTTGTTAATGCTTCATAAAACAGTAAAAATTTTTGCAATTTTAAAGGGGTTTCGTATGCTCTATTATTGTTTTCTTTAAGCCAACCACTTAAAGAAAGCTTTCTTTCACTAGAATAAACCATAATTCTCCTCCTCTCACATACTTAACTAATATACATCTGATTATTATTTCCTCAATTATATCATCTACGATTAATTATATAAAGTAAAAACACTTATGGAATTTAAAATTTATCAAACTCCTCTCGCTCTGCAATTCGCTGATATTTAGTCTCACAATTAGATTTTTTTGTTACATATAAAGCACTAAACCAATAGTAAATAAATCCTACTTTACTAAATAGTGTCGCATATAAACATCCAATTACTCCTGCTCCGTATATTAAAATTCGCATTATCTTCTCTCCCTATTTAAAATTATTCTATTTTTATTATATCAAATATATTCAGCAGTATGTGATTATAAAAGTACTATTAAATTAAAAAATTTTATCTTTCATATTCACTCTGGCATATATTAGCATCTGTTCATCCCCGCCATAAAAAACCTCAGAACACTTATAATGTTCTGAGGCTCTTTTTATTTATTATCTCTTCGCTATTTCTTCCAATAGCATTTTGTTAATCATTTGTGGGTTGGCTTGTCCTTTTGAAGCTTTCATAATTTGACCTACTAAGAAACCAATCGCACGGTCACGTCCGTTTTTGTAGTCTTCGATAGATTTTGGATTATTATCTAATGCTTCGTTAACCCAAGCTAATAATTGTCCACTATCTGATACTTGTACAAGCCCTTTTTCTTTAACGATTTTCTCAGCATCTCCACCATGTTCGATAAGTTCTGCAAATACTTTTTTTGCAATTTTACTTGAGATTGTTCCATCAGTAATTAGTTTAATCATTCCTGCTAGACCTTCTGCAGTTAATGCCGTTTCGCTAAGTTCTTTTTGAACTTTGTTTAGATAAGCATTTACATCTACCATTAGATAGTTAGATGCTAGTTTTGCATCAGCTCCTAATGATACAGTTTTTTCAAACATATCTGACATTTCTTTTGTTAGTGTCAGTACGTGAGCATCGTATGCTGGTAGTCCAAGTTCTTCTTGGTATCTTCTTTGACGAGCATCTGGAAGTTCTGGAATAGTTTTTCTTACTTCTTCCATCCATTCATCAGAGATAATCATAGGTACGATATCTGGCTCTGGGAAGTAACGGTAATCGTCAGAACCTTCTTTAACACGCATTAGTTTTGTAGTTCCTGTTGTTTCATCGAAACGACGTGTTTCTTGCTCAATTTTCCCACCTGATAGGATAACTTGTTCTTGACGTTTTTCTTCATACTCAAGGCCTTTTCTTACGAAAGTAAATGAGTTTAAGTTTTTAAGCTCCGTTTTTGTACCGAATTTATCCTGACCGTAAGGACGGATAGAAATGTTCGCATCACAACGCATAGATCCTTCTTCCATTTTAACATCAGATACTTCGATATATTGAATAATTGAACGTAGTTTTTCTAAGTAAGCATATGCTTCTTCTGGTGTTCTAATATCTGGCTCAGATACGATCTCGATAAGTGGTGTTCCTTGACGGTTAAGGTCTACTAGTGAATAACCATTTTTGTGAGTTAGTTTCCCTGCATCTTCTTCAAGGTGAGCACGTGTAATACCGATACGTTTTGTTTCTCCGTTTACTTCGATATCAATCCAACCATTTTCTCCGATTGGTTGATCGAATTGAGAAATTTGGTATGCTTTCGGGTTATCTGGATAGAAGTAGTTTTTTCTATCAAATTTTGACTCGCGAGCTACTGTCATGTTAAGAGCCATTGCAGCTTTCATTCCCCATTCTACCGCTCTTTTGTTTACTACTGGAAGTACCCCAGGGTATCCTAAGTCGATTACGTTAGTGTTAGTATTCGGTTCTGCACCGAAGTGAGCTGGAGATGGTGAAAATATTTTTGAATCTGTTTTTAATTCTACATGGACTTCTAGTCCAATTACTGTTTCAAAATGCATCTTGTTTCTCCTATTATAATTCTATTTTTTTATCGTGTAAATTGTAGTGTTGTTCGAAGTTGTACGCTACATCATACAATGTTGATTCTGCGAATGGTTTTGCAATTAATTGCATACCGATTGGACGTTTACCTTTAAATCCACATGGAATACTTAATCCTGGTAGACCAGCCATGTTTACTGGAATAGTTAGAATATCGTTAGCGTACATTGTAACTGGGTCTCCGATTTCTTCTCCGATATTGAATGCAACTGTTGGAGCTGTTGGTCCGATGATTACATCGTATTCTTTGAATACTCTATCGAAATCTTCTTTGATTAAAGTACGAACCTGTTGTGCTTTTTTGTAGTATGCATCGTAATATCCTGAAGATAATACATATGTTCCTAACATAATACGACGTTTAACCTCAGCACCAAATCCTTCTCCACGAGTTTTTTTATAAATTTCTTCTAAGTTTGTTGCATTTGGACTTCTGTATCCGTAGCGAATTCCATCAAAACGTGAAAGGTTAGAACTTGCTTCAGCTGATGCGATAATGTAGTATGTTGAGATAGCATAGTCTGTATTTGGAAGGCTTACTTCTTCTACTATTGCTCCTTGACTTTCTAGGTATTTTACACCATCAAGAACTGCTTTTTTAACATCTTCATCAATTCCTGCACCGAAGTATTCTTTCGGAAGGGCAATTTTTTTACCTTTAATATCTCCAGTAATAATTTTGCTGAATTCTGGTACTTCTACCGGTGCACTCGTCATGTCATGAGCATCTAATCCAGAGATGATTTCTAATACACGTGCATTATCTTTTACCGTACGTGTCATTGGCCCGATTTGGTCAAGAGATGATGCAAAGGCAACAAGACCAAAACGTGATACACGTCCGTATGTTGGTTTAAGTCCAACAACACCACAGTATGATGCTGGTTGTCGTACTGATCCACCAGTATCACTTCCTAGTGTAAAGCTAACTTGACCTGCTGCGATAGCTGTCGCACTACCACCACTTGATCCTCCAGGTACTGCATCTAAGTCATGCGGGTTACGAGTAAGTTTATAATAAGAGTTTTCTGTAGATCCTCCCATCGCGAACTCGTCCATGTTTAGTTTCCCCATAAGGATTGGATTTTCCGCATTAAGTTTATTCATTACTGTCGCATCGTAAATTGGATTAAATCCTTCCAAAATTTTTGATGCACACGTTGTTTGGATATCTTTTGTTACGATATTATCTTTAATTCCCATAGGAATACCGAATAATTTTCCAGTTACTTGTCCACTTTCTTGGAGTTTATCCATAGCTTCTGCTTGTTTAAGTGCAATCTCTTCTGTAACTGTAATAAAAGATCCAACTTTTTCTTCAGTTGCTTTAATTCTGTCTAATGATTCTTTTACTAAATCACTTGGTTTAATTTCTTTATTTTTCAGTTTAAGTTCTAAACTTTCTATTGATTCATGTATTAAACTCATCAAATTATCTCCTTATTATTAATCTATGATAGTAGGTACTTTGAATTGTCCTGCTTCTGTTTCGTGAGCATTTTTAAGAACTTCTTCTCTATCCATTCCATGCTCTGCAACATCCTCACGGAAAACATTCACTAAGTCTAAAACGTGATATGTTGGTTTTACATTTTCTGTTGGTGCACTGTTTACTTCGTTGAATAAATCTACAACTTTTTCTAATTTTTCAATGTATCCTGCAACTTCCTCTTCTTTGATTTCTAATCTTGAAAGATGTGCAATATGATTTACTTGTTCTCTTGTAATTGTTGACATATGTTCCTCCAATTTTGTATTGTTTTTCATTTACTTTATTTTAGCATAAAGTCTATTATTAATTAGGTAATGCTATCAAGATTTTTTCCATTTATATAAATTAAAAAGTCCCACATAGTTAATTAAAACTATATGGGACGATTACTAATTTCGTGGTGCCACCCTAATTCATATCAGAATACTGATACCTCAATAAAGTATATTTTATTTTATAAAAAGTGTTGCTTATTTCAATCATTTATATTTAATCTTTCAGCCTACGGATTAAACTCTCTTCTATATAGAAACATGAAATAAAAGTCTTTTTACTAAATTTGTTACGGTTATCTTATAATAATATACCATACAGCCTATAATGTCAAGGAAATTACAGAACTTACACAAATATCATTTATAGTTTACTTTTATATTTTTATTAAACTTAGTTTTTACATAAAACGTATTAGTTTCTAAGTGTATATATTTTCCAAAATTATTTAGTTATTTATATTGAAACATTAATATTATTTTCTCCTTATTCATTAAGGTTATTCATTCTTTTAGAAACAACACACAAAATTATTTTGTCAAGCTGTTTTCGTAAAGTTAATTACATATGAAAATCTTCTATAAGTACGTCTGAGTGTTGATAAATTACTTAATATTTATCATAGTTAATTAATTTTTTACTAATTTTATTTTTTAGTACTTAATATACTTCCTTATACATTATTTCTTTAATTTAGAAGCTTTTTTACATCTTCAATATCTAGAACTTTCGCAAAGCGATTATTCCAAATATAATCTTGATAAAAGTCAATAATTTGCTGTGCTTTTAAATGATTATTATCAAAAGTTGTGACAGCATCTCTCACTAAAACTTGTTCAAAGCCATACTCAAAACCAATTTTTAATGAGGTATCAATACAAAACTCTGCTTGCATCCCCACCATAGTATAACTCTTAATTCCTTTACTATCAAGGTAAGCTTTTACATCTGTTTTTTTGAATATAGAGTTAAAATTTTTATTAAAAATTTTGTCCTGAGGTCGTGGACTTAATTCGTGATATATTAACCAGCTTTGGCCCCCTTCTGAAAGAAAACCTTCAGATTCTGTATGGCGGATATAAATAATATCTCTACCAGCTTCTTCAAAACTCGAAATAGTTTCCTTCACTTTCTTAATATAATTCTCTTTATTAGCAGGGCCAAGGTTAATTAATCCTTCCTGAATATCAACAACAATCAATGCTTCCATCATATTTATTCTCCTTTGGAGTCCATTATTTGTAAAAATTATAACAACTTTTACAATACCTGTCAATCAACATATTTTTAAATTTTTTGTTTGATTAAAAAGTATAAATAGTGTAATATATGTAGATATATTACATAGAATTTAATAACAAAATTATATTATTTTATATTCTAATTAACCCTATTAATAGTTTGATTCTTTTTAATTTTAGACTATAATATAAAATTTAAAATATTTGTGAGGTATAAAATGGAAAATTGGATTGAAATTACAATTCACACTACTAACGAAGCTAGTGAAATAGTTGAATCTATTTTGTTAGATTATGGTTCTACTGGTGTTGCTATCGAAGACCCTACTACACTAGAAGAAAATCTGCACGATGACTTTGGAACTATTGTTGAACTTAGTCCAACTGATTATCCAGAAGTTGGTGTTATAGTTAAAGGATATATTAATGAACTAAACTTTGATGATGAAACTTTTAATCGTTTCAAAGATGAATTAGAACAATTAGGAAAAAATATTAATATTGGAGAATTCTTCAAAATCGAAACTACTACTATTCAAGATAGTGATTGGGAAAATTCTTGGAAGGATTATTTCGATATTCTTAATATCGGAGAAAAATTTGTAATTGTACCAACTTGGCGCGAGTATGAGAATGAGGAAGATAAATATGTAATCAATATTGATCCTGGTATGGCTTTTGGTACTGGTGGACATGAGACTACTTCTCTTTGTATTAAAAACTTAGAAAAATATGTTAAACCTCATGATAATGTTATCGATGTAGGTTGTGGAAGTGGTATTCTAAGTATTGCAGCCAGTTACCTAACTGACGGTAGTCTTAAAGCTGTTGATCTTGATAAACTTGCTGTTGACGTTTCTCGTGAAAATTTCACCCTTAATAATCTTGAAAATCGTATTGAAGTTGAGGAAGCTAGCCTTCTTACTAAAGAAACAAAAAAATATGATGTTATAGTTGCTAATATATTAGCTCATATTATTGAACTTATGTTGGAAGATGCTTATAAACTACTTGAAGATGGCGGATACTTCATCACTTCTGGAATCATCAAAGATAAAAAAGATGAATTACTAGAAAAAATGTTAGAACAAGGTTTCAAACTTGTTGAAGAAACTTCAGATAACGAATGGTACTCATTTGTTGTAACTAAATAAAGTTAATTAGAAAGAGACTAAAAATAATTTTTAGCCTCTTTTATTTATATATTATTTTGATTTTGGTAGTTCAATAGCGTTGCATGTTAAACCTTTAGTTAAGTCATTGTTTACATCTATAAAATGTTTTTATAGTATATGTTTAAAATATAACTAAACTTATATAATAATATTAAAAATTTATTCTTCTTAGCTATGTTTTGCACTTAATTATGAATTGATATTTACACATTGTTTTCATTATTTACATGTTAATATTATTGCTTATTTTCAAGGACTTAATTATTGAAATATTACCATATAATATCAATAATATTACTTGAATATTTCAATATATTGTGCTAATATTATTTTTGCGGATAACGCAAAAAATAAAAATTAAATATATATAGGAGGAAAATTATTATGGAGAAAGAAGCTAAAAAGATATTTTGGTATACATTAGCTTTTATGGCCTTCTCTACTGTTTGGGCATTTGGTAACATCGTTAACGGTTACTCGGAATTTGGCGGGCTTAAATCTATTTTCTCATGGGTTTTAATATTTGCTATTTACTTTATTCCATATTCACTTATTGTTGGGGAACTAGGATCTACATTCAAAGACGCTGGTGGAGGTGTTAGTTCTTGGATTAGCGAAACACACAGTAAATTATTAGCTTACTATGCAGGTTGGACAATATGGGTAGTTCATATGCCTTATATTTCTCAAAAACCATCACGTATTATTGCGGCATTCAGTTGGGCTATATACAGAGATAACCGCATTAGTAAAATGGATATTACATTTGTGCAAATTATTTCACTTGTAATATTCTTAGTAGCGTTATTTTTAGCTGCAAGAGGAATCAACTTCATTAAAAAACTTGCAACATTAGCAGGTTCGTCAATGTTTATTATGTCGTTATTATTCATATTTATGGCTATTTCTGCACCATCTATTACTGGTGCAAAAACTTATAATATCGATTGGTCTTTAGATACATTTATGCCAACATTCGATGTTAAGTATGTAACCTCAATAGCTATCTTAGTCTTTGCCGTCGGTGGCTGTGAGAAAATTTCACCTTATGTCAATAAGATGAAAAAACCTTCAACTGATTTCCCGAAAGGAATGATGACTTTAGTTCTTATGGTTGTAACAACAGCTATTTTAGGAACATTCGCACTTGCTTTAATGTTTGATACTAATAATATTCCAAAAGATTTACTAACTAATGGTACTTATTATGCATTCCAAACATTAGGTAACTACTACGGCGTTGGTAACTTGTTCTTAGTTATTTATGCAGTAGTTGATTTTATCGGGCAAGTTTCTATCGTTATTATCTCGATCGATGCTCCATTACGTATGCTATTAGGAAGCGCTGATGAGCAATATATACCTAAAAAATTACTAGTTAAAAATGATAACGATGTTTATACTAATGGTTTAAAACTAGTTGGTGTAATCGTATCTATCCTTATCATAATTCCGATGTTTGGGATTAAAGAGGTAAATGAGCTGTTCAGATGGTTAGTTAAATTAAACGCTGTTTGTATGCCTCTACGTTATTTATGGGTATTTGCCGCTTATATTTTCTTGAAAAAAGCAGCAGAGAAATTCCAATCAGAATACAAATTTGTTAAAAATAAATATGTTGGTATTGGTTTAGGAGCATGGTGTTTCTTCCTTACTGCATTCGCTTGTATCACTGGAATGTATACACCAGGAAGTCCATTCCAAACAGCAATGAACATTATTACACCAATAGTTCTTATCTCACTTGGTTTAATTATGCCTCTTCTTGCGAAAAAAAATAATAACAAATAAATTATATTTACATATGAAAATCTCCCTATAAAATAAGGAGAATACAATATATAATTAAAATGCTAAGTAACATTTAGATACTTAGCATTTTCTTTTTATTATTAGTTATTATATTTAAAATACTTCTTTCTTTTAATCCACCCTATTACACTTATACTAAATCTTATAATTATCATTATAGCAGTTAATACTAATAAAACTATATTTAATTTGAAATAAAATAATGTACTTCCATCATCTGTCGTAAAAATACTAACAAAAAAGCCAAGAGATGCCCACGGCATCACAATAAGATATTCTAACAATAAACTTACTATATTATATATTTTCCATTTTTTTGATAACCATATTTTCTCCTGTTTGTTTTTTCTTTTTATCAACATACGGATTAATATTAAAAAAAGTACTAACTCTATTAAAAAATATCCATTTAAAGCAAATAAAAGCATAACCTCTTCTTTTATATTCATAACTTTCTTAATCTCCAATACCCAATATAAATTTCCAATTACCCTACATTATAATTTATATTAATATACTTTTCAAGAAATATTGAACTACACTATCATTTCTTATTAAAATCAAAGCTCTTTTACTATTTGTACTTCTATTATATAATTATATAGAAATATATTTTAAAACATCTCAATTATTTGAAAGGAGTGAATTTTTTGGAAGCTAATAGATTACATGTCGACTTTGATCTTCAAAGTAATTATGAACCGAAAGGTGACCAAGTAAATGCTATTCGTGAACTTACCGAGGGACTTAATAACGGTGAGAAATATCAAACCCTTCTTGGGGCTACAGGTACTGGTAAAACTTTCACAATTGCTAACATTGTAAAAAATGTTGGTAAACCTACTCTTGTCCTTGCTCATAACAAAACATTAGCTGGTCAGTTATACAATGAATTAAAAGAATTTTTCCCTAATAACCGTGTTGAGTATTTTGTATCTTACTATGATTACTTTCAACCCGAAGCATATGTTCCTTCAACGGACACATATATCGAAAAAGATTCTTCTGTCAATGATGAAATAGATAAACTACGCCACAGTGCCACATCTTCATTATTCGACCGTGATGATGTTATTATTGTTTCTAGTGTCAGCTGTATCTATGGTCTTGGATCTCCAGAGGAATATTCTTCACTTGTCCTGTCATTACGTGTCGGAGACGAAATTAATCGCAATAAAATATTAGAAAAATTAATTAATATTCAATATATGCGTAATGATATAGATTTTACCCGTGGAACTTTTAGAGTACGTGGTGATGTTATTGAAATCTTCCCTGCATCACGAAGCGAAAATTCAGTTCGTATAGAAATGTTTGGTGATGAGATAGAACGTATCCGCGAAATCAACTCCTTAACTGGAGAAGTTCTTTCTGAACTTAATCATATAGCTATTTATCCTGCGAGCCACTTCGTTGCAGGTGAGGAAAAAACTAAAGAAGCTATCAAACGTATTCGCGCTGAACTAGAAGATAGACTAAAAGTTTTTAATTTAGAAAACAAACTGTTAGAAGCACAGCGTTTAGAACAGCGTACTAACTACGACCTAGAAATGATGGAAGAAATGGGATTTTGTTCAGGAATTGAGAACTATTCACTACATTTAACATTGCGTGAACCTGGTTCTACTCCTTATACATTATTAGACTATTTCCCTAAAGATTGGTTGCTTGTTGTTGATGAATCTCACGTTACCTTACCTCAAGTAAGAGGAATGTTTAATGGTGACCGAGCTCGTAAACAAGTTCTTGTTGATTATGGTTTTAGGTTACCTACTGCTTTAGACAATCGTCCACTAAACTATACAGAATTCGAAAATAAATTAAACCAAGCTATTTTCGTTTCGGCTACACCTGGCGATTACGAATTAGAGCATAGTTCTAAGATTACTGAACAGATTATTCGACCTACTGGGTTGCTTGATCCGATAATTGATGTCCGACCAGTTAGTGACCAAGTGTTCGATATAACTAAAGAAGCTGAGAAAATTATTGAAAAAGGTGAACGTGTTCTTATTACGACGCTTACTAAAAAAATGGCAGAAGCACTTACCGCTTATCTTAAAGAAAATGGTCTTAAAGTAGAATATCTTCATTCTGATATTAAAACTTTGGAGCGTACAGAAATAATTCGAAACTTGCGTCTTGGAAAATTTGATATTCTTGTCGGAATAAACTTATTACGTGAAGGTCTTGATATTCCGGAAGTATCATTAGTTGCTATATTAGATGCCGATAAAGAAGGGTTTTTGCGTGGTGATAAGGCATTATTACAAACAATCGGACGTGCCGCTCGTAACGCTAATGGACGTGTAATAATGTATGCTGATAATATTACACGAAGCATGCGTAAAGCGATGGATGAAACTAATCGTCGTCGAGAAATTCAAATGGCTTATAATGAAGAACATGGAATTACTCCACAAACAATTATTAAAGGTATTCGAGATAGCATTAGTGCCAAAAAAGAAGTTCTTCCAGATGAGTCTATAGAACTTGTACAAGATACAAATATTACTGATGATAATATAGAAGAACACTTAGCAGAACTAGAGCAAGAAATGTTCGCTGCTGCTGGAAAATTCGACTTTGAGCGTGCAGCAGTTCTTCGTGATACTATCGCAGAGCTAAAAGAAAAATACAAAATTTAAAATAACAGCTAGATACTAATTTTAACATTGTATCTAGCTGTTATTTATTATAACTTTATTCAAATTTATAAAATTTCAATTTCCACTGTTTATTTTTTAATCTCAACTAAATGCCCATCTTCCATGCGATAGACTCTATCTACTTTATCCAATAAACGTGTATCATGAGTAATCATAACAACACCTTTATTTTGTTTGTGAGCAATTTCAGCTAATAAATCTGCCACCTGATGAGCACGATTAGTATCTAAACTCGCCGTTGGTTCATCTGCCAAAATAACTCTAGGATTATTGTATAGCGCACGTGCTATAGCTGCCCTTTGACGTTCTCCTCCTGATAATTCTTTCGGATAAGAATTTTTTAGCTTTTCTAGTCCTAACATATTAAATAATTCTTTACGATTCATCTTATCTTTTTCTGGGGTGCCCAACTTATCTATCAAGTCTAATTGTTCTCCTACTTTTAGAAATGGAATTAGATTAGATGCCTGTAATATAAATCCAAATTCTTCAAAACGAAGTTCTGTTTTTCTCTTTTCATTAAGATTAGTTATATTTTCTCCACAAAATGTTATTTCTCCACTTGTTGCTTCTTGTAAATTTCCAAGAATAGTTAAAAAAGTCGTTTTCCCTGAACCTGAAGGACCTATAATAGCAACAAATTCTCCCTCATTTAGATAAAACTCAGTTGGATGTAATGCTGTAAATTGCATATCCCCATCATTATATACCTTAGTTATATTAGTCATTGTTATTAGATTCATTATATTCCTCCTATTCAGCTATTGCTTTAATTGGCGATATTTTTAAAATTTTTGGTAGTGAGATTAATCCACCAATTAATGATACTAAAATAATAGAAATACTAAGTATCGAATAAGCTAGCCAATTCACTTCAAAAAATAGTGTTTTAGGAATAATATATTTTGTTCCTAATACAGCAAGTAGAGCAGTTCCTACGCCAACACTTGATAAAATAAGAATCTGCCAAAATAACGCTGACACAATATCTTTAACTTTTATACCTTGGGCTCTCATAATCCCGTAAAGCCCTAATTTTTGGATAGTGATAATGTAAATAAAGATACCAATAACTAAACTTGTGATTAACACTAATGCTCCTATCATTCCAGCAAAAACACTCTTTTGCGCCGAGTATCCTGGTATACTCTTAATTACTTCGTCTGTATTTAGTTGTAACAAGCCATCTCCAGCTACTTCTCCATCATTAACTTTTATTATCGCTGATATCGCCTTGCTACCATTTATAGTTCCTTTTATAGTCCAATATGTTTCCAAGTTTGTATATATTATAGTTGATGTTAAAAATTTATTATTTTTTGTTATTCCAACGATCGTATATTCATCTTTACTACCATTAATAAATATTTTACTTCCTAACTGTATTCCATAATTATTAATAGATTTATCTGCAACTATTTCATTATTGCTAGTAGGATACCTTCCCTCTTCTAATTTCGGAATAATTTTAGTATCCCATTCTTGTGCGAAAATAGAAACATTAATTTTCTTATCATTATTTTCTAAGTTCACTACAGCCGGAGTATATCCCAAAGGAACAGTATTTTCATCCAAATTATTTTCATATTGATTTTTAGGAATGAACGATGCCGTTAAATTTTTGTTAGCATATTCTGATAGTACTACAGAACGTGCTTGCCAACTGTCAATTGCTGACCTATTATCTTTCATTAGCCCTAACGCTAGACTTGTCATGAAAAAAACCATGTACGTTATAAGAAAGGTGATTGCCACAACTAATAAATAACGCAACTTATTGTATAATATTTCTTTTAATGCTAAATACATATATCAATAACCTCTTCTATTTTTATTTGTTTCTTAACATTAACATAAACCTATTCATTCAGCAATTAATTGAATTTTATATTTTAAAAAAATATTCCATTTTTATTTTTTATGGTATAATGTAATAATAGACTATTACTTTAGTCAACCTCATTTTTAGTTAGGAGATGTTAAAATGATAAAACAAAATATTGGAATTATATATGGTGGAAAGAGTGCTGAACACTCTGTATCACTATTAACAGCTAAATCAATTATTAATGCAATCAACAAAGAAAAATATAACGTATTCCCTATCTTTATATCTTTAAATGGAGAATGGGCTCGCGGAGAAAAAATAACATCTGAAATAAAAGATCACAAAGAACTTATCTTCTCTAACTTTGATAATGATATAAGTGGATTACTATTTGAAGATAATCATAAATTTGATATTGTGTTCCCTGTTTTACATGGACCAAACGGAGAAGATGGAACAATTCAAGGTTTATTAGAAATTATGGATATTGCTTATGTTGGCAATAATGTACTATCTAGTGCAGCTGGTATGGATAAAGTAATTATGAAGCAATTATTTGCAGCATATGATTTACCACAATTACCATACACTCACTTTATCGAGTATAACTGGAAAAAGAACAAAAATAAAATTATTAAAGAAATTAATGACAATCTAAAATATCCTGTTTTTGTTAAACCTGCAAACTTAGGATCGTCTGTCGGTATCAGTCGTTGTAATGATGAAAAACAATTAATAAAAGGTATTGAAGAAGCACTTAAATTCGACAAAAAAATTGTTGTTGAACAAGGTGCTGTTGGAGCTAAAGAGATTGAAGTTGCAGTTCTTGGATACAATGAAGTAAGAACTACAGATCCTGGTGAAATCGTAAATATTTCTACGACTGAATTCTATGATTATGAAACTAAATATACTGATGGGCAATCTCGCATGGATATTCCTGCTCCTATTGATACAGCTTTATACTCAGAATTTAGAGAAATGGCAGAAACTGCATTCCGTGCAATTAGTGGTTCTGGTTTAGTACGTGCCGACTTCTTCTATACTAAAGAAGGAAAAATCTTTATTAACGAAGTAAACACAATGCCTGGTTTCACTCCATTTTCTATGTTCCCATCACTTTGGGCAAATATGAATGTTACCTATCCTGAAATAATCGAAGAGTTATTCGATTTGGCATTAGAGCGTTACGAAGACCGCAAAAACTTATTAACAGAAGAATAGGAAATTACTATGAAATATTTTGTTAAAGACTTAGAAAAGATATTAAATGCTAAAAAAATAAATTTAGTAGATAATAAAGAAATCACAGGAATTGCTATTGATAGCCGAAAAGTAAAAGAAGGAGACTTATTTATTCCTTTCTTAGGAGAAAATGTCGATGGTCATGATTATATCGAAAGTGCATTTGAAAAAGGTGCTGTCGCTTCATTATCTCTAAAAGATGATTTTGAAAGTGACAATAATATAATTTATGTGAATGATAGCTATGAGGCTATTCAAACACTGGCTAAACATTATTTAGAATGCTTAAATGTAAAAATTGTTGCTATAACTGGAAGCAACGGAAAAACTACGACAAAAGATATAGTTACAAGTATTTTAGAAACAAAATTCAAAGTTCATAAAACACAAGGTAACTTCAATAATGAGCTAGGAGTTCCGCTAACTATTCTTGTCGCTCCAGAAGATAGTGACATTCTTGTGCTTGAAATGGGAGCTGATAACTTTGGTCAACTTGACTTCTTATCAAAATTAGTAAAACCAGATTATACGATAATTACTAATATCGGAGAAAGTCATATCGAATTTTTCGGCTCACGAGCAGGTATAGCCAAAGCAAAATTTGAAATTACAAATGGTATGAAAAAAGACGGTTTCTTCATCTACAATGGGGACGAACCATTATTAAAAGAATTAGTAGAAAATTCTAGTATAAATGCTACTTCGTGCGGGGAAAATTCTTACAACGATATTATTCTGGAAAATTACACTATCACTCGTAATGAGATAGATTTCAAACTTAATATCGATGAAAATAATTTTTCTACTACATTAAAAGGTAAACACAATTTATTTAATATAATGTTCGCAGTAGCAATAGCTAAAAAAATTGGTTTAACGAATGAAGAAATTCGTCACGCGATAGATAATATTTCTAAAATTACTAATATGCGTTTAGAAAGTATCCCATACGGAGAAGATTCGTTAATTATTAACGATGCTTATAATGCCAGTCCTACTTCTATGAAAGCTGCTGTTGATGTTATTAGTGATTTGAATGACTTTGAATTCAAAACACTTGTTCTTGGTAGCATGTTCGAGCTTGGACCAAATGAAGTTGAATATCATAGCGGAGTTGGTACTTATATAAATAACAATTCTCGTGGTATTAATCTTGTTATTAGTGTTGGCGGCCTTGCAAAAAATATTACAGACAATATTAATAATAAAGATATAAACACCCTTCACTTTTCAACTGTTGAAGAAGTTACTGATTATCTAAAAGCTAATAAACACAAAAACGAAGTAATCTTGTTTAAAGCAAGCCGTTCTATGAAACTAGAAACAATTATTAACGATATTAAATAAAAATAAAAGTTGAATACAGATAGCTTTTTATGGGCTATGTATTCAACTTTTTTATTTTGTCAGTTTTACTTATAACAAAATATTTTTTTAGATTCAAAATTTACATATCTCTCAAACAATAAAATACCGTATTTATGCTTTTATACGTAGTTTTTTTAATAATATCTGTTTGTATATAATTGTAAAAATTCTACAATATTCAAAATTTACATATCTCCCAAACTATAAGCGAGCGTGTTCCCGCACGCTCCACGTTTCGTAGAATTCTAAATTTACATATCTCTCAAACAGTTGATAAGGATTTACATTTTAAAAGGGTTTCGTAGAATTCTAAATTTACATATCTCTCAAACGGAGAAAGTTGAGCAAATTATGGATATTTCGTTTTGTAGAATTCAAAATTTACATATCTCTCAAACAAAGGTGAAAGAGTGTTAAGTCTTCCAGAGTTTAGTAGAATTCAAAATTTACACTTCTCTCAAACTCGCCCTCTTGTTGATGCTTTTTTTGTTTTGTTTAGTAGAATTCAAAATTTACACTTCTCTCAAACTCGTTTAAAAGCTTTGCTCTAGCTTTAGTGTTTAGTAGAATTCAAAATTTACACTTCTCTCAAACTGTAAACTATACAAATTAAAAAAATTAAGAGTTTAGTAGAATTCAAAATTTACATATCTCTCAAACATTACGTTCAGACTTACAAAGGACTTGACGGTTTTGTAGAATTCAAAATTTACATATCTCTCAAACACTAGAATTTTAAGTGGCAACCACGACCAGTTTTGTAGAATTCAAAATTTACATATCTCTCAAACATTAATTTCTCAGGAGTAACAAGAAATGAGTTTTGTAGAATTCAAAATTTACATATCTCTCAAACCCAGCTTTGTATGAATCAACGGCCACCCCTGTTTTGTAGAATTCAAAATTTACATATCTCTCAAACTATTTAGAAGATGAAAAAATCGTTAAAGAGTTTTGTAGAATTCAAAATTTACATATCTCTCAAACTACAGAAGTAATAGAACCAACTTTGGCATAGTTTTGTAGAATTCAAAATTTACATATCTCTCAAACTAGTCAAGCGCTCCACTGCTAGAAATTTTGTTTTGTAGAATTCAAAATTTACATATCTCTCAAACGCATATTGATTTCAAAAAATCAAATAATGGTTTTGTAGAATTCAAAATTTACATATCTCTCAAACTTTACATAAACATTAAACGTATACCATCTCAGTTTTGTAGAATTCAAAATTTACATATCTCTCAAACGCAATGTAGAAGGCAATGTATTCTGCATAAGTTTTGTAGAATTCAAAATTTACATATCTCTCAAACAGAAACAGTTGGTAAGGGTTACGGTAGGTAGTTTTGTAGAATTCAAAATTTACATATCTCTCAAACACTCCCGTATCCACCAACAACTATGTAATAGTTTTGTAGAATTCAAAATTTACATATCTCTCAAACGGATGGAAATACCACAATATAACGGAGAATGTTTTGTAGAATTCAAAATTTACATATCTCTCAAACAGACTGTTTAGCATTTGCTCTATCTCTAATGTTTTGTAGAATTCAAAATTTACATATCTCTCAAACTGATAAATAGGTATATTGAAGAAAATTATAGTTTTGTAGAATTCAAAATTTACATATCTCTCAAACAATCAACATTAAAGCAAGCAAATTAGACTTGTTTTGTAGAATTCAAAATTTACATATCTCTCAAACGAGTAGAAGGTTCTTTTTATATTAACGCGTTGTTTTGTAGAATTCAAAATTTACATATCTCTCAAACATGAAATTCAGCATTTTTTCTCACCATATGTTTTGTAGAATTCAAAATTTACATATCTCTCAAACGCGCTCAATGTGTAGATTTAGCAATGAAATGTTTTGTAGAATTCAAAATTTACATATCTCTCAAACCGAAAATTTTGACACCTCACAAGCAATGGGGTTTTGTAGAATTCAAAATTTACATATCTCTCAAACCTCAAATTGAGATTTTTGATAGTAATTTTGCTTTCTACAAATTAATATTCAATTGTATACAAAAAAATGGATCGACACCGATCCAGCCAAAAGGCAATATAGATAAATCTTTATTTGAACTCGAATGTAAATTTTGAATCTATCTTTATTATACAATTATTTTTTTTAAAAATCAACACTAAATTTCACAGTTCTCTTTATCAAAAATATATACTACTTCCTTGTATTCTTCACTACTATTGTTATTATATTGTTGTGTTTCTATATTTACTATGTTTATTTTATTTAAACAAATTTCTTTATAAAATTTTTTAATTTCTTCCTCATTAAAAATTGAATGTAATCCAATTAGAAATACAACTTTCACTCCACATAAATCTGTAAGAATCTTAACATGTTTTATTATCTTTTCTAAGTAATTATTTTCTTCGAAATGTATTTTAAATTCTCCCAACTTCAACAAAGATAATATATCAATTTCCTCCCCTTGTTCTAAATCTAAACGATTTTTAAAAATAAGATTCTCAAAATAGTTTTTTATAAATGATATCAATTGATTATATTCTGCTATATCTTCCTCTATTTGCTTTTGTAGAGTTGTATATACCTTTGATAAAACTTTTTTACTATTAATATCCATATTAAATAAATCACTTATAAAATAACTATGTTTATCAAAAGATATTTCCTTGTTTTTCTCTGATAGGATAAAATTACCTTCTAATCCTTTGTGCTGCCTTAATAATTCTAAGATTATTTCACGATAATATACCTTATTCTCTAATATTAAAGTATGTATAACATTTTCTTCTAATTCTATTTGGCGTTGCCACTCCCTATTTATAATCTTCATAATTCTATAAACCTCTCATCTGAATCTACATAATCCGTCTGCACTTCTCCTACTAAAAACTCCATTTTAGAAAATTGTTTTTCTGTAACTTGTAGGATTTGTACTAAACCTTTCCCTGGACAAAATCTTCTAATATTCTTTACTACTAAATCTGCACTCCCTTGATTCATTACCAGTTTAACATATACCGATTCTTGCATCATAATAAACCCATTTTTTATTAAATTTTTTCTGAATTTCCTATAATCTCTTCTCTCTTCTGATGTTTCCGTAGGTAAATCAAACATTACTAATATTCTCATAAATCTATAACTCATATCTGTACATTTTCACGTATTCTAAATCATTTTCTGCTAAAGCAGAAAAAAGGCTGCGACAATATATCTTTATGGCATTAGCTACTGTTTGATTTTTATCATCAATTATAATAGTCTTATTTAGAATATTGATAAGTTTATTTTTATGATCCTTGGTAAATTCCGTTCCTTCCAATTTATAAACTTCTTCGTCTACCAAAATTCTAAATGGCTCCATAAAGTCACTAGAGAGATTAAATTTATTAAATGGATTTCTATGGCAAAGTCCTAATTGTGTGAAATATCCAGAGGCAACTATTTCTCGATTAAATGCTGAAAGAATTATCGAATATCCATAGTCCAATGCAGCATTAATAAAACACTCTTTATTGCGACTAAAGTCCATACCATAGAGTGCATTAAAATAAACTTTAGCCGCGAATCCCTCACGATTAGAACTATCATTCCATTCTAATTCTGATAAATATTGTTCCAAAAGTCTATATTCTTCTTTATTTAATTTTTTTAAAAATTGCATTTGGTTAAAAATTTTTTCATATACTATTCTTGTCCAAATTCGCTCTTTACTTTCTTTGCTCCATTCAAGTTGATTTTTGTATTTTAAACTGGTGTCATGACTACCATAATATTGAATCAACTCTGAACTAGGATTTCTTTTTTCATCACAAAATACTACTTTTATTTTATTTTTTATTAATTCATTTAGAAGAACGGCGGTAAGACTTACCGCCGTATTTTCTACAATAACCATATAGATTTCACCTAAGCTGATTTTCCTAACTCCCGCTTCTTGACGTACGGTCATAAAATTAAGGCTATAATCTAGTTTAGCTCTTTCCCTAATTACTACTGTTCTCCAAGTCATTATTTTTTTCCCCTACTATTACTATTTCTTTTTCATAAACTCCGGTCACAGATTGCTCAATTATTGAAAAGTCAGATTGATTTGATAAATTAAAACTACATATACCACGACTCGCCTTCATATCAATATTTTTCAAATCAAATGTAGATTTTTTGTTTGTTAAAAGATTTAAAACCTCTAACAATGTTTTTACTTGTTCGTCTACATTGATAGTTTTAAACTTATCTCTAACCCCTAATGTCGATAATTCCATATACTTATTAGGTTTTTTTCTAATAAACGGGTCCGTATTCATTTTTTCTAGAAGTGCCTCATATAATTGAATATTTTTTTGCTCTGTTATACTTCCCCAAGGTTCTCCGTCTTTATTTTCTTTTTTCCAATTTAAATATTTAGCTAGCTCTTTTATATATAATTCGCTATCGTTATCTAATACCACCTGAACAGCACTATCATATGTGAAATTGTCATTAGTCTTACCACCTATATAGTAATTAAAATTATTTATTTTTATAATACTACCTATGCATAGTTTTCTATATTTTAATTTCAAATCTTTTCCTGGTAACTGGGGCTTTGCGTATTCTAATAAGGTATTATCATCTTTTATGTTTTGAGCAACATATATAGGAATCGGAAGTATTTTAGTAACTTTTTCCTCTCCTTTTTTTCCTACTACTATATATTCAAAAATTGAATAGTAGGCTATTTTTACTTTTGTAAATCCTCCATATTTACTGACATCTTTAATTATATTATCGGTTGTTTTTAATGGGTAATATGCTCCTTCTTTTGCCTCCGCTGCTACTTTTGCCTTATAGACTGTAGCATCGTATAATGCACCTTTTTGTTCCGCAGATCTTCTTGTTATTAAGATATTGTTATTGTTCATTGTTTTTTCTACTACATGAACAGTTTTATCCATTTCCCACGCTATTGTATTAGCGTTTTTTACATCTGTATAGAATAAGCTGTTTAATGAATATTTTCGTGCATCTTTTTTATTTTTTATAAAATTATAGACATTGCGAGTAAACTTAACATCATAGACATTCCCTACTACTACGTTTAAATAAGCATCTTTGGCATGATGGTAGTCGTTTATTTCACGCACTTTAATTAATTTTTCGTTATTTTCAGATTTTCTATTACCCTCTTTTATTTTTCCAAAGTTTTGTCTAAAAGCACTCACATTTTCTGCTTTTGAATAACAAATAGTAGTTTCTGGATTTAATTCACTTAGAATAGTTGAAATTGCTTTTATCGCTTGTGATGTTTCTACAAGTTGACGTGCAATAAATCCTGTTAATTCATCGTCGCTAAATTCTTCTGTTCTCACTAAACGACTATATTTTTCTTCGGTTATTAGTTTTTTCTCTTTTAAGAAACGCCAAAATCTCTTATTTTCTTTTGTTTGGATACTACTTCCAAGTGGATATACATCTTTTTTGTTTGCATTACTTTCTTTTTTTACTAAAACAGTATTATTAAAACTGTCATCTTTTACCTTACTTTGAGGATAAATATGATCAATATCATATTGGTTATTCTTTAAAAGATCACTTAACTCTATTTTCTGACCAGTATACATACAACGACCTAATTGCGTATAGTATAAATATAATTTTTTCGCCTTAAGTCTTGATGACTCTTCTTTACTCAATCTATCTTTATTAGTAGGAAAATCTATTGAACTGTTTAATTCTTTTTCTAATTCAAAGATTTCTTGATCTTTTATAGTTTTATACTTAGCTATTAAATCATTTTGGCGCGAAGTCGTCACCTTATTAGGCGCTTTATTACTTCTCGTTGTTTCAACAAATATTTTAGTAGGAGCACAACCAATTATAGTTTTTAATTCTTCTACTATCCTAACTGTTTGCCAAATTGAACGTTTAACAGCTGGACTTGCATAAAGATTTTCTAAGATGTCTGGAGTTATTTCAGTTATATCATCTTTATTTTCTTTATTGTGATTTTTAATTTGACTCATATAATCGAACTTATCAGCTAATAATTCCATAAAAAGAATTGTACTTTGTCTCATAGCTCCTATTATATTTAAACATTCACCTGTTTCTTCATTATACAGTTTTTCACTTACTAATTCTGTTAAAAGTTTTCTACTTAGTGTTCCCCAATCTTTATAAGTTAAGCGTGACATTTTTTCTATTTCATCAACTGTATAAAAATCCCCATAAACTTTTATTATTTTTTCTTTTATTAGCTTGCGTGATTCTCCATACAATGTAATCCACAAAATAATATTTTCTACACGTTCTTTATCGAATTTATCCCCAAGAATTTTTTTGAAATCACGATATGATTTCAGGTCATTTTTGACAATATTATCTATTCCTGCAATTTCTCCCTTACCATCAATAAATCCTTCTGTTTTCAAAAGTTCTTTTATAGTTTTTTTAGTAACTTTTTTGCCTTGTTCTTTGAATAGTTTTGTTACTATAATGTCACGTGCTTCTACACTAATTCTATTTCCTTCATATCTAAGCGCATTTAGTTCATTTAGTAAAGCATATTCAGAATACAATAATGAATTTTTTGGAAGAACATCTTCTCCAGTAAGATAGGTACATTTGTTAGTTAGATTATTAATAAACGCCTCTGCGCTGGCACTTTCATCTATTACATCTTTGAAATTCCACGGAGTTACTGGTACGCTCTCCATACCTTTCTTACGGATTGCCCATGAATATCCTCCATTTTCTGTATTATGATGTACATTCAACGGTCCTATGTAATATGGTATTCTAAATTCGAATAATTGAACAACTTTTTCTCGTGTACTGTAGCCACTATCATCTTTTTCATCTAAAAAGCTATGGTATTTAGCTGCATTGTCTAAAATTTTCACAAGTTCTTCTTTATGTATTTGATAAGGAACTACTGAATTATCTTTTGTTCTTTGTAGTGGTAGAAAAGTTTCTAAGTCGAGTTCTTCTAAAATTGTAGTTTTAGTAGGGCTATCTTCTAATTTTTCTAATTCTTTTTTCAAGAATTTCTTGAAATCCTCATATGAGCAGCTTTTTCCTTCTTGGCTTCTATGTGTATAATTTACATAGTTTGTTCCTTTTTCCTTATCTTCTTTAAAAATTGCAAAATAAACTTCCTTTTTCTTATCCTCGGACAATTTACTATCAGTTTTTACTAATTTTTTTAGATTTGCTAAATCATCTTTATGTTTATTATATAATTCTACTTTTGATTCTGATATTGTTTTCCCTTCTTTTTTTATATCAGCTAAAACTATACTATCATATACTAATTTTGCTAAATCTAGCAACTCTATATAATTTGATAAAATTTGTTCATAGTCTGGGCGTACTTCTTCATAGACTTTTTCTTTAAATGAAATACTTTTTACACTATTATCTAATTCTTTATACTCTTCTATATCATATAATTTATCTAGTGAAGTTTTACCTCCAAAAACTAATTTAAAAATCTCTTGAAGTTGTTTTTCCTTAGGATACAATTTTTTTACATCATTATTCTTATCTGATAAATTTTTCTTCTCTAAAGCAATTTTTTTCAAACTATGTATAACTTCATCCGTAACTTCAAAATTAATCTTCACTGTCTCTAGTTCTAATAATTCTTTAATAACACTATCAATATTGCTATCGTTAAAGCTTTGACCTTGAAGTAGAAAATGCCCACGATTTTTTAGCATACTATGTACTGCCAAATAAACTTTTCTTATATCTGGATTTTCCTCTGTCGTAAGACTCGAACGAAGATGATAAATGGTTGGATACTCTTTATAATAGTCCTTATCTGTATAATCTTTATCATTAAAAAGTATATATTCATTCATTAAACTCTTATCTTCGAAATTATATTTACTTTCTTTTAGTCTTAAGAAGAAATTAGGATCATTTTTAGAAATTTCTTTAACAAAAAGTTCTTGTAGTAAATTAATTCTCCATTTCCTTCTTGCTAAACGTCTACGTCCAGCTCTAAATGATCGTCTATCAGCAGCAGTTTTTGCTTCTTCAAACAAACGAGCTCCCCATAATCTCTTTTTATTTTTACGTAATAGTTTATAATTGATATCCGTAGCAGCCCAACCTACACTTGCAGAACCAACATCTAATCCTAGATACCATTCTTTATTTTTCATCTTTATTCTCCTTTTTTAGATATATATCACCTACTATTTTATCATACTTTATAAAATAATTATACAAATTTTATCATATGAAAAATAATAATCCATAAAATATGATATCGCATAACAATAATGTATTATGTCGTGTATCTATTTTTATGGATTATTATAAATTTATGTTTTATTTTATGATTTTATTAGTTATAGAACCCTGAAACATCATCAGTTAAATCAATTAAAATATTTTTCATTTGTGAATAATGTTCTAAAATTACTTTATGAGTTTCTCGTCCTATACCAGATTTTTTGTATCCACCGAATGGAGCGTGCTCAGGAATTTGATTATAAGTATTTACCCACACTCTTCCTGTTTCTACTTTACGTGCGATATTTAATGCTCTTGTAATATTTTTAGAGAAGACCGCTCCTGCAAGACCATATTCACTGTCATTTGCTTGTTCAATAACTTCTTCATCATTTTTAAATTTAATCACAACTGATACTGGTCCAAATACTTCTTCTTGAGATATACGGCACCCATTGTGTACACCTGTTATAAGTGTTGGTTTAACAAAGGCACCTTTATCACAACCATTTTCTGTATATCGTTCTCCCCCAACGAGTACTTCTCCACCTTCTTTTTTGGCAATCTCAATGTATTTAATAATTTTTTCAGCTTGTTTTTCATCAATTTGGCTTCCCATTTGTGTTTCTGGATTTAATGGATCACCAATTTTTAATTTATTGAAACGTTCTTTAATTTTTTCAACAAATTCATCGTAAATTCCCTCTTGAACAAAAATTCTAGATCCTGCGCAACACACTTGACCTTGGTTAAATAGAATACCTAATTGCGCTCCATCAAGGGCTTTTTCTATATCCGCATCATCTAATACTATATTAGCTGATTTTCCTCCTAATTCTAAAGTAGCAGGAATTAGTTTTTCTGCTGCTGCTATAGCGATTTTTCTTCCAACTTCTGTAGAACCAGTAAACGCTAGTTTATCTAATCCTGTATGATTTTTTAAGAATTCTCCCGATTTGCTTCCACGTCCTGTAACAACATTTAAAACCCCTTTAGGAAGTACGTCTTGGATTAACTCTACAAATGTTAATAAACTTAATGATGTTAAGCTAGATGGTTTAATAACAATAGTATTTCCTGCTGCTAAAGCTGGTGCAAGTTTCCAAGCTGCCATTAAAAATGGAAAGTTCCAAGGAATTATTTGTCCAACTACCCCAATAGGTTCTCTTAATACTATACTTAAAAATTTTTCTTCTAAGACTGTTGCTTGTCCTTCATCAGCTAAAATACATCCTGCAAAGTATCTAAAGTGTTTAGCACTAAGTGGTACATCTACTGCCATAGTTTCGCGTATTGGTTTACCATTATCTAGACTTTCAGTAGTAGCTAAAAGTTCTGTGTTTTCATCTATAATATCTGCTATTTTATTTAAAATAGTAGCACGTTCACTTACTGTTGTTTTTCTCCAAGCTTTAAATGCCTCCCTGGCAGCATCTACAGCCTTATTTACATCACTTTCGCTTGCATCTGGAAAATTTGCTAAATATTCTGAATTAGCTGGATTATATGCTTCAAGGATAGCTTTATCTTCTGCATTTACCCATTCTCCGTTTATAAACATTTTAAAATTATCTTTTTTTAATTTTATCATATTGTTTTCTCCTTTTTTTGATTTATATATATACTACCATCTAGAGTTAACGTTTACAATAATTCTGTTTGACTCTTTAACATCTAACTCAAATATCATTTTATTTTAAAATTTTTCTATACTAAAAATAATTCTTCAACTTTATTTTTTTTCTAATTATTTCATGTTTTTACTAATAATAGGATTTATTATTTAAAATTATATTTCAATATTTTTTTATAATAAGTCTATAATTTTTTTGGATAATTCAATACTAAAATAAAATTAATTAAGGATTAAATTTTTGTATTAATACTTAGTTTTCTTAATAGTATCAATGATATTATATCTTTCAAATTATAAAAATACATGTTAAACTTAAAGTAAGAAATAAAGGGAGTATATATCATGAATAAAAAGAAAGTCTTTATAATCTGTTTTATTAGTTTTACAATTTTACTATCTAGTCTAATTGCTATATTCAACTATAAACAAGAAAAATATAATATAGTTAATATAAATGGTATACAAATAAAAGGGGATACTACACGTTATCCTGTAAAATTAGTAGAAAAAGTTGATGGAGATACTATTGTAGTGGTGTTTAATAATAAACAGTTAAAAGTTCGGTACTTACTTGTCGATACTCCTGAAACTGTAAAACCTGGAGTCTCCGTTCAAAAATATGGACCAGAAGCAAGTGAATTAAATGGAGAAATCCTAAAAAAAGCTAAAAATATAGAGTTAGAATTTGATGTGTATCAAAAGGAAGATAAATATCATCGAGCCCTCTGCTATGTGTATGCTAATGGCAAATCCGTTCAAGAACAGCTACTTATAGCTGGTTTAGCTGAAATAAAATATGTTAAAGAACCTGATACCAGATACTTGAAAACTTTTAAAAAAGCTCAAAATATAGCAAAAAGTAACAAGCGAAATCTATGGTCATAACTTTAAAAGCATATTTTAAGTATTAAAAAAACGACTACAATTTAACTTGTAGTCGTTCTTCTATTTACTTATTTTAATTTACTATTCTTATATGAGAAAGCAAAGTACACAACTATACCTATAATTACCCAAACGATGAAGATAATCCATGTTGTTAATTTAATACTGTATAATAATGCTGCGAATAGTACTATTGATATCATAGGTAATACTGGCATTCCTGGAACTTTGAATCCACGTTTTAAATCTGGATATTTTTTGTAGAATACAATTGTTGTATAACTTACTAAAGCAAATGCTATAATAGAAGCCACGTTAGCTAAGTCAGCTAATTGTCCTAATGGTAGGAATCCGGCTAGGATCGCTGTTGTTATTCCTAATCCCCATGTTACAGTTCCTGGAACATGGCTCTTGTTAACTTTTGTAAGGTTGTTTGGTAGTAAACCATCACGTGCGATTGTATAAGTAATACGAATACCTGCATAAATGAATGATAGAATACCTGCCATTAATCCAATTACTGCTCCAAGTGAAACAATACCTGCTACTCTATTTTGACCAACTTCCTCCAGTACGAATGCAAGAGCATCCCCTGTTCCTAATCTAGAATATTCAACAACACCTGTTAATACTAAACATACTAAGATATAGAATGCAGTACAAACAATCATAGTTATAATGATAGCTTTTGGTAATGCTTTTTCAGGATTAATAGTTTCTTCTGCTGATGTAGAAATAGCATCAAATCCAAGATATGCAAAGAATACCGTAGTTGCTGCAAGCATTACACCAGAAAATCCAGTTGGAGCAAAGTTATTTGTCCAATTAGTAGGTTCAACATAAAATGATCCTACAACTATAAATAAAATTACTATCCCCACTTTAGCAACTACCATTAGGTTATTTACAAGTTTACTACTAGATGTTCCTTTTGACAGAATAAATGTAATTAATAATACAACTATTACCGCTGGAATATTACCATATCCTCCTGCTGAAGGTAAAGTATAAATTTCCTTCGGAAGATTTAATCCTAATCCCGCTAATAGGCGAGAGAAATAACTAGACCATCCATTAGCGATTGTTGCCGCAGTAAGAACATATCCACCAATAAGTACCCAACCAATAGCATAAGCAACTATTTCACCTACTGACACATAAAGATAAGTATATGTACTACCACTAGATGGAATTGTAGAAGCTAATTCCGCATAGCATAGGGCCGCTAAACAACACGCTAACCCTGCGATTAAAAATGAAAATATCACGGCTGGTCCTGCTTCTGATGAAGCTTTCCCTGTTAATACCAAAATTCCCGAACCTATAATGGCTCCAATACCAAATAGAACCAAATCCATAGTTTTCATCGTTGGAGTTAATGTTTTATTTCTTGATTCAGCTAATATCGATTCAATTGATTTTTTTCTAAAAATATTCATGATGTCCTCCTCAATGTATTAATAAATATTATTCACTATTAATGCTATTTATATATTATAACATAATTATATATTATACACCAAAAGTGAGTTTTATACTATAGACATTTTATATAGTAAATAATAAATATATTAATAAAGTGTTAAAAATATTTTATATATCCCTAATGTAATTGACACTTTAAAAGAGGAAGTAGATAAACCATAGAGACTATTTTCTACTTCCTCAATAACATAACTATTTATGTTTGTTTATATTATATAATCCTATAAAGCTTCTTCTACTGGAGTATATTCATATCCTAAGTCATCTGCAATAGCTTTGAATGTAACTTTTCCGTTAGCTACGTTAATACCAGGTACTAATTCTGGGAATCTAGCAACAGCTTCTTTAACACCTAAATTAGCGATAACTTTAACATATTTTGCAGTAGCATTACATAATGCGAAAGTAGCTGTTTGTGCTACTGCTCCTGGGATATTAGCTACAGAGTAGTGAAGAACTCCTTCTTCTACGAAGATTGGGTTGTCGTGGCTTGTTGGACGGCCTTCTGTATATTCAGTTGTACCACCTTGGTCAATTGCTACGTCCACGATAACACCACCATCTGGCATATCTTTAATCATTTCTTTAGTTACAAGTTTAGGTGCTTTTGCTCCTGGAATTAATACTGTACTTACTACTAAATCAGCTGTTTTAATTGCATTAGCAATGTTTAATTTGTTTGAGTAAACTGTTTCTACTTTACCACCAAAGATATGTGATAATTCAGTTAAACGATCTAAGTTTACATCTAACATAGTTACACGAGCACCTAATCCAGATGCTGCAGTAGCCGCAGCTGTTCCTGCTACACCGGCCCCAATAACTACAACATGTCCTGGTTGAACTCCTGGAACACCTTGTAATAATTTACCTTTACCACCTTGTACTTTAGATAAGAATCTAGTACCTTCTTGAATAGCCATACGTCCTGCAATTTCACTCATAGGTCTTAATAATGGTAATGTTCTACCAACTTTAACTGTTTCAAATGCAATACCGATAGTTCCTGTTTCTACCATTGCTTTTGTTAATTCTTCGGCAGCAGCTAAGTGTAAATATGTATAAATAATTAACCCTTTTCTAAAATATTTATACTCAGATGGAATTGGTTCTTTAACTTTGTAAATTAAGTCTGATTTATTCCATACGTCTTCTGCTTTATCTAATAAAACAGCTCCTACTTTTTCATATTCAGCATCTGAAATACCAGAAGCAAGCCCTGCTCCTTTTTCCACGTATACAGTGTGCCCATCGTGCACTAATTCAGCAACAACTCCCGGAATTGCTGAAACCCTACTTTCATTATTTTTTATTTCTGTTGGTACTCCGATTATCATTTCCCTAACCTCCTAATTTTTTTTCTGTACTATTATCATAACATACATCGTTTCATAATGAAAGCGGTTTTCGAATGAAAGTCTTATTGAAAGTATTTTCTATGATTAAATACCATTTCACAATTTTTAAACACGCTGTATTATAAGGATTCAGCCTTTATTTTACTATATTTTAATAATTAATTTTATTTAATTTTCTTAATGAAAAGAATGATGAAAAACAGATGCTTTTCATAACAAAGTAATTGTTATAACTATATTTGCAAATCAGATATATACAAATTTATTTTTAGTTAAACACCCTTTTAATACCTTTTTAGAAAATTATATAAAAATTAATTTCTACTAATTTTAATATTTATCCCTTATTTATTTTCAAATTTGTATTAATTTATATAATACAAAATTTATAAATGTGTTATAATAGTGCCATTATTATTTTTTATAATAAATAGCTTAATTATGGATATAATAATCGTCTTTTTTATTTTATCCTATAAAATTTATACTCAATTTCATACACTAGCATTCTGTACAATGCCAACAGATAATATGTTTAGAAAAAGATATATTAAATTTAAAAACTAAAACATAAAAAAACTTCACTGATATAAAATTATCAGTGAAGTTTTTTTATTAACGGCTATAGTACTCAACAATAAGTTGTTCGTTGATTTCTGGGTGTAATTCACTTCTTTCTGGTAGTCTTACTAATGATCCTTCTAATTTATCAGCATCAAAAGTTAAGTATTCAGGTACGAAGTTAGTTACTTCTACAGCTTCCTTAATAATTTCAAGGTTTCTAGATTTTTCTCTTACTGAAACTACTTGACCTGGTTTAACAGCGTAAGAAGCGATGTCTACTTTTTTACCATCTACAAGAACGTGTCCGTGGTTTACTAATTGTCTAGCTTGACGGTTAGTTCTAGCTAAACCTAAGCTGTATACTACAGAATCTAAACGTGTAGCAAGTAATGCCATGAAGTTTTCACCGTGTAGACCTTGTAATTTACCAGCTTTATCGAATAATTTACGGAATTGTTTTTCATTCATACCGTGTAGGTAACGAAGTTTTTGTTTCTCTTGTAATTGTAAACCATACTCAGATAGTTTTTTTCTTAAGTTAGGACCATGTTGTCCTGGTGCGTAAGGGCGTTTTGCTAACTCCTTACCAGTACCGCTTAGTGAGATTCCTAAACGACGAGATTTTTTCCAAGTTGAACCTGTAAAACGAGCCATTATTGTGCTCCTCCTTTTTTCTTTTTGTTTTTATTTTGAGTAAAACAAAAAGCACGATTATCGTTGTTGTATATGTTATAAAACTGGAACTTCGCCTAGCAGCATAGGCTACGAGTTGCCACATTAGAAAATGTATAACATAGAGGCAATAACAATTAATCCACTGCTATTATTTTACATAAATAATAGTTTATCATTAATTTAAGTATTAGTCAACTATAAACTAGTGTTTTTTATTGTTTTTTCTATGCTTTCTACTCTTACTAATATACAATTTATAATAAGCTATTCTTAAATATATTAAATAGAAGTATTTCTACACTAAAATTAAAACTGTAACTGTATATATAAAAAGACACCAAAGAATGTTCTTTGATGTCTTGACGTATTTGGTATATAAGACCAATATTAACGTTTTGAGAATTGAGGAGCACGTCTCGCACCACGAAG